>VFQP010002159.1_pt1 | contig 22851 bp, 17 predicted proteins | sample 3512351 | NCBI WGS metagenome assembly VFQP01 (sample SAMN10412372, study PRJNA504923) | tailings metagenome | isolation source: Relicate 1 Philex TSF1 revegetated site | place: Philippines: Tuba, Benguet | collected 2017-08-29
GGGTTCTGAAGCGCGCAGTCAGCTATGGATCCTTCAAGACCATGCAGGCGCCCTATCCCACCGCTCTGCAGCTCCTTGCAGAATAAGCTGAAAGGACGCTCGGCAGCTCTGTCTGGCCCCTCCTTCGGAATCGTGCGGGGCTACCTTCGGCTCGGACGACGTCTATTACCGGACGCAAGCTACTCTATTCATGAAAGCAAACGACATTCGCCGACAGGCGGCGTCAGCCGCGAAATGGAGCAGGCCGATGGGCTGACAGGGTCAACTGCCGTCGTTCTCCAAGGGGGTGATGAGGAGCTCCAGCACGGCGGTCTCGTCCTGAACTACGCGTGCAAGCCCTTCGCTGTCGACGTCCCGACGATGCGCAGACGCGAGGACGGTGTAGCGTCGCAGACCGGCGGCCCTGTCATACCGGATCGAAGGGCGACCGGCGCGCAGCCCTTGCCCGGCCAGCACGCTTGCAAGGCGCGCGCAATCGTAGTGGCTTTCGGACGGCACCGCGACTTCGATGCGGATCACCGGCGGCGGCGGTGCGACATACGGCAGTGCCCGCAACAGAACGAGAACCACCAGGGCTACCGCCGTAGAGATCGTCGCCAACTCCATCAGGCCCGTTCCGAAGACGATGCCCAGAGAAGCAGTCAGCCAGAGCGAGGCAGCGGTGGTGAGACCGTGAACAGAAAGGTGCGACCGAAAGATCACGCCCGCACCGAGGAAACCGATACCGGTCAGGATGGCGTGCGGCATACGAGCCAAGTCCGAGACGATCTGCGTGCCATCCGGAAACGTCGCGGTCCATTCCGCCATTCTCAGGCCGACGAGGGTCATCAGCGCAGACGAAAAGCAGACCAGCGTGTGCGTGCGCAATCCCGCCGGTTTGCCCAAGGCCTCGCGTTCCACCCCGATCAGTGCTCCGGCAATCACGCTGCACAACAGCGGAAGCATCACGTCCGTGTCGTGCAGGGCCATGACGAGGCTTTCGAATGTCACGCTGACCCTCCCGGCTGGCACAGCGCAACACGTCTGACCTCGATCAGGCTGATGCCCCCCACCGCGTTACCTTCCGGGAACGGCTGTAGCGCGGAAGACGACGTCAGGAGGCGCCCACTCTTCGTAGCTGACCTTGATGATGGAGGCGCTGGCACAAATCCAAAGCTCACGAGGACGCCGCATGGCGCGGATGCTTGTGACCGATAATTTGCAAGGCGCCCCGACGCGAGCGCTCGACGTTATTCTTCTTCTCATCGCAGACCCCACATCCGGCCTCGAGTGGTGATAACAGGGGCCATGAGTGTTCCGTTCCTCTGAGACGCGATGCGCCCAGTTGCGAGGACCTTCTTCCCGCGCGAACCTACAGGCCCAACATGGCAAGTGCCGCGCGACCATTCGGCCTGCATGGGTTGCCCGGCGATTTCCATACACTTTCGCCGACCGACATTCTGTTCTTCGCATGCAATTGCAGTCCAACCTGTTCAAGAATCGTGGCGAAGTCGTCGGAGTTATGAAAGTTGATGATCTGTTCTGCGACGGGCTCTTCCACCTGCTTGCCTCCGTAATGCTTCAGAAGCTCAGGCATGCACAAAGTGCGCCTTCTGCTATTCAATGATCACGTTCAAGAGGGATCTCGGCGTCATTGCGCCTCGAACCCGCCACAATTGGGGTGAACCTCATTGGGTATCGAATGAGCCTGAATCGGGCGCATCTGATAGATGAACTCGGGCATTGTTTGGGGAAAGCAGCGATGCGCTTCGCCGATCTCAAGTCGAAACAGCGTCACCTTCGGGAGGGCTTCCCCCAGGATCTGGGCTTGAGGGTGCACCGAGCCATCAGCTGGATCGGACGGGCCGAGAAGGAGACGCAGGATCTCGACGCCGCCTTCGTCTTTCTCTGGATCGCCTTCAACGCCGCCTATGCCGACGAGCGGGACGTGGATTCTGACCGCAGCCTCGGCGACCGCCGTCAGTTCGTGGAGCTGATCGACCGGCTCGTGGCGCATGACGAGGAGGCCCGCCTCTACGGTGTCGTCTGGAACCGGTTCCGGGGCCCGATCTCGAAGCTCATGGAGAACCGTTTCGTCTATCGTCCCTTCTGGCTCAACCAGAACGGCATCGCCGGCAATGAGGACTGGGCCAAGCGCTTCCGGTCGTCCGCGGACCGGTTCGTGCGCGCCATGGCGGATCGCGACACGGCTTACGTGCTGCGCCAGGTCTTCGACCGGCTCTACATGCTGCGGTGCCAGATGATGCATGGCGGCGCGACCTGGAACGGCAAGGTCAACCGTCAGCAGGTGCGCGATGCGGCCGACATTCTGCGCGTGGTCATGCCGGTGATCGTCGACATCATGATGGACAACCCGGAGGAGGATTGGGGCCAGCCCTTCTATGCTGTTGTCAGCGCACCGGCACAGCGGGCCGCGCGGTCGGACAGAATCTGACACCCTCAACCCTCACCCTCACCCACATCCTGATTCCCCAAGGCCGTCTGCAAACCTCCATGCGACTCGAACCGCTCCTCACCTGCTCTCCCGAGACAGGCGCCATCCGTCCGGTCACTGCGGACCTCCTGCGCGATGTGTACCTCGCGCCGCGACCGGTGGAAGGGTCCCTGCGGGAGGCACTCGCGGCGCGTCCTGCTCCCTGGACGGACAGCCTCGCCGCGGCGCCCGAGGCCACCGCGGCGGCTGTGGAGGGGGCGCTCGCGGCCGTGATGAGGGCGACCTCGGCGCTCGATCCCGCCGAGCTCCGACCCGAGGCGGTTAAGGAGGGACGGGCGCGAACCCACCTGACCGCGTTGCGGGATCTGTGGCGCGATCTCGGGACGCTGCCGCCGCCCTTTGACACGATCGCCCATGTCCTCCGGTGCGAGGCGCGTGACGCGCTCGAACCGCTGCCGATCCTCGGCCCCGCCGTTTGTCCCCACGCCGATGCGCTCGAGACAGCCCTTCAGGAACATCTCCGTGCGCATCATGGCGCCGCGCCGCAGGCGGCGCTCGACGCCTGGAGGGCCCGGCAGGCGTCGTCCGAGGGGCAAGCCCAAGGTGCACTCGGAGCCATCCAGAGAGGCCTTGGGCATTCTGCGGATTCCGTTGACCGCGATGGCTCCCTGTCGGTCTTCGGGCTGCGCGACCCGCGTGAGGAGGCCGAGTTCGCGGCATCGCGTGCGCAGGCTCTTCTCGATGAGGGCGTCGTCGCAGCGCCAGCAGAGCTCGGTGTCCTGGCGCCCGACGACGCGGCCTATGCTCAGGCCCTCGGGGAGGCCTTCGATCGTGTCGGCCTACTTCTGTCGGGTCTGCCCGCAAACCCCGCGCGCCGTGATGCGGCGGGCGAGGTCCTGACCGCGCTTCTTGCCGTCTTCCAGGGACCCGCCCCGCGCACCGCGCTCGCGACCCTCTACAGCCATCCGGCGATGCCCTGGCCTCGCGCCACGGGCAGGCAAATGGCGCGGGAGGTGATCGACAGCGGCTGGTCCAGAACAGCGCGAAAGCTGCGGGATGAGGGGATGGCCATTCTGGCGGACCTGCGCCCGGTGGCGTCACCGGAGCAGCTCATGGCGCGGCTCCTCTCTGTCGCCAGGTCTCTGCCGACGCTCGACCTTGCGCCCCGGATCGGTGCCCTGCGCGCGGTCATGGGGGATCGCCTCGACTGGCCGACGCTCCGCCGGCTGGCCGCACCGATGCCCATCCCTGCCGCGGGGGCCGACCGGTTCGTGGAGGGTATTTCGCTCTTCGCTGAGGCCGCGCTTCCCTGGCGCCCTGTTCGGCACCTGATCGTCCTCGGAATGGCGGGCCGGGCCTGGCCGAGACTGCCGGCGGCGAACCCGGTCTTCACCGAGAGCGAGATCGCATACATCCGCGAGGCCACCGGGCTTGGCCTCAAGGGGCGCCGCGACCACCTCGCGCGCGGGCTCGACCTCTTTCGGCGCCAGCTCTGCGCCGCGACGGAGGGAGTGACTTTGACCGTGCCGGCTCGCGACCTGCGCGGCGAGACCTTGTCGCCGTCAATCGCGCTGGCGCTCATCTCGCATCTTCTCGGCGCAAGAACGCCCGAGGACCTGCTGATCAACCTTCGGGCGCTTCCCCCCCAGGAGTGGCCGGTCGCGCACGAGAGCATCGCACCGGTGCCCGGCGGCGGCGCACCGGCAGTTCCGGCGGATGGTCTCCTTCAACTCGGCTCCGACCTTCTGCGCGTGCGGGAGACCGAGGAGGCCAGCCATGTGCCCCAGTCGCCCTCCCGCCTCGAGACGCTGCTCGTCAGTCCGCTCGCCTGGCTCCTCGACGAGCTCGAGGCGAAGGACCGCTCCTGGGCGCCCGAGACGCTCGATGGCCTGACGCTCGGAAGCCTGATGCACAAGGTGATCGAAGTCCTATTCCCGGAAGAGGCGCCGGTCCCGGAGGATCCGGCCCTGCAAGCCGGGCTTGCCGATGCGCTCGAGCAGGGCATCGCCTCCGAGGCGCCCTGGCTCTCGGGTCCGGACTGGGCCGCCGAGCGCGCGAGCCTCGCAAGGGAGGCCGAGACGACAGTCCTCGCCTGGGCGCGCTTCCTGAGGGGGACCGGCGCGGAGGTTCTCCGGAACGAGATCGTCCTGGCCGGAGATCACGGCGGCCTGCTCATCCGGGGGCGGGCCGATTGCGTCCTGCGTCTGCCGGATGGACGCCTCCTGGTCGTCGATCACAAGCGATCGCGAGCCAGCGGGCGACGCAACCGGATGACGAAGGGCTGGGACCTCCAGGTCGCGCTCTACCGGGCGATGCTCGAACGACCGAGCCAGGATACGGCGCTGACCGAACTGGTCCGAGCGGGCGCCCGTCCGGTCACGGCCTACCACACGATGCTCGATTGCACGGTCATCGTCGACGCGACCGGCGCCGGCATCGCCGGTGCCGAAGCGGCGACGGTGGACATCTCTTCGAACGCCCTCGAGCTGCTCGCGCATCGGGTGGCGGAGGTGGGTGGGGGCACCATCCGCCTGAACAGCGCGGGTGACCTCAAGCGGTTCGACAAGGACTGCGGGATCACGGCCTACGCGCTGAAGCAGAACAGTTTGGTGACTGCCTTCCTGATGGCCGAGGCCGTGGAAGACATGGAGGTCGAGGGATGACCCTGACGCTCGTGCCCGCCGGCGCCGGGTCCGGCAAGACCCACAAGATCGAGAAGACGCTGGCCGGATGGGTCGAGGCGGGCCTGGTCGCGCCGGGCCGCATTCTCGCGGTCACCTTCACCGAGGCCGCGGCCTCCGAGCTTCGAAGCCGCATCCGCGCGGAGCTGATGGCGCGCGGGCGGATCGACGATGCGCTCGAGATCGACAGGGCCTATGTCGGCACGATCCACAGCCTTGGACAACGCCTGCTCACGGAGCACGCCTTCGCGGCCGGGCGCTCACCGGCAAGCCGGCTCCTGAGCGAGGCCGAACGCGACCTCCTGATCCGGCGGCAGCTCGCCCGGTGCGAGGCGTTGTCGCCTGTCATGCGGAACCTCACCCGCTTCGGATACGCATGGCGTCCCGGCACGGAAATGAGCGCCGAGGAGGCGTTCCGCGCCGACCTCATGAAGGTGATCGACCTCCTGCGGGGTCTCGGAACTCGTGGCACCGCCGCGGATATCCTGCAGCCTGCGCTTGCGGCGCTCGAGGAGGGATATGGCGCGCGAGAGGCGGAGGGCGTGGCTCTGACCTCCGCCTTACGCCGTGCGGCGCAGGCGTTGACTGCCGAATTCCCGAACTCGCTCGGACATGGGGCAACGAGCGACGCGGCGCGCAAGAAGTTTTTCAAGGATCACGGCAACCTCCGCCGGGCCGCGGAGACAGATGCACTCGAATGGGACTGGGATCTCTGGCAGGCCCTGCGTGATCTTCGCCTCTCCAAGAGGGGCTCCCCGACATCGGAGGGCTATGACGACTTCGCCGGGGCAGTGATGGCCGCAGCCGAGGGTCTGCTCCGGCATCCGGGTCCGCTTGAGGATGCTCGGACGCACCTCACAGCGCTGGTCCGCGGGGCACAGGAGATCCTGGCGAGCTATGACGCGGAGAAGCGCGCGGCCGGCCTGATCGATTATGCGACATGATTGCCGAGGCGGAGGCGCTCCTGCGGACCAGAGACGACATCCGGGCGGCGGTTCTGGAGGAGATCGACTGCGTCGTCATCGACGAGTTCCAGGACACGAACCCGGTCCAGTTCGCCCTTCTCTGGCAACTCGCCCGCCACGCCCGGCACGCCCTGATCGTCGGCGATACGAAGCAGTCCATCATGGGCTTCCAGGGTGCGGATGCGCGCCTCTCCGAAGCGCTCCAGGCCGCGCATCCAGAGGCCGTGGAGCCGCTCGACCGCAACTGGCGCTCGGATCCGCGGATCATGGCGCTGGTCAACGCAATGGGACCGGCGCTCTTCGACAACTACGACCCGCTTGCGCCGACGCGGGACGAGACCGGGGTCACCGCGCTCGAGGCGATCCTCCTGCCGCGGAGCTGGCCGGACAGGAAGACCCACACGACGGCTTGCATCGCGGATCGCATCGCGGCGCTGCTCGAGGAGGGGGAGCAGGTCTGGGACAAGGGCGGCAAGGTCCTGCGCCCCGCACAACCCGCGGATATTGCTGTTCTGTGCTACCGCCATGCGGAAGCCGCGCAGGTGGCGACAGCGCTCAGGGCGCGGGGACTGCCCGTCCGGATCCAGGAGGAAGGCTGGCTCGAGGCCCCGGCAACCCGCGCGGCGCGCGCGGCCCTGGCCTATGTCGCCGATCCCGACGACACCTATGCTGCCCTCACCTTCCTGACCCTCGGACCGCCGGCGCTGCCCCTGGAAGATGCGCTTCGAGCGGCTGTCGATGGCGTTCTCGAGACCCATGTGGCGCTTGCGCCCTTGCGCGCGCTCCATGGGGTGGCCGAGGACCGGCCGGTCGGCGACCTTCTGGCGGAGACCGTTCAGGTCGCGGGTCTCCGCGACTGGGCGGGGCGTCTCTCCGGGTCGGTGCAGGCGCTTGCCGATCTCGCGCGGCTCGAAGCGGAGGCGCAGGAGTTCGACCGCATGGAGGGCGACCTCCGCGCAGCCGCGGGCTTCCACGGATGTGGTCCCCAGGTCTTCCTCGGCTGGATCGCAGCGCAGACGGAACGCGGATGGTCGCTGCATCCCGATCCGAACGGCTGGTCGGGGACAGGCGTCGAAGTCGCGACCTGGCACGCCGCCAAGGGCCGCGAATGGCCGATCACCGTGGTCGCGGGGCTCGATCAGAAGCTCGCCGACACGCCCGGAACGCTTCGGGCGGAGTTCGACAGCTTCGCCGATCTCGACGACGTTCTCCGTCACGCGAGCCTTGGGTGGCTGCCCTGCTTCGCGGCGCCGCAGAAGCAGGAAGTCTTCGCGGACGCCCGGATCCCGCATGAGGAACGCGATGCGGCGCGGGAGCTCTACGTCGCCCTGACGCGCGCCCGGGACCGGCTGATCCTCGCCTTGCCGGCCGAGCCCTCGAAGCCGAAGGACCGGCCAGAGCGCATGGTGGACCTCCTGCGTGCGCTCACAGGATTGGAGCCGTGGGAAGCCGGCCTGACGATCTGCGGGCAGCAGATCGCAGTCCGCCTGCTTCACGTGGATCGCGATCGCGGCTTCCCGGCGCCTCTGGAGGCGATGGAGCCGCCGTTGCCCCGCTTTAGCCGTTTGGCAGCTCCCGTCGCGACGGATCGCACGCCTTGGCGCCGCAGCCCCTCCTCCCTTGAGCCGGTGGAGGATCACGCCCTGCCGCCGCTCGAGCACCGCCGTCTTGGACCGGCGCTCGGGCCCGGCCGGGGAACGCATGGCAGCGCCACCGAGCGGGGCAGTGCCTGGCATCTTGCTTTCCGGACGCTTGCCGAGCGACCAGACCTGCGTCACCGGCTACCGGCCGCCACGGGTCTTGAACCCGCGACGCTCGATGTCATCGAAGACCAGGTCAGCGCGGTTCGGGGCTGGCTTGCGGATCAAGGCTACGACATGCTCCGGTTCGAGGTGCCGATCCAGGAGACGAGGGCGGATGGCTCGGAGACCAACGCCATCATCGATTGCCTCGCCGAGGGCAGGGAGGGCTACCTTATCCTCGACCACAAGTCCGGCGCCTGCCCGGACCCGGAGGCGCGCTTCGCCGGATACCTGCCGCAGTTGGCCACCTATGCGGACCTTGTCTCCTCCCGAGGGGGGAAGCCGGTTCGCCAGATCGCGATTCACTGGATGAGCGAGGGGGTGGTGTCCGTCGCTCCCGCCGATGCGGAGGAGCGGGTGTGACGTCGTTGTGTCGCCAGAAGGAAACAGGATATCCACACCAATGGGTCGCAAAAAGGTCAAGAATTTGTCCGCATCTACGCATCAGTTGGGTCGCAGATCTGTGCTACCCGTGCCGACAAAGAAGCTAGAAGTTCTTGCGGACTCGACAAGAGGAATAGATCTTCCAACATGAGCGTTATCACCCCGTACTACCGCAGCGTCCAGCAGTTACTTACTGGGGCATCGCTGTCGATCGATGAATATCAGCGCGAGTACAAATGGGAGCACAAGCAGATTGCTGAACTGCTTGATGATCTATGCACCAAGTTCCAGAGCTGCTACCGAGAGGGCGACAACACGACCGCGGTCGCAGCATACGAAGATTATTTCTTGGGATCGATTATTGTTAGCAAACGTGGCGAGAAAAGCTATCTAGTCGATGGGCAACAACGAGTGAGCTCATTGACGCTTCTCTTGATTTATCTCTATCGGAAATCACTAGAACTGGGTCTTGAGGTTGCAGCCGACATCGCGCCTCTGATCTTCAGCAATACTTTTGGGCTCAAGAAGTTCAATTTGGATATCCCAGAGCGCGAGCCAGTGATCCGCGCATTGTTTGACGGCCAGCCCTTCAATCCGGAAGGCTACGATGAGTCCATCCAAACCATGCACGCTCGCTACACTGAGATCATTGAGCGAGATCTGGCTGGGGAGCTAGGTGTTGCGCTGCCCCACTTCATATACTGGCTCATGGCAAAGGTGGGGTTGATTGAGATCACCTCGACTAACGACGTTTACGCCTATGCGATCTTTGAGACAATGAATGATCGCGGCAAGCCACTTAGTCCTGTCGATATGCTCAAGGCTTTCCTGCTTGGGCCAATTGAAGAGGCAGAGCGTCGCAGACATGTAAACCAAACTTGGAAGCGGGAAATCTATGAGCTGATCTCTTGGGGTGGCGAGGCCTCTCAAGACCGTGACGCAGCCGCCATTAAGGCGTGGCTGCGCGCACAGTATGCGGAGACAGTACGGGAGCGTCGGGCGGGTTCCTCTGACCGCGACTGGGAGCTGATCGGCAACCCGTTTCACCGATGGGTCCGGGACAACTCCGCTCGACTGGGCCTCGGTTCCGCTCATGCTAACATTGACTTCATGTCAACCGAGCTGCCTTTTTTCGCCAAAGCATATAAGACGATTCTTGAAAAAAGTAGGAACTACACTCCGGGTTGGGAGCCGATCTTCTACAATGCTCACAACGAGTTCACTTGGCAGAATACTGTTCTGCTTGCACCTTTGACATCTGCAGACACCTCCGACGTTGTGCAAAAGAAAATGGTTGCGGCTGCTACATATTTGGACATCTGGCTGATGCGCCGTGCGGCCAATTATGTTCGGGTCGGCTACTCAAGCACGACCTATGCGATGTTTCTTCTTTGCCGAGACATTCGCCGCAAACCGCTCGACGAACTCGTTGCGATCCTAAAGAAGAAACTTGAAGACGATGACATCGGGTTCGATGGTGCGCTGTCGAAGGGGCGGCGCGGTTTGGAAGAGCTGTCGTTAAACCAGTTCAGTCGCCGCTACATCTTCCACATTCTTGCGCGTGTCACTGCGTTCACTGAAGTGCAGTCCGGACGGAGTGACAGCTTCGCAGACTACGTGGACAGGAGAGCAAAGAATCCCTTTGATATTGAGCATATATGGGCTGCTAATTACAGAGCATATGAGGCTGAATTCTCGAGCGGTGCTGAGTTTGCTTCCGCGAGAGATCACATCGCCGGGCTTCTCCTTCTTCCCGCAGATGTCAACCGAAGCCTTAAGGATAAGCCGTATAGCGAGAAGGTGCTGGTCTATGGCGGCCAGAACTTATTTGCAGCAAGCTTGGAGAAGAACGCATACCAGAATCAGCCCCAGTTCAGAGACTTCCGCGAAGCTCACAGCCTACCGTTCGCGGCCTACGATGAATTTGGGAGGGATCAGCAGGCCGAGCGACGCGAGCTGATTCGCGCTCTTGCAGCGCAAATTTGGTCGCCAGATAGGCTCTCATGGTTGCTGGATTGTGGAACGTGAGCCAGGCGGACGTGTACCAGCTCATGGCCTACGGCAGGCTGTACGACTGCCCGAACGTCATGTTGCTTTATCCGCACCACGGGGACTTGCCGCCTCAGCGGATTCGCCAGAGTTACTCGATCGCGACCAGTGCATCGGATGAGAAGCTGATCGTGGCGACGCAGGATCTCACCGGCGCTGAGCGGGACCACAGGGGAGCTCTTCGAGAACTTGTCTTGGCGTGCCGCGATATTGGAGGCGCGATGCAAGGGTGAGGCGAGGGCATGGATGTGCTTTGCGAGCGTCAATGCGAATCTCCGCGACGCGCCGCTCAACAGCGAGATCTTCTACAGCTGGCCGAGGCGAAGATCGTGATCGAGAGCTGGCGCCGGCACTACAACCCAAAGCGTCCACACTCATTGCTGGGGTATCCGGCCCCAACCCCGGATGCGGTGCAGGGGCCGGCTTCGCCATCCGGAGACGCTTCGCCGGCCACCCCGACCGTGCCGCCACGACCCGACATGCATTAAGGCGGAAGCCGGACCACCCGCTAGGGGCAGGTCACACGCCTCCGTGACCAACCGCTTCAACATTGAACGCAGCCTCTCCAGCCGACCCCTCTGTAAGCAGAACCGCGCCGCCGCACTTGCAAAGAGGCGCGGTCTCTGCGCAGCCTAAGGGACACCGTCACTGTCCCAGCTGAGACTGGTTCGAGTTTGTCTCTACCACCAACCGCCGCGCTGCGCCCCCCCCCCCGCATACGTTAAGGGCGTGGGAGGAAACAGAGGAGGGGGCGGACTGAACGCCTCAGGACTAATCAAGCGCGGAGCGAAGCGTTCAATTGCGGCATGGGCTACTCGTCACCACCGAAAATAGTTCTGAGTTCAGAAACAATAGACTGAACTTCCACGTCGATCTCCGCTGCCTCGAGGACTTCCAGAACACGGCTTGGCGTGAGCGAGACCTTGTAGGTTTCCTGAACATATTTTGCCATAGCGGAAAAAACCGCTTTTCCGGGAACAACCTTTCGGCGGAACGTCTCTGACTTCCATTCTTCAGAGAAGGTTCTCTGGAAATCGCTGGAAAGCGTGGGCGTGTCAGACTTAGGCTTCTTTGACAACTGGTACTGAATAAAGTGTCCCATTCTCTGTCCAAATACCTGATCTCGTGCTTCAGACATGAGTCGATCAAATTCCGATTCTATTGGGTCGAGTCGTTCCTCGTTCAAGTGCTCATTGGAGTATTTTTGGACAACCCGCCTTATCGCCCTTGGCTCAAGTAGGACATTCTCAATCTCTTTGCAGGGAAGAACAAAACAGGTGACGCCAGATCCCTTCATCGAAGATTTGAATTCAGCCACCTCTTCATCGGATCGATAATCTCGATCAAATAACGCAGCAACTTGAACATCCAGCTCGAAGAATTCCTTGAACACCCAGGCCGTGTGTGAGACCTTTCCCCAGTTCGCAAATCCGTCGGTCTTCATCAACGTGACGCTAGACCCGGACAGGTAGTCTATGCCGCCCAGTGCTTTGGATAGCCTTGAGAGAAGTCGATTGTCTGATCCTTCGAAGTAAAGCACTTTTCGTGTTCGAGCGAGTCGCGCAAACTGTGCATTCTCTGAGCTTCCGATCGCCGTGTAAACATCCGAGTAAGTTGAATCTGTTCTGATTCTTTTTGCAGAGCGCGCTTCTGGTCTAATGATAAGGACATCCCCCGAGTCTGCTGCGTTAATCATCTCCGTCGAATGTGTGGCTATGAAAAATTGACCCACCCGACTAGACACAAGCCGAAGAAGTCGATGCTGAAGATCAGGATGGAGGTATATGTCTGGCTCATCCAAGACTAGAACTGATCGATGATCCGCCTCTTGAAGGTGCATCATGATCTGCATCCAGACCTGAAATCCAAAACCGGCCCACTGGACTTCCCGCACGTTCGGGCCGTCGCGAAAATACATCCGGACAATGTTCCGTTCTCCGCGTTCTATTTCTGGCTTTAGTAATCTGATGCCAGGCCAGCCATATTTTATCAACTCAGCGAAGTCTTGGAATTCTTCATCGGTTCTGTGGAGCCAAAAATTCCGGAAATTCCTACTTGCAAGGCGACTCCATCTGTTCTTCTCAACGGTCTCGAGTTTGACGAGTTCTTCATTTTGCTCAAGCGGACTAAGTGTAGGCACGACGAGAATTTCAACGGGAAATTGATTCTTTAGGAACTGGCTGGATTTTTGAGCTTGTGAATCAGAAACGAGGAAACACTCGAGATCGGCATCTGGGTGGAGCTTCATGACAAATCTGTTGCCATTCGTTGCGGCGATTTCGATTGTTGCTGCCTTATCTTGGAAGTTGTGCACACAATACCGCAGGTCCATTTGGATGATTGATTGAGGGACCTGATAGGTTGAGCAGACCCCGTGAGACCCGTGAGACTTGAGGAATGCGGTTCGACGTTTGCAGTATCTCAGTGCATCAAAGGCAATTCGAAGTGCGTCAAGGGAGGTGGATTTTCCAGCATTATTCGGTCCCACTAATATGTTCTTTGCCTGAGCGGATATCGTGAAGCGCGGAAAAGATTTGTAGTCGCGGAAGTGGAGCGATCGGATTCTCATCGCGTTTCCTCGGAGCTTCCAAGGTTTGCGAATCCCTGATCCCTCATACGCGCAAGAGCATCGAGCGCATGGCGGGCTTGCAGATCTGAGGGAATCCGGCGCGGCATGGATGCGCAGACTTCGAGGATCTGCATGTCCTTGGGCGTGAGGCGTTTCCGTTCGCGCCCCCAAGCCAAGACCTCCTTCCAGAAATCAGCGCCCAAGGTCACGACCTCCGATTGGGCATTGATGCCCTCGGTCATCGTCTTCTTTGCCTTTTCGTCGCGCTTTGCCGCCTTGGCTGTATCCAGCAGGGTCAGGCAGTTCTCGAAGTCATCGCCATAGTTCAGCGTTCGACCCTTCATGCCGTTCCAGCAGGCCTGCTGCTTCGCCCATTCCGACATGTTGCGGACTCCTGCGGGAGGGTGGGTGATGACGTCATGCGCCTCTGCGGCAGCCAGAAGCAGAGCGCGCTGGAGAGCCTCCGGAACAGACTGCCGTCTCCAGATCGCGTCTAGGTCGAGGACCTGCTTCTCGCCGTTGGCATCGTGGAATATCTTGGCCATTGAGTAGGTGACTATGTTGGCGCGATAGCCACCCTCGTACCACGGCTGCTTCGGAACCTCGGTCTCGAGCCAACGAAACAGGATCGCCTTCGAGACAAGCCGCTTGTACCAGAGTTCGTCATACCGAGCGTCACTCTTGGACCATGCTTCGCCGATGTCTTTGGCGAATTCTGCAAAGTTCTTCTGGGAGCCACGCGAAACGATATGGGGCTGGCCGGCCGCCGAGAACTCGAACTTGGCGAGGTCGGTTTTGCTGAAGAGCTGCGACTTGGGAAACTGGATGTCGAAATCGGTCTGCGCTTTTCCCTTCAGCTTCGGTCGTGCATTGACAAACTGCCCGCGGGAACGCTCGTAGAACCACTTGGTGTCGTGGCGCTCGCCAGCACGCGCCGGGAAGAGGACGCTGCGCGAGAACTGTTCCATCCGGATGTGGAAGGGATGGTTCGAGAAGAAATCGGCAGCGTTCACCTTGTTTTGGGTGTTCGCATATTCCGAGATCTTCGGCACGATGTCCTCAGACCTGTCCGGAGGAACGACGGTCAGTTTCATCTGCACGAAGACCTGCGGGAGCTGTTCCTTTGCGGACTTCAGCCCGGCGTGGATTGACCCGGTCGTCTGGGCCCCGTTGACGATCTGCAGGTTGCTGATCAAGGCGACAGCCAACCCGTCATCCGTCCTTACGCAGGACACCGCATCGGCAGTGGCTGATAGGCCGTTATTGTAAGGGAAGAAGAGCTCGGGTTCCTCCTTAACGGTCTTCTGGATGCCCTTGTTGGTCTTGGCCCTCGCCTGAAGGAAAGACCGGACGTTGGCTTCGAGAAGCCTAGCGCCCCACTTGTCATAGATCGCGGCCAACTGCTCCCCTGGCACGATTAGCAGATAGCTTTCCAAGGCTGCGCCAGACTGTGATGCCTTGAGCGCTGGAAGGGGCGCCCCGAAATCCTTGGCAAAGTCGATGACCATGTCCTCGCGGGCCTGTCCCGAGCGGTCGAACCGCTCGAAGCGTGCCAGATCCCACACCGACCACGTAATCGGCACCTCGCCGATTTCTGCCAGCTTCACCGTATCGTCGCGGCCGATGTAATGCCGGTTGGAAATGAGGATCAACTTGACCTTCGTGACCTGCGACCAGGTGGTGATGATCAGGTCCGAGACTTGGAAGGCGGGGTTGGCCTCGTTCAGTGAGTCGCGGAACTCTTCGGTCTTTGCCTTCTTCAGAAAGCGAATCAGTGGGTTCAAGATCGGGGGCACATCCCCTTTGCCAAAGGTCTGAACAGATTCGCTGTCGGCAAAGTCACAGACGATCAGGCCAAGCACACCGTCGCCATCGCGTCCACCGCCGCTCGAGGCGGGTTTATCCAGAGCATAGCCTCTCGGATCTCCCGCGTACCCGTCGATCCGTATCCTTTGACCGCCATCGCCACTTTGGAAATAGGCTCGGTCAGCGGTCTCAAGTTCGCCAGCCTCGATCAACCGCTGGGTCATCTGGTCAAAAAAGGCTTCGACAGGGAAAATGCCACTGGCATCCGCTTCGCGGCGAATTTCGGCCATCAGGTTCTGGTGATACTCGTCAAGGTCGCTCATGGCTCGTCCGGTTCGTTAAGCTTTTCCCGCACCGTGACCCACTCCGTCCGGAATGGCGTGCAGGCCGAAAGTGCGAGGGCGTAGGAAACCGCGGACAGTCCGAGCGGCACGGGTGCGGCAATCCGAGGGAAGGCCTCGTTCACGGCATGGAAGTCGGGGGACGACACGATCCAGCGCCAGGCCGAATAGTCGTGCAGGATGTCGAAACCGGCGTCAGCTAGGTGCAGATCCCAGTCCATTATGGCTGAAGGTTCGGTCCGTTCCAGAAGCTCGGTGACTTCCGAGACATACTCGGTCAGCGTGCGGCCATGCGGCGGCTGCACCTTGTCGACGGCCAGCACCGCCAGCCAAAGGCGCCGCTCCGGCACATCTGCCAGCTGGAACTCGTTCGTGATCTTCACGAAGGGCTGCGAGGCCCCGCGCCTCGCCTTGACCTCGATGCAGTCGGCCTTCAGCTCGAAATCCTTCGGTGCGCCGGAAGGGCCCGTCCACGCGGTCAACGCCGCTTTGGCGCCGAGCGTGGAAATCAGCAACTTCAGCACTTCGATCTCGCCGATCAGGCCCTTCTGGGCTTCTTCCGACAAGACCTCGAGTTTTCCGCCACGCAGCAGATAGTGCCAGCGGAAGGTGCGGCCGATGGCACGTTCGAGGGTCTCAGCCTCCGTCTCAGCAAACTCGCCAGCCGCGATCACGTCGCGGCAGAGGGTCTCGAACAGTTCGAGTTGCGCGCTGTCCTTGAGCCGGATGTAGAGAATCGGGTCGCCGGGAAGCGTCTGGAACCGGATTTCGAGGTTTCGCAGCTTGGGCAGTTCCGGGGCAGGTTTCGGAAGATCCGCCAATTGCAGCACAAGGGCCACATCGGCACGCGGCATCACAGCCCAGAACCAGTTCCATCGAGCCGACGCGGAAACCCGGCGCGTGTCCACCTTCCCGGCCTCGAGGCCGGACCATGGCGTGTCAGTCGGTATCACCGCCCGCCTCCTCCTCGATCTCGTCCTCGCCGAACATCTCGCGCATGCGGATGGTGTTGACGACGTATTCTACAGTGCCGCCTGCGATCTTGCTGGAAGGGAAGGAGAGGCCCCAGGCGAGGACGTCCTTTCCGTAAACGGTATTGCCATCCGCATCTTCGATCTTCGGCCGCACGAGCCGCAGGATCAGCAGCGGTCGGCGTCCCTCTACCGACCTGTAGTAACTGGGGTTTATGGTGGATTTTGGTTTTGCTTCGGGACGGTCGCGCCTGAAGGCCGCCTCAGCAGCCGCAATCTGTTCGTCCGCAAGCCCTTCGCGTTCGTCCTCGGCCGAGCCGACGCGGCGGCTTGTGCCGCTGATCGTCAGAACGCCCTTGCCGAAGTCGCGAGGGTCGACCGAGCGCCCGTATGGCACGAGGTTCAGATGCCCGAAGCCGACCGGATCGAACTCCTTTCCAGTCGAGCTGGCGATGAAAACGTCCCACAGACGCAATTCGCTGTCGGCCCGTGCAGCGATATAGTCGCGGATCAGCTTCGGGTCCGTCAGAAGATCAGCCGGCACATTTGCCGGATCCGTTCGGAAGGTCCGCAGGAAGGCGTCGATCCGGCCAACCGCCACTCCCTTCACCAGGTGGCCGCGTGACCGGGTCTCGAACGCAAGGCCATCGGACAGCATCTCGTGCAGCAGCGCCTCGCCTGCCGCCCGGTTGCGCTGCATGAGCGCTTCATCCGCCACAATGCGCGTGGTTTCGACCAGCTTTTCCTCGAGGCTGACCTTCATGGGGAATTCCTTCCCCGTGCCCATCTTGTTCCGCGCCGTCACGATCAGCGATTCCGGGTGGCTGCGGACGGCGAGGCCGAACTGCTCGGGCGTGGCCTTGGCCAGTTCCATGCGCTTCAGCTGGGTCTGCAGGTCGTCCATGGCCTCGTGGATATGGGCATACCAGCCTGCGCCATCGGCCGGGATCCAGATCCGGCAAAGGTCCTCGTATCCGGGCCGGTAGCCGAACCACCGGCCCATTTGCATCAGCGTGTCATACATCATCGAGTTCCGCAGGAAGTAGCTGATGGTCAGCCCTTCTAGCGTCAGCCCGCGCGAGAGGGAGAAGCCGCCGACGGCGATCACCGTGACGCCATGTTCCCCGCCCTGGTCATAGTCGAGCGGCTGCGACCGCCTTGATGCGTTGACCTCGACAACACGCGCGGCAACCAGAACCTCGTGCAGGTGGCATTGGACGCTCGGCCAGTCCGTCCCCTCGGCATCGGCGAACTCGGCTTCCCACACCGCACGCAGGGCAGCAATCTCGGGGTTGTGCAGGGCTGCATCGCCCTTGGCTGCATCCACCGCAACCGCACTGCGCATTCGGTCCACCACATCCGCCACCTGCGACCGCAACCGCCCCTGAACGTCCGTGAACCGCGAAGCGTTGATCAGCATCGAGGCATGCGCTGCCTGCTGGCCCCGGGCATTCCGGATCGCCCGCGCGATGACAAAGGCGCGCACGGCACGGATGAGGCTTTCCGGCAGCACATCGACCGGATGGTCGATCTTGTGCTTCATTGGCAGGATGTCCTCGTTGTCGTCGATCAGGCGGACATGCCGGTCTCGGGCATCGAGGAACACCTTCTGCGCCCCGAAATAGTTCGACGGCGCGTCGAGACCGATGATGAAGTGCCTCGGGAACAGGTCCTGCTTCAGGGCATCATCATCGGTGTCCGGGTCGATGAAGATGTTGGCAAACGGCGTCGCCGTGTAGCCGACATAGCAGCTGCGGTGGAACATCGACAGCAGCTGTCGGAGCTGCCCATTGATCCGGGTCACCTCGTCCCGCGCATAGGCGGTGTTGATCGAGGCGTTGTCGGCCTCGTCGTCAATCAGCAGCATGGGCTGGCTGACCATCTTGGTTGCCCCTGTTGCGGAGTGTTCCTCAAGCCATTCCAGCAGGTTCTTCAGCGTGCTGGAGTTCTTCTTGATCACCAGAACGACGGGCACGTTGTATTGTCCGATCTGGCTAGTGTTCGTGGTTGCCGTGGCCTTGTTGAAGTCGCGCAGAGTGTTGGTGAGAGAGACCGGAAACTCGCGCTGATCGAATTGGCCGACCCCGATGATCTTCTGACGCTGCGCCTTGTTGGCATGAGCCAGCCGTCCGGTATCCCGGCCGATGAAGCCCTCGTCGATGCGGGCCTGAGTCTGGTTGCGCAAGTTGTTGTGTATCCCTGCGATCACGACAATCAGGCGATAGCCCGCATCCGCAGCCTTGCAGATCAGCCCGGTGTAGTTGGCGGTTTTGCCGCTTTGCACATGGCCCACGACCATGCCGCGGCGACTCCAAGGGCTGAGGTTCCGGGGATTGCCCAGCCGATCCAAAACCCGATCCGTTACCTCATCCGTCGCGTCGATCACCGACTTCGGCAGTCCCTTCAGGTTCAGGAGCTTGCGATACCGGCCCCAGTAGAAGTCCTCGATCTCACCGTTGATCCGGGCGTCATGCAGCCAAGGTCTGAAATCCTCGGCATCGACGATGGCGCCGAAGCCCATGCTGATCCCGTATTTCTCCTCGATCAGACGTGCGAGTTCCTCTGCGTCATCATCTTCGACTTGGCCCGCGAACATCGGCATGACAAGCAACTGGGCGATGATCTCCCGGATCGACTGGGCCGTATGCGCGCCGGGTTGCGACGCCATGTACATGGACGTCATGCCCTCGAGGCTGCTCAGGATCTGCTTCACTTGTCTTCCTTCGTCTCGATCGTCGCCGCAATGATGCGTTCCGTATCTTCCCAGGCCGATCTGAACGGATCGACGTCCTTCATTAGCGACTTGATTTCCTTGATGTCCTTGCGCGCGCTCAGAAGGACGGAGAGGGTTGCCTGCACGGCTTGGGCAAGCGTGTCTTCGTCCACCCGATCCGGGACGATCTGCTCGGCTGTGCCAGCCATGTCTGCGTGCAACGTTTCGATGGGCAATGACGACCCGACCAGAGCAATGCAGTTGAAGAAGCCGCGCCGGAGGTCCGGGGGAAGGCTTTCGGCGAAATCGGCAAATGCGGGATGTTCGATGTTCGGGCGGTAGCGTATCTCCCCATCTGCCTGAATCCGGTGCCACATGGGCAGCCGTTCTTGATCAACGAGCTTCTGGCCCCGCTTGCTGTAGGTGCGTTTCGAACCGGCGAGAATGCGTTCGATGACCTTCTTTAGGCGATCGCGCACGACTGGCGGAAGCTGTGCCGAGGATTTCTTGACGTCGATCTTCCAGTCCGCGTCCATGCTGTTGGGAATGTCGATCCTGACCCGGGAAAGCTTTGTCAGTTCCGATTGGCGGCACAGACCGAACCAAGTGCCGTGCAGGATCAGACGCTTGCCGCGATAGAGATAAAAGCCCTGCGATTTCAGGTGACCCTCCGGCCCGCCGATATCCTCCCAGTCCGTCTTGGACATCTGCTTGTGATGGGGAAGCGTGAAACTCTGGATCTCCACATCTCCCCTGATCAGGGTCAGCGCTTCTTCTGGGTCTGAAATCGTGGCGGGGTTCTTTCGAGCGAACGGATCAAGCGGGCGAAGCAGCCGCGCGTTCAGGAGAACGCGCAGCGGTTTGGCATCCTCCATGAACCGATGAAACACGAGGCGCAGGTGACGCTCTGTTTCCGCGATCCTCTGGTTGATGACCTCCGCGCGCTTGGCGACATTGTGGGAATAGCCACCAGTCAGTCGGTCGAGTTTCTGCCAGAGCACGAGCGTGCCCTGCTGCCCCAGCTTCTCGATGCCGGGGATGAGATCAAAACGATCGGGCAATTGCACCGCCCATTCGTTTCGTTCGGCGACATCATCAAGATCCCAGATTGCTGCGCTGGTTTGCCCGGAATGCCGAGACACGACCGTGAGCCGACGGCACTGGGAAAAGCTGGCGCTCTTGAGGCCGAGGCCGAACCGACCGAGGTCCGGTTCATTACGCGTGGCCAGTGGGTTCTTGCTGCCCGGTCGCATCGCCGCAACAAGTTCGTCTTCAGTCATGCCTTCGCCATCGTCGATGATCGAGATGTAGGGCTCGTCCGAGTAGGTCTCCGTGACGATCTCGATCCGATGGGCGCCAGCGGTAATCGAATTGTCGATGATGTCTGAAATAGCCGTTTCGAGAGAATAACCGATATCCCTCAGGCCCTCGATCAATGCCGCGGCGTGAGGAGTGGCATCTGCCCTTCTTGAAACAACAATTTCCTGCATGCGAACCCTTGGCAGTATGATCACGATCTACTCTGGCGTGAACGGATCGTCGTTACAAGGTGCGGGAAGTTCCTCAGAGCTTGAGGGTGTCCGGTTTTGTCAGGGATGCATGGATGAGCGCTGCAATCTGCCTTGCCAGGAATGGCGGGACCGCATTTCCAACTTGCACATACTGCTGTGTCCGGTTGCCGAGGAAAAGATAGTCGTCGGGGAAGGTCTGCAACCTAGCCGCCTCGCGCACCGTCAGGCTACGACATTGCAGCGGGTCGGGGTGGATGAAGTAGTGACCGTCCTTCGAGATGTGGCTAGTCACCGTCGTCGAAGGCTCGTGTGCAAGCTGGACGCGGAATCGGTCGTTGAATACGCCGCTGTGCCAGTTCCGGTGATCCGGGCTTAAAGTTAGCGGGAAGTCAGCCGCCTTGGGGCTGTAGCCACGCACTTTGCCGAAGACCGCGGCAAACAGGTAGCGGCCGAGGTCCGTGGCCATGTGACCCCTCGTTTCGTGCTGGGCCAGAGCGCGCAAGCCTGGACGTTCCAGCCAGCGCATCAGGTCGTTATTCGAAGTTCCATAGGCCGCAGGAAGCATGGAGGAGGAGCGGCGGGTTTCGGCGCCGTGCTTCAGGATTTCCGCCATCGCGCGGAATTCGGACTGAAGGGCGCAGTCCTCCTTGCCCTTGAAATTCTTCGCGAGAAGCTTTGCGAAGCCCGCAACCTCCCTTTGCCATGCTGCTGCGGTGTCCATCGCGCGGCTGATGCCGCTGCGCAGGGGCGGCATGCTGCCTATGGTTTCGTCGACCGTTCGGGTGACGCCCGATATCGCAATGCCTGCGCCCGTCGCCCCGGAAGCCAGATCGGACCTGATGCCGACGATGATGACGCGGTGGCGGCGCTGCGGAACACCGAACTGTTCGGCACGCACGATGAAGTCGGATGGCTGCGCCGCCTCTTGCAGGGTGGCCATTCCATCCGCGAGACGGATCGCCCGAAGCCCGTAGTGATGGCCGTGACCTGTGCCCAGCGAGGCGAGGTCTTCCATCAGCATCTCAAAAACCAGGCGGCTTTCGACGGTCGAGGACAGCATGCCCTTGACGTTTTCCATCACGAAGACGGCCGGTCGCAGACGGTCAAGCACGCGGATGTATTCGCGGAACAGGTAGTGGCGGTGATCTTCCTCGGGGACGTAGTCAGCCTTGCCGCGTGAACGGGCCCGTCCGACCAGAGAATAGGCCTGACACGGCGGACCGCCGATCAGGATCGTGTCGTCGAATGTCCGTCTCAACCGGCTGATGGCTTCGTCGATGGCCACTGCGGCCGCATAACTACCCAATTCGAGACAACGCGCCTCGGCCGTCGCTTCTACCCATGCGGCGGCGTCTACCTCGGACCAGTCCGGTTCATCCTGCAGACCGGCATGGAGCTTTACAAAGGCTTCCGGGAGGGCGCCGTACCGCGACAGATGGTTACGCAGAAATGCGCGGAGCCGAAGTGTCCAGTGTGCCGACGCGTCCTTCTCCACCGAAATCGCGATGTGGAACGGGTGCTGCCCGCCAACCTCAAGCGAGGCGAACCCTTCTCCAAGGCCGCCCGGACCTGCAAACAGATCGACAATGCCGAAAGTGGCTGGCATATCAGAGACCTCTCGAACTCGGATCATTGGCTGTATACCAGGTCCATAGGCCGAGGCCAGGAGGCAAATGACCGACATCGTCGACAGGCAAACGCGTTCCCGGATGATGGCCCGGATCCGCGGAAAGGACACGAAGCCGGAACTGGCCCTCCGGCGGTCCTTGCACGCGCTGGGCTTCCGGTACCGTCTGCATGCCAAGGGCATACCCGGCAAGCCCGATCTTGTGCTGCCGAAATACAAGGCTGTCGTCTTCGTGCACGGGTGCTTCTGGCACCGGCACCCGGGCTGCCGTTACGCAAGTACTCCGGCAACACGCCGGGAATTCTGGGCGTCGAAGTTCAGTGCGAATGTAGCGCGGGACAGTGCCGTTCGATCGCGTTTGTTACTGGCCGGATGGCATGTTGCAACGATCTGGGAATGCGCGATGCGAAGCGAGACTGGCGTTGCAGCCGTCCGGGATATCGTTTCGGGATGGCTTCAAGGTGGTGGACGAGAACTCGAAGTGGGAGAGAAGGATATTGGAAAGTCCGCGCTTCGTTCACATCGATGATGTCTGGGGTTCGAATCCCTCATCCTCTCATCTGACGCCTCGAACAGCTGGCATCTCAGGCATGCCTCAGCTAGCGCGTCAGCGCCGAGTATCCCAGACCAAAACTGTTGTCATTGGTCTTGCGCCTTGGCCTCTCACACGTGAGGACATCGCCATTGGGCTGGCAGAGGAAATTGGAAGGCGTTCCCGTGCTCTTTTGTTCCATGGTGCCCGAAGTCAGCAGAATTGGAAGTCCAAGGATCTGTCTCTTCGAGGAACTTGGAGTCCTGCCGGCCGCTCCTCGGTCTGCTCGCTGTCATCGGGAGTTCCGTCCAGCCGAAGACAACGGCGGTTTCCCACTTTCACTGTTCGTTCGCGGTTTGTCTGGTGGAAACTTTCCGGCTAAGTGCCTGACATGAAACTGATCCATGATGAACTTAAAATCCCTAGGCTTCGGCCGTGCCGGTTCGAGTCCGGCCGCGGGCACCAC
>VFQP010002160.1_pt1 | contig 22848 bp, 8 predicted proteins | sample 3512351 | NCBI WGS metagenome assembly VFQP01 (sample SAMN10412372, study PRJNA504923) | tailings metagenome | isolation source: Relicate 1 Philex TSF1 revegetated site | place: Philippines: Tuba, Benguet | collected 2017-08-29
GGCCCACCATGAGCTCGAACCTCGCCCCACCCCTTCAAACCCATAGGGTGGGCCCTGGCCCACCCTGGCCTTCGCTCTCGCTCCGGTATGCGCCGCACCGAGCGTTGAAGCGGCTCGGCTCGCTCTTCGCGGTGACCGGGGCTGGAGTCGAGCTCCGGCGGGCCAGGGCCCACCCTATGGAGCCGTGGACCTTGATGCGGAGCGGCCCACGCTGTGCGTCGCCGCTACAGGCCGAGCGTGAGGTCCTCGGCTTCGACGCGGTCGATGCGGATGCGGTTGGCGAACAGCGAGAAGGCCAGCACGCCGGCCAGGCCATTGGCGCGCTGCGCCCAGGGCGGCAGGTAGAGCGGCTCGGCGATCACGCCGTCCTCGAACAGCGGCTCCAGGGTGAACACGTCATGCAGGGCCATCTTGCCGGCGAACAGCAGGTGCGACAGCCGCGGCCGGCGGTGGCGGATGGTCCAGCGGAAGAAGGTGTGCACGCTGAGCATGCCGTGCAGGTAGACCGCGTCCTTGGTGAAGGCTGCCCCGCCCGAGGTCGGGCAGCCGCGGAACACCCGCTGCGCCGAGGCGAAGCTCTCCACTTCGCTCTGGCCCGAGTCGAGAAAGAAGCGGAACACCTCGATGAAGTCGGCACCGTTCAGGGCCATGTCGATGGCGAGGATGCGCAGCGACAGTCGCTTCAGCCGCGGCAGATCGATCGCCCCGGTCATCAGCTCGGCAAAGGTCGCGAGCCCCTCCTGCGTCGCGGTGACCCGCGGCGCGCTGCGCGACAGGCTCTTCAGATGCGGCTGCTCGCGACCGTTGAGCGCGGTCAGCGAATGCACGAAGGCCTCGTGCTCCAGCAGCTGGCGCAGATCGTACTCGCTGAAGCTGGCGCCGCCGCGCAGGCGGATGCGGGTCGGGCCGGCCGCGGCCTTGGCGATCAGCTCGGGGTCGACCTCGACGCGCACGCGATGGCCGACGAAGAAGGCGTCCAGCGCGGCCTGCAGTTCGGCGGCCATGGCCTCGGCGCTGTACACGGCCTCGCCGTCTTCGGCCGGCAGGGTGCCGCTGACCTCGTCGGCGATCTCGATGAAGTGCCGGGCGGCGTCGATATTGGTATAGGTCGAGCCGGGCAGCGCATCGCCCGGGCGACCGAAGATCTGGATGGAGTGCCAGCTCGCCGCTTCGCTGCCGGCCGCTTCGATCAGCCAGGCGGCGTGCAGCCAGCTCTCGGCGCTGCGCTGCAGGTACTGGCCCAGCGGATGCTGCGGATCGGCGGCATCGCGGATCGCCGCCAGCTCGGCGCGCGCCGCCGAGAGGTCGCGACCGCGGTAGCGCGGCGTCGGCAGCTGCGGCTGGCCGCGGCGGAAGCCTTCAAGGAAGCGCTCCTGCTCGGCCACCGGCCAGCTCACCGCCTGCAGCAGGCGGATCGCCCCCACGGCATCGACCAGACGGGCGTCGAGCGCGATGTGGTGGGCGAGTTCGGGGGACATTGCCGCACTCTAACCAATGCGCCGAGCGCTTGGGCGCCTCGCGCGGTCACGCCTTCGCATAGGGTGGGCCCTGGCCCACCGTGGGCTCGACCGCAGCTCTTTACGCCCTGTTGCTTCGGCGTTCGCTCTGCGAAGGGAGCCCGCCCGCATTGATGACCGCGGCCAGTGCTGCCCATGGTGGGCCAGGGCCCACCCTATGCACGGGGCTCGACCGCGTCTGTGCGCTTCCGTTGCTTCGGCGTTCGCTCTGCGAAGGGAACCCGCCCGCATTGATGACCGCGGCCAGTGCTGCCCATGGTGGGCCAGGGCCCACCCTATGCACGGGGCTCGACCGCGTCTGTGCGCTTCCGTTGCTTCGGCGTTCGCTCTGCGAAGGGAACCCGCCCGCATTGATGACCGCGGCCAGTGCTGCCCATGGTGGGCCAGGGCCCACCCTATGCGCGACGCGGAGCGCCTTGACCTTGGTGCAACTCGCGTCAAGGCCGGTGCATGCCGCAGAATCAGGCGCCACCCGCCGCATCGGAGCGCTCGTGATCCCACGCCTCGGACTGCCACGCCTGCTCGTGACGCTCGCCCTCGTCGTCCTGCTCGGCGCCTGCGCCACCAAGGGCGGCGACAACATCAAGCTCGACGCCGCCCTGTTCAACTATGCCGGCGCAATCCGCTTCAGCGATCTGGAGCGCGCCTACGAGTTCGTCGACCCCAAGCTGCGCGTCGAGAAGCCGATCAGCCGGCTCGAATGGGAGCGCTACGCCCAGGTGCAATTCACCGGCTACCTGGTCAAGGCCAAGGAGCCCGCCGGCCAGGGCGAGGTGTGCCAGCTGGTCGAGGTACGCTTGATCAACCGCCACACCCAGGTCGAGCGGACCCTGCTGGTGCGGGAGCTGTGGCGCTGGGATGCCGAGGTCAAGCGCTGGTGGCTGACCACCGGCCTGCCCGACATCTCGCAGGGCTGATCGCATGCCCCGGCGCCTGATCAGCGATTTCCGGGGTTTTGTTCCGCAGCTGTACACAACGCTGGCCCGCGGCTACGGCGCCCGCGATCTGCGCGCCGACCTGGTCGCCGGCCTCACGGTTGCCATCGTCGCCCTGCCGCTGGCGATGGCGCTGGCGATCGCCTCGGGCACCACGCCCGAGCGCGGCCTGCACACCGCCATCGTCGCCGGCTTCCTGATTTCGGCACTCGGCGGCTCGCGCGTGCAGATCGGCGGCCCCACCGCGGCCTTCATCCCGGTGGTGTTCAACGTCATCGAGCGCTTCGGCTACGAGGGCCTGATCCTCTGCACCCTGCTGGCCGGGCTGATCCTGATCGCCGCCGGCCTGCTGCGCCTCGGCGTACTGCTGCGCTACATGCCGCAGCCGGTGATCACCGGATTCACAGCGGGCATCGCGGTCTCGATCTTCGCCAGCCAGGTCAAGGACGCGCTGGGCCTGCGCATGGACCAGGTGCCCGGCGAGTTCTTCGAGCGCTGGGCGGCCTACTTCGCCCACCTGCCGAGCTGGCAGCCGGCCGCTGCCGCGCTCTGCGCTGCGGGCCTGATCGCGCTGGCCCTGCTCAAACGCCATCGTCCCGGCTGGCCGGCCTTCCTGATCGTGGTGGTGGCCGGCAGCCTCGCCGCGCTGGCCTTGCCGGTGCCGACCATCGGCAGCACCTTCGGCCAGCTGCCGGCAGCGCTGCCCGACTTCGCGATTCCGAGCATCCCCTTCGAGCGCACCTTCGAGCTGCTGCCGGCGGCGCTGACCATCGCCTTCCTCGCCGGCGTCGAGTCCCTGCTGTCGGCGGTGGTGGCGGACGGCATGACCGGCCAGCGCCATCGTTCGAACGCCGAACTGGTGGCCCAGGGCGTGGCGAACGCGGCCTCGGCCCTGGTCGCCGGCCTGCCGGCCACGGGCGCGCTGGCTCGCACCGCCACCAACATCCGCGCCGGCGCGCGCTCGCCTGTCGCCGGCATGGCGCACGCGGGCTTCCTGCTGGCCTTCATGCTGGTGCTGGCTCCGCTGATGGTCTACGTGCCGCTGTCGGTGCTGGCGGCCCTGCTGCTGGTGGTGGCCTGGAACATGGCCGAGATCCACCGCTTCAAGCAGCTGCTGCGCGCGCCGGTGGGCGACCGCGTGGTGCTGCTGGTGACCTTCGCCCTGACCGTGGCCTTCGACCTGACCATCGCCATCGAGGTCGGCGTGGTGCTGGCGGCCTTCGTCTTCATGCACCGCATGAGCACCAGCGTCAGCGTCGCGCCGGTCGAGGACGGCGATGCGGACGACGAGCCCGATGCGCGCCAGCGCCTGCCCGAAGGCGTGGAGATGTTCCGCTTCTCCGGGCCGCTGTTCTTCGCCGTCGCCAACCGGCTGGATCAGGTACTGGACCCGATCCGCGAACCGCCGAAGGTGTTCATCCTGCGCCTGCGCCAGGTGCCGCTGATCGATGCGTCGGGCGTGACCGCGCTGGAGGAGTTCGTCAGCCGCTGCCAGAAGATGGGCACGGCGGTGATCCTGTCCGGCCTGCACGGCCAGCCGCACGCGATCCTGCACCAGATGGATTTCGGCAAGCACCCCAACCTGCTCGGCCTCGCCGCCGGTTTCGACGAAGCGCTGGCGATGGCGCAGGCCGCGATGAAGATCGAAGCCCCATAGGGTGGGCCCCGGCCCACCACGAGCCCAAGGCTCGCCGCGGTCACGATCCGCGAACCCGCCCCGGCGCCCCCCATCACAGCGTCATAGGGTGGGCCCCGGCCCACCATGAGCTCCACGCTTGCGCCGGTCTCAGCTTCGGAGCGTCGATCCACACGCACGCCTTCGACACCGTTCGCGAGAGTCAAATCCACGGTGGGCCAGGGCCCACCCTATGCAGCTCGCTTCGACTCCCGAAACCCTTCCCGGCCCTCGCGCGCAGCGCTCGGGCGTTCGCCAGCGCGCGCGGCAGTGCCGCGCAAGCGCGCCGGCTCACCCCCAATCCCGGCTCTCAGAGCGCGTCCGGCCCGACCTCGCCGGTGCGGATGCGGATCACCTGGTCCAGCGTGTGCACGAAAATCTTGCCGTCGCCGATCTTGCCGGTGTTGGCGGCATTGCGGATGGCCTCGACCACCTGCTCGACGCGGTCGGCCTCGATCGCCACCTCGATCCGCACCTTGGGCAGGAAATCGACCACGTACTCGGCGCCGCGATACAGCTCGGTGTGGCCCTTCTGCCGGCCGAAGCCCTTGACCTCGGTGACGGTCACGCCGGTCACGCCCACTTCCGACAGCGCCTCGCGCACGTCGTCCAGTTTGAAGGGCTTGATGATGGCGGTGACCATTTTCATGGGTGGCTCCGGGCATTGAGGGCGCGCACAGGATAGCGGGAATGCCCCGCCGAAGCCGCGTCGCGCCCGGATCGTGGACGGGCATCCATCGATCGGCAGCGAGCACGGCTGGGCCATGGACTCCGCCCCAGGCACCGCATCCCCCGGACCCGCTGGTGGATGCGCTGCGCTTATCCACCCTACGACCGCGAGTGACGCCTTGCAGCGAACGCAGCCCCACGCACATGGGCGCGTAGGGCAGCGCATCTGCCGGACATACGACCGCGAGTGACGCCGCGCCGGTATCGAGGCAAAAGCCGCTGTGCGCCTAGGGTGCGCCTGCGGCGCACCGGAGCTCGCGAATTCGCATCCATCGGGCCCGTTGCGACCATCGCCTGTGCCTGGTGCGCGACACGCGCACCCTACGGCAGCCGGACCGGGGCGAGGTTCTGGTGGATGCGCTGCGCTTATCCACCCTACGACCGCGAGTGATGCCTTGCAGCGAACGCAGCCCCACGCACGTGGGCGCGTAGGGCAGATATGCACAGCGCATCTGCCGGCTCCTGCCCCGGTCTTGGCAATCCCCCTGCCCCGTTCTCGGCCATCCCACCTACACGAGCCTCGGCCATCCCACCAGCACGGGTCCCGGCAATCATCCAACCCGCACGGCTCGCGACAAATCTCATGCCCCGGCCGGTCGCGCAACCTCCACCCGCAAGATTCCTCTGCAGGGCCTGCTCCCCGGAATCCAATCCCCCAGAAAGCACACGGGCCGCTTGCGCGGCCCGTGTGGGGTCTTGCCTTGAACCGCGGCGGTGCGAACACCGCCGCGGGCTGCTGGCTTACTTGGCACCCACCGCGAGGCGGGTCTGCAGCTCGCCGTTGGCGCTGGCGTAGTCGATACGCACCGCGTCACCCGGCCACACCTCGATCCAGCGGGTGCTGCTCAGGCCCTGCTTGGCGCCCGCCTGCAGCAGGCGGACCTGCAGCAGACCGTTCACCTCGCGAACCTGCAGCTGCAGCTGCTGTTCACCCAGCACGTAGCGGGCGGCGTTGACCGACTTGTAGCTGTCGACCACCGCTTCCAGGGCAGCACCGTCGATCTCGACCACACCGCCCGAGGACTTCAGCGCTGCGTTGACCTGCAGGCTGTCGCCTTCGAAGCCGTCCGCGAACAGCGCCACCGTGAGGTTCAGGGTGAACGTGTTGTTGGCCGGGTTGGTGTCGGTGATGCCGTCCGGCGCGACCACTTCAGCGGTGTTGCTGATCGCCGCCGGGGTGCCGATCACATTCGCGGTGATGGTGATCACCACGCTGCTGTTGGCCGGCAGGTTGACATCCAGGTCCACGTCGCCGGTACCGCTGGCCGTGGCGCAGGTGCCGCCGCCGCTGTTGGTTGCGCAGGTCCAGCTGCCGTTCGAGACCGTGTTCGGCAGGGCGTCGATGACGCTGGCGCCGTTGGCCACGCCCGGGCCGGCATTGCTCACCAGCAGTTCCCAGGTGATGCCCGTCAGGGTGTAGCGGCCGGTCTTGACGATCGACAGATCCACCGTGGCCGGGTTCACCGTCACTACCACCGAGCCGGTCTGCACCAGGTAGTTGGCATCCGCCGCCTTGGTCGCGGTCACGGTGCAGGTGCCCGCAGCCAGAGCAGTCAGGGTGCTGCCCGTCACCGAGCAGTTGGCGCCGCCCGCGGTGACCGCGTAGGTCACAGCACCGGTGCCTGAGCCGCCCGTCGTCGTCAGCGCGCTGGTCTGGCCGGCGATCACCGGGTTCGGCGTGGCGGTGACCACCAGCGGCTGCTGGGTGGCCGGGTTGATGACCACGGTCTGGGTCACTTCCGGTGCCGCCAGGTAGTTGTCGTTGCCGGGCTGGTTCGCGGCCACCACGCAGTTGCCCGCGCCGATGATCGTGATCGCACCCGTCACCGCATCCACCGAGCACACCGTCGTGCTGGCCGTGCTGTAGCTCACCGCCAGACCGCTGCTCGCCGTCGCCGACACCGAGCCCGCCGTGCCACCGAAGGTGAACGGACCGGGGTTGGCGCCGAAGGTGATGGTCTGAGCCGCCTTGTTGATGACCACCGTCTGGGTCACTTCCGGTGCGGCTTCGTAGTTGTCGTTGCCGGCTTGGTTCGCGGCCACCACGCAGTTGCCCGCGCCGATGATCGTGATCGCACCCGACACCGCATCCACCGAGCAGATACCCGCGCTCGCCGTGCTGTAGCTCACCGCCAGACCGCTGCTCGCCGTCGCCGACACCGAGCCCGCCGTGCCACCGAAGGTGAACGGACCGGGGTTGGCGCCGAAGGTGATGGTCTGAGCCGCCTTGTTGATGACCACCGTCTGGGTCACTTCCGGTGCGGCTTCGTAGTTGTCGTTGCCGGCTTGGTTCGCGGCCACCACGCAGTTGCCCGCGCCGATGATCGTGATCGCACCCGACACCGCATCCACCGAGCAGATACCCGCGCTCGCCGTGCTGTAGCTCACCGCCAGACCGCTGCTCGCCGTCGCCGACACCGAGCCCGCCGTGCCACCGAAGGTGAACGGACCGGGGTTGGCGCCGAAGGTGATGGTCTGAGCCGCCTTGTTCACCGTCACCGTGATGCCCGTGGCCGTGCTGCTGGCCTGGTCATCTGCGTCACCGGCGTAGGTCGCAGCCAGCGTCCAGGTGGCGGCTTCCAGACCCATCAGCGTGCAGCTGCCGGCCGTAGCGACCGCGCTGCAGGTGACCGGATCCTTGCCCGCCGCCGTGGCGGTGACCGTCACCAGCCCCAGGTTGCCGTTGATGCCGCCGCTGACGCTGGTGGCGATCGAGATCGACTGACCGAAGGTGATGGTGCTGTCGGCGGTCGTGAACACGATGCTGGTCGGCACCTTCTCCACCACATAGCTGGCCACGGTGTTGCTGGTGGTGCCGGTGAAGTTGCTGTCGCCCGCGTACTCGGCGCGCACGTTGGTGAAGCTCTGCTCGCTGGTGAACGTGACCGCGCAGCCGCTGCCCGGCAGCGTGTAGCTGCAGATCAGCGTGCCCGCCCCGTGCACCACGTTCACCGTGCCGGTCGGCAGCGGCGAACCCGGCGTGCCGGTGACCGTCACGTCGAAGCTCACCGACTGGCCGATCTGCGCCGGGCTGGCCGGCGAAATCGCCAGCGTCGCCGCGGTGCTGCCCTGGTTGACGGCCTGCGAGAACGCTGCCGAGGTGCTGGCTGCGTGCTGCGAATCGCCCGCATAGGCGGCGGTCACGGTGCGCGCACCGGCGGTGTTGAAGGTCAGTCCGCACTGGCCCGCCGCCACCGTGGCAGTACAGGTTTCACCGGTGCTGGCCGTCAGCGTCACGTTGCCGGTCGGGGTGGTACCCGCGACGTTGGCGACCACGGTGTAGCTGAACAGCACCTCGGCCGACAGCGCCGACGGGTTGGCCGAAGCGCCCGTGATCGTCGTCGTCGTGGCCTTGGCCGTGACCGCGTAGTTGCGGTTCTCGAAGCTCTGCAGGTAGTTGGTGGTCTGCGCGTACTCGGCGCGGAACACGTAGTTGTTCACCGGCAGGCCTGCCGCCACGTTGAAGGTGGCCACACCGCCGACCAGCGGAACCTCACCGATCGACTCGCCATCGCGCAGGAACACGATGGTGCCCGGCGGGATACCGCCGCCCGGAGCCACCGAAGTCACCGTCGCGGTCAGGGTGAAGCCCTGGCCGAAGGGCGAGCTGGTCGCCGGAGCGATGGTCAGCGCCGTGTTGGTGTTGGAGCGCAGCACAGTCAGCGTCTGCGAAGCCGCCGTGGTGGACGCGCCGTCGTTGGCATCACCCGCATAGGCCGCCGTAACGGTGTAGCCGTCCGCCAGCACAGGGCCGGTAGTGACCAGACCGGTCAGGGCACAGGTGCCCGCCGAAGCCGGCGCTGTGCAGGTCACGGTCGAACCCGGGCGGGCCGCCGTCACCGTCACCGTACCTTCGTTCGGAGCCACGCCACCGGACACCGTGTAGCCGACGTTCACCGTCTGGCCGAAGCGCGCCTCGGTGATGTTGCCCGGGCTCAGCACGATGGTGGTGCCGGTCAGCACGACCTGGGTGACCGTGTTGCTGGTCGCGGTCAGGTTGTTGAGGTCGCCGTTGTAGACAGCGGTGACCGGGTTGCTGCCCTGCGGCAGCGCCGTGGTGACGCACTGGGCCGTGAGACCCGTGAGCGCCACGTTGACGCAGCCGGCGATGTCCACACCGTTGTTCTGGAAGGTCACCGAGCCGGTCGGGCTGAAGCCACCGCTGACGGTCGCCGTGAAGGTCACCGAATCACCCGGGCTGGTCGGCGAACCACTGCCCACCAGGCCGATGCTCGGCTGCGCCTTGTTGATCACGACGTCCTGCGTGACCTGCAGAGCGGCGTTGTAGAACTGGTTGCCCTCCTGATCGGCCGTCAGCACGCAGGTGCCGGCGGTGAACATGGTGATGCCACCGTTGCTCGGGTTGACGTCACACACCGTCTCACTGCCCGCAAACACACCGTACTCGATGGTCAACAAGCTGGTCGCCGTCGCCATCACGTTGCCGGTCGAGCCGCCGATGGTCAGCGGGCCCGGGTTGGCGCCGAAGCTGATCGTCTGATCAGCCTTGATCGCGGTGATCAGCACCGTAGACGTCGCGACGTTGTAGTTGGCGTCGGCCGCCTTGGTCGCCGTGACTTCGCAGGTGCCGATGCCCGTCGCGGTGATGGTGCTGCCGCTCAGCGAGCAGACGTTGGTGCCCGCCGTGGGCGTATCCAGCGTGATCGCATAGCTCACCGCACCGCCGCCGTTACCGCCGCTGGTGCTCAGCGCACTGGTGCCGTTGTAGGCAATCGTCGTCGGGTCAGCCGCGACCGCGAAGTCGACCTGATCGGCCTTGATCGTGGTGAGCCCGACCGTTGCGGAAACCGGCAGGTAGTTCTCATCGCCCGCCATGGTCGCCGTCACGGTGCAGCTGCCGTCCGCCGCGATCGCCGTCAGGGTGCTGCCGGTGATCGAGCAGAAGGTCTCGCCCGCGGTGACCACGTAGGTAACGTCGCCGTTGGTGGTGCCCCCGGTGACGCTCAGCGCGCTGGTGGCGTTGAACGGCACGATGGCCGGCGTCGCCGCTGCAGTCAGCGCAGCCTGCTCGGCCTTGGCCACGTTGACGTCCAGGGTGACCTGCGGAGCATCTTCGTAGTTGGCGTTGCCGGCCTGGTTGGCGGCGACCGTACAGGTGCCCGCCAGCAGCGGCGAGACCTGGTCATCCACCACCGAGCAGATCGTCGGCGTCAGCGAGCTGAACACCACCGGCTCGCCCGACTCACCGCCCGTCGCCGTCAGCGTGGCCGGCGTGCCCAGATAGACCAAGCTGGCCGGTGTAGCCGCGAAGCCGGTGATTTCCTGTGCTGCCTTGGCGATGGTGATGGTGAACTCGCGGCTGCCGGAGTACGGCGCGTCCACGCGATCCGGGCCGTCGACCGAGCTGTCGGTCGCGGTGATCGTGAAGGTGTACGTACCGGCGGTGGTCGGGATGCCACCGAAAGACCCGTTGGACGTGTTCAGCGTCACGCCCGGCACCGACTGACCGGTGAGGGCGTAGCTGTACGGCAGGTTCGCAGAGCCATCGCTGATGGCGTTGAAGCTGACGAAGTAGTTCTCGTCAACCGTACCGTCCTCCGGCTCACCTTCGATCTGAATGGCGATGTAGACGAAGTCGCGGACTTCCTGCTCAGCCGGGTTGTAGCTGGCATTGCCGGCTTGGTCGGCCGCGATTTCGCAAACGCCCGCGGCCACGTAGCTGACCTGATCGCCGCTGACCGAGCAGACGCCAGGCGTCAGCGAAGAGAAGCTCACCGGCAGGCCGCTGTCGGAGGTCGCGCTCACCGTGAACGGTGCAGCACCCGCCGGACGGATCGGCAGCGAACCGAAGCTGATGAACTGGTCGATCGGAGTGATCTCGACGTTCACCGTCTGCGGCGCAACCGCGTTGTAGTTGTTCGACTGCGGCACGCTGGCCGTGATCACGCAGGTGCCGCCACCGAGGATGCTGATGGAGACATTGCTGCCGCCGGTGCTCGAACCGCTGCCCGAACACACGCCGGCCGGACCTGCACTCAGCTCCACCGCCTGCCCGCTCGGCGCATTGGTGAACACCGCCGTCGCCAGCGCCGACACGTTGAAGCTGCCGCCGTCGACAAAGGGCAGCGAGCCCGGCGCCGTGACCGCAACCGTCTGGTTGTCGCGGTTGACCAGATGGTCATAGCCGAAGTCGTTGGCACCCGCGAAGTTCGGGTTGGTGATCGTCGCCGCCACGAAGCGCCAGCCGTTGGGCAGGGCCACGTCGCGGGTCAGGTTGGCGATGCTCGCCGTGGACACACCCGGCGTTGCAGTCGGAGCCAGGGTCACCACGCCGATGGCATTGCTTTCGCCATCGAAGAAGTTGACGTCACCGGTCGGGTAGCCCTCGGAAGGCGGCGTCGCCGTGACCGTCGCGGTCAGGGTGAAGGGCTGGCCGAACACGCTCGGCGCCGGGCTGCTGCTCAGCACCAGGGTGGTGCTGGCCTGCAGGATGTTGATGCCCGCAGCTTCTTCACCCGTGCTCGAGAAAGCGTCGTTGCCTTCCACGCCCGGGATGAAGTCGGCCATGAAGGTCCAGGTACCCACCTGCTCCAGGCCATTGCCATTGCCCACGCTGAAAGTGCAGCTGCCCTCGCCGGTTTCGATGTTGAAGCTGCCGTTGTCGCAGATCGCCGACAGCGGGCCAGGGCCGTCCGCGTACACCGTGACGCTGCCCTCGTACTCGCCGAGGCCGCCGCTCACGTCGAAGCTCACCGTCACCTGCTCACCCACCAGGGCCGAAGTCGCCGGCGAGGCACCGCTGGTGAAGCTGCTGACGCGGGTGATGAGGATACTGGTGTCGCGCGGCTCCACGGTGTAGGCCAGCGGCAGGCTGTTGCTGCCGGCGAAGTTGTCGTTGCCGACGTAGCGGGCCACGAAGCTGTAGCTGCCGACCGCGGCAAAGGCTGCCGGGCAGGTGCCCGTGGCCGCACCGGTGGTGCCGGAGCCACTCAGGGAGGCGGTGCACAGCGCACTGGCGCTGTCGCAGACCGGCGACGAGGACAGGCAGACATAGGCAGTGCCGCCTGCGACATTGCCGTCGGCAAAGCCGTCGAGGAAGCCGTCGGTGATTGCCGCCGTGCTCAGGGTGAACACGACATCCACGCCTGCCTGCTGGTCCTCGGCCGGGGCTGCGGACAGGGCCAGCGTGGTGTTGCGAGCGTCCACCGTGACCAGCGTGGCGTCGCTGCTGGAATCACCGTCGTTGCCGCCGTCGGTGCCGTCAAAAGCCACCACGAAGCTGTAGTCGCCTGGGGCCTGGAACAGTGCCGGGACGCGGCAGCTGCCAACACCCGTGGTGGTGTCGAAGCTCAGGGCCGGGCTACAGGTCACCGGGCTGCCGTTGACGCTGACGTTGATCACGCCCTCGTAGGTGCCTTCGCCGCCGTTGACGTCGAAACCGACCGTCACCGCGTCGCCGACCTGCGGATTGGTCGGCGTGAAGCCGGTGATCAGGGTCTGGGTGGAGGCCGAGGTCACGTCGTGCAGCGTGGTCGCCGAGTCGCCGGCGAAGTTGCCGCTCGCGGGCACGAACACCGCCGACACCACCTGGTCGTCGCCGAACAGGGTGAAGGCGCGGGTGCAGTTGGCCGTGAAGGGCGAAGCCTGCGCGGTGACCGGGATGGTGCAGCCCGAGCTGGGCGTGCCTTCATTGGTCAGGCCGGTTGCGGTGACTTCGATGCTGCCGTCGAGCGCGCCGGTGCCGTTGGTCAGGGTGAGCTCGACCGCGAACAGCACATCCTCACCCGCCGCCGAGCTGCTCGGCGTGGTGGTGACGGTCAGGTCGGTGGTGGCCTGGGCGATGCTCAGGCTGTCGCCGTCGGTGGCCGGCAGGTCCTGGGTGTCACCGGCATAGGCACCTTCCAGCGTGTACGCGCCAACGCTCTGGCCGCCGGCAAAGGTGCAGACGCCGGTGTTGTTGGTCGGCGCACTGTTGCTGACGCAGGTGGCCGTTGCATTGCTCGGGCCGGTGGCGCTCAGGCTGACCGCGCCGTCGAAGTTGCCCGCACCGCCCGTCAGGCTGTAGCCGACGTCATAGCTGTTGCCGAAGAAGGGCGCAGCGCCCGGCGGCGTCAGCGTCATCGTCACCGGCAGGCCCAGCACCGTGACGGCCTGGGTGTTGCTGCTGGCGGCGAAGTTGGCGCTCTGCACGTAGCTGAAGACCAGGGTCGCATCACCCTTGGTGCTGAAGCTCAGTTGGCAGGTGCCGGTGCCGCCCGACAGGCTGATGTCGCAGCCGGTGGTCGCAGCAGCGTCACCGCCGGTGCCGCGCACCTGCACGGTGCCGTTCGGCGTGCCTTCGCCCGGGGCCACCGCGGCCACCGTGGCGCTCACCGTCACCGTCTCGTTGACCTCGATGTCCGGGCCTGCGGCCGGCGAGATCGAATTGATCGTCACCGTGGTGCTGGCGCGGTTCACCGTGTGCACGGTGCTGTTGTTGCTGCCGATGAAGTCGGTATTGTCGAGGATCACCACGTTGTAGGTGATCGGCGACAGGCTGACATCCGGGTTGCTGGTGATCGTGGTGGTGGCCGTGCTGGCCGCGCCCTCGATACCCGGCACGATCGGCACTTCAACGACCGTGACGTTACCCGGCTGACGCACGAAGCGCGCCGTACCGGTGACCGGATTGGCGCCCGGCGCGGTGGCGTTGAAGCTGGCGTTCAGCACGATGTCCTGACCGAACACGCTGGGGCTGTTGCTGGTCAGCGTGCTGGTGGTGTTGCTGCGGGCCACGTCGAAGGCAAAGGGCGTCGAAGTGGATGCCAGGAACTGGCCGTTCTCCTCAAACACAGCCACCAGACTGGCTACGTTCTGGCTGGGCTTGAGGCCGCTCAGCACGCAGCTGCCCGAAGCGATGTTCGGCAGCGTGCCCTTGGCCTGCACCGGCGCCTTCAGCGACTTCTCGCCAGCGCGCAGGGGCTCTTCGGGGGCAGCGACATCCCCGACGCAGAAGCCCACTTCCACATTGGAAGCGTTGCGCGCCGAGATGCGCATGCCGTCATCGATGCGATCGATCAGGCCATCGGTCTGCAGCTCGTAGTTGACCGTGAAGCTCTCGTTGGTGCGAGCCCGCGTGCCGCTCAGCAGCGATGCAGTGGTGCCGGTGATCTGCGAAGCCGTGTTGAAGCTCGGCAGGGCGCCGCAGGCGCCTTCGCTGCCGACAATGCCGGAGCACAGATCGAAGCTGCCGGTACGTGCGCCGCCGAAGTGGGTCACGTAGATGGTGTGCAGGGCGCCCGGCGTGGCGTTGCTCAGCGTCACCCGCGAACGCAGGGTGCCGCCGAAGTCGTCGTTGCAGCCGACCACCGAACCGCCTTCGTTGTAGACCAGCAGGACGGTGTCGAAGCTGATGTTGCGGGTCTCGAAGAAGTAGTCACCCGCCTGGTCCAGACGCACCACGTAGGGCACCACGAACTTGGTGGTGGAACCGCCGCCGCAGCTGCTGGCCGCCAAGCCACCGAGGCTGGTGCCGCTGCTGCCCAGGGTCTGCGCCGTCTGGCTCAGCAGCGGAGGCACCAGCCAGCTGGCGCGGATCGCGGCGGACGCCGCCGAGGGCGCGCTGTCGGCCTGATCGCTGGCCTCGGTGACCGCGGTGAAGGTGTAGCTCTGTCCATTGGTCAGGCCGGAGATCGTGCAGCTGGTGCCGGCATCGGTGCAGGTCGCGCCGCCGGGGCTGGCGGTCACCACCACGCCGGTGACGTCGGCGCCATTGGCCGCACCGTAGCTCCAGTCGATCTGAACGGCGTTGTTGTTCAGCGCCGTGACGGCGGTGATCGTCGGCGCGCTGGGCGGGCCGGCGGGGGTGATGCCGTCGCTCGGGGCGCTCAGGTCGTCATAGCCACCGACCGCATTGATCGCCGCGACGCGGAAGAAGTAGGTCTGCCCATTGGTCAGGCCGCTGGCCACGCAGGTGGTGGCCGTGCTGTTCACCGTGCTCGCGTTGCCGCAGGTGCCGGCGGGATCCACATAGGTTCCGCCAGCATCGGTGGCGATGCGCACGTTGTAGCCGGTGATTGGCGAACCGTTGGCATTCGGTGCAACCCAGCTCAGGGAGATCTGACCGTTGCCGGCGGTGCCCGTCGGCGGCGCAGGGATGTCGGGCTGCCCAGCGGGCGTGACCGCACTCGACGGCGCTGACGGACCACTTGTACCGGCTGCGTTGGTGGCAGTCACGGTGAAGGTGTAGGGGGTGCCATTGCTCAAACCGCTGACCGTGCAGCTCAGCCCAGCGGTGCTGCAGCCCGCGCTGGCGGGAGTGGAGGTCACGGTGTAGCCGGTGATCGGCGTGCCGCCATCATCAAGAGGCTCATCCCACTCCACAAGCGCACTGGCATCACCCGGCGTCGCGCCGACATTCAGGGGCTCGCTTGGCGGAAGCGGCACGCCCGTGGCGCTGACCACGACGTTGGCCGGCTCGCCGGACAGGGCATCAGTGGTGAAGCTCAGCGTGGCCGAGGCCGGCCCGATCGACTGCTGGGTGAACAGAATGTCCACCACACAGGCTTCGGCCGCCAGCAGCGTGGTGGTCGGCGAGCAGGTGCTGCTGGGCTCGATCGAGAACTGGGGGTCGCCCGTCAGGCTCAGGCTGGTCAAAGAGACGGTAACGCCGGACGTGTTGCTCAGCGTCACCTGCTGCAGCCCAGTCGTCCCGCGGTTGAGCGTGACATTGGCGGTCAGGCCGTTGTAGATCGCGCGGACCGAGATGATGGCGGGTGTGAAGCCGGCTGCGCCAAGTTGGATATCGGTCTGGATCGCGCGGAACCCGTCCGCGTTCCACAGCACTTCGAACTGGCAGGACTGACCCGCGCCCAGGGTCGCGCCGCGGCACGAGGTGGAACCGCCGTGGGTGAGGCCCGGGGTCGGCGGGTCGTAGGTTTCGTTGGCGTCGAAGGCCACCGTGCCCGGTCCGGGGTTGGTGAACTGCACCAGCGCACTGGCCTCATCGCCGTTGGTCGGCGTGAGGTCCAGGGAGGCGGGGCTCACGACCACGGGATTGGGGTCTGCGGGCGCGGTGCCGGTGCCGGCCAGGGGCAGCAGGCCAATGGGATCCCCAAAGTTGTCCGTGAACTCCAGGTCGGCGCTTACCGCGCCGGGGCCGAAGGGGCTGAAGACGACCTGGAAGGTGCAACTCTCTGCTGGATCGATCCCTCGGGGAAACGGACCGCAGGTGAGGCTGGTGAAGTTGAATCCGACCAGGGCGGAGAACGTCGGAACCTCAACAGTGCGAGTCAGGCCTGACGAGTTGGTGAGAGTGAAGACCTGTGGCGCAGAGCTCTCGTTCTCCAACTGGTCGCCAAAGTCGAACGAGACCGGATCAACGGTCAGCTGCGCCTGCGCGCTGCCAAACCCCGCCAGCAGCAGCAGACCCGCCGCAGACGCGGCCAGCCTCCTGCCCCAGCTCCGTGCCGGGGGTGCGCCCCGCGGCGATGTGGGATGTGTATCAGTCATGGTGAGGTCTCTTTCTTGATGATGATTTGAGAGAACAACAGGCACCGACTGCGGTGCCCCGTCTACTACGGGCACCGCCTAGCCGGCTGGATGACCCATCCCACGCTCGCGCGTGGCGTCAAACAGCCCGAAGGCCGTGGTGCTGCAGGCCCGGCCGGGGGGAGTCCCACCCGGGCCGCGCGCTCCGGGCAGGCCGCCCGGAGGGATCGCGCCGCTGGCCAGTGGCCAGCGGCGGAACGCAGGCGCAGCCCGGGCGCGAGGGCCGGGCTGCGGAGAAAGGGAGTACGAAGGAGGACGGGCGCCGCCGACGTCTGGCCGACGCGGGCAGGGATCGGCACCAGGTTGAACAGCGCCGGAAAGCTGACGCCGGCCGGGAACGCGTGCCGAAGGGCCACGGCGGAAATCCGGCTCAGCAGAAAGCAGATCAGGTTTATCAAGGGTTTAAGCACGTCCTCTCCTCCTTCGCATCCGTGATGAGCCGTTCGGGCCCATAGCGGTGGTGTTCGAAGTGCAAGGCGGATGCCACAGGCCGGCGGCGGCCTGATGTCGCTCTGCAGTTCGTGGCATGGGTTTTGCGCGGCTTGGTGCGCGGCGCGGGCGTGGATGCGCGGGCGTTGGGGGGCGACGGATCGGGCGTCCGCTGCGCGCCCTGTCTGCAATTCCGCTTGTGGCACGGCTTCCCCCAGACCCGCTGGCGGATGCGCTGCGAGGGGATCGGCACTGTCCTTTCGTACAGCTGCGGAACCGCATCGGCGGGTGGAGCATCGGGACTGGCGAGAGACGGCCGACCACGGCTGCCCGCCATCACCCTGGGGAGGGAACAGCATGAAGACTCTGATCCGCGCTGCCTGCGTGGCCGCTCTTGCCGTGTGCTCGCTGCCGGCGACGGCGCAGACCTGCCGCGATGCAGTGGTTCTGGTGCATGGCAATACCGGCGCGCCGGCCGACTGGGCCAACACCGTCGCCGAGCTGAAGCGCCGCGGCTACACCGATGCGCAGATCCACCGCCCGAGCTGGGGCAGCAAGACCTGTGCGGCCTGCAACGACCACAGCGGCAGCGAGGAGACGCCGGTGCTGAACGCGATGGTCAATGCCATCGCCGGCTCCTGCACCGGCAAGGTCGACGTGATCACCCACTCGATGGGCGGCACCCTGGCCGGGCGGGTGATCCAGCAGAACGGCCTGCGCCCCTACGTGCAGAGCTTCGTCGGCATCGCCGGCGCCTTCCGCGGCCTGTGGACCTGCGGCAGCTATCCGTGGAATGTCGCCACCAGCACCTGCGGCTACTGGGGCCTGTCAGTGGGCAGCCCCTTCCTCAACGGTTTGAACGGCGCGCGCTTCGGCGACCGCGTGCATTCGATCAAGTCCTACTACGACCAGATCGTCTGCGGCAGCGGCGTCTGCACGGTCGGCGGCGTGCACTCCAGTGCGATCTGGGGCGAGAACAGCAGTACCACCTATACGTATGGGCACTTCGGGCTGCTGGACTACACCGCGGCGAAGCAGGTGGACCTGATCCAGTAGCTGGCGTGGTGCGCAGTGCCCCGGGTGCGGTGGGTGTGTGGCTCATGGTGGGCCGAGGCCCACCCTTAGGGTGCGCGGCGGCGGTGCGATGGGCTCGCGGCTGCGGTGCGGGCGTGTGCTTGGCGCGTGCGGGGCGCTGGTGGGTGCGGCGGGCGTGTGGCTCATGATGGGCCGGGCCCACCCTCTGTGGAGCGGAGGTTCTCGCAGCAGCGATCTTCGAAGCGGCCGCATCTGCGCCCACCCGAGCGCATAGGGTGGGCCCTGGCCCACCGTGGCCTGCAACCCGGCCCCGGTCGCAACGCCGCACCGTCAAGGCAGGGCCGGAACCTGGCCCGTGCCGCGCAGGCACACCGCCAAGGCAGCCTCCGCGACTCGCCGCGCCCGGTGGCACAGCGGAGCGTTCTTCGCTGGAGGTATGACAGTTGCATTCGAGCCCCGGGGCATTGTACCGGGGGTTGTCCATGTCCACTTTCCGACGCTGGAGCGTCGCCGCCAAGGCGGCGCTGCTGATTGGTCTGCTGACCGTACTTGGCTTCATCGCGGCAGGCGTGGTGATCTACCAGCGCGCTGCGGCGATCGCGCGCGACAGCGCCCTGCAGGAGCTGCGCGCGGTGGCCAGGGCGGAAGCCAACGCGGTCGCCGACCTGTTGAACCAGGGCCCGCTGCTGACCCGCTCGCTGGCGCGGACGCTGCTCGACGACATCGAGCAGGGTCGCCAGGACCGCAGCCGCGTTGCCACCCTCACCGCCAGCCTGCTGGCCCCGCAGACCCAGTTCGTCGGCATGGCGGTGGGCTTCGAGCCCGACGCCTTCGACGGTCGCGACGCCGAATTCTCATCCGCCGATGCCATGCACGACGCCAGCGGGCGCTTCGTGCCCTACTTCTTCCACACCCCGCGCGGGGTGGAGGCGACCGTGCTGGAGAGCTACGACACGCCGGGCGACGGCGACTACTACCAGCTGGCCAAGCAGACCCGCGGCGAGGTGATGATCGAGCCCTACCTCTACCCGATCGACGGCAAGGACGTGCTGATCACCACCTTCACCACGCCATTGATCCGCAACGGCGAGTTCATCGGCATCGTCTGCGTGGACACCGGCCTTGCCGCGCTCCAGCAGCGGCTGGCGGCGGTGAGCGTCGGCCAGCAGGGGCGCGTGCGCCTGATCTCGGCTAAGGGCGCGCTGGTCGCCGATCGCGATGCCAGCCTGATCGGCAAGCCCTATGGGGCAGCGGACGCCGCTGAGATGCTGGCGGCCGTTGGCGCCGACCGCAGCCACGAGAGCTTCGACGCCGACAGCGCCCAGGTCTACATGCCGATCCGCATCGGCAACTATCCGGGCCGCTTCGCGCTGGCCGCCGAACTGCCGATGAGCGAGCTGCTGGCCGGCGCACGCGCAGTCGGCGTCACCGTGTTCTGGGTGGCCCTGCTGATGTCGCTGGCGGTGATCACCGCCACCCTGCTGCTGCTGCGAAGGCTGGTGGGCGCGCCCCTGGGCGCGGCCGTCGCCACCGTCGAGCAGCTGGCCAGCGGCCGCTTCGACGCGCGCATCGACCGCACGCGCGAGGACGAGATCGGCCGCTTGAACCGCTCGCTGCTCGACATGCGCGGGGCCCTGCAGGGTTTCATGTCCGAGCAGACCGAGATGAGCCGCAGCCACGAGGCCGGCGAACTCAATCACCGCATCGATGCACAGCGCTACCCGGGTGCCTTCGGCGAGATGGCGGCCGGCGTCAATCGCCTGGCCGAGGGCCATATCGGCACCAGCGAGCAGATCGTCGCGGTGGTGCAGAGCTATGCGCGCGGCGACATGAGCGTGCGCATGCCCGAGCTGCCCGGCGAGAAGCGCCGCATCAGCGAAGCGGTGGACGGCGTGCGCGAGAAGCTGCTGGCCGTGCGCGACGAGATCCTGCGGCTCTCGCAGGGGGCGGCCGCGGGCGCCTTCCATCTGCGCGGCGAGGCCGAGCGCTACGAGTTCGCCTTCCGCGAGATGGTGGATTCGCTCAACCAGCTGATGGCCACCGCCGACGACGGCCTGGAGCGCACCTGCCGGGTGCTCGCTGCCGTCGCCGAGGGCGATCTTTCGCGCAGCATCGAGGGCCAGTCGCAGGGTCGTTTCGCCGAGCTGCAGCGGGCGACGAACGCCACGGTGGCGCGCCTGCGCGAGATCGTCGGCGACATCCAGCAGGCGGTCGGCGCGATCAATTCCGCGGCCGGCGAAATCGCCTCGGGCAATGCCGATCTTTCTTCGCGCACGGAACAGCAGGCGGCGGCGCTGGAAGAAACCGCGGCGAGCATGGAAGAGCTGACCTCGACCGTGCGCCAGAACGCCGAGAACGCGCGCAGCGCGAACCAGCTGTCGATCGGTGCCGCCGACGTCGCCGAACGCGGCGGCAAGGTGGTCAGCGAGGTGGTCAGCACCATGGGCCAGATCAATGCGCAGTCGCGCAAGATCGAGGACATCATCGGCGTCATCGACGGCATCGCCTTCCAGACCAACATCCTCGCGCTGAACGCCGCAGTCGAGGCCGCCCGCGCCGGCGAACAGGGCCGCGGGTTCGCCGTGGTCGCAGGCGAAGTCCGCACCCTGGCGCAGCGCTCGGCCGCCGCCGCCCGCGAGATCAAGGGCCTCATTTCGGAGACGGTGCAGAAGGTCGGCTCCGGCAGCCAGCTGGTCGACTCCGCCGGCGCGACGATGGCCGAGATCGTGGCCTCGGTGAAGCGCGTCACCGACATCATGGGCGAGATCAGCGCGGCGTCCGCCGAGCAGACCGCCGGCATCGAGCAGGTGAGCAACACCGTCACCCACATGGACGAAACCACCCAGCAGAACGCGGCCCTGGTCGAAGAGGCCACCGCCGCCGCCCGCGCTATGGAAGAACAGGCCGCACGGCTGGCGGAGAACGTGGCGCGGTTCAGGCTTTGAGGGCCGGGATTCGGGGTGAGACGGCCCGCTTGCGCGGCACTGCCGCGCGGGTCGCCGAACGCCCGAGCGCTGTGCGCGAGGGCCGGGTCGGGATTCGGGATTCGCAAGAGCCGACCCGCATAGGGTGGGCCCTGGCCCACCATGAGCTGAACACTGGCCCCGTTCACACGCATGGACCGACACGAGCTTGCCAAGAACCGCGGCGTCGGAAACGCGTAAAGCTCACCGTCGCCGCAGCGCATCGGAACGAAGCGCTGCGTTGACCCTGTTTCGGGTGATGGAATCGCCGTCCTTGGATCGAGTGATGGGATCAAGCGCCGAGGTGCGGCGAGCGTGTGGCTCGTGGTGGGCCAGGGCCCACCCTATGACTCGCCTTGTTGCACCTGACTGCACCGACGACGCGAATCGAACCCGCGTGCTTCGCTTCTACGAATCCCTAATCCCGAATCCCCAATCCCGACAAAATCAAGCCACCCTGCGCCGCAGGTAGTTCAGCAGGTCGATGCGGGTGATCAGGCCGAGGAACTTCTCGCCGTCCATGACGATGGCGACGTGGCCGCGCTGGAACACCGGCAGCAGCGTTTCGACCGGGGCGCGCACGTCGAGTTTGTCCAGCGTGGTGATCATCGCGGTGGACACCGGGTCGCGGAAGCGCGCTTCGTCCGCATGCACGTGCAGCAGCACGTCGCTCTCGTCGACGATGCCGACCAGGCGCTCGTCCTCCATCACCGGCAGCTGGCTGACGTCGTAGAGCTTCATGCGCTGATAGGCCACGGTCAGCGCATCGTTCGGGCCGATCACCACCGTGTCGCGCTGCGCGTAGGGCCGAAGGATCAGGTCGCGCAGGTCGCCGTGCTGCGGGCGCTCCAGGAAGCCGTTGTCGAGCATCCAGTAGTCGTTGTACATCTTCGACAGGTACTTGTTGCCGGTGTCGCAGACGAACATCACCACGCGCTTCGGCGTGGTCTGCTCGCGGCAGTAGCGCAGCGCCGCCGCCAGGATCGTGCCTGTCGACGAACCACCGAGGATGCCTTCCTTCGCCAGCAGCTCGCGGCCGGCGTGGAAGCTGTCGCGGTCGCTGACCGAGTAGGCCTTCTTGACGTGGGTGAAGTCGGAGATCGGCGGCAGGAAGTCCTCGCCGATGCCTTCCACCAGCCAGCTGCCCGACTTGGTGCTGAGCGTGCCTTCGTTGATGTACTGGGTCAGGATCGAGCCCACCGGGTCGGCCAGGATCAGCTCGACCTGCGGGGCCTCGCGCCTGAAGAAGCGCGACAGGCCGGTGACCGTGCCCGAGGAGCCGACGCCGAACACGATGGCGTCCATCTTGCCTTCCATCTGCGCCCAGATCTCGGGGCCGGTGCCCTCTTCGTGGGCACGCGGGTTGTCGGGGTTGCCGAACTGGTTGATGAAGTAGGCGCCCGGGGTTTCGCGGGCGATCTGCTCGGCGAGGTCCTGGTAGTACTGCGGGTGGCCCTTGGCGACGTCGGAACGCGTCAGAACGACCTCCGCGCCCATGGCCTTCAAGTTGAAGATCTTCTCGCGGCTCATCTTGTCCGGCACGACCAGGATCAGCCTGTAGCCCTTCTGCTGGGCAACCAGCGCCAGACCGATGCCGGTGTTGCCGGCGGTGCCTTCGACCAGCGTGTCGCCCGGCCTGATCTTCCCCGCCTTCTCGGCGGCTTCGATCATGGTCAGGCCGATGCGGTCCTTGATCGAGCCGCCCGGGTTCATGGCTTCGAGCTTGAAGAACAGCTCGCAGCAGCCGGTGTCGAGGTTACGGGCGCGCACGATCGGGGTGTTGCCGATCAGGTCGGTGACGCTGTCATGGATGGGCATGGGGGCGTGGCCGGACGGCCGATCAGAAGTTGATGTGCCGCGAATGATAGGTGAAGCGGGGATGGGGGTGAGGCGGCCCGCTTGCGCGGCACTGCCGCGCGGGCTGCCGAACGCCCGAGCGCTATGCGCGAGGGCCGGGCCGGAGGCAGGCGGCCCGCTTGCGCGGCACTGCCGCGCGGGCTGCCGAACGCCCGAGCGCTATGCGCGAGGGCCGGGCCGGAGGCAGGCGGCCCGCTTGCGCGGCACTGCCGCGCGGG
>VFQP010002161.1_pt1 | contig 22847 bp, 25 predicted proteins | sample 3512351 | NCBI WGS metagenome assembly VFQP01 (sample SAMN10412372, study PRJNA504923) | tailings metagenome | isolation source: Relicate 1 Philex TSF1 revegetated site | place: Philippines: Tuba, Benguet | collected 2017-08-29
GGTACCGCCCCAACCTGCGCGTGAAGAACCGCGACACCTGCACGCCCATCGGCCCCTGGCTGGTGGACGCGGCCGATGTGCCCGACCCCATGAACCTCGCGCTGCAGACCACGGTGAACGGCAAGCTCACGCAGCAGGGCCACACGCGCGACATGATCTTCGATGTGTCCACGCTGATCGAGTACTTCAGCCGGTTCATGACGCTGCAACCCGGTGACCTCATCCTCACCGGCACGCCCGACGGCGTGGTCGACTGCCAGCCCGGCGACGTGATCGTCACGTCCATCGAAGGCATCGGCAACCTTGTCAACACCATCACGCAACATTCCGCATCGGCATGAACATCCCGCACCTCATCAACGGCCAGTCCGTCACCGGCCCCGCCACGTTCGAGACCCTCAACCCGGCCACCCAGGAGGTGCTGGCCGAAGTTTCCACCGGCGGCGAAGCCGAGGTGAACGCGGCCGTGGCGGCCGCGAAGGCCGCGTTCCCGAAGTGGGCCGGCCTGCCGGCCACCGAGCGGGCAAGGCTGATGCGAAAGCTGGGCGAACTGATCGCCGCCCACGTGCCGGAGATCTCGCGCACCGAGACCAACGACAGCGGCCAGGTGATCTCGCAGACCGGCAAGCAGCTCATCCCGCGCGCCGCCGACAACTTCCAGTACTTCGCCGAGATGTGCACGCGCGTGGACGGCCACACCTACCCCACGCCCACGCACCTGAACTACACGCTGTTCCACCCGGTGGGCGTGTGCGCGCTCATCAGCCCCTGGAACGTGCCCTTCATGACGGCCACCTGGAAGGTCGCGCCCTGCCTGGCCTTCGGCAACACCGCGGTGCTCAAGATGAGCGAACTCAGCCCGCTCACGGCCGCGCGCCTGGGCGAGCTCGCGCTCGAGGCCGGGGTGCCCGCGGGCGTGCTCAACATCGTGCACGGCTTCGGCAAGGACGCGGGCGAGCCGCTGTGCGCCCACCCCGACGTGCGCGCCATCAGCTTCACCGGCTCCACCGCCACCGGCAACCGCATCGTGAAGACCGCGGGCCTGAAGAAGTTCAGCATGGAGCTTGGCGGCAAGAGCCCCTTCGTGATCTTCGAAGACGCCGACCTGGACCGCGCGCTCGACGCCGCGGTGTTCATGATCTTCAGCAACAACGGCGAACGCTGTACGGCGGGCAGCCGCATCCTGGTGCAGCAGAGCATCTACGCCGACTTCGTGGCGAAGTTCGTGGAGCGTGCCAAACGCATCGTGGTGGGCGACCCGCTGGACGAAAAAACCATCGTTGGCCCGATGATCAGCCAGGCACATCTGGCGAAGGTGCGCAGCTACATCGAGCTGGGCCCGAAGGAAGGCGCCACGCTGTTGTGCGGCGGGCTGGACCGGCCTTCTTACGCGCCCGAGCTGTCGTCGCGCGTTGCGAAGGGCAACTACGTGTGGCCGACGGTGTTCGCCGATGTGGACAACCGCATGCGCATCGCGCAGGAAGAGATCTTCGGCCCGGTGGCGTGCCTGATTCCGTTCCGCGACGAGGCGCACGCAATCGAGCTGGCGAACGACATCCAGTACGGTCTGTCGAGCTATGTGTGGACCGAGAACATCGGCCGTGCGCACCGGGTGGCGGCTGCCGTGGAGGCGGGCATGTGCTTCGTCAACTCGCAGAACGTGCGGGATCTTCGGCAACCGTTTGGTGGAACGAAGGCGAGTGGCACGGGGCGCGAGGGCGGTACCTGGAGTTATGAGGTGTTTCTGGAGCCCAAGAACGTGGCGGTGTCTCTTGGGTCGCACCACATTCCGCATTGGGGTGTTTGAAATGCTTTCGTGCCAATGGGTGGGCGGGATCGAACGGGCAGGGCGCTCTGCTCCGCGGGTATCCCCCGGCGGCTGGTGCCACCTCCTCCTTGACCCCGCTGCGCAGAACGCCCTGCCCGTTCGATCTGAAGAGGTCAGGGCGGCACATGCCCTTGCTTCCGACGTCCGCAGTGGGCTGGCCGTGGCCGGTGTCTGGCGCAGCGGGGTCAAGGAGGAGACCAGGGCGAAGCCCTGGGCGGGGGACACCCGCGGAGCCGGACACCGGCCACGGACGGCCCACGGAGCGAGCTACACCATCACCAAGGGAAAGACCACATGGGCAAACTAGCACTGGTCGCCAAGATCACCCACGTTCCTTCGATGTACCTGAGCGAACTCGACGGCCCTAGAAAGGGCACGCGGCAGGACGCCATTGACGGACACCAGGAAATCAGCCGCCGCTGCCGCGAACTCGGCGTCGACACCATCGTCGTCTTCGACACCCACTGGCTCGTCAACGCCAGCTACCACCTCAACTGCGCGCCGCACTTCGAAGGCACCTACACCAGCAACGAACTGCCGCACTTCATCAGCAACATGCCCTTCGAGATCCCGGGCAACCCGGAGCTCGGCAAGCTGCTCGCGAAGGTCTGCAACGAACACGGCGTCGACACGCTTGCCCACGACGCCACCACGCTTGGCCCCGAGTACGGCACCCTCGTGCCCATGCGCTACATGAACGCCGACCAGCATTTCAAGGCCATCTCGGTCTCGGCGCTGTGCCAGTCGCACTACCTCAACGACAGCGCCCGCCTCGGCTGGGCCATGCGCAAGGCGGTTGAAGACCACTACGACGGCACCGTCGCCTTCTTCGCCAGCGGCTCGCTCAGCCACCGCTTCGCGCAGAACGGCCTCGCGCCCGATTTCGCCTTCAAGATCTGGACCCCCTTTCTCGAGACGCTGGACCGCCGCGTGGTCGAGATGTGGAAGAACGGCGAGTGGAAAGCCTTCTGCGAAATGCTGCCCGAGTACGCCGCCAAGGGCCACGGCGAAGGCTTCATGCACGACACCGCCATGATGCTGGGCGCACTGGGCTGGAGCGACTACGAGGGCCGGGCGGAAGTGATCACGCCGTACTTCGGCGCGTCCGGCACCGGTCAGATCAACGCCGTCTTCCCCGTCACGCCCCAGACCGGCGCGGCCATCCCTGCATCGCAGGCGTCTTCCGCCGCCGGCTACCAGGCGGTCAGCCGGGTCTGAAGCGCACGACCCATGCCCCACCTCGTCATCCTCTACACCCCCAACCTGGATCGGCCACCCGCCGAAGGCGGCACCGACATGGGCGCGCTCTGCCGTGAACTCTGCGACGCCATGCTCGCCGTGCGCGACGAGACCGACCGGCAGGTCTTCCCCACCGGTGGCACGCGCGTGCTCGCCTACCCCGCGGCGCACAGCGCGGTGTCCGATGGTGGCGCCGCCGGCATCGCCGCCGGCCTGGGTGGCGACTACGCCTTCGTCTACATGAACGTGCGCATGGCCAAAGGGCGCAGTGCCGTGGTGCACCAGCGCGTGGGCGATGCGCTGCAGGCGGTGGTGAAGTCGCACTTCGGCAGCCGGCTGGCCGCGCGCCCGATCGGCATCACCGTCCAGGTGGACGAAGGCCACGAAGTGTTCGACGCCAAGACCAGTTCCCTGCACCCGCTCTTCAACCGGAGCTGAACCCATGCTCGACGACGCCCTCATCCAGCAACTGGCCACCGAGCTCGATCGGTCGGAGCAGACGCGCGTGCCGCTGGAGCACTTCTCCAAGCGCTTTCCCGGCATGACCATCGAAGACGGCTACCGCGTCGGCCGCGCCTGGGTGGCCCTGCAGCGGGCCAGTGGCAAACAGGTCATCGGCCACAAGATCGGCCTCACCAGCCGTGCCATGCAGATCTCGAGCCAGATCGATGAACCCGACTTCGGCACCCTGCTCGACAGCATGCGGTTCACGGCGCAGGCCGGCCAGGTGCTCGAGATTCCCGCCAGCCGCTTCATCGCGCCGCGCGTGGAGGTGGAACTCGCCTTCGTGCTCAAGGCACCGCTGCAAGGCACCGCCGTGACGGTGGACGACGTGCTGGCCGCCACCGATTACGTGACGCCCGCCATCGAGATCATCGACGCGCGCATCGAGCAGTTCGACCGCCACACCAAGGTGATGCGCAAGGTGTTCGACACCATCAGCGACAACGCCGCCAACGCCGGCATCGTGATCGGCGAGGGAGACCCGCGCTACCGCGCCGACCCGCGCGCCACCGACCTGCCCTGGTGCGGCGCCATCCTGCGCCAGAACGGCGCGGTGGAAGAGACCGGCCTGGCCGCCGGCGTGCAGGGCCATCCCGCCATCGGCATCGCCTGGCTGGCGCACAAGCTTGCCCCCTGGGGCGAGTCGCTGCACCCCGGCCAGGTCGTGCTGGCCGGTTCGTTCACGCGGCCCGTGGCCGCCAGGGCGGGTGACCTGTTCGAGGCCGACTACGGTCCCCTCGGCTGCCTGCGTTTCAAGTTCGTCTGACCCATCGCCCCCCATGCAAACCCCCGTCAACACCTTCAAGCAGGCGCTCGCCGCCGGCCAGTCACCGATCGGCCTGTGGGCCGCGCTCGCCAGCCCCTACAGCACCGAGCTGATCGCCAGCATCGGCTACGACTGGCTGCTCATCGACGGCGAACATGCGCCGAACGACGTGCGCAGCACGCTGGCCCAGCTCCAGGCCGTGGCCAGTGCACAACTCGCGTTTGGCGATCGGCGCTCGCACCCGGTGGTGCGCGTGCCGGTGGGCACGGGCGATGTCGGCGTGGCGCTGATCAAGCAGTACCTGGACATCGGCGTGCAGACGCTGCTGGTGCCCATGATCGACACGCCCGAGCAGGCCGACCTGGTGGTCAAGGCCACGCGTTACGCGCCCGCCGGCATTCGCGGCATGGGCAGTGCGCTGGCGCGCGCCTCGCGCTGGCAGGCCCATGCGCGCTACGTGCACGAGGCCAACGAGCAGGTGTGCGTGCTGGTGCAGGCCGAGACCGCCGAAGCGATGAAAAATCTCGATGCGATTGCGGCCACACCGGGTGTGGACGGTGTCTTCATCGGACCGGCCGACCTCAGCGCGTCCATGGGCCACCCCGGCAACGCGGGCCACCCGGATGTGCAGGCCGCCATCTTCGACGGCATCGCACGCATCCGCGCGGCCGGCAAGGCCCCGGGCATCCTGGCCACCACCGAGCCGCTGGCGCGCCAATGGCTCCAGGCCGGCGCGCAGTTCGTCGCCGTGGGCGCCGACACCATGCTGCTGGCCGCCGGCGCCACCAGCCTGCTGGCGCAGTACAAGGGCGCGGGCCAGGCCGTGCGCAACACCTATTGAAGGAGACCCCCATGAACACGGCATTGAACCCCGCGAGCACCACGCCTGCCGGCATGCACGCAGACGAGTGGGCTGCGCGCATCGAACTCGCCGCCTGCTACCGCGTCTTCGCCATGCTGGGCTGGACCGAGATGATCTACAACCACATCACGCTGCGGCTGCCCGCCAGCGTGAGTGGGGAGGACAAGCAGTTCCTCATCAATCCCTTCGGACTTCATTACAGCGAGGTGACCGCGCGCAACCTCGTGAAGATCAACCTGAAGGGCGAGGTGCTCGACGGTTCGCCGCACCCGGTGAACCCGGCCGGCTTCACCGTGCACGCCGCCATCCACGACGGCATGGCAGGCGCGCACTGCGTCATGCACACCCACACCACCGCCGGCGTGGCCGTGGCTTGTCTCAAGGACGGCCTGCAGCAGACCAACTTCTACACCGCGCAACTGCACGACATGGTGGCGTACCACACCTTCGAGGGCATCACCATCCACGCCGACGAGGCGCCCCGCCTGCTCGAGAGCATCGGGGGCAAGCCCGCGGTGATCCTGCGCAACCACGGCCTGCTGGCCTGGGGCGCCACGCTGCCGCAGACCTTCGCCATCCTCTGGACGCTGCAGCGCGCCTGCGAGATCCAGCTCGCCACCTTCAGCATGGGCGGGCCGCAGGCCGCGCTGACCGTGCCCGAGGCCATCGCCGAGAAGTGCACGCGCGACGCGCTGCAGTTCAACCCGAACCACGGCGCCGGGCGCGACGTGTTCGATGCGCTGGTGCGCCAGGTCGATCGCATCGACAGCAGCTACCGCGCCTGAATTTCGCACGCAGCGTTTAAGCTCGCGCGCATGAACCTGCCCCCCATCCAGAGCGTAGCCATCGTCGGTGCTGGCGCCATCGGCGGCTGGCTCGGCGTGCGCCTGGGGCGTGCCGGTTGCCAGGTGAGCGCGCTGGCACGCGGCGACACGCTCGACGCCCTGCGCGGCCACGGCCTGCGCCTGCAGCAAGGCGGCGAACTGCTGCAATGCCCGGTCGAGGCCTCCGACCGCGCCTACCAGCTCGGCGCGCACGACCTCGTCATCCTTGCCGTCAAGGCGCCCGCGCTGCCGGGCATCGCGCCCGTCATCGGCCCGCTGATCGGCCGTCACACGGCGGTGCTCACCGCCATGAACGGCGTGCCCTGGTGGTTCTTCGAAGGCTTCGGCGGCAAATTCCAGGGCACACCGCTGCCGGTGGTGGACCCGCATGGGGCCATGGCGCGGGCGGTGCCGGCGCGCCATGTGCTGGGCGGTGTGGTGCACGCCAGCTGCTCGGTCGACGCACCCGGCCTGGTGCGGCACCACTTCGGCAACGGCCTCATCGTGGGCGAACCTTCGGGCGAACAAAGCCCGCGCGCGCAGGCGGTGGTGGCGAAGCTGCGCGAGGCCGGCATCGACGCCACGCTGTCGCCGCAGATCCAGAAAGACATCTGGTTCAAGCTCTGGGGCAACATGACGGTCAACCCCGTGAGCGCGCTCACCGGCGCCACCACCGACCGCATCCTCGCCGACCCGCAGGTGCGCGGCTTCATCAGCGCCGTGATGCTGGAGGCCAAGGCCATCGGCGAGAAGCTCGGCATCCCCATCGATCAACGGCCGGAGGACCGCCACGCCGTCACGCTCAAGCTCGGCGCGTTCAAGACCTCGATGCTGCAGGACGTGGAGGCGCGCCGCCCGGTCGAGCTCGATGCGCTGGTGGCCGTCGTGGCTGAGCTCGGCCGCCTGACCCAGGTGCCCACGCCGTTCACCGACGCGCTGCTCGGCCTGGCGCGCCTGCAGGCGCGCACGCTCGGGCTCTACCCCGAGGAATCCTCACCGCTGGCGGCGCGGCCGAAGCAGGGTTAGCCCGCTGGCGCGCGGCGGGCGGTTTTCGAGAATGTCCGCATGCCCGCCATCTGGTCGCTCGACACCCCCGCGCCCGGCCCCGCCCTGAGCCCCGCCGCGGTGTCGGCGCTGATCGACTGCGCCAGCGCGCCGCCCAGTGCCGCGCGCTTGTTGAGCGCCATCCATGCGGTGGTGCCGGTGGAGTATCTCTCGCTCGTGAACCTGCAGCGCGACACGCCCGAGCTCATCGAAGGCAGCTCGCGCCACACCCACGAGCGCGACGTCGTCGCCGAGTGCTTCGCCATCTACCGCCGCAGCTACTGGCGCAGCGATGCGGTGATGCGTCTGGCCGACCGCGTGGCCCGCGGCCCCGCGCGCGAGGTGGCCGTGTTGCACTGCCGCGCCGACGAGCTGCCCGTGGCCGGCTGGCGCAACGAGATCTACAAACGCGAGCGCCTCACGGAGCGCTTCACGCTGCTGCACGCGCCCACAACCGGCGCGGTGCAGGCCATCCACCTCTACCGCGACGAACGCCAGGGCCTGTTCCGCGCCGACGAAATCCAGCAATTGCTGGGTCTGGCACCGCTGCTGCGCCAGGCACACCAGGCGTCGCTGGCCACGCAAGCGGTGGCGGCCGACCGCAGCGCACAGATCGCGCAGGCGCGCCGGCAGCTGCAGCGGCAGCTGCCGGCGCTGTCCCCGCGCGAGGCCGACGTCGTGGCCCGCATCGCCTGCGGCCTGAGCGCCGACGGCATCGCCGCCGACCTCGACGTGGCGCCGTCGACGGTGGTGACCTTGCGCAAGCGCGCCTATGCCAAGCTTGGCGAAGCCGGGCTGCCGGCGGACCGCTTGCGGCTGGCCCGCTGGCTGGCCTGATGCCCCCGTCCATCCCCCCCGAAGGGGACAAGCCCCCGCCGCACGCCACCTAGCATGGCCGTTCCATCCCGCGAGGAGGAGACACCCCATGTGGCTGCGCAACTGCTGGTACGTGATCGCCTGGGACCATGAGATCCCGCCCGCGGACTCGCCGCAACTGTTCACGCGCACCGTGCTCGGCGAGCCGGTGCTGGTGTACCGCACGCAGGCGGGCGATCTGATCGCGCTGGAGGACCGCTGCTGCCACCGCCACGCGCCGCTGTCGGTGGGCAAGCGCGAGGGCGATTGCGTGCGCTGCGGCTACCACGGCCTGAAGTTCGACCACCGCGGCCAGTGCGTGGAAGCGCCCGGCATCGACATCATCCCGGCCAAGGCGCGCGTGAAGCGCTACCCGCTGGTGGTGCAGAACAAGTGGGTCTTCGTGTGGATGGGCGACCCGGCGCTGGCCGACGACGCGCTGCTGCCCGACAACTTCAGCTGCGACTCGCCCGAGTGGCAGAACAAGCCCGGCTACCTGCACTACGACACGCCCTACCTGCTGATCTGCGACAACCTGCTCGACTTCTCGCACCTGAGCTATGTGCACGAGAAGTCGCTCGGCGGCTCCACGCGCATCGCGCAATCGCGTCCCGTCATCGAGGCCGTGCCGGGTGCCACGGCCGACTGGCCGCAGATGGGCATCAAGGTGTCGCGACACGTGCACGATGTGCCGGCGCCGCCGTTCTACCAGCGCTTTCGCCGGTTCGACACGAACCTTGACCGCTGGTTCGTCTACGAATTCCTGCTGCCCGGCACGCTGCTCATGCACTCGGGTGGCCGACCCACCGGGGCCACGCCCGATGCGCCCGGTCCGTCGGTGCGGCTGCACAGCTGCCAGACGCTCACGCCCGAGACCGCCACCACCACGCACTATTTCTTCCAGCAATCCCACCCGGTGGACGAGGGCGACGACACGGTCACCGAGAGCATCTTCAACAGCCTGGTGGGCGCGTTCAACGAAGACCGCGACATGATCACGGCGCAGCACCGCAACATCCAGCTCAACCCCACCCTGCCCATGATGCCGCTGGCCATGGACGCCGCGTTGATCCAGTTCCGGCGACTGCTCGAAGGCCGGGTGCAGGCCGAGCAACGCGCCACCACCGCTTCACCCCCCACGGCCGTGACGGCCTGACCACAACGGAGACCGACGATGACCCGCAAACCTTTCCTGCTCGCCCCGATGGCTGCAATCCTTCTGGCCACCACCGGCCTGGCGAGCGCGCAGACCGTGCTCAGCGTGTCCACCTGGCTGCCCCCGGCGCACGGCGCGACCATGGCCCAGAACCAGTGGTGCGAAGCGGTGGAGAAGGAAACCAAGGGCAGCGTGAAGTGCAACCTCCTGCCCAAGGCGGTGTCCGCACCGCCCGGCACCTTCGACGCCGTGCGCGACGGCCTGGCCGACGTGTCCTTCACCGTGGACGGCTACACCCCGGGGCGCTTCATCTTCACCCAGGTGGCCGAATTCCCGTTCCTGGGCGACAGCTCCACCACCACCTCGGTGGCCTACCAGCGCATCTACGACAAGTACTTCGCGCCGCTGGGCGAACACCGCGGCGTGAAAGCCCTGGCCGTGTTCACGCACGGCCCGGGCATCATCTTCACGGTCAAGCAGCCGGTCACTTCGGCGGCGGACGCCGGCAAGCTCAAGTTCCGCATCGGAGGCGGCAACATCAACGAGCTCTCGAAGGCCATGGGTTGGAACACCACGCTCAAGCCGGCCACGGAGTCGTTCGAGCTGCTCTCCACCGGCGTGATGGACGGCACCTTCTTCCCCGACGAGTCCCTGCAATCCATGCGCCTGTCGATGGTGAAGTACGCCACCACGTTCCCGGGTGGCCTCTACAACACCAGCTTCGTTTTCATGATGAACGAGGCCAAGTACAAAGGCCTCAAGCCCGAGGAGCGCGCCGCGATCGACAAGGTGTCGGGCGAGCACGCCGCCCGCCTTTTCGGCGCCGGCTGGGACCGCACCGACTCGGCCTCGCGCGACATCCAGAAGCAGACCGGCGTGCAGCGCCAGATGGCCAACGACGCCTTCGTGAATGACGTCAAGGCCAAGCAGGCGGCGCTGGAGGACAAGTGGGTGGCCGCGGCGGAAGGCCGTGGTCTCAAGAACGCGCGGGCGGTGTTGGCGGAGTTCCGGTCTGAGATTGCGAAGGTGAAGTGAGCAAGACTCGACCCGCCGCCGGGCCGCCCCAAGGCGGGTCAGCCCCCTTGGGGGGCAGCGACCCGCGAAGCGGTGGAGCGTGGGGGCCTCAGCCCAACAGGGCCGGGAACAGCTTCACCAGGCCGGTGGCCATCACCTCCACCGACAGCGCCGCGAGGATCAGGCCCATCAGCCGTGTCATCACGTTGATGCCGGTCTGGCCCAGGAAGCGCGCGATCGGCTCGGCCAGGGTGAAGCAGATGGCGGTGGCCAGGGCGATGACCACGCCATAGCCCACCAGCGCGGCGTGCTGGAAGAAGGTCTTGGCCTGGTCGGCGTAGATCACCACGGTGGACATGGTGGCCGGGCCGGTGAGCAGCGGGATGGTGAGCGGCACCACCGCGATGCTGGTGCGCGCCGAGGTTTCGCTCAGGTCCTGGTCGTTCACCTTGGCCTCGGCCGGCCGCGCGTTGAGCATGGACAGCGCCGAGGTCAGCAGCAGCATGCCGCCACCCACCTGGAAGCTGGCCAGCGAAATGCTGAAGAACTCCAGGATCTGCAGGCCGATGATGGCGCAGGTGGCGATCACCGCGAAGGCGCTGAACGCCGAGATGAGCACCGTGCGCCGCCGCTGCTTCTTCGAGAAGCCCTGTGTGTAGTGGATGAAGAAGGGCACGATCGCCAGCGGGTTGACGATCGCGAGCAGGGTGATGAGCGGCTTGAAATCCATGGCCGGGATTGTGAGGGATGGCGCGACCACACGGACGATCCGGCGCCGGGCCGCCCCAAGCCGGATCAGCCCCCTTGGGGGGCAGCGACCCGCGAAGCGGCGGAGCGTGGGGGCTCTTTCATTCTGAACATCCCGTATCCCTCCATATGCAGAACTTTGTCGCCGTGCTGGTTGTGCATTTCCCAGATGGTGCGCACCAGGCCCACGTCCGGCCGCTTGCTCATGGGCCGCTTCTCGGTGATGGTGTGCTGCAGGCGCAGGGTGTCGCCCGGGAACACCGGCTTGAGCCATTTCAGGCTTTCCAGGCCAGGTGATCCGAGGCTGGAGGTGTGCACCAGGAAATTGGTCACCATCAGCCGCATGGCCATGGCGCAGGTGTGCCAGCCGCTGGCGCTGAGTGCGCCGAACACGGAAGCCCGGGCGGCCTCGTGGTCGAGGTGGAAAGGCTGGGGGTCGAACTGGCGCGCGAACGCCACCGTTTCTTCTTCGGTGGGGGTGATGGTGCCGAGATCGCGCGTCTCGCCCACCTGCAGGTCTTCCCACCAGATCGTGATGTCCTGTGCCATTCAGCGTCCCCCCGATACGTCGATGAAAGACATGGTGGTGTACTTCGACACATCCGACAACAGCCAGACGATGGCCTGGGCCACCTCGTCGGCATCGCCTCCGCGCTTCATGGGGATCTCCGGACTCAGGTCGCGCACCCGGTTGGGCAGGCCGCCGGAGGCGTGGATGTCGGTGTCGATCAGCCCCGGGCGGACACAGTTCACCCGGATGCCTTCGGTCGCCACCTCTTTCGCCAGGCCGATGGTGAAGGTGTCGATGGCACCCTTGGCCGCCGCATAGTCCACGTACTGTCCGGGCGCCCCCAGGCGCGCGGCGGCGCTGGAGAGGTTCACGATGGCGCCACCCGCTCCGCCGTGCTTCGTGCTCATGCGCCGCACCGCCTCGCGCGCGCAGATGAAGGAGCCGATCACGTTGATGTCGAACATGCGGCGCCAGCGCGCCACGCTCTGCTGGTCCAGCCGCAGGGTCACGTCCACCACGCCCGCGTTGTTGACCAGGCCGGTGATGGGGCCGAGCTTGGCGTCGATCCGGGCGAACATCGCCATCACCTGGTCTTCGTCGGCCACGTCGGCCTGCACACTGATCGCGTTGCCCCCTTCGGCGCGGATGGTGCGGACCACCTCGTCGGCGGCCAGCGAATTCGCCGTGTAGTTCACCGCCACCGCCCAACCCTGTCGCGCCGCCAGCCGCGCCGTGGCCGCGCCGATGCCGCGGCCGCCGCCGGTGACCAACAGCACCTCGCCCTTCATCGTCTCCATAACCTGTCTCCTGCAGAATGTGGTGGCATCGCGTACAACACGGGGCTCGCCACCCAGCGGCCATTACAACAGCGTCAGGAGACCGCCATGCGTCGCACAGTCGACTACTACTTCGCCCCGCAGAGTCCCTGGACCTACCTCGGGCACGAACGCTTCGCCAGCCTGGTGCGCAAAACCGGTGCCGATGTGCGCGTGCTGCCTGCGGATCTGGGCAAGGTGTTTCCCATTTCAGGCGGCCTGCCGCTGCACAAGCGTGCGCCGCAGCGCCAGGCCTACCGTCTGCTCGAGCTGCGCCGCTTCAGCCAGGCACTGGGCGTACCGCTGAATCCCGAGCCTCGCTTCTTCCCGGTGGCCGCCGACCCGGCCGCTCGCCTGATCACGGCGGTGGCGCTGCGCGAAGGGGCCGACGCCGCCATGCGCATCACCGGGGCCGTCACCGCCGCCGTCTGGGCGCAGGAACGCGACATCGCCGACCTGTCCGTGATGGCCGCGTTGCTGGCAGAGAACGGCCTGAAAGCCGCGCTGCTGGACGATTCCTTGCAGGCCGACGTGCAGGCCGCCTACGATCGGCAGACCCAAGCCGCGATCGACGCCGGCGTGTTCGGCGCGCCCAGCTATGTGATCGAGGGCGAACTCTTCTGGGGCCAGGACCGCCTCGACTTCGTGGCCCGCCGTTTGCAGGCCTGATCTTTCCACCTCACCACCGGAGCACACCACCATGGGACAGACGATCCAACTCACATCCGCCGACGGCTTCACCTTCCCGGCCTACGTGGCCGAACCCAGCGGCAAGCCGCGCGGGGGTCTGGTCGTGCTGCAGGAGATCTTCGGCGTGAACTCGCACATCCGCGCGGTGGCCGACGGCTACGCCGCCGAGGGCTATTTCGTGGTTGCACCGCACACCTTCCACCGCGTCAAGGCCGGCGTGGAGCTGGGCTACCAGGAAGACGACATGAAGGCGGGCATGGGGCTGAAGGCCGCTGTGGAGGAACTGCCCGCGCCCGGCGTGATGCCCGACATCCAGGCTGCCATCCAGCATGCGGCGAAGGGCGGCAAGGTCGGCATCGTCGGCTATTGCTGGGGAGGCCTGCTCACCTGGCGATCGGCCTGTGCGCTCAAGGGCCTGTCGGCCGCCGCACCCTACTACGGCGGCGGCATGACCGTGGGCGCCGATGCCGAGCGCCAGCCCACGGTGCCCGTGATGGTGCACTTCGGCGACCAGGACCACTGGATTCCGCTCGACACGGTGGAAGCGTTCAAGAAGGCGCACCCCCAGGTGACGGTGCACGTGTACAAGGCCAACCACGGCTTCAATTGCGATCAGCGCGGTTCGTACAACGAAGCGGCGGCGAAGCTGGCGCGCGAACGCACGCTGGCGTTCTTCGCACAGCATCTGGGCTGAAATGGATCACCCCCGCCGCGCTGCGCGCGACCCCCTTCAAGGGGGCGGTGCCAGCGGCCCGGCAAAGCCGGTTCCGCGGCACCCCTGGCTGGCAGTTCTCCTGTTGGGACTGGGTACGGTGACCGGCGCTGCAGCGCAGTACACCGGCCCGCTGTTCGACGCCCACCTGCACTACAACAACGAGGCCTGCACGCACGACACCCCGGCGCCGGGGTGCCCGCATCCCATGGCCGACGTGCTCGACCGCATGCAGCGCAACGGCGTGCGGGCCATCGTCGCCAACTCGAGACCCAACGATGGCACCAAGGCGCTGGCCAGCGCGCGTGAACAGACCCGCAAGGCCGGTGTGGCGGTGGTGCCCTTTGTGCGCCTCTACCGCGACCGCGCCGACTACGACAACTGGTTCCGCGACCCGACCATCGTCGACATGGTGAACACCGAGCTCAAGCGCGGAACGCCAGCCGGGCCGTACCGGGGCCTGGGCGAGTTCCATCTGTACGACAGCGCGAATGCCAACGGTCCCGTGGCGAAGCAGCTCATGGCGCTGGCCGAGGAGAAGGACCTGGCGATCCTCGCGCACGTGGACGACGTGGCGATCGATCTGCTGATGGCCAACACACCTTCGAAAGGGCAGAAGATGCGCCTGATCTGGGCGCATACGGGCATCGGTGGGAGTCCGGTGTCTCGCGTCGACGCCCTGTTCGCGCGCTACCCGAAACTCATGGGCGAGCTGTCCTACCGCCCGGGGCTCACCTGCGGCGACGGCCAGCTGTGCCCGGAATGGCGCGCACTGCTGCTCAAGTACCCGGAACGTTTCATGATCGGCTCGGACACCTGGGTCAACCAGCGCTGGCTGTACTACGACGACCTCATGAAAGGCTACCGCGCCTGGCTCGGCGGCCTGCCGGCCGACATCGCCCGGCGCATCGCCTGGGACAACGGCGCCAGACTGTTCGATGTCCCGAACCCTTCACCCTGAATGGAACGCATGATCCAGCTGCATTACGCGCCCAGCTCCGCCGCCATGGTGCCCCATATCCTGCTTGAGGAAATCGGCGTGCCCTACCAGCTCGTGCTGGTGGACAAGCAGAACGGTGGGCACAAGACGCCCGCCTACCTGGCGCTCAACCCGAACGGCTTGATTCCGGTGCTGGTGGATGGCGACCTCGTGCTCTACGAGACGGCCGCGATCTGCCTGCACCTGAGCGACTCGCACGCCGAAGCGAAGCTGATGCCGCCGATGGACACGCGCGACCGCGCCCACGCCTACAAATGGCTCATGTGGCTGACCAACACCCTGCATGCCACGCTCATCGTGTACTTCTATCCCGAGCGCTGGGCGGACACCGGGCACACGGAGGTGGCGGCGGAAGTGCAGCGCAACGCGCAGGCCCGCGTGGGACCGTTGCTCGACCAGCTCGACGCCGAACTGGCCCGCCATGGGGGGCCGTGGTTCATGGGCCAGGCCTTCACCCTGCTCGACGCCTACGTGTTCACGCTGTGCCGCTGGACGCGCAACTTCCCCAGCGCGCCAGCACGGGATCGGCCGCACCTCGGGCCCTACCTCCGGCGCATGCTGGAGCGTCCGTCGGTGCAGCGCGTGCTGGCCGACCAGGGCCTGGCCGCACCCTACGTGTGAAGCCTCAGCGGCTGGAGCGCACCAGGTAGCGCTTGCGCCAGAACAGCACGCCCAGCACCACGGCGGTCAGCACCATCGAGCCGATGGCCCACCAGAACCCGGTCTTCTGGTGCAGCAGCGGAATGAACTGGAAATTCATGCCGAAGATGCTGGCGATCAGGTTCAGCGGCAGGAAGATGGCGGTGAGCGCCGTGAGCGTGCGCATGATGTCGTTGGTGCGGTTGCTCTGCGCGGAGAAATGCATCTGCACCGCGGTCTCGGCGTTCTGCTCCAGCCGCCGCACGTGGTGCACCACGCGCTCGATGTGCTCCAGCACGTCGCGCGAACGCACCTTGAGCAACTCCAGCCCGCGCTGCCCGCCGATGGCGTCGGTGGGCTCCCAGGTGGCCAGGTTCTCGATCCAGTCCTGGATGGCCGATCGCTGGTCTTCGCAGATCTCGTCGAGCTGGTGCAGCGAAATGCGCGCGTCGAGCAGCGAGCCCCAGTTGCTGAACCGCGCCTTGGGCTGCAGCAGCTCGGTCTGCCAGTGGTCGAGCTGGCGTGTGAGCTCGCGGCGCAGCGCCAGGTAGCCATCGACCATCTGGTTCACGACGCGCAGCATCAGGTCGGCCGGGCTGGGCGGCAGGTGCACGCCGGCCGCGCGCGAGGCCGCAGTGGCCGCCGACATCAGCCGCGTGGCGTATTGCTCCAGGGCCTGGCAACCGGCCGGGTGCACCGTCAGCAGCACACGATCGAACACCGCAAAACCCACCGGGCTGGTGTCGACGCGGCGCAGCACCGGCGGACCGCTGCGCTTCGTGGCCTGGGTGAGCATCTCGCCGGGATGGGCCAGGTCGGTCTCGCTGTGCCCGGCGGCCAGGCGCCGGAACACCAGGATGTCGTACTGCGAGGTGTAGTCGTAGTGCGAAGGCAGCTGGTTGTTGAGCAGGTCGGCGATGTGCAGGTCCACCAGCGTCATGCCGCAGAGCACCTGCAGCGTGGACTGCACCGCGCCCTGTTCAAGCTCGAACTCGCGCCGCCCGCAGGCAATCCACACATACCCTTTTTCCGGCAGCACCATCGGCAGGGTGCCGGATTCGCTCACCGAGCCGGGCAGGATGTGGAAGATGCGCATGGTGGTGTCAGCCGCGCAGCAGGCGGGCCGCGTCGCGGGCGAAATAGGTCAGCACGCCGTCGGCGCCGGCGCGCTTGAAGGCCAGCAGGCTTTCCATCATCACGGCGTCGTGGTCCAGCCAGCCGTTGATCGCGGCGGCCTTGAGCATCGCGTACTCGCCGCTCACCTGGTAGGCGAAGGTCGGCACGCCGAACTCGTCCTTGACCCGGCGCACGATGTCCAGGTAGGGCATGCCGGGTTTGACCATCACCATGTCGGCGCCTTCGGCCAGGTCCATCGCCACCTCGCGCAGCGCCTCATTGGAATTGCCCGGGTCCATCTGGTAGACCTTCTTGTCGGCCTTGCCCAGGTTGGCGGCCGAGCCCACGGCGTCGCGGAACGGGCCGTAGAAGGCGCTGGCGTACTTGGCGCTGTAGGCCATGATGCGGGTGTGCACCAAGCCCTCGGCCTCGAGCGCGGCGCGAATCGCGCCGATGCGCCCGTCCATCATGTCGCTGGGCGCGACCATGTCCACGCCCGCTCGTGCCTGGGTCAGCGCCTGCTGAACGAGGATGTCCACCGTGGGGTCGTTCAGGATGTAGTTGTGCTCGTCGAGCACGCCGTCCTGGCCGTGGCTGGTGAAGGGGTCGAGCGCGACGTCGGTCATGACGCCCAGCTGCGGGAAGCGCTTCTTGAGCTCGCCTACCACGCGCGGCACCAGCCCGTCCGGGTTGGTGGCCTCGCGCCCGTCGGGCGTCTTCAGCGACTGGTCGATCACCGGAAACAGCGCCATCGCGGGAATGCCCAGCGCGACGCAATCTTCGGCCACCGGCAGCAGCAGGTCCAGGCTCAGGCGCTCCACGCCCGGCATCGAGGCCACGGCTTCGCGCCGGTTTTTCCCGTCCAGCACAAACACCGGGTAGATCAGGTCCGACGCATGGAGCCGATGCTCGCGCACGAGCTCGCGGGAAAAGGCATCCCGGCGCAAGCGGCGGGGGCGGCTGAGGGGGTAGGGGGCGGGGGCGTGCATGCGCGTATTGTGGCAAACGCGCCCCTGGCGCAGCGGCGATTGCCCGCCCCATGCGCCCGAAAGGCGGAGTGGGAAGGTTGACAGGGTGGAGCGTTGGCCGGAAATTGCCGGGGGGTGTGGCGAACTCCACGGTAAGAAGAAAATACTGCAGCCCTCCCTGCAGACAGCCTGTGCAGTGCGCGCTATTCTTGATGCAACACATTGTTACGGGGTTGCGCAACCGCTGCAGTCCCCCCAACAGGCCGTCTCCATGCTGACCACCAAAACACCTTCATCGAACAGCAAGCCGGGCGCCCACGAGCCGGAAGCGTGGTCGCTGGACGAGCACTGGCCCACCGTGCTGTCCAGCTTCGCCGATCAGGTGACGGAAGGCGTGAGCGCCCTGCAGAACACCATCGACCTGCTGCTGAGCAAGGGCACCATCAGCAAGCAGGAACACCGCGCACTCAGCATCCCGGCCGAGCGCATCAAGCAGTCGGGCATCAGCGCGCAGCAGATCCACCGCTTCTACGGCGGTCGCATCCGCCAGTCGCACGAAAAGGTGGGCATGGCCGACCTGGTAGAAGGCGTGCTGCAGGAGCGCAAGAAGGAATTCGCCGTGCTCGGCATCGAGATGCGCCGCAAGTTCAAGCCGGTCGAGGTGCTGATCGACCCGACGGTTGCCTACACCTTCGTCAACGCCGTGATCGACTGGGCCATGGCTTTTGGCAGCCGCATGGACGTGCGCATGGACATCAACGCCTGGCCGCAGCACGCGCGGTTGCAGGTGCGCGCATCCAACGATGGGGTGCCACCGTCGAGCACCGCCACCACGGACAGCCTGAGCTGGATGCTGGTGCGCCAGATCGCGCTGGCGGCCGGCGGCATCGAGATCGAACGCCAGATCACCGACGAAGGCGTGAGCTTTACCGCGCTGTTCAGCCGCACCGTGCAGGCCGTGGATGGCATTTCCGCGGTGGACCTGTCGGACGACCATTCGTCGATGTTCAAGTCACTCTCGGGTGTCTATGTGCTGACCATCTCGCCCACGCTGCAGATACGCGCCGATGTGCGCGATGCGCTGCGCGAGATCGGCATCAGCTCCGACAGCGTGGTCGACTTCCGGCAGGCGCGCGAGGCCATTCTTTCGCGCATGCCCAATCTCATCGTGGTGGATTCGGAAATCAAGGACAGCGGCTTCGACCAGTTCCGCCGCGAACTGCTGCGCGAGGTGTTCGAGTTTCCCTTCGTCGAGATATCGCCCGACGACAGCTCGTTCGACATGTCCGGCTTTGGTGAGTTCTCGATGGCCAAGGTCGGCCGGGGCAACATCCGCGAGGCGCTCGGCACGGCGGTGATGTTCGAACTCGCCAAGATGATGTAAGGCTTTTTTAATACAGCAAAAACAGAAAATGATCACTGTCAGAACTGACAGGGGTGCCGGATTTTTGGTGTAACATTTGTCCCGAGTCTTTCGAAAGATCGGCTCCCCGCTTTTCCTCCCTGAGCGGGTGCCTTAGTGTGTGACAGCAAAAAGGCTTCCTGACCCGGCCCTAGAGGCCGGGTTTTTTTTGGCCGGGGCTACACTGCCTCGATGCTCTGGGTCAAATCCTTTCACATCGTCTTCGTGGTCAGTTGGTTCGCCGGGCTCTTTTACCTGCCTCGCATCTTCGTGAACCTGGCCATGGTGCCCGCAGAGAGCGTGGCCGAGCGTGAGCGCTTGCTGCTCATGGCGCGAAAGCTCATGCGCTTCACCCATCTTCTGGCCGTGCCGGCCCTCGCATTGGGCCTGTGGCTCTGGCTGGGTTACGGCATCGGCAAAGGGCCGGGCAATGGCTGGATGCACGCCAAACTGGCGGCCGTGCTGCTCATTCTGGGGTATCACCACGCCTGCAGCAGCGTGTTGCGCCGCTTCGAGCGGGGCGGCAACCACCGCAGCCACGTCTGGTACCGCTGGTTCAACGAAGCACCCGTGATCCTTCTGGTCGTGGTAGTGGTGCTGGTGGTCGTCAAGCCCTTCTGAGTCCGGGGCTGGCGCTTTGAACACCCGCTCCTCTGCCTGGCCGTTGGCGCTGCTGTTCGCCGGGCTGGTGGTGTACGCCAGCCTGTATCCCTTTTCGGGATGGCGCGTGCAAGGCGTGTCACCGTTTGCCTACCTGCTGGCGCCGTTGCCCCAGTACTGGACGGGTTTTGACGTCGCCTCCAATCTGCTGGGCTATGCCCCACTGGGTTTTCTGCTCACCCTGGCCATGCTCCGGTCCGGCTGGGGCCCTTGGTCGTGGCCGCTTGCGCTGGGGCTGCCGGTGCTGCTGTCGCTGGCGGTGGAAACCACGCAGACCTACCTGCCCATGCGCGTGCCCTCCAATGTCGATCTGGCGCTCAATGCCGCCGGCACCCTGATTGGCGCGGTGATCGCCTGGGCGATGGAGCGGCTGGGTGTGCTGCGCCGCTGGAGCCAGTTCCGCGCCGACTGGTTCGAGCCCTCGGCCTACGGCAGCATCGTGCTGCTCGCTTTGTGGCCCTTCGCCTTGCTGTACCCGCTGTCGGTGCCCTTTGGCCTGGGACAGGTCTGGGACCGGCTCGAGACGGGGCTGGTGGACGTGCTGGACGAGACGCCGTTTCTCGCCTGGGTCCCCGTGCGACTGGAGTTGCCGCCGCCGCTGAGCCCACTGACCGAGGCGTTCTGCATCGCCTTGTGCCTGCTGGTGCCCCTGCTCATGGGGCTGGGGGAGATGCGGTCGGTGGCGCGCCGTGCGGTGTTCCTGTTCATGCTCTTCCTGTGCGCCTTCGGTGCCGCCGGGCTTTCCGCCGCACTGACCTACGGCCCGACGCACGCCTGGGCCTGGATGAACGCCCAAGCGGAACTGGGCATGGGTCTGGCGCTGGTGCTGGGCCTCATGGCGCTGGGGCTGTCCCGACGGCTGTGCCATGTGTTGATGCTGCTGTGCCTGGCGGTGTCACTTACCTTGCTCAACAGCGCGTCCGACAGCCCGTACTTCGCCCAGTCGCTGGAGGTGTGGGAGCAGGGGCGTTTCATCCGGTTTCACGGACTCTCTCAGTGGCTCGGGTGGTTGTGGCCGTTTGCGGCCCTGTGGTTTGGCCTGCGTGCGGTAACCCGCTCGCCTCGAGGTGGAGCGGCCTAGAATCCCGGCATGAAAGACAACCCTTCCTATTACGAGCGGCACATCTTCTTCTGCCTGAACCAGCGTGCCAACGGGGAGGCCTGTTGCGCTGACCACAAGGCACAGGCCGCCTTCGATCGCTGCAAATCCCAGGCCAAGGCGTTGGGGCTCCTTGGCGTGGGCAAAGTGCGTGTGAACAAGGCCGGATGCCTGGACCGCTGCGCGGGCGGCCCCATCGCCGTGGTGTATCCCGAGGCCGTCTGGTACAGCTACGTGGATGAGCACGACGTGGACGAGATCGTGCAATCGCACCTGCGCGATGGGGTGGTGGTCCAGCGTTTGGTGATCCCGCCCGATGTGGGCCGCTGACGGCGCCCTGATTGCGTCATGAATGCCCAGACCGAAACCCAGCTGCTGACCGGCCCCGCAGGGCAACTGGAGGTGGCCATTGACCGCCCCACGGTGGCGCCGCGCGGCACGGCGGTCATCGCGCATCCCCACCCGCTGCATGGCGGGACCCTGACCAACAAGGTGGTCCAAACCCTGGCGCGTGCCTGCGTGCTCGACGGCTGGACCGCCGTGCGTTTCAATTTCCGCGGCGTGGGTCGCAGCGAGGGTGCATACGATGAGGGCCGGGGTGAGCTCGATGACCTGCTGGCCGTGGTGAGCGGCCTGGCGCCTGAAGGGCCGCTGTGTCTGGCAGGCTTTTCGTTTGGTGCCTTCGTCACGACCCACGCGGTGCAACGATTGCACGCCGGGCGCGATCTGCAGCGTGTGGTTCTGGTCGGTACGGCTGCCAGCCGTTTTGAGGCGATGGAGATTCCCGCGGAACTCCATGGCCGAACCCTGGTCGTTCATGGCGAGCACGACGACACCGTGCCGCTGTCGGCCGTGATGGGCTGGGCCCGTCCCCAGGTGCTGCCGGTGCTGGTGGTGCCCGGGGGTGGGCATTTCTTTCATGGCCAGTTGCCCCTGCTGCGGGAGCTGGTCTTGCGTCATCTGCGCGCCTGAAGGCGCTGTGGACTTTTTTGTATCCCCTTTTCGAGGACCGGATTTTGTTGCGTCGTTTCTTTTCCCGATTCCTGATGTGCTGTCTCACCGTGGGAGCAGCGTTGCCCGCGATGGCGCAGATGCCCGTTGCACCGGAGGTGGCTGCCCGTGCCTACCTGCTGCTGGACGTGACCTCCGGGCAGGTGCTGGCCTCCAAGGAAGCCGACCAGCCGGTCGAGCCGGCCTCGCTCACCAAGCTCATGACCGCCTACATCGTGTTCGACGCGTTGAAGTCCGGCAAGATCAGCCTCACCCAGACCTTCGGCGTGAGCGAGCGGGCCTGGAAAATGCCGGGATCGCGCATGTTCATCGATCCCAAGATGCAGGTGCCGGTGGAAGACCTGATCAAGGGAATGATCGTCCAGTCCGGCAACGATGCCACCGTGGCGCTGGCCGAGGGTGTGGCGGGCTCGGTCGAACGCTTCGTGCAGCTCATGAACGAGCAAGGCAAGGTGCTCGGACTCAAAGGCACCAGCTACCGCAATCCCGAGGGGTTGACCGAGGCAGGCCACACCACCACCGCGCGCGACCTGGGCACCCTGGCCACGCGCCTGATGACCGACTTCCCGCAATATGTGCCTTACTACGCCATCCAGCGCTACCGCTACCCGGGAACGCCGGCCACCAACGACACGAACCGCAACATGCTTTTGTTCCGCGACCCCAGCGTCGACGGCCTCAAGACGGGGCACACCAGTGCCGCCGGCTATTGCCTGGTCGCGACGGCGCGGCGCCCGGTGCCTGGCCTGGGCGAAGGCGCACAAGGTCAGCGGCGCCTGCTCAGCGTGGTTCTGGGCGCCACCAGCGAGAACGCCCGCGCCGCTGAGAGCCAGAAATTGCTCAATTGGGGCTACACCGCCTACGAAGCGGTGCGCCTGTTCCCGGCCGGCACACCGGTCGCCACGCCGCGCATCTGGAAAGGCAAGGCCGAGCAGGTGCGCCTGGGTCGGCCGGAGGGCGTGGTGATCTCGGTGCCGGCGGGCGAGGGCTCCAAGCTCAAGTCCGAAGTGATCCGCCCCGAGCCGCTGGTGGCGCCGCTCACGAAGGGCCAAGCCCTGGGCACCCTCAAGGTGACGCTGGCCAGCGGCGCCACGGTCACCGAAATCCCGCTCACCGTCATGGACACGGTCGAGGAAAGCGGCGTCTTCGGCCGCGCCTGGGACGCCATTCGCCTCTGGATCCAGTGAGTGCCCGCCCGGCAGCGCCCGGGTGACGTTGTCAGAAACCCCTTCGCGTGCTACATTAGCGGGCTTTTCGGGTTCCGCCGAAGAGATTTCCGTTTTCGCTTTTTTCAAACGTTTAGGGACGTTTTTCAATGCCAACCATCAACCAACTCGTGCGCCACGGCCGGGAGGTCGAAAAGACCAAATCCAAGAGCCCGGCCA
>VFQP010002163.1_pt1 | contig 22831 bp, 27 predicted proteins | sample 3512351 | NCBI WGS metagenome assembly VFQP01 (sample SAMN10412372, study PRJNA504923) | tailings metagenome | isolation source: Relicate 1 Philex TSF1 revegetated site | place: Philippines: Tuba, Benguet | collected 2017-08-29
GCGGGGGCGAAGCCCCGGGGAGCCGGACCGAAGGCCGGCGGGGCGTAGCCCCTGGGGGTGCGATCTGCCCCCCTTGGGGGGCTGTTATCCACACCGCAACGATCCACAAAGGGGGTAGGGGGTAAAAAATGAATCAGTGGTTGATACCCCTGGTGGGAACCCTGGGCCCATTCAGCGCGTACGGGCCTGGAAGCCGCATAAACACTCGCTTTTTTTGTCCACACCCCTGGGTTTTACCCTGGGATTTAATCGGCTGGGCGCGCCTTTTCTCGTACGGGTTTTTTGCGCCTTCGCACGTACAGGCGGAGCGTGCCCTGGGCCTCGTTTCGGGCCGCGTCGCGCTTCACCAGGCCGCACGTAATGAGCCACTGCAGCGCGCGCCGTACCTGGTCGATCGAGGGCGCCGCCATGCGCCGGCCGCGCTCGGGCGCCGGCGGTGTGCACAGCTCGATGAGCCGGGCGTAGTTCGTCTGCAGCTCGCCGGTGTTGAAGTCGGCTTGCGAGACGATCAGCAGGAACAGGTGCACGCACAGCGGGTCGCGGCACTGGTTGAGCAGCGCGCGCAGCTCCAGCTGCTCGAGCTGCAGGAACTTGGGCGCGTGAAGGGTGGCCGGTAACGGCATCAGAACGGGCACGCCCCGCCGGCCTGGCCGCTGCCTTCCCAGGCCGCTTCCAGCACCAGCTCGGCGCGGATCTCGGCCAGGGTTTCGTCATCGGCACCAGAGCGCGAAGCGCGGTGCAGGTCGCACAAGGGATGGCGCTCGCAGTAGGTGCTGCCCGGGCGGTGCGCGTAGTGGTAGCCGCCGCACTTGCACAGGCGGTGGCCGCTGTCGCGCACGTGGGCCGTGAACAGCCCCCAATCCTTGCGCCTGGTGCGGCAGTCCGGACAGCGGAACATCACGGCTGCTCGTGGCCGTGCAGCACCTGGCAGGCCTTGCCGTCGAAGCGCACCAGGGCGTGGGCCATGCTCAGCGCGCCACGGGGTGAAAACCGCTCGGCAAACCGTACGTCACTGACCCAGCGCGGAAAACCGTGCGAGGCCGTGAAAAACACCTGGCGATCGCCCGGCATGGTGCGAGTCACCACGCTATCGAGCAGCGGGCGCGGGGCCAGCTGGCGAGGCATGCACAGGCCGATGCATTCGCCCTCGGTGGGGCCGTTGCAGCCGCTGGCGGCGTGGGGGCAGCGCGCGGGGCTCATCGCACCACCACGCCCTTCTGCTGCAGAGCGTGACGCACCTTGTCGGTGGCCCGCAGCATCAGATACGCCTCATCGTCGCTAACGGCGTTCTCACGGCAGTCGCGGAAGCCAATGCGTTTGCACAGCTCGGCGAGGGCGTAGGCCTCATCTACGGTCAGCCAGGCCTGCAGCTCTGTAGCGTCGGGAGTGTTGGCCATCACCGCACCTCGACGCACTTCACCAGCCGCGAGCCCTCGGGCTCGAAGTCGGGGCATTTCACGGCCAGCTCGATCACGGCTTCGGCCGCGGCGGCTTGCTCGTTGCGCGCACGGACGACGGCGATGAACTCGCGGTGGTCAGACCAGTAGGTCAGCTCGAAGGCGCGGAGGTGGGGGGGCTGGTGAATGTGCTGCAGCGGCGGCAGCGAGGGGGCTGTGACCAGCCCACCGAGGCGGCGGGGGAAGCGTTCCATGGTGTCCCTTCACCGGCCCCCCTCCCCTCGCCTGCACACGAAGGGGCCCCCGGGCGGAACACTTGCAGGAGCCGGGTTTACACACGGAACCCGGGGGCGAGGGGGAGCATAGACTAGACCCTGTGCATATGGCAAGCCATCTAGCCCTTGCTATAGCACAGGGGTTGCACCATCATCCGGACCTCGGCCTCAATTGCAGGAGCCTTCAATGCAATCCATTTCGGACCTGTTGGACCAGGTCAAAGCCCGCCATTCAATTCCGTCGGATTACAAGCTCTCGATGTATTTGGGAGTTGTGCCTGGCGCAGTTCAACATTGGCGCCATGGCCGCTCGCTCCCGGACGCACGCGCTGCAGCTCGAATTGCTACCGAGCTCCAGATGGACCCGGATGTGCTGGTGGCCCAGCTCGAAGCGCAACGCGCACAGAGCGACGAAACCCGACAGCTCTGGCAGCGCATCGCGGCCCGCCTGCAGAGCGGCGCCGTGCACAGTGCCCTGCTCGCCGTCATCGTGGCCTTGGGCTTCATGTCAACGCCGCCCAATGCCGTTGCCGCAGTGACCGATTTGAATACCGTCAAATCGGGGGGTCTGTATATTATGTAAATATAAAGAGGGGCCATGGCAAATGGCCCCGACGTCCCTCAGCTCACCACCGCCAGCACCACGTCCGACGCCTTCACCAGCGCCGTGACGGCCGCGCCCGGCTTGAGGCCCAGTTCCGCCACCGCCGTCTGCGGCACCACGGCCACCACCTCGAGCGCCCCGTCCACGCCACCCGCATCCGGCGTGCGCACGATGACCTCGGCGTTCACCGCGCCCGGCGTCACCCGCACCACCGTGCCGGCCAGGCGGTTGCCGGCCGACACCCGCGCGGTTTCCAGGTCAACCGCCAGCAACACGGCCGACGACTTCACGAGCGCGATCACCGGCAGCTGCGGCTTCAGGCCCAGCGCCCCGGTGCTGTCGCGCGTGACCATGGCCGACAGGCGCTGGCCACCCGGCAGGCGCAGTTCCACCTCGTCGTTGACCGCACCGCTGTGCACGGCCGTGACCTCGCCCAGCCACTGGTTGCGCGCACTGGTTTTCATGTTCAACACCTTCAACATCGAGAACGGCTGCTCCAGGTCCATCGCGTCCTGCTCGAGCAGCTGCAGGAATCGCTGGTGCACCGCTTGCACCTGGGCGTAGCGCTCCACCAGACGCTGGCCATAGGCCGTGAGCAGCGTGGAGCCGCCGCCGCGCCCGCCCGTCACGCGCTCGACCACGGGTGTGCGCGAGCGCTGGTTCATGGTGTCGATGGCGTCCCAGGCGGCCTTGTAGCTCATGCCGAAGGCCTTGGCGGCCTGCGTGATGGAGCCGTGCTCGGCCACCGCGCGCAGCAGCGCGATGCGGCCCTGCCCCGCCACGTTCGCCCCGTCCATGGACAGCCACAACGCGCCGTGCACCTGCAGCCGCTGCTTGCCCCGGTTTTTTTTCGTCGCCATCGCCGCCCCTGCGCTGATCGGAATCCGAGCGTATCAGCGCGCCGGTGCCGCCACGCGGCCCGCGTCGAGGCACACCACGTCTTCGGCCAGCGCGCGCACGTCATCGTCGTCGTGCGTGATCACGAGCATGGGCAGTTGCAGCGTCGTCTGCAGCGCCTTGAGCTCGTCGCGCAGGCGCTCGCGCAGGCCTTTGTCGAGCGCGGCGAAGGGCTCGTCGAGCAGCAGCGCGGCGGGCTGCGACACCAGCGCGCGCGCCAGCGCCGTGCGCTGGCGCTGGCCGCCCGAGATCTGGTGCGGGTAATGGCCGGCCACGCCGCCCAGGTCGAAGCGGTCGATCCAGTGGTCCACCGCATCGCTGCGCACGCCACGCGGCGGGTTGCGCAGGCCGCGGCTCAGCGCGAAGGCCAGGTTCTGGCGCACCGTGAGGTGCGGGAACAGCGCGTAGTCCTGGAACATGTACGCCAGCCGGCGCTGCTGCGGGCTCAGGTTCAGGCCCTGCGCGCTGTCGAACAGCGTGCGCCCGGCCACCGCCACGCGGCCCGCATCGGGCGCCGCGATGCCCGCGACCAGGCGCAGCGTCTGCGTCTTGCCCGCACCCGACGGGCCGAACAGCACCACACGCCGGGCGTGCGAGAGAAACGCGAGGTCGATCTGAAACACCGAATCGTCCTGCCGCAAACGCTTGCGCAGCGCGATGTCCCAGACCGGTTGAGGCACGGCGTTGACGGGTGCCATGGCTCAGCCCCGGCTCGCCACACGGCCCGGCGCGAGCCGCCCCGCGGCCAGCAGCACCGCCATGCAGGTGAGGGACGTGACGGCCACGAGGAAGTTGGCGGTGTGGTCCTGGCCGGCCTGCACCGCCTCGTAGACCGCGATCGACAGCGTCTGCGTCTTGCCCACGATGCTGCCCGCCACCATGAGCGTGGCGCCGAACTCGCCGAGCGCGCGCGCGAACGCCAGCAGCAGGCCCGCCAGAATGCCGCGCCACGCCAGGGGCAGCGTGACCCGGAAGAACAACGCCCCCTCGCCCACCCCGAGCGTGCGCGCGGCGTCCTCGAGTTGCGGGTCCACGGTTTCAAAGGCCGCGCGCGCGGCCTTGAACACCAGCGGAAACGACACGATGGTGGCCGCGATGATGGCCGCCTCTGCGGTGAAGATGAGGCGGATGCCGAAGTGCTGCAGCAGCCACGCGCCCAGCACGCCTTGCGTGCCGATGACCACCAGCAGGTAATAACCCAGCACCGTGGGCGGCATCACCATGGGCAGGGTGAGCGCGGCGTCGAGCACGTCGCGCCCCGGGAAGCGGCCGCGCGCGAGCGCGAAGCCCACGGCTGTGCCCAGCACCAGGTTGATGGCCGTGGCCCAGCCCGCCACCTGCAGGGTGAGGGCGAGCGGCGTCCAGGCCTCGGTCACGGTCGCGCGGCCTCAGGGCCTGCCGAAGCCGTGGCGCGCCAGCACGGCCTGCGCCGCGGGCGTGAGCAGGAAGGCCACGAAGCGCTCGCCCATGGCCGCGTTCGGGCCGGCTGCGACCGGCGCCACCGGGTACAGGATGGGCTTGGCCGTGGGCACCGCGAAGGCCACGCGCACCTTGTCGGGCATCAGCGCCGCGTCGGTGGCGTAGACAAAGCCCGCGTCGACCTCGGCGCGTTGAACGTAATCGAGCGCCTGGCGCACGTTGGTGGCGCCCACCATGCGGGCTTCGATCGCCCCCCACTGCCCTGCCGCTTCGAGCACGCCCTTGGTGTAGCGGCCCACGGGCACGCTGGCGGGCAGGCCGATGGCGATGCGCGCGTAGCCGGGCTGGGCCAGATCGGCCAGCGACGCCGGCGTGCGCGGGCTGTTGGCGGGCACGATCACCACGAGGCGGTTGGACACGAAGTCGCGCCGCTGCGAGGCCCGCACGAGCCCCCGCGCCTGGGCCTGGTCCATGGTGTCCTGGTCGGCGCTTGCGAACACGTCGACCGGCGCGCCCTTGGCCATCTGCTGCAGCAGCACGCCCGAAGCCGCGAAGTTGTATTGCACCCGGGTGCCGGGGTTCGCGGCCTCGAACAGCGGCGCGATGTCGCGCAAGGCGTTGCTGAGGCTGGCGGCGGCCGACACCGTGAGGTCGGCGGCCTGCACCCCCAGGGCCAGGCCGGCGCCGAACACGAGAGAAAGGCCGCGGATCAGGGGCACGCGCATGGGACGGTGGAATGGCAGACGGTGAAGGGGGAAAAGCGTTGTAGCCGAGTATATATAACGCTTGATGGCATTTTTCTTGCGAAGTCCCTCGGTGCTGGTGCCACTTCGGCCCGCGCGCGGTCGGTAGAAACACCAGCCAGCGGCCCCGGCCCCCCCGTTTTCACAGACCTACAATCGCCCCACTTTCCATCACCGGGGCCCAAGGCCTCATCACCGGAACCTCGTCATGAAACAGCTCCTGATCACCACCACCCTGATCGCCGCCGCCGCCCTGGTGGCCTGCGGCAAGAAGGAAGAAGCCGCTCCGGCGCCTGCGCCCGCCCCGGCCGCCGCCGCCCCTGCCCCGGCCGCCGAACTGCCCGAGCTCAAGGTCGCGATCGACCCCACCTACGAGCCCTTCACCTTCAAGACCCCCGACGGCAAGCCCACCGGTTTCGACGTGGACATCGCCGAAGCCATCTGCAACGAGATCAAGCGCAAGTGCACCTACGTCGAACAGGTGTGGGACAGCATGATCCCCGGCCTGCAAGCCAAGAAGTACGACGTGATCGTCAGCTCCATGACCATCACCGACGAGCGCCTGCAGGTGGTCGACTTCAGCGACAAGTACTACTTCACGCCCAGCCGCATCGTCGTGAAGAAGGAAACCCCCTACACCGACAACGCCTCCCTCAAGGGCAAGAAGATCGGCGTGCTCAAGGGCAGCACGCAAGAGAAGTACGCGCTGGGTGAGCTCAAGACCGTGGGCGCGAACATCGTGCCCTACGAGGCCCAGGACCAGGTCTACCTCGACATCAAGTCGGGCCGCCTCGACGGCACCGTGGCCGACCAGGTCGAGGTCAACGGCGGCTTCCTGAGCAAGCCCGAAGGCGCCGGCTACGGCTTCGTGGGCCCGGTGCTCGACGATCCCAAGTACTTCGGCACCGGCGTGGGCGTGGCCATGCGCAAGGGCGAAACCGAGCTCAAGACCGCGGTCAACAACGCCATCAAGACCATCCGCTCCAACGGCGTCTACGACACCGTCGCCAAGAAGTACTTCGACTTCGACGTGTACGGCAAGTAAGCCGAGCGGATCTTGTCCGGCTACTACCTGCTGATCCTGCAGGGCGCCCTCCTCACGGTGGGCGTCTCGCTGGCCTCCCTCGCGGTGGCCATCGTGCTGGGCCTGGCGGGCGCGGCGGCCAAGCTCTCGGGCCGCCCGCCCTTCGTGGTGCTGGCCACGGTCTACACCACCGTGGTGCGCGGCGTGCCCGAACTGGTGCTCATGCTGCTGATCTTCTACGGCGGCACCATCGGCCTGAACCACCTGCTCGCGGCCTTCGGCAGCCAGCGCTCGGTCGACATCAATCCCTTTCTCGCCGGGGTGCTCACCATCGGCTTCATCTACGGCGCCTACATGACGGAGACCTTCCGCGGCGCCATCCTCGCCATTCCGCGCGGGCAGATGGAAGCCGCCTGGGCCTTCGGCATGGGGCCGCTGCGCACCTTCCTGCGCATCACGCTGCCGCAGATGGTGCGCTACGCCATTCCCGGCTTCACCAACAACTGGCTGGTGCTGATCAAGACCACGGCGCTCGTGAGCCTGATCGGCCTGCACGAAATGACCTACCTGGCCAAGCAGGCCAGCTCGGCCACGCGCGAACCGTTCACCTTCTTCCTGTTCGCCGCCGCGCTGTTCCTGGTCTACACCTCGGTGTCGCTGTGGGCACTGCGCTGGGTCGACCGCCGCTTCAGCCTCGGCGTCAAGCGCGGCACCGTCTGAGGCCCCACACGCATGCGCTGGGACGTCATCTTCCAGGCCAAGCACCTCGCGCTGTACGCGCAGGGCGCGGCCACCACGCTGAGCCTGCTGCTGGCCTCGCTGCTCATCGGCGCGGTGCTGGCGCTGGTGTTCGCGATCGCGCTCACGCAGGGGCCGCGGCCGCTGCGCTGGCTGGTCGGGGCCTACACCTACGTGATCCGCGGCACGCCGCTGCTGATCCAGGTCTACCTCATCTACTACGGGCTCGCGCAGCTCGAATGGATCCAGGCGCGCTGGGACGCGGTCTGGCCCTGGATCTACTTCAAGGACGCGTTCTTCTGCATCCTGCTTGCGTTCAGCCTGAACACGGCGGGCTACACCGCCGAAATGCTCGCGGGCTCGATCCGCGAAACCGCGGCCGGCGAGATCGAGGCCGCGCAGGCCATGGGCATGGGCCGATGGCTCGCGCTGCGCCGCATCGTGCTGCCCAGCGCCATCCGCCGCACCCTGCCCGCCTACAGCAACGAGGTGGTCATGATGCTGCACAGCACCAGCCTCGCGAGCGCGGTGCCCGCCATGCTCGACATCACCGCCGCCGCGAGCCGCATCTACTCCGACTTCTACCTGCCCTTCGAGGCCTACCTGTTCGCGGCCGGCATCTACCTCACCATCACTTTCAGCCTGGTGGGGCTGTTCAAGCTGGGCGAACGCCGCCTGCTCGCGCACCTGGCGCCGCGCACGCACTGACGCCGGCCGGCACCGAGGACACCGCCCCATGCGCCGCACCGAACACCCCTTGCTGAGCCCGAGCCTGGGCGTGCAGAAGACCCTGGTGTCGTTCCACGCCGGCGACCCCGCAGCGCGGCCCAAGGTCTACCTGCAGGCCAGCCTGCACGCCGAAGAACTGCCCGGCATGCTGGTGGCCCACCACCTGCGCACCGCGCTCGAGCAGGCCGAGCGCGAGGGACGCATGCGCGGCCAGGTGGTGCTGGTGCCCGCGGCCAACCCCATCGGCCTGGCGCAGCGGCTCGACCACAAGGCCATGGGCCGCTTCGAGTTCGACACCGCGCAGAACTTCAACCGCCACTACCCCGACCTCGCGGCCGCGGTGTTCGACACCGTGCGCGAGCGCCTCGGCCCCGACGGCGCGGCCAACGTGGCCCTGGTGCGCCAGGCCGTGACCGACTGGCTCGCCGCCTGGTCGCCCAAGACCGAACTCGAGAGCCTGCGCCGCCAGCTGCTGCAGCTCGCGCACGACGCCGACGTGGTGCTCGACATGCACTGCGACTGGGAAGCCGTGATGCACCTGTACGCCGAAGGTGCGTGCTGGCCGCCGCTGGAGCCGCTGGCCTGGCTGCTGGGCTGCCGGGCCGTGCTGATCGCGCGCGACTCGGGCGGCGGGCCGTTCGACGAATGCCTGTCGGGCCTGTGGTGGCAGCTCGCCGAGCGGCTGCAGGCCGCGGGCATCCAGCACCCCCTGCCCCAGGGCTGCGCGAGCACCACGCTCGAATTCCGCGGCGAGGCCGACGTGGCGCACGAGCACGCCGAGCGCGACGCGGCCGCGCTCATGGCCTACCTCGTGCACCTGGGCGTGATCGCGGGCGAAGCGCCCGCCATCCCGGCGCCGAGCTGCCAGCCCACCCCGCTCGCGGGCTCCGAGACCCTCACCAGCCCCGTGCCCGGCGTGGTGGTGTACCGCGCGCGCCCCGGCGACGTGCTCGCCGCGGGCGATCTCGTGGCCGAGGTGATCGACCCGACCGCGCCCGGCGCCTCGCGCGTGCACCGCGTCACCGCGGGCGTGGCCGGTGTGCTCTACGCCACCGTGGCCGAACGCTACTGCGTGGCCGGGGGCGAGCTGGGCAAGATCGCCGGCGCCAAACCCTTTCGCACCGGCGCCCTGCTCGGCGCCTGACACCGCCTTATTCCCTGAGTCCATGACCGCTGCCCCCACCCCGTCTTCCAGCGCGCCGCTGCTTTCGGTGCACGACATCCACAAGCGCTTCGGCCAGAACGAGGTGCTCAAGGGCGTGTCGCTCGAAGCGCGCGCGGGCGACGTCATCAGCCTGATCGGCAGCTCGGGCTCGGGCAAGAGCACGCTGCTGCGTTGCATCAACCTGCTCGAAAAGCCCAACGCGGGCCGCATCGTGCTCGGCGGCGAAGAGCTGCGGCTCAAGGCCGACAAGCACGGCGAGCTGCAGGCCGTCGACGCCGCCCAGCTGCAGCGGCTGCGCACGCGCCTGGCCATGGTGTTCCAGCACTTCAACCTCTGGGCCCACATGACGGTGCTGCAGAACATCATCGAAGCGCCGGTGCACGTGCTGGGTGTGCCGCGCGAGCAGGCGGTGGAGACGGCGCGCAAGTACCTCGAACGCGTGGGCCTGCGTGGCGTCGAAGACCGCTACCCCGCGCACATGAGCGGCGGCCAGCAGCAGCGCGTGGCGATCGCCCGCGCGCTCGCGGTGGAGCCGGCCGTGATGCTGTTCGACGAGCCCACCTCGGCGCTCGACCCCGAGCTCGTGGGCGAGGTGCTGCGCGTGATGAAGCTGCTCGCCGAGGAAGGCCGCACCATGGTGGTGGTCACGCACGAGATGGGCTTTGCGCGCGAGGTGTCCTCGCACCTGATCTTCCTGCACAAGGGCTGCATCGAGGAACAGGGCGTGCCCACCGAGGTGCTCGCGCGCCCGAAGAGCGAGCGGCTCTCGCAATTCCTCAAGGGCAACCTGAAGTAGGCCCCCGGCCCGCTCAGGGCCGCAGTTCGAGCGTGTGCTTCCAGGCCGAGGGGTTCAGGCTCAGCGGCCGGTGTTCGTTGGCGGCCCAGGTGGCGCTCATGTCGCGGTAGCGGCTGGAGAACAGGTTGCCGCTCTGCCCGGTCTGGTAGATGAACACCGAGCGGTCCAGGTCCTCGAGGTCGTAGAGCGCGCGCAGGCTCGCGGCGTGGCGGTTCGCGTAGGGCGCGTCGGCCTTGTCCAGGTGGTACTGGCCCACGTTCACGGTGAACGGGTCGCCGCCCGTGGGCACGCGCACCTCGAACAGCCTGGCCAGCGGCTTCACCTCCGACATCGGCCGGTGCACCGAGATCGCGGGGTGGGCGTCGCCCCAGCGCCAGCGGGCCACGTCGGCGCCGTGCACGGCCTGCAGGCGGTCGAGCGCGCGCGTGAGCGCGGCGCCGCTGGCCTGGGCACAGCCCGCCGGGCCGCACCAGGCCTTGTTGTCCGATTCCAGGATGCCTTCGACCGCGTTGCGGAACAGGCGCTTGCCGTACAGGGTCTTGAAGCGCTGCTCGCCCAGGCGGCCGCCCACCACGCCGCGCGTGAACTCGTCGACCCAGGCGCTGTAGATCAGCGGGGCCGCGGCGTCCGCGCGCATCACGCCATCGAAGCCCTGCAGCGCCTGCTGCGCGGCCGCGGCCAGCGGGTGGGCGCTCTGCGCCTTCTGCAGGAAGGGCAACAGGCGCAGCGTGGACGCGGCGTACAGATCGCCCTGGATGCGCTGCAGGCTCGCGAGGTCGTGCTGCGGCGTCTGTTCGAGCAACTGCGCGATGCGCTCCATGCGGTACGGCGCGGCCCAGTCCTGCGTGAGGAAGTGCGGGTAGTCGGGCCCGTGCACGCGCTGGTTGGCGGTGGCGACCCACCCACGCGCACCGCCGTCGTCCTGCGGCGTGTCGGCATAGGGCAGCCAGCCGGTCCAGTCGTAGCGCGCCTCCCAGCCCGGCGACGGCGCCACGCCACGGATGTCGTTGTCGTGCGCTCGCACCGGCACACGGCCTGCGGCCTTGTAGGCGATGCGGCCCGCGCGGTCGGCCATCACCACGCTCTGCATGGGCGCCTGGAAGTCGGCGAAGGCCTTCAGCAGTTCGTCCACCGACTGCGCCCGGTTGGCTTCGAGCGTGGCCAGCACGTTGCCGTCGTCGGCCTCGAGCGCGGTCCAGCGCAGCGACAGCACGAAGCGGCTGGTGTCGATCACCTCGCGGTGCAGCGCCTGCGCGTCACTGAGCACCGGGCCATGGCGCGTGTGGCGCACCAGGTGCGTCACGTCGGGCTGGCCCTTGACCTGGATCACCTCGGGCCGCACCGTGAACGGCGCCCACGCGGGCTGGCCGTCGGCCGAGGGCACGCGGTACTGGCCCGGGTTGTCGGGGTTGATCTGCTCGAGGTAGAGGTCCTGCACGTCGGGGCCGGTGTTGGTGAAGCCCCAGGCCGCGTTGGCCGTGCGCCCCAGCACCACGAAGGGCGTGCCGGGCAGCGTGGCGCCGATCACGTCCAGGCCCTTCTGATCGGGCGTATCGGGCGCCTGCAGCCGCGCGAAGTACCAGATGGCGGGCGCGCTCAGGCCCAGGTGCGGGTCGTTGGCGAGCAGCGGCTTGCCGCTGCGCGTGCGCGAGCCGGCCAGCACCCAGTTGTTCGAGCCCTTGCCCTCCGAATGGCCGAAGGTGTCGGTCCAGGCGCGCAGGTCCCGGGCGATGCGGCTGCGCAGGTCGTGCGCGGGCGGCTCGGGCGCGGCCGACTGCTTCTGCCCCGCGCCATTGCGGTACACGCCGAGTTCGCGGTAGAGCTTGCCCAGGTCGGCCGACGCGGCGCGCGGCTCGCCCGGGTACGGCGGAAACAGCTCCCACAGCGCATCGGTGTCGAGCACCTGCAGCGCGGACAGGCGCGCGAACTCGTTGCCCCAGTTGCCGCCCAGATCGAGCGCCAGCATGATCGACCAGCCCACGCTGTCGGCCGCGTCCCACCAGCCGCCGGCCGCGGCCGCCTCGCGCGGGTTCACGCCCAGCAGCAGGAACTCGGGCGTGCGCGCTTCTTCGGTGTGGGCGAAATAGGCGTTGATGCCCGCGCTGTAGGCCTCCACCGCGGCCTTGGCCTCGGGCGGCAGCAGACCGAGCTGGCGCACCGCAGCCTGGCGGATGCCCAGGGTGCGCATGAGCTTGTCGGTCTCCAGCGTGGCCGGGCCCAGGAACGACGACAGCGTGCCGCGCATGACCGCGCGGTTGAACGCCAGCTGCCAGCCACGCTCCTGCGCGTGCACATAGCCCAGCGCCATCCAGGCATCGGTGCTGCGGCTGGCCAGCACATGGGTCACGTCGCTCGCGTCGCGGCGCACCTGCACGGGCGCGCTGAGGCCGCTCAGTTGCAGCTGGCCGTCCAGCACCGGCAGGGTCTGGCGCGCGTACCACAGGCCAGAGGCGGCGGCCACCACCAGCAACAGGCCCAGGGCGGCAAATACTCGGCGGATCCAGCGCATCACGGTGTTCTCACGGGCTCGGAAGGAGCCGGCGAGCATATCGCCAGATACCCCCATGGGGTACCGACCGCTGTCGCGTCCGATCAGGCCGTGGCGGGGTTGCGGCCGAGCACCATGCGCCCGTTGACGAGCTTGAAGCTCACGGTGGGCGCGCTGAAGTCCGAGAACGGCGCACCGAGCGCGATCTCGCCGTCGCCGGTGAGCAGCACCTCCTGGCGGCGCAGGGCCACGAGCGTGTCGCTGCCGGTGAAGCGCACCCAGGTGCCGTAGCTGCTCAGGTCTTCGAGCACGTAGTTGCCCGCGCGCAGTTCGATCTGCGCGTGCATGCGCGACACGCGCGGGTCGTTCACCACGAAGCCCGCCTCGGGCACGCGGCCGATGCGCACCGGCAGGTCGTCGGCGCCGAACGTGCGGGTGGCGTCGAGCCAGGCGAGTTCGATGCCGACGAAATCGGAGTCTTCGCGCGGCGAGACCGCGTGCAGCGCGGCCGGCATGGTCAGGAACTCCGACTGCATGTCGAGCTGCCATTCGATGCGGAAGACCTCGCAGGGGTCGACCTTGCCCTTGATGCGGATCGGCCCCAGGCTGCGACTGCGCACGCCCGAGCGCGCTTCGAGCTGCTGCACCACCGTGTCGGTGGCGAAAATCTGTTCGGGCCCGGCCAGGTCGCTCAGGCGCGAGGCCAGGTTCACCGCGTCACCGAAGCAGTCGCCGTCGACCCACACCACCGGACCGCGCGCCAGGCCCACCTGCATCAGCAGCTTGAGGTGCGGCGGCCACTGCTGCACGCGCTTGGCGTGCTCCTGCTGGATCTGGGTCATGGCCTCGACGCACGCGCGGTTGTCGGCAAAGGCCATGAGCACACCGTCGCCCAGCATCTTGACCACCGTGCCGCCGTGCGCCTGGCCACGCGAGCCGATCCACTGGGTGAGCTTGGTCACGGCCTTGGTGGCGCGGTCGTTCCCCAGCGTTTCGAAAACCGAAGTGCTGCCGGTGAGGTCGACGAAGGCAATCGTGAGATCTGACATGGGACAGGCGGGGTCGCGGCGATTAAAGCATGCACATGTTCACGCCTTGGTTCATCGGCCGCCGAGACGGTTTTCTTCAACGACACACGGATCAAAGTGCAACTTGAACGGATCGCCGGTGCTGCGCCCGGGGTATGCAAAGGTATTAATAAGCTGAGGCATCACCTCAAACCCTTGCAACAAGTGTCTGATTTTGCTGTTGTTTTTTTGTGCTACAGATCTTGTGTCATTGCGCCGATATACATCAAACCGTATCCTGCGTTTCCCTTTGCATACCCCTTTTGTCCACGAGCAAGCCCATGCGCTGGTTCAAACCCAGTCTTCGCAACAGCATCTCGGCCCTCATCGGGCCGCAGCCGCATGCGGACGAAGAAGACGCCCTCGAGCCGGTGCGCCGCGCCATGCTCGACGTGCTGGGTGAGGAAGGGGCGCGCATGAACCCGGCGCTCAAGCGCCGCCTGAAGTTCATGCACGACGCGCACAGCCTCTGGTACGCGCGCGGCGAACTGGTGGCCGTGCTCAGCCAGATCCATGGCGAAGCGCTCGCGGTGCACCGCGTGCAGGGCCTGTCGCCGCACTTCCAGGGCCTGATCCCCAAGGCCCTGATCGACGCCTCCGCGCGCGGCCGCCGGCACTGAAGCCGCGGCACCGCACGGCCTCAGTGGCCGTGATCGTGCGCGTCGTGCCCGTGCCCCAGGTGGCCCCAGTAGATCAGCGCATTGCGCCCTTCCACCGCGAAATCCACCGTGCGGCCCACGGGCAGCAGCACCTTGGTCGGCACGTGGCCGAACGGCAGGCCGGTGTAGACCGGGGTCTTGGTCTGTGAGCGGAACCAGTCGACCACGGTCTTGAGCGAATAGCCGCGGTCGTGGCCCGGCACCAGCTTGAAGCGGTTGAAGCCGCCCAGCAGCACGGCCTTCTGGGCATCGACGATGCCGCTGCGCAGCAACTGCGTGAGCTGGCGCTCGATGCGGTACGGGTGCTCGTTCACGTCTTCGAGGAACAGCACACCGCCCTTCACCGCAGGCAGGTAGGGCGTGCCCACGAGCGCGCACAACACGTTGAGGTTGCCGCCCCAGAGCGTGGCCTGGCGCACGTGGCGCTCGGGTTTGGCGGCATGGGCCTTGGCGTCGGCCGCGGGCAGGGTCCAGCCCGAGCCCTCGCCCGCGCCGGCCAGCAGGTCGTCGAAGCAGGCCTGCATGATCTCGTCGGGCTCGCCCTCGGGGCCGAAGTCTTCACCCAGGGCCGGGCCGGCCCAGGTGGTGGCGCCGGTTTTGGCGAGCACCGCGAGCTGCAGCGCGGTGAAGTCGCTCAGGCCCACGAACTGCGTGCCCTTCTCGATCGCCCGGGCGATCGCCTTGTAGGGCAGCGCGGGCAGGATGCGCGTGAGCCCGTAGCCGCCGCGCGCGATCAGCGCCACGTCGGCGCCGCTGGCCGCGGCGCGGCCGATCGCGGCCACGCGGGTGGCGTCGTCGCCGGCGAAGCGGGTGTGGCTCGCGAGCGCGGCCTCGTCGATCTCGACCTCGTGGCCCAGGGACTGGAGCCGCTTCACGCCGCGGCGGAACGCGGCCTTGTCGCGCACCGCGCTGGAAGGGGAATAGATGTAGATGTGGCTCATGGTCAGCGGGAAAAATGCGTCACCGCGGCGCGTGCGATGGCCTCGCCGTGCTCCTGCACGAAGTGGCCGGCCTGCGGCAGCAACAGGGGTTCGGGGCAGCCGCGGATGTCGGCGCGCAGGGCCTGCATCACGGGCTCGCCGAGCACCGGGTCCTGCAGGCCGATCGCCATCAGGCTCTCGCCCTGCCAGCGCTCGCGCCAGAAGTCGCGGGCCTCGCGCGACACCGCCGCGCCCTCGCTGTCCGGGTGCTCGGGCACCAGCGGCGGAAACGCGCGCAGCGCCGCGCGGTGGCCGCGGTCGGGAAACGGCGCGTCGTAGGCCCGGCACTCGGCCTCGCTCATGTGCGGGTTGCCGCGCGCGAACAGGCGGCCGACGGCGAAATCGGGCTTCTTCGCGCACATCTCGCGCCAGGCCAGGAAGCCGGGCGACAGCGGCGTCTCGCCGGTGGCCAGCGTGGTGTTCATCACCAGCAGGCCGCGGTAGCGCTCGGGCGCGGCCATGGGCAGCGTGAGACCCAGGATGCCGCCCCAGTCCTGCACCACCAGCACCACGCGGCGCAGATCGAGCCGCTCCACGAATTCCAGCAGCACCTGCCGGTGCCAGCCGAAGCGGTGCGCGCCTTCGCGCTTGGGCTTGTCGCTCTTGCCGAAGCCGATCAGGTCGGGCGCCACCACGCGGTCGCCCGCGGCCAGGAACACCGGGATCATGTGGCGGTACAGGTAGCTCCACGCGGGGTTGCCGTGCAGGCACAGCCAGGTGCGCGGCGCATCGCGCGGGCCTTCGTCGAGGTGGTGCAGGCGCAGGCCCGCGAGCGCGGGCAGCTCGCTCAGGTAATGCGGCGCCCAGGGGTAGCCGGGCAGGTCTTCGAAGGCGCGCTCGGGCGTGCGCAGCGCGTCTTCGCGCAGCGGGTGCGTTGGGGTCTGCATGCGTCGCTCCTGGAAAAAGTCGCGCAGCAGCGCGCCGCAGTCCGCGGCCAGCACACCGCCTTCGACACGGGTCTGGTGGTTCAGGCGCGGCTCGCCGAACAGGTCGAGCACCGAGCCCGCGGTGCCGGTCTTGGGATCGGACGCGCCGTACACCACGCGCGCCAGCCGCGCGTGCAGCATCGCGCCGCTGCACATGGCGCAGGGTTCGAGCGTGACGTAGAGCGTGCAGCCGTCGAGCCGGTAGTTGCCCAGGCGCTCGGCGGCGGCGCGCAGCGCCTGCACCTCGGCGTGGGCCGTGGGGTCGTGGCGCGCGATGGGGGCGTTGCGGCCGCTGGCGATGACCACGCCGTCCTTGACCACCACCGCGCCCACCGGCACCTCGCCCGCCGCGGCGGCGGCGCGCGCTTCGGCGAGCGCGAGCTGCATGAACGCGGAATCGTCGGGCAAGGGCATGCGGCGAGTGTAGGGGAGCCCCGCGCAGCGCCCGCGCCGCCGCCGGTGCTCTGGCATGATCGCGGGTTGCCCGGGTAAACCCGGACGTTTCTTCCTTCCCCATGCAGCCCACCCCGAGCAGCGGCCGGCAATGGGAGCTCGACGCCTTGCGCGGGCTCATGCTGGTGCTGATGACGCTCACCCACATGCCCACCGGCTTCTCGCCGGTGCTCAGCCAGCCCTTCGGCTTCGTGTCCGCGGCCGAAGGCTTCGTGCTGATCTCGGCCATCCTGGCCGGGCGGGTGTATGCGGCGCGCGGCGAGCGCCACGGCTTCGCCGCGCTGCGCCGCGGCCTGTGGCAGCGCGCGGGCAAGCTCTACCTGTGCCACGCGGGCCTGCTGCTGCTGGCCTTCACGCTGATCGCCTGGCTGGGCGTGGTGCGGCACCAGGGCGGTGTCACGGGCCTGCTCGAGTACTTCTTCATCGCACCCGCCACCGCGGTGCCCGCGGCCTTCGCCCTGGCCTACAACCCGCCGCTGCTCGACGTGCTGCCGCTCTACATCGTGCTCATGCTGGTGTCGCCCTGGCTGATCGCGCACGGCCAGCGCCACGGCTGGCGCGGCCTGCTGTGCCTGAGCGTGCTCGTGTGGCTGGCCGAGCAGTGGGGCCTGAGCGCGGGCCTGCACGCCTTGGCCCGGGAGCTGGGCTGGCCCGTGCCCTACCGCGACATGGGCGCCTTCCACACCTTCGGCTGGCAGCTGCTGTGGGTGGTGGGCCTGTGGCTGGGCGCGCGCCGCGCGCCCTGGCCCGTGCTGCGCTGGTGGGTCTGGCTGCCCGCGCTGGTGTTCGTGTCGACCACACTGGTGTGGCGCCACACCGTGGGGCAGGACCCCATGCCCGGCGTGCCCGCGGTGGCCGCGCTGTTCGACAAATGGTCGCTCGGCCCGCTGCGCCTGCTCAACCTCGCGGCCATGGTGGCGCTGCTGCTGGCCAGCGCGCCGCTGTGGCGCGCCCTGCCCCGCCCGCGGCCGCTGGAGCTGCTGGGCCGGCAATCGCTGCCGGTGTTCTGCGCCCACATCGTGATCGCGCTGTTCACGCTGGCCTTCTTCGGCTCGGTCGAGGTGCTGCGCCCGCGCAGCACCGACCTGCTGCTGCTGGCCGCGGCCTTCGCGGGCCTGTTCGCGGTGGCGCTCGTGGCGCAGCGGCGCGACCAGGGCGGCGGCCTGCGCCTGGCCGACGCGCTGCGCTGAGTCAGCGCGGGCTCAGGGCTGCCTCAGGCGCGGCGCGATCAGCTCGCGCCACAGCGCATAGCCCGCGGCGTTCAGGTGCAGTCGGTCGGGGGCGTACAGCTCGGGCCGGGGCCGGCCCTGATCGTCGAGCATGGGGCCGTGCACGTCGATGTAATCGAGCAGCGGCTGGCCCTCGGTGTAGGCGCGGATCAGGCGGTTGGCGCTCTGGATCGCGGGCAGCAGCGCCTGGCGCGCCGGGCTGGGCTTGATGGACACGAACGCGATGCGCGTGCCCGGCGCGATCTTGTGCACGTACTGCACGAAGCGCTCGTAGCGCAGCAGCACGTCCACCGGCGAAGCGCCCTCGTCGATGTCGTTTTCCCCCGCGTACAGCACCACCTGCCGCGGCTGGTAGGGCGTGACCAGCCGATCGGCGAACAGCACGCAGTCGGCCAGCCGCGAACCGCCGAAGCCGCGCTTGAGCACCCCCGGGTGCGGCGCGAACGCGGTCTCCAGGCCGTCCCACAACCGGATCGAGGAACTGCCCACGAACAGCACACCGCCCGTGGGCGGTCGCGCGCGGCGGTCCTGTTCGGCGAAGGCATCCAGGCTGCTGCGCCAGCGCAGTTCGGCGCTCGCCAGATCGATGGCGCTCACCGCGAGCGACGGCGGCTGGGGCGGCCCCTGCAAGGGTGGCGGCGGCAGCGCGTCGGCGGCGCGGACCCCGCCGGCGCACAAGGCCAGCACCAGCGGCACCAGGCGGGTGTGCATGGCCGCCCTCACACCAGACCGAGGCGGCGCATCCAGCCCGCCAGCGCCTGCTCCTGCGGCCCGCCCTGTTCGTACAGGCGCAGCATCTCGGCGTGCGACTCGCGCCGGTGCTGGTTGAGCTTGACCTTGCAGCGCAGTTCGAGCACGCGGAACTCGAGCGCGTGGATGCCTTTCATGAGCCCGGTCTGGAAATCCGCGGGCAGGCCGCGCCACTGCGCCGCATAGGCCGGGTCGTGGTCGTGGATCAGGTGCTTGAGCAAGCGGTCCTTGTCGTCGAAGGCCTCGACGAAGCGGGCCTCGACGCGCGCCTGCACCATCAGGTAGTTCCAGGTCGGCACGCGCGCCAGGTCGGGGTAGACGCGCGGCGTCATGTAGGCCTGCGGCCCCTGGAACACCAGCAGCGCCTGCGGCCGCGCGCGCAGGTGCGCGGCGTGCGGGTTGGGCCGGGCCACGTGGCCCAGCAGCACCATGCCCTCGCCCACCGGGCCGTCCGCGGGGACGTGAATGGGCAGTGGCGTGACGAAGGGAAAGCCCTCGTCGTCGGTGGAGACGAGCTGCGCGAACGGGTGCTGGCGCATCAGGTCGCGCGCCACCGCGGGATCGGGGTGGGCGAACTGGGGAGGCAGGTACACGAAGAACTCGGCGGGTACGGGTGGGGGGTAGTCGCAAGGGTAATGCATGCGCCGCGGTTCCCCCGGACCGGCCCCGGTGCGATGATGGCCGCCGGTCACTGCCACGGGGGCCGCCCATGCCTGTCCCGATCACCGACTGGTCCTTCGTCCACCACCCGCTGTTCCAGAGCCTGGTGCTGCCCGCGCTGGCCTGCGCCTTGGCCCTGCTGGCCCTGCGTGCGCTGCGGCCGGCGTGGGCGCCCTGGGGCGCGGCACTCGGGCTCGCCGCGGCGTTCCTGCTGTGGCCCGGGCCGGTGTGGCCGCCCGCGGCGCACGCGCAGTGGCTGCCCTGGGTCGGTCTGCTGGCGCTGGGCGCCGGGCTGGCCCTGGCGCGCTGGCCCCGCGCCGCGGCGCCGCTGTCGCGCGGCCGCGCCACCGCTGTGCTGGTGACCGCGGGCCTGCTCGCGCTGGCCCTGGCAGCGCTCGCGGGGCTGGGCGGATCGCTGCTGCTCGCGCAACTCGCGCTCATGCCCGCCGCGGCGCTCGCGGTGCTGCTCGCCGCCGTGTGGCTGCCGCCGAGGGCGGGCACGCGCCCCGGTCTGGCCGCGCTGCTGCCGCTCGCGGCCGTGCTGCTGGCCCTGGCGCTGCTGGTGGCCGGGCAGTGGCGCGTGGCCGAGGCGGCCCGCGGCGCACCGGCGACGGACGACCCTTATTACACGCCCGGCTGGCGCTGAACACGGGTAGGTGAGCGGGCCACAGGGTGTAACACGCGCCGCTGGCCGGCCGCGGGGGGCGGTGCCATGATGCCCGCATGCTGCTGTCCCCCGAGTCCGCGCGCCACCTGCCCGACCCGACCGAGCCCGGACCGGGCGGGCTTGCCGACGTGCCAGCCGACTGGCCCGCCGTGTGGGAGGCCCTGCTCGCGGTGCGCCACGGCCGGCCCGCCCCCGCCCTCGCCTTCCAGCCCGACACGGGCTGGCGCCTGGCGCAGCCGGTGGACGCGCGCTGCCAGGCGCTGTTCGACCTCTACCGCCCGCTGCTCGACGCGCGCAGCCGGGCGCACGAGACGCCCTGGGTGGTGGCCCAGATGGGCCAGAGCCTGGACGGCTTCGTGGCCACCGCCACGGGCGATTCCTACTACGTGAACGGCGCCCACAGCCTGGTGCACCTGCATCGCCTTCGCGCGCTGTGCGACGCGGTGCTGGTGGGCGCGGGCACGGTGGCGATCGACAACCCGCAGCTCACCACACGCCGGGTGAGCGGGCCGCACCCGGTGCGCGTGCTGCTCGACCCCGAGGCGCGGCTCGATGGCCAGGCGCGCGCCCTGCACGACGGCCAGGCGCCCACGCTGTGGGTCTGCGACGCGCGCCATGCCGAGTCCGCCCGCGCGCGCTGGCGCAGCGCCGCGGCGCCGGGCGCGGCCGCGACGGCCGAGGTGGTGCCCGTGCCCGGCCTGCTCGGCGACCGCGGCACGTGCGCGCTGCCGCGCGCGCTGCAGGCCCTGGCCGCGCGCGGCCTGCGTGTGCTGTTCGTCGAAGGCGGCGGTGTCACGGTGTCGCGCTTTTTCGCGGCCGGGCTGCTGCAGCGGCTGCACCTGTCGGTGGCGCCGGTGCTGGTGGGCGAAGGCCGGCGCGGCCTGCGCGTGCCGCCGCACGCGGTGATGGCCGACTGCCCCCGCCCGCCCGCGCGCATGGTGGTGCTGGGCGACGACGTGCTCTGGGACCTCGACCTCGCAGCCGGCGCCGCGGGCGGCTGAGTCCATCGCGCCGCGCGGCGGGCCTCAGCGCGCGGGCCAGGCCAGCAGGTCCAGATGCCCCACCCGCAGGCGGCCGCGCGCCACCTGCGCAAGCCGGCGCTCGCGCCAGCCGCGCACCAGCGGCGCCTGCGCCGGGTCCTGCTCCTGCGCAGCGCGCGCCAGGCCCTCGATCAGCGCGCGCTGCAGCGCGCCGTCCGGGTCGTGCGGCGCGGCCACGCGCCAGTCGCTGCGCGCCAGCCGCACGCGGTAGCCGCGCTCGCGCAGCAGCCGCGCCAGCATGGGCACGGCCTGCGCGCCCAGCGCCGGTCCCAGGCCCTTGTCGCGCCGCTGGTGGGCGGCGAACAGCGTGTCCACGGCGGCGTCGTGCGGATCGCGCGGCGACCAGGCGTGACGGCCGTCCACGCTGAGTGCGAAGAACAGCGTGGCGCGCGCGCCGCTGGCGTGCGCCACCAGCGCGCGCAACCACGCCTCGCCCACCAGATCGAGCAGCGCCGAGGCCGTGACCAATTGGGCCGCGGCCCAGGGCAAGGCCGCAAAGCCGCGCGCGAGATCGGTCTGGCGGCGCAGCACCTCGGCGCTGAAGCCCGCGCCCTGCCAGCGCAGGCGCCCCGCGTCCGAAGGCGCGAAGCCGGGCTGATGGTCCCAGCGCGCGAGCAGCGATTCGTCGTGATCGATCACCAGCCATTGCTGCGCGCCGCCCAGGCGCGGCGCGAGCCAGCGCAGGTTGGCGCCGGTCCCGCAGCCCAGGTCCATCACCCGCCAGGGCCCGCTGGCGGGCGCACGCGCGCGCAAGGCCTGCAGCAGCGGCGCCGATGCGGCGCGCGCCGCGGCATCGAAAGGCTCGCGCAGCGCGAGCCAGTCGGCGCTGAACGCGGCGCCGGCCTTCATGCCTCCACCGCGTCGATCAGCGCCGCGAAGCGCGCGGCCTGCTGCGGCCAGGCGGGCAGGTGCTGGGCCGCGGCACGCGCACCGGCCGCGAGCCGCGCGCGCAGCGCGGCGTCGCCGATCACGGCCGCGAGCGCCGCGCGCCACGCGGACTCGTCGCCCGCCGGCACCAGCAGGCCGGCCTCGGGCGGCACGGTCTGCGCGAGCGCGCCCGCGCGGCTGGCCACCACGGGCAGGCCGTGCTGCAGGGCCTCGTTGATCACCATGCCGTAGCCCTCGTGGCGCGAGGCCAGCACGAACGCGTCGGCCGCGGCATAGCGCGCCTGCAGCGCGGCCTCGGCCAGCTCGCCGTGCCACACCACGCGCGGCGCGAGCGGGCCCGACGCGGTCAGCGCGTGCAGGGCCCGGGCGTGCGCGGCGTCGCGCGTGGGGCTGCCCACGGCGTGCAGCCGCCAGTCCAGGTGCAGCAGCCCGCCGAGCGCGCGCAGCAGCAGGCCGTGGTCCTTGCGCGGGGTCAGCGTGGCCACGCAGAGCAGTTCGACCGGCCCGTCGGGTGCGCGCGGCCGCGGCGCGGGCACCGCAACCGGGTCCGCGCCCGGCTCGACCACCGCGATGCGCGCGGCCGGCACGCCCAATGCGGCCACGTCGTGCGCGGTGTGCGGGCTGGGCACCACCACCTGGTGCGCGTGGCGCAAGGCTTCACCTTCCTGCCGCCGCAGGCCTTCGGCGAGCGCGGGAGCCAGCCCGGTTTCGAGGTGCAGCGGGTGGTGCACCAGCGCGACCCAGCGCAGGCGCTGCGCGTGCGGCGCCACCTGCGCGGCCAGCACGCCGAAGGCCAGGCCGTCGGCCACCACGCAGGCGCCATCGGGCAGCGCGGCCAGCGCAGCCGCAGCGCGCGCCAGCGCCACGGCGTCGGGGTGCGGCCAGTCGCCGTCCAGGCGCAGCACGTCCACCGCCCGGCCCTGCGCGCGCCAGGCCTGGAGCAGCCGGCGGTCGTACACGTAGCCGCCCGTGGGCGTGTGCAGATCGCCCGGCACCAGCAGCACCCAGGGCGCGCGCGCACTCATGCCGCCACGAGCGGGCCTTCGTAGGCCGCCCAGGCCACGTGCGATTCCTGCAAGGACACGCGCAGGGCCGTGAGCCCGCCGGTGGCGCTGCCCGGCACCGCGTGCGGGCCCAGATCGCCCGCAGCGATGCGCTGTGCGAGGCGGTCGAACACCACGCGCGCGAGGAATTCGGTGGTGGTGTTGCGGCCCGCGAACTCGGGCAGCTCGTCGAG
>VFQP010002164.1_pt1 | contig 22822 bp, 12 predicted proteins | sample 3512351 | NCBI WGS metagenome assembly VFQP01 (sample SAMN10412372, study PRJNA504923) | tailings metagenome | isolation source: Relicate 1 Philex TSF1 revegetated site | place: Philippines: Tuba, Benguet | collected 2017-08-29
GCAAGCAGATGATCATATCACAAACCGCATTTCTGCGCACGCGGCACGGGTGCGGCGCCTCACTCGGCGAGACCGCCACACTGGCACCCCCAGCCACCCCAACGCCCATACGGGCGGTGGGGTGTAACGCTGGGCAAGGGCTGCCCCCCAGCCACCCTGAGTCGCCCGCGGAGGCCCCAGGGTGTTGCCCACGCAGAGTGGACTCGCCCGCAGGGCATTCCACGCAGGAGTGCACGCCGGTGCCTGCACGTCGATCGGCAACATCCCCTTGCCACCGCAGGTGCTGAGTGCGGGCGGCGCCGGCGCGCACGTAGTGCACCTACAGACAGTGCTCCTGGGCGACCTGCTGGACCAAGTCGGGGCGCCAAAGCAGATAGAGTACCTGAACCTGGACACTGAGGGCTCGGAGCTGGCCATCCTTTCGTCCCCGGGGCTCCTCGACAGGTGGCACGCTCGCTTTGGGTCGGGTGCGCGCCTGGTAGACGGGCGCTGCCCAGGTGCCTGGGGGCCTGTTGAGCGCTGGAGCCTGATTTGCGCACGCCTGGCGCAGGTACACGTTTGGCGCCCTGACCGTGGAGCACAACTACGAGGAGCCCAAGCGCAGCCAGATCAGGTGCGCGCTGAGAGCGGGGCGGGATCGTGGTGAGCGCGCAGCCGAGTACGGCACGTGGTGACGGCCGCGCTGACGCCGCTGGTTTTGCCCTTGCGATGACGGCGGCGCAGGCAGCTGCTGCAGCAGCGCGGGTACGTGCTGGCCGCCGAGGTGCGGTGGGACGACTGGTACGTGCACGGCTCGCTGGCGGGCGCGCTGCAGCAAGCCACGGCCGCCGCCCCGGTGACCTCTTCCGCCCGCGCCTGAGCCCAGCGGACCGCCTCTGCAGCACTTGAAACCGATTGCAATTAGTCCGTCCGAATCGCACGCAGCAAGCAGTGTTTCCCTACGCCTCTTTGCACCAGTGGGGACTGAGAGAGGAGTACAAGCCTGCTGTTCCACTGCTTCAGCAGCTGTTCTTGCTCTGACTATTCCGCTAGCGCCTGCTCTACGCGCTGCAACGCCCTGCTGATCACCTCCTGCCGGTCCGCACCCACCACCTCGACGCCAAGCACGGCGTGCGCCAACCGCAGCACGCCCTCCTGCTCTGCTCCCGCCACCTCGTCGCCACCAGCCGCAAGCGCGCGCAGCAGCAGCCCGCGGCTCGCCAGCAGCCTCACGCGCCGCTCCGGCACCCCCGGCGGCTGCCCCAGCATCGCCGAGCGCAGCAGCTCCACGTCGTGCCCTGCCAGCGGCCCTGGCCCCACCCAGCCTTCCCCGCCAAAGGACAAGGCCAGTGCGTCCGCGGCCTCGCACCGCACCGACGCGTGCTGCACGATCTCGTCCCACTCCGCCGTGTCGCCATCCGCCTGACTTGCCCCGCCTCCCTCGCCGGTCAGTCCCTCGCCGGTGCCTGGCCCAGCCGCCGGCGGTTGCCGCGGCGAGGCCCGCAGCAGCAACAGGCACGCGGCCTGCAGCAGCTGCGCCTGCGGCGCCGCGCCGCCGCCGCCAGCCGCCGAGCCGCCGCTGCCATCCCCGGCCACCTTGCCCGCCAGGTCCAGCAGCGCAGCGTGCTCAGCGTGCGACGGCGCCTGCGCCACACACGCAGGTGCCCCGTCGTGACACCGTGTGGCCGTTCAGTGCTGGGCAGCGCACACGAGGGCCACCGCCCTGTCGCTGGGGGTCGGCGCACGCACCGGCAAGGCGTCGGAGGGGAGGTGGGCGAGCAGGCAGAGCAGCAGCGCGCCCAGCCGGCGGCCCCAGGGCTCGGGCCACAGGTCGGCGTACACGCGCAGCGCCGCCGCCGGGAGGAACGGGCACTCGCGCAGCACCCGCGCCTGCGCACCGTTGGTGATCCGGAGGCCGTGAAAACGCGCTTTGCCCACGCGGAAAGGTGCAGGCACGAGGTCAGAGTGAGAGGAGCGAGGGGGGCGCTCACCTGGCTGCTTGGGGAGCAAAAGGCGAGCGCCTGGCCCAGCCAGCCGGCAAGCCCAAACTGCACCTGCACACAAGGTGTGGGCAACCTTCAGGTTGACTAGAAATCGCCGGCACGCCTCACGGGCTCCACCCTCGCCGCCGTCCCGAAACTAGGTGCTCGCCTGCAAGGGTCGGTTGGACAGCATGCCGGGCGCGGCGGCTGCGCACCGCAGCGCTTGCTGCAGCGCGCCCGCCCGCACCAGCGCCTCGACCGCCTCGGGCACCACGTCCTCCACCTCGGCGCCCGGCTCCAGGCCCGTCCACGCCTGTGAGAACAACCATCATCACCAGCACGCGATGCACATCGCATTCTAAATGCAGACACGAACAAGGCAAAGGCGCACGAGTCTTCAGGAGTCTTCTCGCCAAGCGCCCGCAGCAGGACAGCAAAGCAACTCCACGCACCTGCATGAGCTCCAGGGCGCGCCCAAACGCCGGCCGCAGCAAGCGCCCCCGCCGCTCCGCCGCCGCGCCGCCCTCGCCGCCCAGCAGCCGCTCCTCAATCTCCACCATGGCCCGCAGCCGCGCGCCGGCCTCCAGCAGCACCGCCATGCGCGGCTCCGCCCCATCCACCCCGCGCCGCTCCTGCTGCTCCTGCTGCGCGTCGCGGGCGGGCGGCGCGCCCTGCGCCAGCGCCTCTTGCGCCAGAAGCGCCAGGTGGTCGCACAGCTTCCGGGCAGCTCCCAGCTCGCAGGCAGGGCTGCCCAGCATGGGCAGCATGGCGCGCAGGAACGCCAGCGCCTCGGCGTCCGGCTCCGCCGCCTGCTGCGCGGACGCTGCCCCCGCCGTCCCCACGCCCACTTGCTGCGCCGGCACCGCACCCATGGCCGACGCAGGCCCTAGGGTTTGCCGGGGCGACGACGGCAGCGAGGCGCTCGAGAGCAGAAAGGTGTTGCTGGAGCGGCCCAGCGAGGCGAGCGCGCGGGGCGACGCCGGCAGGCCGCTGCCGCTCGCCGCCGCGCGCCGCGCGCCGCGCGGGGAGGACACGCCGCCCCTGCTGGCGCCGCCCAGCCCTGTTCCCGCAGGCTTGAGGACGCCGGCGCGGCCGCTGCCCCTCCCGAGCAGCGAGCCGCCGTCGCTGGCAAAGCCCACGCTGCGGCGGCGGCGCGCCGACAGCCAAGCCGGCGATGGCGGGCGCTCCTCCCCGCTTGGCGGGGGCACGCCGGCAGCCGGCAAGCCAAGGCAAGGCAACAACACCATGGCGGCGGCAGCCGGCCCGCCCATCCCGCCGCCCGCCTCCTGCTGCTCCTGATGCTCCTCCTCGCGGATGTCAAAGATGTCGCCCGCGCCCGAGCTGCCCCGGTGCAGGCGCCGCGACGCGGCCGCAGCCAGGCCGATGGCCACAGGCGCCTGGCCGTGGACGTGCGTGGCGGCGAGGAAGGGAGAGGAGCGCGCCGGCGAGTGGCCGGCGGCCAGGGACGAGAGCGGGCTGCTGCCCGTCGTCGCCGGCGACGCCGCGCCCACAGCCGCACCTCTCCGCGCCGTCTTGACCGTCAGCGCGCCGCCCAGGCTGTCGTTGCTGCCGGGGGCGAGCTCCGCCGCTCCGCCGGCCAGCAACGCCGCCGTGGGCGCTGCGCCGTCAAGCGGCGCCGCCAGGGCCGGCGCGGCGAGCAAGGTGGTGGAGGCAGACGGCGACGCACCGAGCGCCGGCGAGGCGGCGCCGACGCCGCCCCAGAGCGGCCGCGAGCGGCCGCGCGCCAGGGCTGCCGTCGCGAAGGGCAGCTCCAAGCTGGCGCGGCCGCTGCCGGCGCGAGAGAGCGGGAAGGCGCGCGAGGCGAGGCTGCTGCTCTGGCTGCCGCGGCGCGCCAGGAGCCGCTGCGTGGCGCGCGCGTCCTGCGCAGCCACGAGCAGGCACGACGGAGGCTCCGCGTCAGTGCGCACGCTGCTGCGTCCGGGCGCCTGAGCACGCAGGCACAGCAGCCCCCGCCGGTGCTACAGCACGCAAAGCGTTCTGCGCTGCAGCAGCACCACGAGCAAGCACCCAAGCGGCAATACTCGTTGCATCGCCATTCCTCACCAGGCTGCCGTCAAGGCGCTCGCTGTCGCCCAAGGTAGCCAGCATGAAGCTGCCGCGGGCCAGCCCGATGGCGGCGAACGAGACGCTCTGCGGCGGGCCGCCGCGCACGTCCCAAACGAACTGCGCCGCCAAGGAGGCGCACGCCGCCGCCGCCGCAGCCCGCCGCAGCCCCACCTGGCCCGCGCCGCCCAGTCCCTGCGCCTCTGCCGCTGCCGAGCGCGCTCCCTCGGCGCCACACCCCGCCACGGCAACGCCCTCTGCTGCTGCCGCCGCCGCCACCCCACCGTCCGCTGGGAGCGAGATGGACGGCAGGGCCGCCCACAGGCAGCCTTGGCAGCGCTGCACCAGCGCCTCCACGTCCACCTCTGCCGCCCACTGCCCCTCCTGCCCCTCCTCCTCCACCTCCTCTGCTTCCCACGGCCCCTCGAGCGCACGAGCGCGCAGCCCACCGCCATCCTCTCGCTCCTCCTCGCTCTCCTCCTCCTCCTCCTCCTCCTCCGCGCCCTCGCGGGCGTTGCGGCTCACAATCGTCCGGAGCTGCCTCCGTCCCGCTTCCAGCCCCCAGCTGCCCAGCCACCCGCCCCGCAACCCCCCGCGCGCAGGGCCCGCCGCCCCCGTGCCGCCCGCCCAAGTGCGGGACGCCTCCGCAGCAGCTGAGCCAGCCCGGCCCAGCTCATCAGGTGGGGCAGGCGGCGCCGGTGCAGCGGGCGGGCCGGCGGCGGCGGCGAGCAGCCGCCGCACGCCGTCAGACACGTCGTCGCCCACGACGTCGAGCGCGCCGCCCCGCTGCAGCGACCACAGGCCCAGCAGCGGCGCGGCCAGCTGCTGGGCAGCTTCCGTCATCTGTGGTTGGTGCGCTGCCGGCCAGGAGGAGGGGCCGCCCGGCGCCGTCCCGTGCTGCGGACCGTCGGCGGCTGCTGCAGCCACCTGCTGCCAGTGGGCCAGGGCGTGCGAGGTGCGCGCCAGCAAGCCCTCGACGAGGGCCTGTAGCGCGTCCTCGCCGCAGCCGGCGCCGGCGTCGCCCACGGCGTGGAAGGCCACGCGCAGCGCCTCTGGGTCGTGGGCCGGTAAGAGGACAATCGCTGCAGCCGCCGCAGCGCTTCCAGCGCCCTGGAGCGCCGAGCCGGCGGCCACGTCGCCGCCGGCGCGTGCCGCATCCGGCTGCTCGTGTTGGGCGCTGGCGGGAGGCGGCAGCGGCAGCAGCAGGCACGGCAGCCAGACGAGCTGCAGCAGCAGCTGGCAGGCGCGCCGCAAGCCCTCATGCAGGTCCGAGCCCTCGGGGCTGCCCTGCGCTGCCAGCGAGAGGCTCCGGCTCAGGCTCTCCGCCGCCGCCAGCGCCGCCACGCACCGGCGCTCCGCAATTCTTGCCGCTCCTCCGCCGGCGTCGCTCCCGCCAGGGCTCAGCAGCGCATGCTTGAGGGCTTGCGCCGCAGCCTCCCACACGCCCTCCGCCGCCAGCGCCTTGGCGGTGCCGGGCGCCGCGCTGGAGCCCCACACGCCCTGCTGCACCGCCGCCGCGCCCAGCGCGCGCAGCACGCCGGCCAGCGCCGCCAGCGCCCGCCCCCGCCCCCCGCCGCGCCCAGCGCCCTCGCTTCCCTCCCCTGGCTGCCCGCCCCAGGACAGCTCTCCCTCAACCACGGGAGCCGCTGCGGGCGGAGGCCCCGGCGGGTGCAGCGCCGCGCCCACGCGCTCAAGGAGCGAGCGCAGCGCGCGCGCGGTGACGCGGTGCGCCCGGTCCAGGCACGCCTGCGCGACGTCCGTCTGCTCGTCGTGAGAGCGGGCCAGCTCCTGCAGCACGCCGCACACCTGCGCCAGCCGCTGCAGCGCGCCCTCCTGGCCCTCCTCCTCCGCCTCATCCGCGTCCTGGGTCTCGTCCGCATCCGCCACGCCGCCGCCGCCCGCGCTGAGCAGGCCGCGCTCCACGTCGGCGCACGCCGCCGCGGCCAAGGCCTCCCAGGCGCCCGCCGCGGCGAGCGCCTCGACCGCGAGGGCGCAGGGCTCCATGGGGTCGAGGGCTTGGCCGGGCTGCGCCGGCGCAGCGGCGGCACCCGCGCCAAACGGGCGGAACGACGCGACGCCGCTCTGGCGGCGCCGCCGGCCGGTGAAGCTGTGGCTCACGCGGCGGCTCGACGCGCTGCGGCTGCTGGGGCCCGGGCCCGTGGCGGCGGCGCGGGCGGCGGTGGGCGTGGCCGCCTCCTCGCCACTGAGGAGCGAGGAGGAGAGGGCGCCGCTGCCGTCGCGCGTGCGGGCCGCCCACAGGCCTCTGCTCTGCTGCATGGCATGGAGGCAGGCGACCCGCGCAAAGTCCTTGTGGGTGGGCCCGATGCAGCCCGGCAAATTTCGTCACCAGTGCACACAGACGTCGCTTGTCTCACCCCGTAGTGGCTCGACCGGAGGAAGTTGCCCGCAAAGGAGCGGCCGTACGACGCCCGGGCCAGGTGGCCCTCACTCTGCGGCTGCTGCTGGAGGCGGACAGGAGGCGGCAGCGGCGGCGGCGGCGGAGGCACCGATGCCGCGTCCGTGGCCACAGCGCCGTCCACAGGCCGGCGGTGCTGCGGCGCCTCGAGCCGTGCGTCCGGCACTGACGGCACGTGCATGCCGGTGAGCCCTACCAGGGCCTGCAGGGCCAGCGCCACCGCCGCTCCGGAGGCGTCCCGCGCAGCCCCTTCGTACCCTGGCTGCACGCTGCCGCTCGAGAGCAGCGGCGGATGGTGTGGGTCGTGGGAGAGGACGCCCATCAGGGCCATGGCGCTGGACTGCAGGGCCTGCTTCGCCGCGTGTTTGTGGGGGCGGGCGTGCGGCGCCGCTGGGGCGCTTGACCGCCCCTCGCCGATGTCCTCTGCGTGAGGTCCTGAGGGCGCGTCCATGCTGCCGCGGGCGCTGCCGCCGCCCTCTGCTCCGGACAGGTGCACCAGCGCTCGCAAGCGTGTGGCCAAGTGCCGCGCGGTCGCGCTGTCGCCGTCCAGCAGGATGGCGCGCCGCAGCAGTGCCTCCGTGGATGCAAGAGGCGAGTCATCTGCAGCGTCTTGTGCTGCTGATGCGATGCCTGCTTGTTGCAGAGACATGCGGTGCGCGGCGTCGCCGCCCGCAGCCCTGGAGACCGCTGCGCCACTGAGTTCACTCTGAGCTGCCTGTGTGGTGGAGAGGGCGACGTGCTGATCAGGATCGGCTTTTCCTCTGCATCACCTCAGCATCGCGCGGACATGGCGCAGCCCGCTCTTGGAGGATCGAGGATCGTGTGCTCGAGAGCACGCGAGCGCGCACGCGCGGCCAGACGCTGAGCCGATTAGATAGTCGAGAAAATGCAGTGAAGCTTTAGTGGTGCTCGTCCGCTCGTTCGAGCGGTCTTCCAAGCGTACAACACGACGGTCAACATCGACAGCAGAGCAGGAGAACCAGCGCGCATTGGGCTCAGCAGCGGCAGCACTTCGTGGTCCTCATCGGCGGCTTGTTCTCCGGAGAGGCGCCGCTGTCGAGCACCATGACGTGCCGCGGCGCTCAATGTGCAGCCCCCCACCACCTCTAGCCGGGCTACCGCAAGCAGCACAGCCCCACCACAGCTGCACATCTAGCGTCACCAGTACCACCACCAGCCATGCCTTCGCGCAAGGGTGCGGCGTCGGTGTCGCCGCCCCCGCCCGCCGCCATCGCCTACTCGTCCTCCACCGTGACGCACGGCTGGAGCGGCGTGCTGCCCATGCTGGCCACGCCGCGCCTGCTGAGCGGCACGGACGAGCACGTCAAGGCGCTCATGCACACGGGCGTGGCCGACAGCGTGTTCGGGCCCGGCGCGCTGCGGACCAGCTCCGAGGCCGTCGGCAGGTCTCGCTTCACCGACGCCGCCCGGCGCGTGTACGTCAGCCCCGAGGTGCGCCTTGGAGAGGCGCGCAACGGCCTAGCAGCAAGAGCCAAGTTCCAGCCTCTGCAGCGCCGCGTCCACCAGCTCTTCAGGGCAAAGAGCGCAAAGCAGCACGGCAACGGGGGTGCGCATGACACACGTGCGCCTCCTCCTGCAGGTGTTTGAGATGCTGAGCAAGGCGGCCGAGGACATCAAGCAGTTCCAGGCCGCCGTGCAGGCCGAGGCGGAGGAGGCGGGCATCGCGGCACCCAAGTGAGCTGGCAGGCGCAACACGCGTGCAGCGCGGGCTGCGACGCCGGCCCCTAAGGACCTGGAAGCGTTGCACGCGCGACGCACAAGCCGTGTTGTGCCGGGTTGCGCCGCAGGGACTTTGACGCGCTTTCCGTGTCGGTGGGCGGAGCGGCGGGCGAGGCCGCCGGGCCCAAGTCGGCGCTCAAACCCAAGGGCAGGGCGTGGGGCGGCTTCGAGTTCCTGGGCAAGCTGCGCAAGCGCGACCCCAACCTGCCCCAGATGCCGGCGCTGCAGCTGCCGGGTACCAACCTGCCCGACGAAGTCGAGTCGCCTGCGGTGAGGGCTGGTGTCACGGGGTGCGCGGGCAGGCAGGCAGGCCTCAGCGATGACTTGCTTCATGAGGCAGAGGGTACACGCAGATCAAAAAGGCACTGAGTGCACCACCTTGCCCGCGAGCAGAGGATCGCAATCCAAGTTGGGTGCGCCCTGGCTTGGCCCGCAGGCGGAGCTCGGCGCCGTGGCCATGGGGCTTCACCAGCCCATGGGCGAAGTGGAGAACGTGCTCCACTCCCCGGAGAAGGTGAGGACGAGAGGGGCCGCAGCGCCGCGTTGCTGCGCTCACGATGGCTAGCACGGCGGCATGGGATGGCCTGGAGGGGTGTCGGTGTGGTGCGCACGCAGGGCCGGTCCACGCGGTTTGGTGGCCAGCAGCGCGAGGACTCGCCCCCCCAGCGCAGGTGAGGCGGAAAGCTGGGCAGCCTTTGGATGGGCCCAGGCTGCCTCCTCACGTGTGGGTGGCGACGCACCCTGGTGACGAACGTTGCCGCGTGCGCGAGCACAGGCGCGGGCCGGGCTGGCTGAGCGACCTGCGGACGCGGCGGGACAAGCCCACCCAGGCCGCCGCGCCAGCCGAGGGCGGCGGCGAGGCTGCCGAGCCAGGGCCTGCCGAGCCTAATGAGGACGCGCTGCTGCTCATGGACGCCGACACGATGCTCGCACCCATCCCGCCCCACCGCCCCTCGGCCTTCAACCTTCCGGACCTCAACCTCGCCAAGCGCTTGACCTTGTCTGGCACGCCGCCCCCGGGGGTCGTCGCCGGTGGTTCCGAGGTGAGGCCAGGTTGCGCGCCGGACAGAGATGGCGAGGAGCGCCGCTGCTCTTGCCCTTCGAGAGCGTGGCGCCCACTGGTTCCTTGCGCAACGCCTCCACGCACAGGACGGCGACTGGGAGGAGGAGGACAGCGAGGAGCAGACGACGGGTCGCGGCAAGAGCACCGTGCGACAGAAGCCGCTTTACGAGGACCCGGACCTGGTGGCGGAGGCGGCGCGGATGGCGCGCGAGTCGGCGCGCAAGCAGGCCGAGGCCGACGAGTTCGACCGCCGCGCGCAGCTGGCCGAGGAGCTGCAGGAGGCGTACGACGAGATGCGCGGCAAGAAGAGCCCCAAGAAGAAGCCGCCTCGCACGGTGAGGGCGCTTCCGATCGCGCTGGTGCGGATGGCGTTCGCGGCGGTGCCAGCGAAAAAGACCCGCTTCCACCTGCGTGCGTTCAGGGCGTGGGTTTCGCCGACGAGGACGACGGCAGCGCCGAGGAGGATGAGGAGGCGGAGGAGGAGGACGCCAAGGAGGACGCCGCTCCGTCGGAGCAGCAACCTGCAGCCGGCGCGGCTCGCAAGCTCGTGGCGCGCAAGGCGGCGCCGGCGGCGCGCAAGCTCGCCAAGGCGCACAGCAAGCAGGACGGCGCCAGCGTCGGCGGGATGTCCATGGCCAAGCGCCGCGCGATGCTCAACCTCGCCGAGAGCGACGACGAGGACGAGAAGGAGAGCAACGGGAGCGACGGCGAGGGAGGCCGCGCCTCGCGCTTCAACTCGCGCTCCAACTCGCGCGCCGGCAATCGCTCAGCGACCCAAAGCCGGCGCACGAGCATGGCTGGGGCGGCCAACCACAGGCGCAGCAGCATGGGCGGCAGCCGCCTCGCGTCGCTGGCGCCCTCACCCGTCCCGGGCGCCTTGCCGACGAGCAAGCTCGCGCCCAAGGCGGCCGCCACAAGCGAGGACGAGGACATCATGAAGAGCGCGCGGGACGTGAGGCGGACCCAGACGCTCCAGCCGAGGCACCACCAGACCAGGCGAGAGGTGGCCCTGCAGTTGGTGCTGCTGTCCGCCCCACACGCGCTCCATGCGACGTCCGGCGTGCACCGCCCCAGTGCTGCGCAGGGCCCCGTCGACGCTCGCCATGGCCAGCATCACGGCTCACGTCAAGCAGACCATCGTCAACCGCTCCGTGGACAACACCCCCGAGCCCCAGGTAAGCGCCAGGCTCGATCAGCACGCCTCGCCGCCTCCAGCGAGCGGGCTGGCTCAAAGGCACTCCCATCGTGGCGCCACGCTGCCCACAGGTGGTTGCCAGCATCCCCAACACGCTCACGGCCTTCAAGGAGCACGTGGCCACCGCGCCGCCCATCGAGATCCCCACCAACCGCGGCCGTGTGAGTGCGCCGCTCACCCTTGCGCACCCTGGCTGCACAGTCCCCTCCACAGCAGGACCCACTTGCCGCACAGGCCCTCGCAGCCCTGACGTCATCGCCCTTTCACCGTCTGTGTGTCCGCAGCAGCTGGCAGAGCACCGCTCGCACAGCGCGCTGGGCATGTCGCACCCGCACGCCTGGCGCTCGGGCGGGCAGATGGACCTCTTCAGCCGGCCCGCGCACATGCCCAACGGGCAGAGGCCCAGGTCGGCGCAGCCCTTGCTCAACCAGGTGCGCCCGCCCCTCCACCTTCTGCACCTTGAGCTTGTGCACAGACAATGTGCGTCCAAGCACGCACAGACAGTGCGCGTCTTGAATAGAACACGCGCCCGCTGGTCCAGCGCACGACAGCACGCCACATGCGATCGCCGTGCCCTGCAGCCCATGTGGCGGCCCGCCGGGCTGATGCCCACGCGGCCCATGGAGTACGCCAGCCCCCTGGGCAGCGCAGGCCCGGCCCCGGGCCCAGAGAGGGCGCCCGGAGCGCGCCGGTCCACCGCCCAGTTCCTGGCCGAGGAGCTGTGGAGGCCGAGCGGCGCGGGCGGCGCCACCTTTGCGCCCAGGTGCGCGAGGGCGCGGGCTTCACACGGCTCACGCACGTGGTTGCAGACTGTTGGGCGCAGCCCCGCGTTGAGAGATGTGTCCAGCATGCACCATGAAAAAGCACGCATCGCGACCCTGTGTCTGCGCGCAGGATGTACGCCTCTCCCGCGCCGGCGGAGCAGGCGCCGCCCGTCAAGACGCCCGTGCGGCCCAAGTCCAGCCTCCTCCCGGGAGAAAAGGTGAGGGTGCTGCTGCGCTGCGGGCAGGGCGGCCGAGGCTGGCTGTGCGTCGACACGCGAGGGGTGCGGCCAGCAGCTCCACCTGGCTCTGGCTCTGTGGCGTTGCTGTGCTGGTGGGCGCAGCGGGAGCCCTGGCGGGACCCAGGCATGGCCCTGCCCTCGGACTACGTGCCCACGCTGGACTGGGGCGCCTACTCGCCACGCAAGGACAACCCCTTTGCCAGGTGCGCCCTGGCTGCGTCAAGACTCAGTCGGAACCCCCCTGACCAGCCCTGACCAGGGATCCACCGCGTGCCTTCGTGCAAACACGAGCGCGGCGCGCCCGCTCCCCTTCCACACCTGCGCAGGTCCGACGCTGTCGTGGAGCTGCCAGAGCCCTCGCGGCACGTGGGCCCCGCCAAGATCGACGTGCCCAGCCACGCGCGAGGGCGGTCCAGGGCCGCACACTCCCCACGCACGGTGAGCCAGCCGCTGTCAGTGGCACCTGCTCGCCCCACCAGCCCATGCACGCCTCTGCCGCCCCTGAGCCAGCTCTTCTTTCCCTCCTGCCTGGGCCGCACGACGCAGGGCGCCAACCTGGAAGCCGACGTGGTGGAGGAGGTGGAGATGGTGGAGCTCATGGACGAGACGCACGCCGGGCCCGAGGGCAAGGCGTTGCACGCCGCGCTCGTCACGTACCGGCGCACCACCGACGAGTGCGTCCCACCACCCGCTCTGCTCGACGCGACGCTGCCCCTGCGGCTGTGGACGGCGCCCATACTCAAATTCCCGCACCGCCGTGCACCGACCCGTGATGCGTGTGCAGTGCGATTGTCGGCCAAGCCATGCGCCTGGCGTGGGAGCCGCCCGGTCCCTCGCACCCGCGGCCCAGCACCGCCATGTACATCGAGATCCCCATCCCCCTGGTGAGCGCAGCTGCCGGGTGCGTCAAGCGCCAGGCGACAGGGGCGCTGCTCACGTCCGCCTTTCCTCGCCCGCCTCTCGCTCGCTTCATGTGCATGCAGCATGACGGCCGCCCGGCGGTGCGAGGTCCAAGCGACAGCAGCAGCCTCGCATCGCTGCCCCACGACGCGCAAGCGCCGCAGGTCCCGAGCGACGAGTCATCCGCCTTCCTGTCGCAGACCGCGGCGACCCGCAGCCAGTGGCTGCGGCGCCTGGCCGAGGCCGACCTGTCGTCCACCTCACAGCAGCTGCTGTACTCGCCCTTCCCCAGCGAGCTCTTTGCGTCGCACTACAGCGCCACGAGAGTGAGCGGCGTGACGATGGAGCACTCCTCTGCCGGCACCGGCAGCGGGTTCGCCTTTCCCAGGCGAGGCACGCTGGACGCGGCCATGGCATCGCGACTGGGCGGCGTGAGCTCGGCGAGCGCGGGCACCAAAGCCTCGACGCTGGGACACCCCACGCGCCAGCCGACCGGCAGGTGCGCGGCCACTCTGTGGTTGGAGAACCAGACTAGTTCCGTGTTGGCGCTCCACCTGACCCAAGCTGGCGTGCCGGTGCCGTGGCGCCACGCATCGCGCAGGAGCCACGAGCGGCAGCCCCTGCGACGCCACGGCCTCGTCGTCGTCTCGCGGCCAGACCACCCAGCCCTGGTGGCGGCGGTGCAGGCCAAGACGCAGCGGCGCGCGCGCGCCATCCAGGCGCGCCTCTTCAAGGCCACGCCGCTCCCCTCCTCGTCCGCCTCCGTCCCTACCAGTCTTGCGGGAGGCGCGTCCTCGTGGTCAGGGGGCGCAGCGTTCCAGTCCGCCAACGCCTCCGTCGCCGCCCCAGTCGCCAAGCTCGCGGAGCACTCACTCGGCGCCGAGTCGTTGGCCGAGTCGGAGCTCATGACGCCCCGGCACGACGCGGGTTCGCTCGCCACTACACCGCAGCTGCTCCGCATCGGCCACCTGGACGGGGACGACGAGGACTCTGGGAAGGCGGACGCTGGCACTCGCACGGACGCGCAGCCCGACGGCCAGCTGCCGGCCAAGGCCGCTCAGCAGCCGCAGTCCTCGCGGCTCTCTCGGGTCACGACCGCGCCTCCGCCACAGGCGGCCATCCCCGCCACGGCGCTCCCAGCGTCGTGCACGCTGCCGCCGCCGCCGCTGCCCAGCTCCACCCTGGAGCAACCTCTGGAGCCAGCGCCAGAGGTGCAGCTCTGCATCGACGTCCTGCCCATTGGCGCCCCCGCGCAGCCGCCCAGCGCGCCCAGCACGGAGGCAGAGCTCAGCCACGACCAGCCAGCGGTGCACGTGCGGCTCAAGGTGGAGCCGGAGGCCGCCACCACGCCTCACGCTGGCAGCGCCTCCCCTGAGCAGGAGCAGCGCATCTCGGTCGAGCTCACAGTCCTGGAGCCTCACGGCGGCCAGGAGCCAGCGCAGGCGTGGGACGGCGACACATCGCCTGGTGACCCGCCGGTGGTCGAGCTCATCCTCACGGCCAGCGACGGCGACGGCGACGCGCAGCAGGCGCTCGGCAGCGAGGCCGCGCCTGCTGCCGTCGTCCGCGTGCAGCTGCGCTGCGTCGACCCGTCAGAGTCAGCGCCTGCCGCGCCGCCCCCTGGCGCCGGCACCAGGGCTGGCGTGGCCACGCGGTGCCACGCAGACCAGCCGGCCGTGGCACTGGCGCTGCACGTGCACGCCGCCGGCGCGCCGTCACTAGCTTCTGACCTGGAGCAGCGGCAGCCGCAGCCCGCCGCCCCCGGGGCCAGGGAGCGCGTCAAGCTCACCATCGGCGTCGCACAGCCTCAGTCGCCGCAGGCGTCGCCAGAGGTCTCACCAGACGCGTCGCTGTCCCTAGAGGAAGCGTCCCCGCAGCTTGGACAGCAGCGGCCGAGCCACACCGCAGCGAGCGGCCCCGTCTCGTCCAGCGCTGCTTCACGCGTGGTGTCTGTGCAGCTGGTCGTCGCGGGCCGCGGCCACGAACTGCAGCCCCAGGACCCCTCGGCGCCAGCGGAGGAGCAGCAGCAGCAAGCACAGCCGCTGCCTCAGCCTGAGGAGCAGCAGATGCATCTGGTGGAGCCGTCGGGCGACGGAGCATCGGCGTGTGCCCGCTCTCCGCTGCTGCAGCAGGTGGAGGAGATCCAGGAGGCAACGGAGCCGCTGGGGGGCGACGAATCACGGCGCGCCTCGGACACTGCTGCCGTCTCTGTCGACCCGGAGGGAGCTCAGCAGCCAGCGGCAGAGGCAGAGCAGCAGGCGGGCGCCCTCCCCGCGGACGAGGCACTGCGCAGCACGCTCTGCACGCCGCTCCGCTCCACCGCCGCCGCCGCCGCCAGCGCCGCAGCCCGCACCGCGTCCCATACCGCCGCCGCCGCCGCCGCCGCGACTGCCACCAAGCGCCGGCCCCGCGCCGCCGCCGCCGCCGCTGCGGCGCGCACAGGCCTCGCGGCCGCACTGCACCAGCGCTGGCGCGAGTACATCAGCCCGCACGCGCCGTCCTCAGCAGCGGTGCCTCTCCTCACAGCCAGCAAGTCGGAGGCCGCGCTCAGCCAGGCCGAGGCGAGCGTGCAGCAGCAGGCGTCCAGCCAGTCCGTGGGCAGCGGCGGCGCTGCGCGGCCCCAGGGCAAAGCTCTGGACTCGCTGCTGACGGCGCTGGGCCCAGCGCTCCAGCGGGAGATCGCGTGGCAGCTGCGGCAGCAGTTCCACGACCCCAGCTCGCCGGACGAGCGCACGCGCCTGCCCGGCGAGACGCCCTCGCGGTCGGCCTCGCCCAGCCCGCAGCGCAGCGGGGTGGCGGCGCTGGTGTGCCGCGAGGACAGCAGCTCTCCGCTGCTGGGGGGCGGGGGCAGCGAGCCGGACTGGGCCGCTGGGCGGCGGGGCCTCCCTGCGTGGATGGCCCCGCAGGGCGGCCAGCGGGAGGGTCGCGCGGTGCGGCTCCCTCCGCTGCCGCCGGAGCACGGCTTGCGCGCCGTGCAAGAGGGCCACGGGGAAGAGGACGCGTGGGGAGAGGCGCTGGACGGTGGGCAGCGCGCGGGGCGGGCGGCGGCACTGCCGGCGCAGCGCGGCCAGGTGCACGTGCCGGCGTGCATGCCGCTGCACCTGCTGCCCATCCCCTTCACGAGCTTCCGCGCGCGGCAGCGGGTGGAGCAGCACATGCTGGCCAAGCCGCTGCTCCCCAGGTGCGTTGGACGGAGCGTGTGTGTGCAAGGCAAGGACCGCACCAGACGAGGAGTTCGATCGCCGCGAGCGCTCACTGGTCGCGTGCCTGCAGGATGCTCGACTTGGCTGCTTCGCCCGAGCTGCTCGCCAACTTCCCTCGCCCCTGGGCCAGCGCCGAGAGCACACCGCGCGACGGGCCATTCGCTCCCTCCCACGCCGCCCACGACGCCCTCGGCTCGGCTCTCCTCCCCAGGCCCTCGCGGCAGAAGCAAGACGTCGTGGGGCCCGCCGCAGCGGACGACGCGCCGGCGTGCGCCATCTCGCTCCCCGACCGGCGCATGGCCGCATACCTGACGGCCGCGCTCGGCCCGCCCACCGGCCACCTCGCGCCAGGCGCCGTGCCACACGGGCCCGACGGGCCCCCCCTGCCGCCCGCGGCGTCCGTGACGCTGACGGGCCCACCTGCGCAGCAGCGCCTGCTCGCCAGGACACACCAGCAGCACTCCGTCCTGGCCAGCCCACGCTCCCTCCTGGCCCTCTCCCCAAGGCGCCTAATGCTCCAAGGCGCCGCCTCGGCCGCACCTCCGCCCGCCACCTGGGACCCGCCCCCCGCGCCGCCCGCACAGGAGGAGGACGCAGAGGCGGACCCCGCCCCCGCCAAGGCCGCCCAGTCGCGCAGCGTCAGCTACAAGCCCGCACTCGAGGAGCTCTCGCCGCGCGACGGCGGCGCAGAGGCCTCGCTGCCGACCCAGGTCAGCATGTGGCCCAGCGGCGCGCTCAGCAGCGTGACGGCGCCCACCGTGGCGCACCACCTCTCGGCCGCGACGCTGCACTCGATCAAGTCGGCGCACTCAGCGCAGCCGGACGTGGCCGCCATGCGCGTGGCGCTGGACAACGCCAAGGCGGTCAGCCTGTGGGCGCAGGCCGACGCCTGGGACAACGACACGCCCTCGCGCACGTCCGACTCGACCATAGCGGCCACGGCGCCCGAGCTGACCCCGCGCGACCTGGCGTCGCTTCCTTCGCGCGCCTTCACCGCTGCCACCACCAGCTTGGGCAGCAGGAAGACCGTGCTGCCGCCGGGCGCGGTGGACGGCGGCGACGCGGGCGGGAGCTCGGCGGGCAGCGGCGGCACCACGGCGCGCGACGGCCTCAGCGTGCACAGCATCCTGGCATCGCACGCCACGAGCGGCACGGCCGTGCTCAAGGCGATGATGCGCAGCGGGCTGGGGCAGGCGGCCGCCAGCGTGACGGATGCCATGCGCGTGCCGTCGGCGTTTGCCAGGGCGCAGCCGCTCGAGTCGCTGCGCAGCCAAGTATCGCGCATCCCAATCCCGGCGCCCACCGCCGCGCCGCCGACGGCGGCCCCCGCGCAGCTGGCGCCAGCCGCGCCGCCGCCGCCGCCGTGGGCGACCTGGGACAAGGGGGCCGACGCGGCGACCGCGGCGGCACGCAGCGGCCGGCTCCAGCCCGGGGCGCTCCCGGCACCTGGGCCACCACCAGCTGCAGCAAAGCAGCCGGCGCGCGAGCACCCGCTGGGTGCGCACTGGCTCCCGCTGCACCTGCGCCAGGCGGGCGCTGCTCCGCCCGCTCTCGTCTGAGCCTGGACTCCTGAGGAGTCGTGCTCTCGCGCTGCCTTGACCGGTCGCTGCTTCTGATGCCTTTGCAAGGTCGAGTGATCCAGCACGCCGCCAGAAGAGAGGTATACTGCACGACGGCATATCCGTGGGCGGATCAAGCCACCCTCCCCCCCGCGAGCACCGAAGAGCCAAGCACGGAGAGGCAGAGGCGCGACGGGGCGAACGCAGAGATGCACAGGTGACATGGCGCGGTAAAGGTACATGGTCGGGCGCTCCACACGGCGGGTGCACGTGCGGGGCGCAGCACCCAAGGTGTCTATGAGTGGCACCCGTGGCCGGGCCCACGGCCTCCCTCGGGGAGTGCTGTGGGTCAGCTCAGCACCCCGGGGCTTGCTTTGTGGTGGGTGGTGTGGTGGTCATCTAGTCGTCGTCTCCCCCTTGCGAAAACGTGCACAGCCAGGACGCAGCAGAGGTCGATGCGTGTGGCCGCACTTGTCAGTTCACGAGAGGTGCGTGCGCCAGCTCTGGACCCGGCGCCAAAGCACCTGACCGAGCAGTAGTGGCAGTGCGCAGGGGTGGGGTTGGTCGGCGGCGGCGGCCCGGGGCACCAGGGTCCCCAACCAGTCCCAAGCCAGTCCCAAAGTCTTTCAGTCAGGCCGTGGCTGCTCAGGCGAACCCGCCTTCCCACCAGCCCTTGATTCGTGGCCTCCGCGCCCTCCCTATCTTTGGCGAGAGGGCGGGGCCGCTCTTCGCAAACGCTGCCGGGGCGCGGGGGTGTTGTATTGGTGTTGGGCGGGCGTGGCCCTCCCCGTGAGCAGACACAGAGAGGGGAGAGCAGAGCACGAGTGAGTGAGGCGGCGCTTGCAGGTGGGGCGAGAAACGGTCGGCAGAGCCGCGGCGCGATGTGTGCTGTGCTGGGTGTGGGCTCATCCCCGTCAATCTCGCCCGCTCCCTCCCGCAACGCCTTGTTGGGTTGTCCCTGACCCCCCTGAACCACCACCTCTCGTCGCCGTTCACCCCTCTAGAGCGCCTCGGGCGGCAGCCGTCGCGGGGGCCGTCTCGGTAAACGACGCTCGCTCCGCCGACGCGCGCGCACCCCCCAAAGGGTCGGCGCGCGGTCGCCGCCGCCACACAGAGAGAGGCCGGAACCCTCTCCCCCCCCGCGTCGCGGCACGCCACGCCACGCACGGCCGCTCACGCCTTAACATGTCAAAACCACGAATCGCGCGGCAGCCCAGTCACCCCACCCAACAGAGCCATGCAAGAGCACCTCTCTCTTCCCTTCCCGCCGCGCGCCTCTAGGTTAGGAAGTCAGTGAAGGTCGTCCATGTATCGGCGAGGAAAGCCAAGCCCAAAGCCCCCCCGAAGAAAGCGAGAGAAAAGAGAAGAGGCGCGAGGTGGCCGAGCGCCGCCGCCGCCGCCGCCGCCACCGCCACCCAACACAAGGGCACGAGCCCCCAAGTGGGGCGCGCGCAGGGGGCGGAAGCTCGCGCCCGGGGACGCGCCCCTCTGGACGGCGACGTCTGCGAGGGGTTGGGTGCTGGCGAGCGGCGAAACCCGAGCGACTGCAGTTTCCGGTGTGCCCGCCTCCGCGGTGGCGTGGCAGGAGGGGCCGCCCTCCGCGGCCGCACGCGCTCACACACCCGCACGCACGCGGCTTTGCGGAGTGGTGGTGGTGGCGCGCGCACGCCGCGGGGGCCAGGCAGCGGCCGCGTCGCCCCGCGGCCCCCTGCGCCCGCGCGCCGCCGCCCCTTCTGCGCGCGTGGGAGCGCGGCGAGAGGGAGGCGGGCGGGGCGGGGCGGGGCGGGTGCGAGCGGGCGCGGGGCGACGCGGCCGCGCCATTCTTGGAGGGGTGTGTGCGCGCCGTCTGCTTGCCCTGCTCATGGAGGGAGCATCGCAGGGCAAGAGCCAGCGCGCCATCGACTCTTTAGCCTACCACAACTCTCTCTCTGCTCTCCGCCGGCGCGCCCGCCCCCGTCTCTGGGGGGGGTTGGGGGGCGAAGGAGGCGCGCCGCGGCCGGGGGCCGCGTCCCCAGGGAACGAAACCGCGAGGCGATAAGTGCTGCCGTGCAAATGGAGCCGTCGAGCAAGCAAATCGGGGGGAGGGAGGGCGGGGGGGCAAAGCACGATAGGGAGCCAGGCAGCACACGTCTCAGCCGCCTTCCAAGCTGCTGCCCCTCCCCCGCAACTCTCACAGAACAGAGCGCGTCTGCAGCGGGGCGGGATGGGCGCGCCGTCGCCGTCGTCGCAGCCGCCACGGCGCCCGAGGGACGGGCGACGGCCCGCCACCCGCGGGGCGGACCAAGGTCGCTCGTGCGTCGCGCGCTGCTGCCCATTGCACACACCCAGCACGCCCGGACGCCCACGACGTGGTATGACCGAGCCTGCCTCCTGGGGCGAGATGAATTGCTCCTCCGGCGATCGATGCTAACCAACCCCCACCACCAGGGGGAGGGGCGCTGCCACGCTTGCGCCAAAACAGAAACGAAACGGCGGGAGGAAAAGCAAACGGAGCCCACGCGACATGGAGCTGCAGGGCCTCCATCCCACCCTGGACTCAGGGAGGGGGACGGGGAGCCGTGGAGCCGTGGAATAGTGACTGCAACACCCTGGACAACTTGTGGGCCGCGGGCAACAGGGCACGAAGCGCTGGCGCCCCAGGGCAGGCTGAAAAGGAAGGACGAGAGCAAAGCCGCGTGCGATACACCGCCGCGCACCGGAGGTGCCCGGGCGCCTGGGGAAAGAGGGCGCGAGGGGAAAGAGGCAGGAGCAGTCGCGCGCACATTGAGGGGCGCACACAGCCGAAACAACTTCTTTGTTGGGCGCGGCGCCCTTTGTGCTGTGGGCGCCGCCTTGCGTCGTCTTCGAGTTAGGGCGGCCCCGCGCACGCTGGCCGCGCCCCGATAGGGCGGCGGCGTCGGCGGCGTCGGCGCGGGGCGCTTGAGCAGGGGGCGCAACCAACAGGGGCCACAGAAGACGCCGGGGCGAGCGAGAGCTCTCGAGGCCAGTCAAAACAGGGGTACGGGTGCGGGGAGGAAAGAGTACCACGGGGGGCTGCTTGCACCCGCACGTCAGCCGCACACAGAGCCGCCCATCCCTGTTGGGAAAGCGCTTTGTTTTAGGTGCTCTGCAGCTAGCACAAGACGCGATAAGAGAGGGCCAGGTGGGACCTCGCCGCCGCGGGGCGCGCGCTCCGCCGCAATCCGGGACAAGCAAGGCCGTGCCGGGACGGGTTAGGCCGTGCCAAGCCAGCGGGCGTGTGGGCTGGGTGGAACCCACGCGCCGGGCGCCCGCGCCCTCGGCCCGCCTCCCGACGCCTCCCGTCCCTGCCCCCCCGCCCCCCCCCCCCCCCCCCCCCCCCCCCGCCCGCACGCGGCAGTCCGGGCGTGGCCGGGGGCGGGCGTTTATGCGCGTGACCTCCTCTCTTGCTTTTTTATTGTCCTCCGCGAGGTGGGGCTCTACACACCCGCGAGAGTTAAATGTCCGATGGCAGCACCACGCCGCCGCCCGGCGCGGCCTCCGCCGCGTCTTGCTGCTGCTGGGCGTGGAGCTCGCCCACGCCGTGCGTATGCTGCGGGGCGCCGCCGTGGCCGTCGTCGTTGCAGACGCCCTCGCCGTCCTTGCCGCCGCCGCCGGCGGGCGGCGGCGCCGCGCCGCCAGAGGGCGGCGGCGTGGCCTGCGGCGTCGAGCGGGAGGACTGGGAGGCCGTCGACGCGCCGCGGTTGGGCAGCTGCGGGAGGAAAACGCCCGTGCCTGCGGGCAGGAGCGAGGACGACGCGGCGTGACGGGGTGTGAGCGGAGCAGGGCGAGAGAGGAGAAGCAGCGCCACGCCGCCACGCCGCGCTGCTGCACGCAGGGCAGGGAAGGGCGCGCCTCACCGGAGGAGGCCGGGATGGACAGCGCCGCGGCGCGGGGGTTCCAGTCAGCGCCGGCCCACAGCGGCGGCTGCGCCCTGACGCCGGAGCGGTGCGGGTGGTGCGCCGCCGCCGCCGCCGGCTGCCCAGGGCCGCCGCCCAGCATCGCGTGCTGCGCGTGCTGGCCCGCCGCCACCTGCAGCGCCGTGAGCTGCGCCTGCGCCATGGCGGCGGCGCTGCCAGCGCCGCCGACGCCCAGGCTCGCCGCCAGCTGCGGCATGATGGCGCGCCGCACGCCGACCGCGCCGCCCAGCTGCACCGTCTGGTGGCCGCCGGGTAGCAGGCCCAGCAGCTGCGTGCCGTGCTGCGCGTGCTGCGGCGCCGCCGTCACCAGCGTCGTGCCGTGGGGGCCGGCGGAGAGCACCACGCCCGGCGGAAGCGCGGTAGAGCCAGAGAGCGTCTGCGCCAGCACCGCCGTGGCGCCGCCCGGCGCCGCGCCCTGCGGCGGCAGCGCGGCGCGCATCAGCAGCGGCGGCGGCTGCGGCACTGAGGGCGCCTGGTGCTGCTGCTGCTGCTGCTGCTGCTGCTGCTGCTGCTGGTGGAATGCCGAGAAACCGGCCAGCGCCTGCCCGAGCTGCACCGTCGCGGAGCCGCCGGCGCCGGCGGGAAAGTGCGCCAGGCGGCCGCTGCCGCCGCCCGGCGGCCCCGCCGCCGCCGCCGCCGTGGTGCCCGCCGTCATGCTCAGCGTCTGCAGCCCGATGGAGGGCTGCTGCGGCTGCTGCGGCTGCTGCGCGCCGCGCGCGGTGGGAGCCGCGGACGATGTGGTGGTGGCGGGGCTGCTGGTGGGCCCCGGGCGCAGAAGGGGCATGATCATGGCGGACGGAAGCGCGGCGGCGCTGCCGCCGCTCGGCTGCGCGCCGCCGCCGCCGTTGGCGAAGCGCACGCCCAGTTGGTGAAGGTCCGAAAGACCCAGCTGCTGCAGCTCGCCCGCCGTCAGCGCGCCCAGGCGGCCCGGCAGCTGCTGCTGCAGCGAGGGCGCCGTGCGGTTCTGCTGCAGCGCGATGGAGGCGAGCAGCCGCGAGACCTGCTGCGCCGAGCTGCTCTGCAGCTGCTGCTGCTGCTGCTGCTGCTGCTGCTGCTGCTGGTGCTCGTACTGCTGCTGCTGCTGCTGCTGCGCGGCGGAGTCGGGCCAGGCGGCGGCGACGGCCAGCAGGCCCTCGGGCGAGTGTGGCAGGCCCGACAGCGCGCCGACGGGGCTGGCCATGGAGCTGGCGGCTGAGCCGAGCAGACCCGCGGCGGCGGCGCCGCCCACCTGCGCGCCGCGCGCGCCGGCGGCGGCGGCGCCCGTCGTGGTGGTGGTGGTGGCGGCCGTCGTGACCTGGCCCGACTGCGACTGCGGCTGCGGCTGCGCGTGCCACCCGCTGGTGCTGCTCGTGGTGCCAGACGTGCCGCCGTTGTGTGCAAAGGCGCCGCCGGCAGCCCTGGCGTTGGCGGCGCCGCTGGAGAGGCTGAGGCCCTGAAGCGCCTGCAGGGAGAGCTGCAGCTGCTGCTGCTGCGTCAGCCCGGCGGCGGAGGGCGTGCCGCCGTTGCTGGCGTGGTGGTGGTTGCTGGTGCTGCTGCCGCCGTGCGCGGCGCCGGCGCCGCCGCCGGCGTGGGCGTTGGTGTTGCCGCCGCCCGGGCCGAGCGAGGCGGCGGCCTGCTGCAGCGCGGCGTGCAGCGCCTGCTGCTGCTGCTGCGCCTGCAGCTGCTCCTGCAGCTGCTGCACCTGCTCCTGCAGCCTCTGCACCTGGTGCTGCTGCTCCTGCTGCTGCGCCTCGGCCGCCGCCACGGCGGCCAGCTCCCGCTCCTGCTGCTGCTGCTGCAGCTGCAGCTCCTGTGCACGCGC
>VFQP010002165.1_pt1 | contig 22819 bp, 19 predicted proteins | sample 3512351 | NCBI WGS metagenome assembly VFQP01 (sample SAMN10412372, study PRJNA504923) | tailings metagenome | isolation source: Relicate 1 Philex TSF1 revegetated site | place: Philippines: Tuba, Benguet | collected 2017-08-29
GGATCATTGGGTTCACGGAGACGAGGGCGGCGGCCGGAATCGTGGCGAGGCCTGCCATATCTACGATTTGTTCACCTTCTTTACCGGCGCCGAAGTGACTCGCGTGCATGCGAACTCAATCGTGCCAACGACGGGATACTATTCCGCTTCCGATAACTTCATCGCCACACTCACCTTCGCCGACGGCTCGATTGCAAGCCTGACTTACACGGCCTTGGGCAGTACCGAATTTTCCAAGGAAACGATGGAGATATTCGTGGATGGCACCGTCATATCGCTCGATGATTACCAACTGCTGGATATGGCCGGTGCGCGTCAGAAACCCTTCTCGACTCGCGCTTCCGACAAGGGGCAGCTAGAAGAGCTGGTCGCGTTCGCTCGTGCGATCAAAGGCGAGGCGGATTGGCCCATTCCACTGTGGCAACAGTCTCAAAGCACACGCATTGCATTTAAAGTTGATGACATGATTCATGGGCAATCCGATGCAACTTGATAGTGCACGGCATTGGGTACATCTGCTCGCTGTTTTGACGCTTACCGTTATGCAGGCGTTAGATTCGCTGGGGCTATCCACTCCACCTATCGTGATGCCAATGACATACTGGCTTTTAATGACATTGCTTTTTCTGTCTTTGAGCCGCTTACCGATACCTCTGCTGCTTGGTTTGGTAGGCAAATATATAGGCGTAGCATTCGCTCTTTCTTATTGGTTACTCATAAAGAAACCAATGCTTAGATCCAAAAACTATTCTGCTCAGCAGTGGAAAAATTTAGCCTCTAACGGGAAGGCATGCCATGAAGCATTCTGATGTAAAAGTTCCCTTCATTGATCTGAAGCGTTTTGAAGACGGTTTTCTGCGCGCCTGGAATGAAAAAATTTCAGCCATGACCGCTAATGCTCAGTTCATCGGTGGGGCGGAGGTCAGCCAGCTTGAATCTAGCCTCCAGAACAAGCTCGATGTAAAGCATGCAATAACCTGCGCCAATGGCACCGATGCCATTCAGTTGGCGTTGCGAGCCCTCGGTGTCGGGCGCGGCGACGTGGTGCTCGTTCCTAACGTGACGTTTTGGGCAACGTTCGAGGCTGTCGTCAATGTGGGCGCCGACCCGGTAACGTTGGATGCGGATTTGCGTGATGGTGGTGTTGCTTTCGGTGCGCTGGAGGAGGCCTTGATTAAGGTCAAGCCTAAGGTTGTGGCGCTGGCGCATCTCTATGGTTGGGGCACTGCCCGACTGAACGATATCCGTGCTCTCTGCCAGGGGCACGGTGCCATGTTGCTGGAAGATGGCGCCCAGTGCTTTGGTGTCAGCTACAACGATCAGTCCATTTATTCCGGAGCGCAGATATCCACGACTTCTTTTTATCCGGCCAAGGTACTGGGCGGTGCGGGTGACGGTGGGGCCGTGTTTACCAATGATGCGGTGCTTGCCGATAAAGTCCGTCGCCTGGCCAACCACGGCCGAACCGCGCACTACGGGTATGGTGATGTGGGCTGGAATTCCCGGCTCGATTCGCTGCAGGCTGCGTTTCTTAATCTCAGCCTCGAGTATTTCGATGCCCGCCTTGCCTCGCGCCAGCAGTCGGCAGCTTTCTACCAGCGGGAATTGCCGCGCCTTGGGGTGGAGGTAATGCTGCCGCCCGCCGGTTACCGAGAGAATGGCTACTGCAACGTTTGCCTGGTGCGCGACTCGAGCCAGAAAGCCGTGCTCGAACGTGTACTCAAGGAGGCAGGAATAGGCTTCGGCAATATCTACCCTGGCGTCATGTCCCTACAAGAAGGTGCGCGAGGTTTCCATAAAGGGCATTTCGGTGGCACCGAAGGGGAGACCCTGTGCGCCTCGGTGCTCAACTTACCTCTTTTCCCTTACATGACGGCCACCGAACTCGAGCGTGTGCTCGAGGTGGTACGTATCGCCACTGAGCAGTGAGGTCTACGATGTCGACAGATGTGTTTGTACACCCCAGCGCTAATGTCTCGCCACACGCCAGCATCGGCAATGGAAGCAAAGTCTGGATTAATGTACAGATCCGTGAAAATGCAATTATCGGCGAAGGCTGCATCATTTCGAAAGACGTCTATATTGACCACGCCGTAAAAATCGGTCACCGGTGCAAAATTCAAAACAGCGTCTCCGTCTATAACGGGGTTGAAATTGGTGATGATGTATTCGTAGGCCCCAATGTTTCGTTCACCAACGACAAGGTCCCGCGTGCCTTCAACGCAGACTGGAGCATTACCCCGACTTATATTTCGGAGGGCGCAAGTATTGGGGCCAATGCCACGATCGTCTGCGGCATTACCATTGGCGAATACGCTATGGTTGCTGCCGGCAGCGTGGTTACAAAAGACGTTGAGCCCTACACCTTGGTCATGGGTAACCCGGCACGTGCCGTAGCCAAAATCGACAGAGCGGGTAACCGCGTCACCGGTGAAGATTGAAATGAATGAAGCTGCATTGAGGGTGGGCTTGATTGGCCTGGGCAGGATGGGGCAGAACCATCTGCGTGTTCTATCCATGTTGAAAGGCGTCGAGCTTGTATTTATTTCCGACGCGAACAATGAATTGTCCCAGCGTCTTGGCGCTCAATACGACGTTCGTGCGGTGAGTGACCCTGTCGATGCGCTGGACCTAGCCGATGCGGTGGTCATCTGTACGCCCACTGTGACCCACGCCGATTACATACGCCTCGTTGCGACGAAGGTGCGCAATATTTTTGTCGAGAAGCCGCTCGCCGATACGCTGGAGGAGGCACAGCAAATTGCCGACTTCGTTGCTCAGCATGACCTCAACCTGCAGGTGGGATTCATCGAACGCTTCAATCCGGCGGTACAAGGTTTGAAAAGCGTGCTCGACAAAGCTCAGCAGGTGATCAGCATCGATTTCACACGCACGAACAAGCTGAGCGCTCGTATTACCGATGTCGATGTGGTCACCGATTTGATGATCCACGACATCGACTTGGCGTTGTACCTCAACGGGCCGGCATCGTCGGTCGCGGCACATGGTTTCGCCCAGGAACAAATGATCGATTTTGCCTCGGCACTGATTACCCATGAAAATGGGCGTTTTTCGCGTATCCAGGCTAGCCGCATCACCGATAAGAAGAAACGACTGATCGAAGCGACTTGCCGAGACATGTTTATCGACTGCGAGTTGCTACGTAAAGAGATCATCATCAACAGGCAGTCGGAAATTCGTCAGGTAGAGGGCCAGCCTTATACCATTTCCGCTATTCAGGAAGCTGTAGAGGTCAGGCCGCAAGAGGCCTTGCTTACCGAGCTTCAGGCGTTCATCGCCAGTTGCCGGGGAGAGCGCCCAGCAGAGTTCCCGAATGAACGGGCAGGCCTCGCCGCCATGGAAATCTGTGATCAAATTCAGAAAGCGGTGATCGCATGACTATCAAACGTACGCTTGCGGGCCAGACGGTTCTGGTTACGGGGGGCGCTGGATTCATTGGTAGTCACCTGGTGGATCGCCTACTGGTAGAAGGTGCAGATCACGTTGTGGTAATCGACAACTTGTTCGTCGGTTCGGAGGATAATCTGTCCGAGGCCATGGCGGGCGGGAAGGCTACGTTCTACCGGGACGATGCTGAACTGGCGACCAGTTTGGATTACATATTCAACCGCCATGCGATTGATATTGTCTTCAATTGCGCCACCAAAGCGTTGAATTATTCGTTCCTGAATCCGGCCAATGCCTTCGATACCAATGTCACCGTCACCTTAAATCTGCTCGAGCAGCAGCGTCGCGGTGCATTCAAGACTTTGTGTCATTTCTCCACATCGGAGGTCTATGGTTCGGCTGTTTACGAACCCATGGACGAGCACCATCCGCGTAATCCAACCACCACCTACGCGGCCGGTAAGGCTGCCGCCGACTTAGCGGTGGAAAGTTACGTCCGGATGTTCGAGCTGGATGCGATGATCGTGCGGCCCTTCAATAACTATGGCCCACGGCAGAATTACCGTGGCATGTTGGCCGGTGTTATTCCGATTACTGCTTGGCGGGTGCTGACGGGTGGTGTACCAGAAATTCACGGCGACGGCATGCAGAGTCGGGACTTCATTTATGTGCACGACACGGTCGATGCCGTGGTCAAACTGTTCGAGGTGCTTCCCGCCGGTGAGTCTGTGAACATTTCTACCGATAATCAGATAACCATCGGCGAATTGGTCACGCGAATTTGTACCACCCTTGGCTATACAGGCGATATTACACGTAAGGCCGGGCGTCAAGCCGATGTCCTTTGTCATAATGCCAGTAATGAAAAAGTTCATACCCTGATCGATTATTCACTGACTGATTTTGATACCGGTTTGAAGGAAACACTGGACTGGTATGTTAATCGGATTGGGAGGTCATCATGAATACAATCCGTCTGATGAAGCCCTATATCGAGTTTGAAGAAGTCGAAGCGGATTTTCGTGAGATTTTTGCGAGCGGCATGTTCACGCGTGGCGCGCAGGTCGAGGCATTTCGAAACGACCTTGTGCAGCTCACTGATGCGGGGCATGCATTTCTCGCTACATCGGCAACCACCGCGCTATGGATGTGCCTAAAACTGCTGAATGTCGGTCCTGGGGACGAGGTTGTTGTGTCTGACTTCTCCTTCCCGGCGACCGCGAACGTAGTGGAGGACCTCGGCGCTACGCCTATATTTGCAGATGTTTCCCTAGACACCTTCAATATGCTGCCAGAGGCTCTGGAAGCGCTGATGACTCCGAGGACCAAGGCGGTTATCTATGTCGATGCGTTGGGTAACCCCACGGGGCTGCATCGGATTCTTGAGCTATGCCGTCACCATGGTGTGCCGCTCATCGAGGATGCCGCCTGTGCGATCGGCAGTTCGGAGAATGGCCAACGCTGCGGTGCTATCGCGGACCTGACCTGCTTCAGCTTTCATCCTCGAAAACTCATCAGTACGGGTGAAGGGGGAGCAATCACCACCAACCGCGATGATTGGGCTGGCTGGTTCGATATCAAATTGGCCCATGGTGCCAAAGGGATGAAGGGCAATGCCCTTGATTTTGTGGACTACGGCTACAACTTCCGCCTACCAGAGCTACAGGCGGCCATGGGGCGTAAACAGCTGGCGAAGATCGACACAATCATCGAGCAGCGTAATAGGGTCCGACAGACATATATAGAGCTCTTGGCTCCACTCGGTTTTATCGCTCAGCACGTCGGTGAGACGGTCGAATACAACGTTCAGTCGCTGGTTTTCAAGGTTCCCACGGGCTGCTCTCGAGATGCCTTGATCGTCGCATTGCGGGAGAAAGGCGTCGAATCGACGATTGGTACTTACGCGCTGAGTGCCACAACTTATTTTGCAAATAAGTACGGGATTAAGAATCCCAATGCGCGTTGGCTAGAAGAAAATACAATTACATTACCTTGTTATGCCGATTTGGATTGTGAGCAAGTGGTTAACGCTATTCGGACGATACTTGGTGCAGGGCAATGAGTTTTAAGCCTCTTGTTTTCATGGGGAGTAAACGGGCAGGATTTAACGCGCTCAAACGTCTTTTGGACCGGCTGCCACCTGGTTGTATTCGTGCGATATTGTGTCCGAATGACGTTTCTGACTCCAGAAGTGTTCTTGCTGAATTTCAGGCTCTGTCCTCCCTTTATGGAATAACATTGCATGTGGTCGGGGGGCGCGAAGAGATGGAGACGATTCTGCATCGGTTATCGCCGTCTGGAGTTGTTGTTCATGGTTGGTACCAGCTAATTCGTGTTCGGGAGTTTCAAGGTACGGAGTTTTTCGGGTTTCACTATTCTCCTCTACCCCAGTATCGTGGGAATGCACCGCTTGTGTGGCAAATAATTAATGGCGAAGAAGAAATTGGAATAAGTTTTTTTGTTCTTTCCGATGGCATTGATGATGGTGATCTTCTCGATCAGCGCTTTTTTTCGCTGCAACAGAATGAAGACGTTGATGATGCTCTGAGCAAGGCAGACGAGTTAGTGGCTGTAATGCTTGATGATTTTTGCTTGAAATGGTCAAGTGGTAATCTGACAAGGTTTTCTCAGTCTGAGATAGGCGCTAGTTATTGTGGTATGCGCATTCCAGAGGATGGACGTATAGATTGGAGTCAGCCAGCTGCTGTGGTTAATAATTTTATTCGAGCACAAGCTCATCCATATCCTGGAGCTTATTCGCACAGCTCTGATGGAAGGAAAATAATATTCTTAAAGGTTGCCCTGGAGGAGCGGATGTTCTACGGAAGTCCCGGTTCTGTGGTTGAGGTGGCTTCCGATGCTGTTGTTATCGCATGTGGTAATGGATCTTTACGCATTCTGCAGGTCGCGTATGAGGGCGGAGTGAAGGTGGATGTGAAGAGCGCTCTGGGCTCTTTGAAGGTGAGATTAAGATAGTTTCTTGGCAGAATAGTGTGTTGCGCTTAGGCTACGGAGCGTTGAGCATGATAACAGTAGTGGATTATGGTGCTGGTAATATTGGCTCCGTTGTTAATATGATTCGTAAGTCCGGCGGTCAGGCTACTGCCACGGGAAGTATGGATGAGCTTGCGGGTGCTGAAAAAATCTTACTGCCTGGTGTGGGTAGCTTTGATAACGCGATGATCCGGTTGAAGAGCCTGGGATTGGTTGATGTCCTGCAAGAGCGCGCAGCCGCAGGTATCAATTTTTTTGGTATTTGCTTGGGCATGCAGCTGCTGGCTACGCACAGTGAGGAGGGTTCCATTCCTGGGCTTGGTCTTATTCCCGGCGCAGTGCGAAAATTCAAGTTTGATGGTGAATGTTCATCGCTGAAGATTCCTCACATGGGCTGGAACCGAGTGCGTGCTGTTCGTGAGCATTCGCTTGCCAACGGCCTGGATCAGGATGCCAGGTTTTATTTCGTGCATTCCTATTTCTATGATTGTGACAACCCCGAAGACGTTCTTTTCAGTGCACGTTATGGCATTGACTTTGCCGCTGGTGTCCAGCGTGGCAATGTCATGGGTGTGCAGTTTCATCCAGAGAAGAGTCATAGATACGGCCTGCAGCTTCTGAAGAATTTTATCGAGCTCTGAGAAATGCTTGAAACTAGACTTATGCCGTGCCTCCTCATGAGTGGCGGTGCGCTGGTTAAAACGGTTAAGTTCAAATCGCTGACTTATGTAGGTGATCCGGTCAACGCCGTGCGGATATTCAATCAGAAAGAGGTTGATGAGCTTGTATTGCTGGATATCCACGCGACCAGCCAGAGCCGGGGTATAGATTTCGAGACCCTCGAAAAATTGGTCACTGAGTGTTTTATGCCTATTTGTTACGGGGGGGGCGTTCGCAACATAGAGGATATGCGTCGGCTGTTCGCACTTGGTATTGAGAAAATCTCTATAGGTGCGGCGGCATTCGAAGTACCCGGCCTCATAAAACAGGCCGCCGACGAATTCGGTTCGCAGGCGGTCGTGGTTACTCTGGACGTCAAGAAGAACCTGTTTGGACGTCATTCCGTCCGTATTCGAAATGCGAGTCATGACACCAAGTTCAACCCTGTTGAGGCTGCAAAATTGCTAGAGCAGCAGGGCGCAGGTGAGATTATTCTGTATTCTGTAGATCAGGATGGCACCTGGGCTGGTTTCGACCTCAAGTTGATTGAAGATGTGAGCCGTGCCGTCAATATTCCAGTCGTTGCAACGGGCGGAGCCGGGTCGTTGGACCACGTGCGCTCCGCGGTCAAGAGCGCCGGGGCCTCGGCAGTCGCGATCGGTAGCATGGCTGTTTTTCAGGGTAAAGATCTGGGTGTATTGATCAAATTCCCGGCCCGCAAAGATCAGATGAGTTATCTAGGTTGATTTGATATGAATAAAGTTATCTGCACACGTTGCATTTACGATGAAAGTGTTCCGAACATCCATTTCGATGAGGCGGGTGTGTGTAACTACTGTCGTCAAATCGAAGGCCTCGAACAAGAGTACCCGACCGGAGCAGAAGGCAAGGCTCGCCTTGAAAAGATGGTCGACGAGATGAAGGCCGCGGGGCGGGGTAAAAAATATGATGCCATCATTGGTGTAAGTGGTGGCTGCGATTCATCTTTCCTAGTGCACCAGATGAAGGAGGTCTATGGGCTTCGTTTGCTCGCTGCACATTTTGATAATACCTGGAATTCGACAATCGCGACAGAGAATATTCATAACGTACTTGAAAGGCTGAATGTGGATTTGTTTACGATCGTCGTTGATAATAAAGAGTATGACGATATTTACCGCTCTTTCTTTAAAGCTGGGGTTAAGGATCTTGAAACTCCAACGGACATCGGGTTGGCCACCACTCTATATAAGGCGGCGGAAAAGTTTGGCATCAAGTACATGATCGAGGGGCATTCTTTTCGCACCGAAGGCGTTGCGCCACTTGGCTGGATTTATATGGATGGTAAGTACATTGACTCCGTCCATCGCCAGTTCGGCAGTGTTCCTATGAAAACCTTTCCCAATCTATGGTTCAAAGACTTCATTCGCTGGATGACCTTCGGGGGCATCAAGAAAGTCAGGCCATTGTATTACATGGACTATGACAAAGAAGCGGCAAAGAAAATGCTCGCAGATAAGTATGGCTGGCAGTGGTATGGCGGCCATCATCTCGAGAATCGGTTCACGGCTTTTTATCACAGTTATTTCTTGCCTACACGTTGGGGTATAGATTTTCGGATTGCGGGTTATTCTGCATATTGCCGGAATGGCTGGATGAGTCGTGAGGAGGCGCTGCAGTTGATGAGCGAGCCGCCGTATATTGAATCTGACCTTGTTGAGTTCACTAAGAAACGCTTGGGCTTTACGGATGCGGAATTTGATCGCTTGATGAATCTCCCCAAGAAAACGTACCGCGATTATGAAACCTACAAAAAAACTTTTGAAAGGTTGCGTCCATTTTTTTGGCTGATGTATAAGATGGAGCTAGTGCCAAAGAGCTTTTACATGAAATATACGGCCAAGTCTTGATATGGATTTTACCTCAAAGCCCGTATTGCAGTATGGAAGCCTCGCGGCTTGGCCCTATACCTTGGCTGAAGCGCTGACGGCGATCGGATGTCGTTCGATCAATGTCATTCCGGAAGAGGTGGACGTTCATGATCTGGATCGTAAACTTCCTTATCATGAGGCCATTAGTCGGCGGGGTGGCAATCGTTTGTTAAAGGCTGCGCAGCGCGCCTCCTTTCTTAGCTCTGTCCCCAGAAATTACTCGCTCATCCATTATCATGGCAGTCATTTGCTGCGCGGTAGTGCACATCATCTGCTTGAGGGGCGGTACCTGGCCGCATGCGGAGTACCGATGATCGTCAGTTTTGGTGGCGGCGATGCTCGAATTGTTGAGATGGCACGTGCGAAGAATCCTTACTTCTTCCGGCCGAGCGATCCGCAACGAGACGAATCGATCAGGCACTATCTGAAGTCCATCTCCCGGTACGTTCGCTACGCCGCCACGGACTGTGAGATGGAAGAGTACGTGGCGCCTTACTTTGAAAAGGTGTTCACGTTCCGGCAACCGGTGGATCTCGAACGGTTCGATTTTGTTGCGCCAAACACTGACCGGCCACCTGTTTTTTTGCACGTGCCGACGGAGCCCTATGTGAAGGGAACCGAGCATATTGTCTCGGCCATGGAACAGTTGCGAGCCGAGGGACTGGCTTTTGAGTTTCGTCTGAAGCGGCGCTTGACGCAGAAAGAGTTTTATCAGGAGCTTTCGGCTTGCGATGTGTACATAGATGAACTTCGCTGTGGCTCTCATGGTGTTACCGCCGTAGAGGCGATGGCAGCCGGGAAACCAACGGTGACCTACATCCGTCCAGATCTTCTGGAGCGCTATCCTGCTGACATGCCGTTGGTGAGTGCTAATCCTGATACGATTGGTTCCGTTCTGAAAAAACTCATCTGCGAGCCTGCCAGACGGGCCAGCTTGGCCCAGGATAGTCGTCGATATGCCGAGAAGTATCATGACGCCCAAGTGGTGGCTCACGATATGCTGGTCTGCTACCGGGCCATCGGTCTTTCGTGATGCTGACGCATCTCTAGTTATTGAAGAATCCAATTGTCTGTGTGTGGTGAACTTCGTATGCGGTTAAGGGACGCGGTCCTTGATGCGACGGAGCGGTTTTCGGTTCCGCTCTCCTATGCCCCGAACTTCTTGCGTGTGGGTTTTGGTTATTTGCGGGAGAAGAGGAGGCTCTCGGCGATCGAGACGCTTGAGCCTGAAGTATGGGAGAAGCAGCTATATTCCAGGCTGCGTGCCTTGCTGGAAACGTCAGTCAAGCATGTCGAGTTTTACCGTTCCTTTTATCGGACCCAAGGCTTTGAGGTGGGAGACTTCAAGTGCCTGGACGATTGGTCTCTTGTGCCGATCGTGAAGAAAAGTGATTTTCAGGCGTTTTCACTGGAAGCGCGCAGTGCGACGCGAGGTATTGGTTTGTTGTGCAATACGGGGGGGACCTCGGGTGAACCATTGACCTTCTTCTTGCCATCAGGAGCCACGGGGTTGGAATGGGCTCATATGCACCGTGTATGGGAGTCAAGGGGATATTGCTCATCGCATCTGAAGTTACGCTTCGGTGGAGTTTACTTTCAGACTGACGCACCAATTATTTTTCATCCTCGTCACAATGAATTCATTGTTAATGCGAATGTCTCCATGTCGGAGGTGGTCCAGGCTGTTATTGAGTTATCTAGCAGGCATGTCTTTCGTTGGGTTCATGGATATCCGAGCCTGGTTGCCGACTTTGCTCGTGCTCTGGAGCAGGCAGGCGAGGGCGCAGCCGTTTTCCGTCAGCGTCTTTATGGGGCCTTGTTGGGGTCTGAGTTCCCCGCGCCTGTTTACCGTGAGCCGATTTCAAGAATACTTTCTTCAAATATTGTGAGTTGGTATGGGCACAGTGAGATGGCGCTATTGGCGCGCGAGACTGCATTGGGTGTCTATCAGAGCTTTGCTTCTTACGGCTATACGGAAGCCATAAGGAGTGACAGGGGCAGTGAAGGACATCGATTAGTAAGTACTTCACTGCACAACCGAGTGCATCCATTTATTCGCTATGACACTGGTGATCTGGTCGAGCCTATTTCTTGCGTAGGTGGCTCGCTTGCATTCCGCATTTCTGAAGGGCGTGTCGGGGATTTTGTCCTCGATCGTCAGCAGCGTCGTCTGTCGCTTACCTCGATTATTTTCGGACGCCATCATTCCGCTTTCGATCAGCTTCTGCACTTGCAGGTCAAGCAGGATATACCCGGACGTCTCACCTTGTTGGCAGTTGGACGGTCGGATTCCCTCGATATAGAGGACTTGCGTGGCGGTTTCGATTTCACCGGACTCGATCTGGAATGGAGCATCGAGTTACTCGATGCGCCGCTGCGTACGGCGAGTGGGAAGATTAAGCTGAAGGTTCAGTAATCGTACTTTTTTGTTGTTAATCATCTTGGAATTTCTTGGTTCTTCAATGCGTGACGTTGCATATTTTTTCGAAGCCTGTAGTGACGGTTTTCTGTTGTGAGCGTACGCATGCGCACGCAGGGGGGCTTGACCAGGCTGCAAGCGAATGGCATACCCCATGTTGTACTGAGCAATCTGGTTCAACAGGGCGCGGCCTTCCTTGCTGTTATCCTGATTGCCAAGATTCTGGGCCCTAGCGACTTTGCCTTTATTCGAATTGCGCTCGCTTATGTCGCAGTGGCTGCGGTCGTTGCGGGCGGAGGGTTTACCGCGCCCGTGTTGCGCTACTGCGCGGATGCATTCTTTGCAATTGATGCAAAAAAAAGGGTGCTGGGTGTTGCGCTTAGGCGCGTGTTCTTGTTTTCGTCGTTGACGCTTGTTCTGTTGCTTGGAGCAATCGTTGCGCGCTATGAGGCGGGGAATGAGTTCGTAATTTTCATTTCCTATGCATTGCAACTTCCTGGCTTGGCAGTTGCGGCTCTGCTGTTGGTCTACCTCCAAGCGATCCAGCAGTTTCGAGTGCTGGCGTTTTCACAGATTTTCATTCGTCTCGCCAGTCTTGTGGTTACCACCTTGGCTGCATACCTTAGCGGGCTTTCGGGTTTCTTGCTGGCTTCCTTGTTGATGGCCTATTTCGTTTGTGTGCCTTTGTGGTTTTTCGTACGTCCAGTATTGGTAAGGTTGCAACAGGCGTCCGTACCTGAAGATTTCAATCGGTTAGCTTTTTATAGCTTGGTTGGCACCCTGATCACGACAATCGGACAATATGCCGATCTCATAATTCTCGATCTCACAGGCACACTCAAAGAGGATATTGCCGTTTATTCGTTGGCGGTCATTTTCTTCTTTGCGGCCAGCGCCCTGATCGGTGCGGTGCAGAGTGTCGCCACCCCAGGGTTCACTGCCCTGATCAAGGACCCTGAGCAGTTCCGTAAGAAACTATATCGCTGGACGGCGATCATGTCGGCTGTGGGGGTTCCTGTGGCCGTCTTCAGCATTGCTGTCGCATATGGTGTTGAGCACTGGTTCCTGGGCGAGCAATATTCCGGCCTGACCGGTTTATTGATTCTGCTGATGATCAAGTTCTGCTTGTGGTGTTCGTATGCCATAGGGGGGGCTGCATTGGTGGGCATTGGTGCGATTAAACAAGGAATGTGGATTGCCGTCATCACAACCAGCGTCTCGATAGGCTTGGGTTATGTGTTGTGCTTGCACTTCGGTGTTTGGGGCGCTGCCTGGACACAGGTGGCTGTTTCGATTGTATCGGTAGTCGTCATCTGGCGAGTGATTCTGCAGCAAGTCGCAATGCTTCGTCCGCTTTAGCGTTAAGAGGAATGGCAATGATGAACCTGCTGTTACGTATATCCGGTCGCCTGCGCCGAGAGTGCTTGGGATGGAGCGAAAGGGCTTGCAACGTCGTTCGTCCTACATTTTTATTTGCAAAAGAAGCTGAGCCGCTTGCACATCTTTTTGAATTCCTTGATGAGGAGTTCCTGGTTCAGTTGAAGTCGGTGTTTCCATCCTTTGGTCCGTTGGTCCATCAGCAAGCCGAGCGATCGCTGATGCACCAGTTCGATCTGCTGGGATCGGGTCTTTGCAAGGTTGCCTACGGTATGCCATGCGGAGGATTGGGAGGCATTCATTACGATATGTCTGTGCCCGTTCGAGTGGACGCTCGAGGCCACTGGCTGCGAGGGCGAATAAACGCTCGAAATCTCGCTGAGGCTCAGCGTATCTGGCGTCTCATCGAGGGCGCCTATGTTCCTATTGATTGGCAACTGGATTTTAAATCCGGGTTCCGTTGGGCAGAAAACATTTGGCATCGTGACATATGCATCGGCCATAAACCGGGTGTTGATGTGAAGGTACCTTGGGAGCTTGCTCGCTTGCAGCACCTTCCAACGCTGGCGATAGCGGCCCATTTTTCATGTGTACAAGAAGCGAATTTTCGTGCGCCTGAAGTGTACGCCTGTGAGTTCAGAAATCAGGTTCTGGATTTTATCGCGACCAACCCGCCAGGGTTCGGGGTGAACTGGGTATGTGCCATGGATGTGGCGATTCGTGTCGCCAACCTTCTGGTCGCCCGGGATATATTTATTGCCGCCGGCGTGCGTTTTGACGCAGCGTTTGAAACGGTGTTCGTTGCCACGGTAAAAGTCCACGCGCGGCATGTTATGGCCAATCTGGAGTGGTCCCCCCGTTTTCGGGGCAATCATTATCTCGCAGACATCCTAGGGCTGTTGTTCAGCGCGATTTATTTACCGTGCGACAAGGAGACGGATGCCTGGCTATGTTTCGCCACCCGGGAATTGCTTACGGAAACGGCGTATCAGTTCCACGAAGATGGCAGTAACTTCGAGGCGTCAGTTTGTTATCACCGGTTATCGGCCGAGATGGTGCTTTGGGGGGCTGCGCTGCTAAGTAACCTAGCCCCGAATAAGATGGCGGCTTTGGCACGCTCGACTTCCCTACCTTTGCGAGTGCGCTTGATGTCGCCAGTGCCGCCGGTTTCTCGCTTGCAGATTGACGACGGCCAACCGCTGCCAGAATGGTTTTGGGAGCGTATGGCGCGGATGGCCGACTTCACCGAAGCAATGACGCGCCCAGATGACCAGGTTGTTCAGTTCGGTGATAACGACAGCGGGCGCTTTCTTCTCCTGGGCAGCGGTGAACAGCTTCTGGTCGGCAACGATCCCTCGGCGTTCGGGTGGTCGCTGGATCATCGCTCGTTGATCGCGTGCATACGCAGCATGACGGGGGAGGGGCAATGGACGGACCCTTGTTCGATGATGGTTTCCAGGCTGGCTGGAGCGAGGCGTGCCCGGTTGACGCGTCAATTAGTGTCTTTTTCGCAAGTCGGTGAAAATGAGTTTTGGGACGAGTGCATGCTCAAGTGGAACAAGACTGCCGTCCATTCTCGTTGGTCTTCTCGTTTCGATTCTCCTGGAGCGTGCCTTACAAACCAGCTCCAGTTGTCGGCCTTCCCAGGGATGGGATGCTATATCATGCGCAGCTCCGATCTTTATCTGGCCATACGCTGTGGTGAGATCGGCCTGGCCGGGTTGGGCGCTCACGCTCACTGCGACCAATTAGCCATAGAGTTGGTCGTCGCGGGCAAGGACTGTATACGCGATCCCGGTACCTTCATCTATACGGCGTTTCCCGAGGAGCGAAACCGTTATCGATCCGCACTGGCTCATCACGTGCCACGTGTTGCAGGAAGAGAGCCGGCGAATCTGGAGTTGGGTGTGTTCGATCTACGAGGGGCTGCGGGAGGAGAGTGTCTGTACTTTGGGCCTAGGGGGTTTATCGGGCGTCATGCCGGATACGGCTCATGGGTCTATCGAATCATCGCTTTGCAAGATGACGGAGTTGAGATTTTCGACTTTGCAGAGGGCGCGCTAGCTATCGCTGATCCTAAACCCTTACCTCTACCTTTTTCCGCCGGTTATGGGCGTATCGCTGAAAAACGCGGGGTCGTTCTGTGAAGCTTCTGATCATCACTTATTCCTATACGCCGGATTTGACCCCACGCGCGTTTCGCTGGGCTGCATTGGTTGAAGAGCTGGCGCGACGCGGTAATGAAATTCACGTGTTGTGCGCGTCAAGCGCCGGGACCTCTGAGCCGCATATTCCGGGGGTGACGATTTTCCGGGTCAAGGACTGGTTGTTGAATGCGTCTGCCCGAGTTTCCGTCGGCGGATCTGCTCCGGCTACCGCTGCACCTAAGGGGCTTGCCGTTGGGGCGAAGGTATTGTTTCGCAGAGCGGTGCGAGGTGTCTGGCGTGCGCTGTACTGGCCCGATTATTCCTGTGGTTGGATGGTTCCCGCAGTGTTTCGCGCGCGTGAATTGTGTAAAGAACAGCGGTATGACTGGGTCGTTTCGGTTTCGCATCCGTTTAGCGGGCATGTCATCGGCTGGCTGGTAAAACGCTATGCGAAGCGGTCACGTTGGTTGGTTGATATCGGCGATCCGTTCTCCCTCATGAAAGAACCTGCGCCCAATAATCATCGATTGTATGGATGGCTCAACCGTCTAGCCGAAGGCCGTGTCTTGAGGCTAGCCGACAGCATCAGTGTCACAACGCTGTCGACGCAGCAGATATACGAGCAGTATTTTTCATTGCCCGTTAGCAAAGTACGCGTAATGCCTCCGCTGCTGTCGCTTGCTACGTTGCCGGAGCTTGTTCCTAGAGCAGCACATGCTCCGATCAAACTCGTTTTTGTTGGAACCCTCTATCGGAACTTACGTAGCCCTCGCTATTTGCTGAGATGCTTGGCCTCTATGCTTCGAGCAATGCCTGGTCTATCTGTCGAGTTGCATTTTTATGGGGTGGTCAATGATTGTTCCGAGGAGTTGGAAGCATGCCCGGATAATCTGAAATCCTCGCTGTTCGTGCATGGGCTGGTGGCTCGAAAGGAGGTTGTTCGAGCAATGGCGGATGCCGATATTCTGGTCAACATAGGCAACGACTCGGAGACGCAGTTGGCGAGCAAGGTCATCGAATACATGGCTATGGGGAAACCGATTCTTAATATAATTAGTATTGCGCGTGATACATCTGTTTTAGCTTTGGTGGAATATCCCGCGGCGTTGACGGTCTTGCGTGAGCCGAGGGAGCCTTCATTAACCGTATTGGATCAATTGGCGGCGTTTCTTCGACACCCGCCATCGGTTGCACCTGATTGCGTCACGGCTATACGGCGACAATACTCGCTGGCGCACGTGACAGACCTCTATGTGTCGGCTTTAGAGGAAGAGGGTGATGCATAAGGCATGCGTTGTCGTGACCGGTGCCAGCGGATTTGTTGGTCGTCACTTTGTGGATGCGATGGCGTCGGTCAGTCAAGTTCGTGCGTTGACGCGTCAGGCAAGGGGCGGTGACCAATCGCTCAGCGATATTGACTGGGTGTCTGGGGACCTAAGGGACCCGCTGACATTGGAACAATTACTCAAGCCAGGATGTACTGTGGTCAATCTGGCGTTTTCTCAAGTCGCTTCCAACGCAGAGGCCGTAGTTGCTTCGCAAGCGCTGATGGAGGCCTGCGCAGCCATAGGTGTCGCTCGGCTCATCCATTGCAGCACTATATCGGTATACGGTCGAACTGCGGGGGGGAATATTGACGAGTGCACCCCGTGCAATCCCATCGATGCCTATGGCCAGCAGAAGTTGGCTATCGAGCAGGCACTATTAGCGGCGTACGACGGCAGTTTCGACTTTGCCATTCTCCGCCCTGCTGCGGTTTTTGGTGATGGGGGGCATGCGCTAACAGCGCTTTGTAGTTCATTGAAGAATAGTCGACGCGCTGTGAATTACGGTCGATCCGTTCTATTCGGCCGTCGCCGTATGCACCTTGTTCGAGTGGAGCTGGTCGTTGCTGCACTGCGTTTTCTCTGTGAGGTTCAGCGCCCTTTACGGGGTGATATCTTTATTGCAGCTGAAGATGATGTGCCTCGGAATAACTTCAGAGACGTGGAGTTGATGCTCATGCAGGGGCTGGGCGTACGGGATTATCGTCTGCCTGTCTTGCCGCTGCCTGCCGTTCTGCTAAAGGCCTTGCTGCGCTTGCGTGGTCGGAGTGAGATCGACCCGATGTGCGTCTACGACGCGACGAAGCTCAAGCAGTGGGGGTTTGGCTGTCCGCCCGGTTTCGAGAAAGCGGTGTTGGCGTTTGCCCAGAGGGCTGACGTGCGGCTTAGCGGGGGTAGGGCGTGAGAGTTCTGCTCGTCAATCATTTGCTGGATGTAGTAAGCGGTGGGGGAACTGCCGAGCGAACTTATCAACTGGCTCGTTTTTTAGCCTTAGAGGGCGTTGAAAGTTCCATCTTGACCTTGGATATCGGTTTATCTAGCGAACGTCTGGCCGGCCTAGATAACGTGCGTGTCCATGCGCTTCCCTGTATGAATAGGCGACTCTTTATCCCCGAGCCCTGTATTAGGCGGATATGGGGGGTGATTGCAGACGTTGATGTGATTCATATGTCTGGGCATTGGACATTGCTCAATGCGTTGGTGTTTTTAGCATGCCGCATGCAGAAAAAGCCCTATTTTTTCAGCCCTGCAGGTGCACTCAAGCCTTTCGGCCGATCTTTGTGGCTCAAGCATGCCTATAACTACGTCGTGGGTCGGGCGTTACTGAAGTTTGCGGCGTTCAATATTGCGATTACAGATGATGAGCGTGCAGACTTTCTCTCGCATGGTGTCGAGGCTGAACGTGTGGTCGTCGTTCCCAATGGAATAGATCCAGCGCAGTACCAGATAGATGATTTATCGTCTGAGTGCGAGAAGTTTCGTCTTCGTTTCGAACTGGGATCGGCCCCTTTTGTTTTATTTCTAGGTCGACTGAGTCATATCAAGGGGCCAGATTTATTGCTGGAGGGCTTCTCTGAGATTGCCAGCCGCTATCCGGATCACCTTCTCGTGCTGGCAGGCCCTGACGATGGTCTGGAAGGGTATTTAAAAGCGCAGGCGCGAGTGCTCGGAGTGGAGGGACGTGTACGCTTTCTTGGCCATGTGTCGGGAACGTCCAAAGTACTGGCTTTGCGCACTGCTTCACTGATGGTGATTCCGTCTCGTAGAGAGGCTATGTCCATTGTGATTCTGGAAGCTGGGGCTTGTTCTTGTCCCGTAGTATTTACGAGTGCATGTGGGCTATCAAATTTTGAGCAAGCAGGCGCTGGAATTATGGTCGAACCTGATGCATCCCAGATCGCTGCAGGGATGCAGCAGGCTCTCGTAAACCCCCGGTTGCTATCGCGTTGCGTCGAGCGTCTAGCTGAACTTGTGAGGAATGACTACCTCTGGGAATCTCAGGCAAAACGGATTCACGCGCTGTGCAGAGGAGTTTTTAAATCGTGAAAATTCTTGTTGTGAGTCAGTACTTCTGGCCAGAAAGTTTCATCATCAACGATATCGTGCGGACGCTCGCTGATCAGGGGAATGAGCTTGTAGTCGCTACCGGTAAGCCCAACTATCCCGACGGCAAAGTCTTTGATGGTTACCGTGCTGCAGGTACCCAGCGCGAGCACTACCTTGGAGCGGTCGAGGTGCTGCGGGTGCCGCTCTGGCCGCGTGGGCAGGGTGGCGCAAAGAATCTGATTCTCAACTACCTTTCCTTTGTATTCGGCGGACTGCTTTGCCTGCCGTGGATGCTGCGTGGCCGTGAGTTCGAGGCCATCCTGGTGTTCGCACCATCACCAATCACTCAGGCGATCCCTGCGATCTTGCTCAAGTGGTTGAAGAAAGCCAGGCTGGTTTTGTGGGTGCAGGATCTATGGCCGGAAAGCCTGTCCGCTACCGGCTTTGTGCGCAGTCCGCACATACTAAGAGTTGTGGGTTGGCTGGTGCGTGGTATTTACCGCCAATGTGACACTCTACTTGTACAGTCGCGTGCTTTCGTCGAGCCGGTAGCGCGCTACGCTGCTCGCTCGAAAATTCACTACTACCCCAACTCCATGGATATCAGGAGCCGCAAGGTTGTGGGGGCTGTGCCGAGCGAGCTGCTTGAGTTGCTCGAAAAACATTTCTGCATCGTTTTCGCTGGCAATCTGGGTACGGCACAGGCGTTGGAAACGATCGTACAGGCGGCGGTTCATTTGCGTGATGATCCACACATTCGTCTGGTTTTGGTGGGGAGCGGTAGCCGTCTTGCTTGGCTCAAGGCGCAGCAGCAGGCGCTTAGCCTGGATAACTTAGTCCTGCCAGGGCGTTTTCCTATGGAGGCAATGTCGCAGATCTTTGAGCGCGCATCTGCCCTGCTGGTGTCGCTGAACGACGAGCCGGCCTTTGCACAGACTATCCCTAGCAAGATCCAGGCGTATTTGGCTGCTGGCCGTCCGATCATAGCCAGCATGAATGGTGAGGGCGCGCGGGTTGTCCGTGAGGCACGTGCTGGCATGACCTCACCAGCTGAACAGGTGCTGCCGCTGGTGGCCAATATTCGCTGCATGCAAGCGCTGGACGCCAGTGAGCGGGCGATCATGGGGGGCTCCGGGCGGGCCTATTTTGACGCCAATTTTGAGATGGATAGTCAGGTGCGGCGGCTGGTCGAGTTGCTGAATGTTTGAATTCGGGGACGCTTATAGGATAAGCCCCAACGCAAGGATTGAGTAATGCATTTGCTCGTTTATCCCTCGGCTTTCATGGCCAATACCTTTGCCATGATGATGGTGATGATTGGCCTTAGTCTGTTTGGCAAACCCGCGCTGGCGGCCGACTTTGGTCTGATCCACGGTGCCACTGTTGCACTATTCTATGCCTTCTCAGGCAATGCGCGGAGCTTGGTCCTAGCTAGGTCCGGCGAGATCGGTGCGGCCAGCATCCTTCGTATGCGCCTGCTGATGCTGATCCCGCTGGGGGTGTTGGTCTTCGTACTCAGTGTGGGAGTTGTCGACAGTGGATGGCCGTTCGTGCTGCTGTTGGTGGTACGGCGGGCTGCCGAGTGGCTGGCGGAGATCTTCCTCTGCGAACAGGAATTGCATCACCAGAGTGGTTCGGCATTTCGCTTTTTGCTGATTCAGGGCTGCCTAAGCCTAGCGTTATTGCTGGTACTTCTGGATGGCGGCATCTTGGCTCTTCCCATCACCTTGCTTTGGGGATTGGCACCGCTGATCGGCAGTATGAGTCGCGATCTGTTCAGGCGCGCCCTGCACAACCCGATGCCGTTGTTCCCTTGCATCCGCCAGTTGCTGCCGCACTTTGGCTCGACGGCAGTCATCGGCATATCGGTGTATGTGTTCCGTTTGTTTATCCTCCAAGTCGCCGGTAAGGAGGTGGCAGGGGACCTGTTCTCCGCCTTCGCCCTTGGGGGGATTCTTGGGGCGGTCTTCTCTCAGGCGTTGGGACCCACCATGGTGCGTCACGAGCAGCGTGCTGTCGGGGTGGGGCGAATGGTGCGCTTGTTTAACCTGATGCTGATGGTGTTGTTATTGGCTGGGCTAGGGCTGGTGGCGTTGGTCTGGACCCAGCCGCAGGCCCTTGGCTGGACGAACAAGAGTCAGCTGTTCTGGCTGGCGGTAGGGTGCTCGCTGGTGGGGGGAGTGGTTATGGTGATGGCGCAGCGTATTCGCCTGCGCATTCTTCAGGATGATGTCGGCGGGGACGTGTTCGGCTCGGACATTTTGGCGAACCTTTTTCTGGTGGCAAGTATTCCGCTACTTTTCTTTTGGGGTGGTTCTGAAGCGCTGGTTCTCTTGTACCTGCTTGGTGCTGCTCTCTCTTATGTCTTTTATTCGAGTGAAAAAGGCGGTTTGCCGGAGTTGCTGGGTATTCGTTTGCACGGACACGTGCTGCCGCTGTTGCTGGTTATCATGGTCATGCTGCCGATTTTCTTCCAGTTAAAAGGAGGGGTGTTTAATTCCAAGGATATTGTCTTTGCCAGTGAGGGGGGGGTGTCATATCTACCACTCCCTATCTCGATTTTTGCTTGCTACTTAGGGCTAGCTATCTGGGGGGAGTATTCTCGAGTTAGACGTTCTCTGCTAGCTCTCTTTTTCCTGTATTTCGGAATGCTTCTTGGTGTTTTGCTTGATGGTGCGGTTTCGAGTGAGCGATTGATTTTGTTGATTCAGTACCTGTTGCCTGTAGCCGCTTTGGTAATGGGGGAGCAATTTGCTCGGCAGCCGCATGCCATGTCAACGCTTTTCAGTGCGGCTGCGTGGGTTTTATGGGGTGTTGTCCCTATTCAGCTTATTAGTACTTGGCAGCTTGGCTACGGGTACCTGTCACCGAATGTGTATGTGTTCAGTATTTATCAGCACTTACAGTATGTGCCGGTTCTATTTGTTGGGCTCTACTGGTTGTTGGTGTTTGGCCAAGGCTCGCGGCGCATTTCGTTGAGCCTCTGGGGGCTCGGTTTTTTGATGGCGATCTATGTGGTTAAGTCACAGTCCCTGACGGCAATGCTGTTCATGATGATGGCTGCGACTGGCTATGTGCTAAGAAATTATGGTGTTGGTATTTTAAAAGCTCTTGGTTTTGTTTTTATTTTTACCCTGGGGGGGTGGTTGAGTTTAAAGGGTATGGTTGATCGCCCATCGTTTGTGCAGAAATTTTTCTCTGGGTCGCAGGCATTTCTACTTCCAGGTATGTTGGAGCGTGAGGAGTATTGGACGCTTTACATAAATAAGATTTTCGATGATGGTGCAGGATTCTTGCTGGGACATGCTGAGCCCATGGATCGAGAACGCTATCCGAGTGCGCACAACTACTATCTTGATCTTCTGTATAACTTTGGCTTTGTTGGTCTGATGCCGTTGTTGGGGTTGATTGCTTATACCATGGTTAAAATAGTGTCTCGCTTTTCTGTAGTGTGGCGGCAGCCGGCTTTACTTGGTCTTGTTGGGGTGGTGGCCTTCTGGGTTTTGGTTGATAACTCATTTAAGGTTGGACTGCGTCAGCCCTATCCCGGGATTCTGGTTTTCTTTTCCTGGGGGGCGTTACTAGCATTTTTGCAGCAGTTGGAAGCGCCTGCTGTGTCTTTCGATAATAAGAGTATCTGAGGGGATTATGCGCTGGGAAGTCTTGATCAAGGCTGCGTGGGTGGCCGTATTTGCGTTGATTGCACTAGCTGCCAGTTGTGCTCTGATTGAGTATCGTGGGAGCGCTTGGGTATATATGTTATTCACTGTGCTTTCCACCGCAGTGCTGTTTGTGGGGTTTGGGCGGCGGGCAATATTTTTCGATGCTTTCATTGGTGTGCTGCTGTGGATTGGCTTCTGGTTAAAGTTTACTGTGCAAACGGTTTTTTTTGATGGGCGCTTTAATATTCCCGTCGGTGATTTTGATAATGCGCCAGAGTCCTTTGACAAGGCTTTGTTGGTTGTTTGCTGTGCATTGGCGGCTGTTTTGCTTGCGCGTTGGGTCAGGCAGCGGTGGGTTTTCAGCTACCCAGAGGGTTTGCCAGAGATTGGATATGTTGGCTTGTTTCGCTTCTATTGTCGTCATCGTGCCGTTTTGCTTTATAGCTTTGTGCTAGGTGTGCTGTTGGTGTGTGTGGCGAATACTTGGCTTGGTATCTATCAGCGTGGCCAAGTGGCGCGTGTGACGTTGCCGCTTGGGTTGAATGGAGTCTTCGCTTGGCTGCTGATGTTCGGTATGGCCTCCGTGTCGACATTGATACTGCGTTTCGAGTTTGAGCTGAATCGCGAACGCTACTGGATTGCTATCGGTATTGCCTTGCTGGAAACGACGCTTTCAAATATTTCGCTGTGGAGTCGAGGCATGATTTTGAATGGGTCGTCTCTGCTATATGGTGCTGTGGTTCAGTTTAAGTGCAGCGAGCCTCGTTTGCGCGTCCGTCTAGCTGCTGGGGTTGTCATTATTTTCTGTGCTTTGTTTGCGGTCTCTGTGTATGCCGTGAATTATATGCGTGCTCTTGATTTTCATGTGGGT
>VFQP010002168.1_pt1 | contig 22785 bp, 26 predicted proteins | sample 3512351 | NCBI WGS metagenome assembly VFQP01 (sample SAMN10412372, study PRJNA504923) | tailings metagenome | isolation source: Relicate 1 Philex TSF1 revegetated site | place: Philippines: Tuba, Benguet | collected 2017-08-29
CCACTCTTCCTGCTGGCCACCGGTGCGCACGCCGCATGCATAGGCTACCATGCTCAGCTGCCTGCGCAGCGCTGGGGAAAAGAAGCGTGCGGCTGCCCTCTGGTTGGCTGCCCGCAGCCGGCCTGCGCAAGCTGCCGCACAGCCAGCAGGAGCAGCTCATGCGGGAGACGCGCAGGGTGCTGGCGGCGTCGGGCTTCAGGTGAGACGCTTCCCCCTCCAGCCTCCAGGGGCATAGCGCCTCTCGGGTGCGCAGCGAGGCAGATCTGGGCTGAGGAGGCTCTGCGCGTCGCTTGCCTCTACCAATGTGTGTGCCGCCTGCGCGGCAGGTTCAAGCCCGGGTGGGCCCGCATCATCAGCGGCCCCGAGGAAGGGGCGTACGGCTGGGTTGCAGCCAACTACCTGCTCGGCTCCTTGGCGGGCGGCGGCTCCGGCGGGGCGGTGGCCGGCGTGGCGGGGCCTGGGCTCATCACGACGACGCTGGACTTGGGCGGCTCCAGCCTCGAGGTGAGGCCTGTGCTGCCGCGCTGATGGCGTTCACGTGGCCCCCGCAAGAGGAGCGGAGCAGCAGATGGGTCCTTGCTGCGCAGCGCCGTCCCTGCTGCGGACTGTGGACTGCACCGTGAGTGCGACGCAGGTGCGACGTTGCAGCGCGCTCTGCCCCCCGGCGGTTGCAGGTGACCACGCTGCGGGCGTCCAAGCACGTGGGCCCCGCCGTCGCGGCGCGCGGCGCGGCGTCGGCGGCTGCGGCCGCGTCCGGGCGCGCCGGCGACGCCCACGCCGCCGCCGCCGCCGCCGCCGCTTCTGCGGCGGGCGGCGAGGGCGAGGGCGGCGCGTCGGCGGCGCACATGCTGGTTGGCGGCACCGAGCACGAGCTGCGCATCCACACGCTCAAGCGCTACGGCCTGGGCGACACGTTCGACCGCTCCGTCAGCGTGCTCATCCAGGTGAGGCGAGGCGGCCACACGCTCAGGAGGGCGAGCCAGCTGCAGACGGCGCGCGACGCATGGGAATGGCCGGCAGCCGCCTCTCAAGGAGTCTTCAACACACTGAGGGGGTGCCCTTTTCCCTTGTGTTCTCTCACTCGTGCCTGCGCGTGTCGTCGGGCAGCAACAACTGGACAAGACGTCGATGCTGGCGCTCGTCCACGACGCCGAGCCCGCCAGCACCCAGTCCCGCGGCGGCGCCCTCCCCTCCCACGGCACCGCCGCCACCACCTCCACTGCTGCCGCCCAGGGCCACCACTCCTCGTCAGCGTCGTCGTCCTCCTCCTCGTCTGACTCCACAGCGGGTGGGTCTCAGCAGCACGCCAGCCACCACCAACAGGTCGTGCATCCCGAAGACGACGCGGCCATCATGGCGGAAATGGACGACGACGGCGACGACGGCGTGACGCAGCGCACGCCCAGCCACGCCGCGCTGCTCTCTGCCGCCGCCGCGGCGGCGGCGGCGGCGAGGAGCCGCGGCACCGAGCGGGGCGAGGTGGAGGAGGCGCTGCAGCGGCTGGCGCGGCGCGTGGCGGCGGTGCGGGGCGCCGTGTACGCGCGCATGGGCGGGCGCCTTGGTGGAGGGCTTGGCGGCGGTGGGCAGCAGCAGCGCAACGTGACAGCGCCGAGAAGGGCAGGCGCCACGGCGGGCCATGGCCACGTCGACGTGAGAGAACGTCGTGACCAAGGCTCCGCAGATCTGCGTCAGACAGTGCAGCCGCGGCGCAGCGCCAGGCAGGGAGGCATGTTCTCCTCCTCCGCCTCCTCCTCAGCGTCAGCAGCGGCGGCGGCGGCGGCGCACGGGCGTGGCGGCGGCGCCGTCGCCGCGGGCGCGCCCGACCCGCCGCCGCAGGCCAGCGTCACGCTTACTGGCTCCACCTCCTCCACCTCCGGCGCCAGCGGGCGCGACGCTCGCCAGCGGCAGCGGCAGGGTGACGTTGACGGGAAGGGCGCCGTCGGGCAGGCAGGCGGCGCGGGCGGCGCGGGCGCCCGCAAGGAGGGCGGCCAGGAGGAGGAGGGCGGCGCGACAGGGCCGTCGCTCGAGCTCACCCACCCCTGCCTCCCCTCAGGTGCGGCCATTTGCTCCTGGCTTTTCATCGATTGGAATGCCCTGCGTCCTCAGCCTCTCCAAAGCAAGCCGGCGGTCCTCTTTGGCAACGCTCTTCGCTTGCTGCAGCGACTGCGATTGCTATGGGAACCGTTGAGCGCTATGGGAACCGTTGACCGGGAGCGTTGCTCTCCAGGTGGAGGGGCCGTTCCGCGTGCACCACATCGATGCATGTGACGGCGTCTGCGTTTGCTGCCTCTGCCATGTGCAGGCTTCAACGTGACGTACTCGCGCCTGCACACGTACGGCATCGCGCCGCACAGCGTGGCGGTGCGCCTGGTGGGTGCGCCCGACGGCGCCGCCTGCCAGCAGCTGGCCCGCGTGCTGGTGCAGCACACGCTCCAGCCCTGCACACCCCCGCCCGCACCCACCACCACCTCCGCCGGCGCCGCCTCCACCTCCATTGAGCGAGCAGCAACCAGGGCGCTCACCACCCTCGCCACAACCGCTACATCCGCCCCCTTTACAGTATCCGCACGCGATGGCGACCGTGAACACCGCGACGGCGCTGATTGGCGCGTTGATCATGGAGGCGGCGGCGGTTCCGGCGCGGGGTGGTGGGAGGGCGTGGAGGTGGAGGAGGAGACGTGGCGCGTGGGCATCGGCGGGCAGCTCCTGCGGGTGCGCGGCCCGGGCGGCGGCGGCGAGCAGCCGGGCGTGTCAGAGGCGGCATCAGAGGCGCGTGGGCGCGGCAGGGGGCTGCTGCAGCGGAGCGAGCGGCGGGCGGCTGTGACGGGAGACGCGTCGTCAGCGGCGGCGGCAACACCGGCGTCCTCTTCCCGCGCCTTGGGTTGCGTGAGCTCCCTAGGGCATCTGGCGGCGGCGGGCGGGGCGCGCGGTGGCGGCGGCGTGGAGGTTGAGGGGGGCGGGAGGGTGCTGGCGCTGGCGGGCTTTTACGTGGTGTGGCGGTTCCTGCTGGGGGACGTGGCGCTGCCGGCGGCGCCTGGGCAGGCAGTGGGGCCGGGCGCGGCCGCCAGGTGAGACGTGGTCTGTCGTTTGCGGCCGCGTTCTTGTTGTATGACCTCTGCGGCGTGGCGGACGCAATGGCCAACTTGGTGAGCCTGCTCCTCGCACAGCGGCTTCGCAAACTCGTGCTGTGTTTCGTGGCACGGTCGGCCCGAACGCGTGAGAGGTGCGAGATCGTTGACGTGGCGCGTGCGCGCTTGCAGGCTGGCGGCGGCGGCGCGGCGGCTGTGCGAGCGTCCCTGGGCCGACGTGCGCGCCGAGCTGGGCCACCACGTCAACGTGGAAAAGTACTGCCTCTGGGGGCAGTACGTCGCCGAGCTGTGGGGCCCCCAGGGCTTGGCGCTCGACATGCAAGCCCTAAGTATCGGTGCGCCGGCGGCGACGAGCCCCGCACCCCCTGTCCCCGCCACTCGCACGCGTCGCTTTGCGCTTTGCACTTTCTGCTGCGTAATAAGTTCGAGCGTGAGGCATGTGTGTTGGGCCGAGGGTGGTGTGTGTCCTCCATGTGGGCGCAGGTGGCGGGGACGTGAGCTGGCCGCTTGGCGCAGCGCTGGCGGAGACGTCGCGCGCGATGCCGTCGCTCTTCCTGCCGCGCGGGCAGCGCAAGCAGCGTCACGGCGGCGGGGCGGCGGGCGCGGCGGCGTCGGGCCGAAGCGGCGGCACGGCAGGCGGAGGAACCAAGCAGCAGGTCGAGGAGGAGGAGGAGGACGACGACGCGGTGTGTGAGGCAGACAGTCGCGACGGCGACGACGACGACGACAACGGCGGCGGCGGGGCGGGGCGTGCGGCGGATGGCAGCGGCGCGGCCTTGGGCGGCGGCGGCGATGGCGCGCGGGGAGGGGCGGCGTGGGGCAGGCACGCCACGCTGGCGTTGGTCGCGGCGGTGCTGGTGGCGGCAGGATGCTTGCTGCGGTGCTGGGCCTGTGGCGGCGGCGGCGGCGGTGCTGCAGGGGCGTCGCTCCTGCCGCTGTGGGCGCCGGCGGCCGCTCCCCTGTCCGGGCTAGGGTTCATGGGAGGGCGCAGGACAGCGGCCACGTCGTCGGGCGCCGCTCGCGGCGGGCCGTTCGGCGCGCTGCTCCCGTGGTCGTGGTGGCCGTCAGGGCTTGGCGGCGCATGGTGGGCGGGGCAAGGCGGGTACCATTCGGGTGGCGGCGGCGGGGGAGGCGGGGTAGCAGGTGGGGCGGCGGGGGGCAGGAGCGCGTGCGCGCCTGGCGTGCTGCTGCCCAGCGCGGCGGCGCTGGCGGGGCTGGGGAGGTTGCCCAAGGCTGGCCTGCCAAAGAACCGCAGCGGCGCCAGCCTGGCGCGCAGCCTTCAGGGCTGATGCATGGTGCGGCGGAGGGCGGGCCACATGGTTCGCTTGCTTGCCTGCCCTGCTGTCCTTCAACGGTCCTTGTTCCGCAGCCGTGCAACGCGCTGTGGAGAGGCTTGGTTGCAAGTGGCGAGAGGACGAAAGGAGGAGGGCGTGATGGGCCCGCATATACAACTCATTTTCTACTAGTACGCACGGTGGCACCCGCCGCTGTGCGCGCATCGCGGTCAGGGCAGTGCCACCTCCACGGGGCGCAACGCGCACCCACTTTCTTGGCCCGATGCATGCCTTGGTTGCCCAGCTGATCAGTCAAGGCATGTGCGACGAGCCAGCCCCAGCGCAGCCCGTGCGTGCTGCAGCGTGCACGCATGCACGTCCAACCTACCCGGGGGGCTGCCGCCTACACACCCAGCGCCGCTCACGCGCAAAACCGCTCGCCACGTAACAAAAACGCGTCGTCCCTGGCCAGCAGGCTACTGGCGTCGCAGGTGCCACTTTGTGCCGTTGGTGAGCAGTGCACGTGGAAAGGCAGGCAGCCCGCTGCCACAGGACATGTTGCCCGTGGCGAAAGAGCCCAAGGATCAGGCGCCTCCCCACGCCGCGCACTGGAGAGAGGCACGGCGGGAGCAAGAAGTTCGACCCCGTGCGCGCTGCGCGGCACCATGCAGTACGCCGCACGCCCCTCCGTGAGTGGTGACGCCGCGACAAAGCGCCCAAAAGGATGGGACACGAGGCGGGGACGGTCGGTCATGGCACCATCATGGAAAGTCACCAGGGGTGCCCTCTGACGCCTCGGGGCACGCACGCACAAACCAAGCGCGCTCCCTGCACCCACCGCACAACGCCGACCACTCCACCCAAACGCTCACACCTCTCTGACAGTCTCGACCACAAACACACTTTCCCTTGAGTTTGTTGGCGGCAGACTCCATTGCCGCAGGCAGCCGTTGCCAAAGGCTCAACCGTCCGTCCATGACCACCCAAGCCACCCACCCCACCCGCGCCGGCGTCCTTCAGCCCTCGCGCCGACATGCACATGCAGACCGCAAACGTCACCCAGACTCCGCCTCTCCACCGGTGTGTGCTCAGTGCAGGACAGGCAGTACGGGCTGAGGCGCAAAAGCAGGAGTGGAAACACGGGTGCGCAACCATAGTGTGGCGCGGCGCGCGCACCGGGGAAGAGGAGAAGGTTGAAACCAGCACCCTGACGGGCCCAGACGCTGTATGGTTGGCTACGCCACACGCACTGTATGCTCCCGTCGTCGCCGTGCACTGTGCGTTCACAAAGCAGTGTTGAGGAGGAGGAGGAGGAGGAGGAGGAGGAGGAGGAGGAGGAGGAGGACGAGGAGGAGGAGGATGAAAACGGGACACACGACCTGTCGTTGGCTTGATTAGGATCGGCGCCTCTCATTTGCTCGGCCCCCCCACCAACAGCCCGCGTGACGATGAAAGGCACAAAGCTCCAGAAGCGGCGGCCCCTCCAAGCAGCAGTGCGCCAAACACACACCCCTCGTCAACCACCCAGGAGCGGGGCAGAAGCCAGCGCGGGCCACCCAGCAGCCACGTTGCCACACGCCCCCGCGTCGACGCCGCGAGCGCAGCGCGGCGCTCCGCACGCAGCCCAACGCAGCACAGCAGGGCGAGCCTGCACAGGCCCCCTCCCCCGCCGCGCGCTCAGAAGCCCTTGGGCGGCCTCTTGCCGCGCTTCTCCATCTGCTGCGCAATCTTGGCCTTGAGCGAGGGCGAGAGGTTGTCGGCCGCCGGCGGCAGCGCGCGCCACTCGCGTGTCACGCGCTCGCGCACCGCGTCAAAGTCGTCCCACTGGAACCCAGGCACCGGGCCCTTGTCATACACCACCTGCACAGCACGCACAGCACGCGAGCTGAAACATGGACGCCGACACCGACGCACGCAGAGAAGTGCGCTGCCTGCCGCGGGCGTCCCTGCCCTGCGTCCGCCGAGCGGGAGAGGTACGGGAGCCGCGCCGCCCTGCAGCTCCCAGCCCACCCTCTCGCCCCACCTCACACAAACCAGCAAGACACCCCAGCAATCACCCGCTCCTGCCCCCGCACCCCCCTCACCTGCAGCATGTTTTCGTGCGGGGCCACCTCGCCCGAGTCCGCCGGGAACACGGTGGGCACGCCGCGCACGCGCTTGACCGCCAGCATGCCCGGCAGCGAGAACTTGCCCGTGTCTGTCTGCGGCTGCTTCATGATGTCGGTGCCGTGCCCGTGGCCCCGGTAAACGATGTGGTTGAGCTTGGTAGCGAAGGACATGGTGTCGCGGTTGACCTTTTGCAGCAGGCCGCCGCCCATGCCGTACGTCACGTTGTCGGCGGCGAAGCCGGCCGCCTCGACGGAGCCGGCCACCTGCGCGCGGAGAGAAGCAAGCGAGCGTTGGTGTGTGCAGGTTGCAGGGCGGGCGGCCAAGCGCGTCGAGTGCGTGTGATGGGGCGACATTCGCCGCCGCACCTTTTTCATGACCTCGATGTCGATGCCGTCGCCCTGGATGACGCCGCAGCCCTTGATCACCTTGTACCCCTTGCTGTTGACCGTCGAACCAAACACCTTGTCCGCCGCCACCAGCGCCTAGGGGTGCAATTAGAAGGTCCAAGCACCAAAGGACACGCGAGGTCAGAGCCGCGTGCTTTGCCAGGCGACGAGGGAGTGAGTGCGCCGGCCCAGCAAAGCCCTAACCGTGTCCTCACCATGAGCACGGCGTCGGTGGGGTCGCCCGAGTCGGGCCGCAGCACCAGGTAGCCGCCCTTGCCCACCTTTTTGGCGGCGATGGCCGGCACCACCTCGTTCAACGCCTGCGCGGCCAGGCGGTGCGGCGCGCCACGCATCACGTCGCCGGCGTCACACGCAGCGAGGTAGATCTGCCGGGAGCCCTTGTGCACCCGCATGAGCACCCCCGGCGTCCGGGAAAAGCAAGGGCTCGCCACGGGCCTGCACCCAAGGTGCTGCTGTCGCAGGCAACCCCGACGAACCATGTCCACACACTGACCTTGGCGTAGTCGTACGAGTCCATGACGCACGCAAAGACGCCCGTGCCGAACTTGTCAATCATGTTCTCCATGGCCAGCTGCTCCGTGGGCCACGCCGTCATGACGCTGTGCTCAGTGGCGGGGATGCTCTGCGCCACGGGCCGCCCGTGGTTGAGCTTGAACTGCAGCGGGCAGAGGGCAGGACAGGCGCAGGCCACGGGCTCTAGTTACCCCCTCGCCTCGTGCAATGCGTGTCCACCTCCACAACTCATCCAGGCCCGCCAAGTCTTCCGTCTCCTTTGGTGGCTCCGACGCGCCGTGCCTTCCCAAGCGCCCTGCCGTCCCACCGCCCTGCCCTCAACTCAGGCACGCACCTGGGCGTAGTAGGCGGCGCTCATGGTGTCGCTGCCCACGAAGCTGAGCAGGTGCGCGCAGCCGCCGATGATGCTCTGCTCCACGCTGGTGCAGCCCCGGAAGCCAAAGTCCTGCGGGGCACGCACACCGCCACGAGCGTCGGCATCACCGGCAGCAGCAGCCCCCTCCACGGCGGCAGCAGCCCCGCAGCGCGGCGTGTGGCTCCTGCTTTGCCTGTGTGCGCACCTGCAGGCGGCTCTCCACCAGCGGCGAGTCGGCTCCCTGGTCGCTGGTGCGCGCAAACGCCTGCTCCACCACGTCGCGCGCGCGCCGGCTGAGCGTGGCCACCGTGGTGGGGTACCACACCATGGTGAGCAGCGTCTCGAGGTACGTGCACAGCGTCGAGTACTCGCCCTCGGCCGTGATCTGCACGGGCGAGATACAGGTGAGCGGGCGTGTAGCAGTGTTCGTGGCGCGCGAGAGAGCGCAGGACGGATGCTTGAGCAACCTCCTCCGCTTCCCATCTCAGGTGTCTCGAGTGCTCAACCAGAGAGTGAGTGCGTGCCTCTGCGACGCGCACGCTGGCCCACCTGGTAGATGGGCAGCCGCACGTGTCCCACGGTGCCCTCGGGCAGCGCCTCAATCGTGACGGGGAAGTGCCCTGCGGACAGGACGTGGCACGCGCTGAGAAGCTGAGCTGGAGGCCGCTGCGATGTGGAGCGTGGCTCTGCTGCTGCCGCTGCTGCTGCGCCGCCGTTGGGGCGCACCGTTGTTCTCGCGCACAAACTTCTCAAAGAGCGGCCGTGGGAAGGGGAACTCCGAGTACAGGGGAGCCATGTGCGTCCTGCAGGTGCGGCGCAGTGTGTGCGGCGCAACGCGTGGTCCTGCCGTCCTGTGTGCTGTCCGCCGCTGCAACGTACGCCGCCGCCGGCCCGCCGTCAGGACCGTTGACCAGCGCGTGATGGCCCTGTGGCGGCGGGCCGCCGCCAGCAGCAAGGCCACACGCACACGGCCCGCACCTGTAGAAGAGGTCTGCCTGCTCCACGTCCTCGAGCGTCCACTGCTTGCTGAGGTAGTTCTCCACCAGGTAGCGGATGCCATAGTAGACGCAGCGCGTGTCCGCCGCGTCCTTGGCGTAGCCCACGCGGAACTCGCCATACTGCGCGTGCGCGCGCGTGGTTCGTGGAGAGCTCTTTGCGTGCGTGCGTGCGGGAGCCGTAGCGGCCTGCATCTGCATCGCCCCCTGAGAACAGCGAGGCGCGCACCGCGACCATCTTGTCCGCTGCGGGGTACTGGAGGAAGTGCGTCGCCTTGTAGCTGTCCGTGAGCACTGAGATGGGCACGCCCGCGATGGTTGTGTTCATCCTGGTCGCTGTGCGCCGAGAGCTCTGGCCGAGGAAGAAAGAGTTAGAGCGCCTCCATGCTTGCGTTGGATGTTGTGCCGGCAGTCCTGCCGCGGCTGTTGCGCCTGGCGTGGCCGCACTGCACGTTCGTCGTCGCGGGGTGCTGGCTTCTCGGCATAGGGAGCGCCGCGGGAGCTGCTGGTCGTGCTGCTGCTGGTGGTGCTGATGCAAGCGACCGATGCGCATCACTGATGGATGTTGCCGCGCGCAGGTCCTGCGCTCTGCGCCACGAGCCCTCGATCGTTGTGCCTCCTCCGCTACGCGAGCCGGGGGTGCTGCACGCCAGGAGCTCACTGACCAGGTATCCGCACCAGCGCCCAGGCCCCCACGCTCGATCGAGGTGACACTCCATGGTCGCCGGGCTTTGCAGGGCAGAGCCACCAGCGCGCAGGACGCGCGCACACGGCGATGGCGGACGACGACGACGACTTTGTGCTCAACCTGGACTTTGGAGGGCCGCGGGGCGGCGGCGGCGAGGTCAAGCGGCAGCAGGCTACCGGCGGTGCGGAGCGCCCAGCGCCGAGCAGCAACAAGGCAAGGCCCTTACGTCGCCCACGTGCAGCTGGTCCTTGACGTGCTGCCGCAATTTGTGGGGGTGAAGGAGCGCTCAGCGCCGCCCGCCGTGCCCAAACGCGCCGCGCAGGGGCCCCAAGGCAAGCAGGCATCGAAGCAGCACCCTCCTGGTGAGCGTGCCGTGGTGCAGGCATGCCTGTGAGTCGCTGCGCTGCGTGCGCGGTGCGTTCTGTGCATCACGCGATGCTGGCCAGCGTGGTGCATGCGCGCAGCGCAAGCTGGGAGAGCGCCCAAGCCTCAACAGCAGCAACCACAGCAGCAACACAGACAGCAGCAGCCCAGACAGCAGCAGCAGCAGCAGCAGCGGCCAGCAGGCACAGGCAGCGCAGCAGGTGCGCGTGCAGCCCCCGGCGCCAACGCCCGGCCAGGCCATGCTGCAGGCGGGGCAAAGGGCAAGAAGCCAGGGCCCGGCGGCAACCAGGAGCTGGAGATGCGGGCCGCCGACAGCGACGAGGAGGGCGAGGTGAGGCAGGGCGTTCGTATCACTCCCGTTCACCACGCTACACCTGCACCTCTTGCTTGAACTGCTCAGTGCACGCGTGCGCGCCCGCCGCAGGTCGCGGAGCTGCTCGCCCTGGTCAGCAAGCGCGACGCCGCTCTGGAGCAGGAGCTGCGCGGCGCCTCCTCAGGCAAGCGCCGCGGCGGCGGCGGCGGCGGCGGCGACGACGACGACGAAGACGCTGGGCCGGGCGACGTGGTGGACTTTTCCGACGACGACGAGGGCGGCGGCGGCAAGCGCAAGAAGAAGCGGTTCGCCCAGGTTGGCAGCGGCGGCGGCGGAGGGCACCTGGAGGGAGAGGGCGGCGGCGGCAAGCAGCAGCGGAGAGGCGGCAAGCCGGGAGGCGGCGCGTCGGCAGCGCTGCAGCCGCAGCAGCCCGAGCGCGTGACGCTGGCGCCCGGCCAGCTGACGCACGGCGGCGCGATGGGCAGCGCGGGGCTCAGCGAGGTGAGGCACGGCGCTTGGCGCCAAGGGGGGCGCTCTGCCGTGTGCGGCTGAGCGGTCGAGCGCGGGCAGGCGCTGCAGGCGCTGAAGCGGTGGCTTTGCCTCGCCCACCCTCCGCGCGAGCAGGTGTTTGGGGAGGAGGCGGGCGACGCGCCTCCCACCGCCGCCGTGCCCCTCCAAGCCAACGGCCACGGCGCAGCCAAGCACAAGAAGCAGCGCCCGCAGCAGCAGCAGCCCAACGGCGGAGCGGAAACGGCGCCGGCGGAGCCGTGGGCGGCGGCGCAGGCAGAGACGACTTGGTCGGGGCTGGGGCTGGGCGCCAAGCTGTGCGAGCAGCTGTCGTCGCTGCAGTTTGAGCGGCCGACGCGCGTGCAGCGTCTGTCCATCCCGCCGATGCTGGCGGGGCGCGACGTGCTGGTGCGCGCCGCCACGGGCAGCGGCAAGACGCTCTCGTACCTGCTGCCCATCATCCACGACCTGGCGCACCAGGTGCGGCGCGCATGGGACAGGGTTTCTGTGCGCGCAGGTGAAGACGCACCTATGCAAGCAGGGCAGAGGGCGCTTGTGCGGCGCCTTGGGACCCACCCAGCTCCCTCAGTGATTCACGGTTGACGTCACGTGGTGCGTTGCATTGTCGTCTGTGCGTGTGACTGCAGGAGCCGAGGCTGAACCGCGCCGAGGGCACGTACGCGCTGGTGGTGGCGCCCACGCGCGAGCTGTGCCTTCAGATCAATGACGTGGCGGTGCAGCTGCTCAAGCGCTTCATCTGGCTGGTGCGCGCCCCCACCCACCCCCATCGCGCCCTACGCCGTGCCCCCTCAGCCTCACCCTGGCCGTGCCCACACATGCACGAGGCCCCTGCACGCCCTGCGTGTCTCAGCTGGGCCGTGGGAGTCGCTTGCTGGGCTCCCCGCGGCCCCCCCCCTTGGCCACATGCGCTCTCGGCTGCCCACAGCAGCCCAGCACCTTCGTGGGATTTGCTTGCTGGTGGCGCGCAGGTGTCGGGCGTGGTGATTGGCGGCGAGAACCGCACGCACGAAAAGGCGAGGCTGCGCAAGGGCGTGACGCTGCTGGTCGCCTCGCCCGGCCGCCTGGCCGACCATCTGCACAGCACCACCTCGTTCAAGACCGGTGAGCCAGCACGCGCGCCCAGCCGCGGCCCCCCTTCACGCCCCACCGTCCCCACCCACACGCCGGCACGCCCCCCCACCCCGGCAAGGGCAGCGTCGAGCGCAACGGCGCCGGCTCTGCTCTGCGGCAAGAGTCGGCGGAGCAGCAGGCCCGTGAAGCGTTGTGGTGTGTTTGTGTTGTTGTGGTGGGCGGGCGATGAATCAATTGCCGCGTGCAGGTGAGTTGCGCTGGTTGGTGCTGGACGAGGCGGACCGGCTGCTGGACATGGGCTTTGAGGCGCGGCTCAAGGAGATTGTGCAGCTGCTGGACAAGCGACGGGAGGAGGTGCGCGCCACCTTGTCTGTCTCCCGCCCCGCACGCCCTGGCCTCTCCGGCCCAGGGCCCCTCCCAGCCGCAGCCCGCTCCACCCCGTGCACGCCTGCCTGCACTCGCCCGCGCGGCCGCCGCACGCCCGGGCGTGACGCAGCAGAGGCTGGCTTGCAGGCTGAGGCTGTTTTGGCGTTGTGTGTGGGTTGGTGCGCAGGCGCAGGGTGCTCCGGGGCCGGGGCGCAAGTCGCGCGTGACGGCGCTGCTGAGCGCAACGCTGCACACGGGCCTGGCGGGCCTGGCGTCCATGAGCTTGGTGCGCCCAGTGCCCGTGGGCTTTGCCCTCAAGCAGGTGAGAGAGAGGGCCTCATCAGAGCCTTAGTCCCCTCGCTTCGCACTCAGCTCTGTCCCTTTTTCTCTCTTCTTGTGCGAGAAGAGGAAGCCATCTCGTTGGCCTGCTCGTCCCTGTGGTGGCCCAACGCGCAGGGCGAGGGCGGGCAGATGCACCTGTCAGAGGCGGCCGCGCCCGCCGCAAAGCCCTCGTCCGACGCGGCCGGCGGCGGCGGCGGGGAGGGCGGCGAGGTGGTGGTGGAGGCCGAGGGCCAGCGGTACGTGCTGCCCAGCCAGCTCAAGCAGGCGTTCGTCGAGGTGGAGGCCAAGCAGCGGCTCGTCACCTTGGCAGGTGAGAACGTGCTTCTGCTTTTGTGCCGGTTGGTGCTGTGGTTCGGGCGCTGCTAGCCGCGGGCACTGGGGCATGGCGCAACACCTTGCTGGAGCTTGAAAGTGGGCGTCGGTGCCGCCTGTGCGTTCCCACGTTGTGCAGGCCTGCTGCGGCAAAAGCTGCTGGGAGGAGGCGCGTCTGGAGCGGCAGGCGGCGCCTCGGGCGGCCAGCATCCTTTTGCGCTGCTCCCAGGCCCAGAGGCGCCGGGCGGCGGCAAGCGCGGCGCCAAGCACAAGCGCCGGCAGCAGCAGCGGCAGGCAGGCGGCGACGGCGAGTCGGACAGCGGCAGCGACGACGACGGCGGCGGCGGTGGGCACAAGGCGGCGGGCAAGGCGGCGGGCGGCGCGGGGGGCGCGGCGCCCGCGGTCAAGCGCAAGGCGGTGGTGTTTCTGTCGAGCTGCGACGGCGTGGAGCTGCACCATGCGCTGCTGGGGGGGCCGGCGTGGCGTCAGGCGGCGGGTGGGCCGCTGCTGGGCGTGGACATGCCGCTGCTCAAGCTGCACGGCGACATGCCGCAGGCGCAGCGCACCGCCGCCTTTGTCACCTTCAGCCAGGTGCGCACCTGTTCTTCTTCCGCCACGCCTTTTGCCGGCATAGAGTGGCGGCGCGTGGCGGCGTTGCGACGTCGTGCTGTGCCTGCTCATGCGGGGCCTACTGTTGCTGGCAGTGGGCGTGGCGGCGTGTGGCGGCGCGTGGCGGCTCTGCGACGCGTCGCTGCCCCGCGCCTGTGCGTGCGGTGCTTTCGCAGGCCAACCGCGCGGTGCTGCTGTGCACGGACGTGGCGGCGCGAGGGCTCGACTTCCCCGACGTCACGTGCATCATCCAGTACGACGTGCCCAGCGCCCCCTCAGAGTGAGCAGAACAGGCAGGCCACCTCCTCCGCCAGCCGGTGGTTGGCAACGCGCTGGTCTTGCCGTCGCTTGCGACTGAGGAGTGGTGTGTACTTGGTCTGTGCAGGTACGTGCACCGCGTGGGCCGCACCGCGCGCATCGGGCACACGGGCGAGGCCATCCTCATGCTCATGCCGCACGAGCGCGCCTACGTGGACCTGCTGGCCTCGCGCGGCGTGCGCCTGGACCAGGCGCCGGCCGACTCGGCGCTGCGGTGGCTGCCGCAGCTGGCGCCGCGCATGGACGACGCCGGCTCCTTCATCGCGCCGGGCCAGGGCGGCAAGGGGCCCGCCGGGCGGGGCATGCAGACGGCCTTTGACCTGCAGAGGCGCCTCATGCAGGTGCGGTCCTCCCTCATGCGCTGCTTTGCATCTGTTTGGACACCTCGACGGGGCCGGAGCCCAGCTCCCGGGCACATCCAATGTCTCGCAGCGAGCATAACACATGCACCACAGAGCTCAAAGAAGCCCTGCAGCACAGGGCTCGTGCACCGCGGCGGCTGGAATCCACGCCTTGCTGCTGAGGCTGGGCGCGCGTGGGTCGCAGGTGGTGGCGTCGGACTCGTCGCTGCAGTCGCTGGCGTCGGACGCGTTCCGCTCCTTTGTGCGCGCCTACGCCACCGCCTCGGGCGACGTCAAGCGGCAGGCCAACGTGCACGTGCGCAACCTGCACCTGGGCCACGTGGCCTTTGCGCACGGGCTCAAGACCACGCCCAGCACGCTGGGCGCCAGCGGGAGCTCCAAGGAGCGCAAGCGCAAGCGCGCCGAGGAGGTGGCGCACAAGCAGCGCAGCGCCAAGAAGGACCTCTACCGCAAGGCGGCAGCGCTGAGCCGCAGCGAGGGCAACGGCGCCGCCGCTGGCGGGAGCAAGCCGCCGGCCAGCAAGAAGCCCAAGGTGGCGCCGCCCTGACTTCTCGCTTGCTTTGCTTTGCTTTGCTTTGCACGCGTGCTCTCGCTCTCCCTCGGACCTCCCAAGCACTTGGAATTCATCATCTCCGCATGATCACGTGGCGCGCGCCAGCACAGCGGCAGGTGGGCCCAGGGTAGAGCGGGGGTGCTGCACCCCTACCTCTGTGCGGGCCTCAGCCTCCCACGCCTAGTAGTGCGGGACGTCGCGCGTTTCCGCCTCGGCTCACACGGGCTACAGGTGTTCAAGGGGCGCATCAGCGACCCGCCCGTCCCGTTTGCTAAGCGTGCCTGCCCGTGCTGCGCGCGGGTGGAGGGCGTGCGGCGGCGCGTCGTGGGCCCGGTCGACACGGAGCACCACCTGCTCTTCAAGTGCACGGCAACTGAAGCGGTCCGGCAGAAGTACCCACGCCTGGCGCAGATGAACGACCTTCGCAGGCTGTTCCAATCTGAGGACGTCTCTGCTGTGGCGCACTTTGTTTCTGAATGCATGCGCGTCCGTGGCGTTTGAGCTGATTTCTCTCAAACCGTTTTGTCGTATCTTTGCCCTATCAACCCGAACAGCCGTCCCGGCTGAAGGCATGCAACAACAACAACAACAACAGCGGCAGGTGGTTCACGCCTTGCGCGCCATGAGGAAGTGCACGCACGCGTCCTTGTCCGGCATCCCGCCGCCCCCGGCCGCCAACGGGTACCCGCACCCCACGTACATGCCCGGCCCCACCACCCGCACAAAGTCGCTAAAGGTGCTGCTGAACGGAGAGGGCGGCCACATGCCGTCCGGCTGGGGCTTGGGCCACCCCTTGTCCGGCAAATCCGCCGCCGTCAGCTGCTCGCCCTGCCCGCCCTCGCCGTCGCCGTCCTCGCCCCACAGCTGCCCCTCCTCCTCGCCCGGCCCCTCCTCGCCTGCACAGCAAATCACCACGGCGGCGCGCTGACACGTAAGCCCTGCGTCAGCACCCCCAGCGGGCATCGCGCGGCACCCTCCCTGTGTGCCAGGGAGCCCCGCAGCGCACCTGGTGGCCGCCCCCGGCCGCTCCCGAAGCGGGCGTCGCCCCTGGCGTCGGCGAGCGCCGAGGGGGACGAGGCGGCGCTGGTCTGCTGCCTCTGCTGCATCTGCTCGCGCTGCTGCCGCCGCGCCGCGCCCAGCGGGCCAAACTCGAGCGTCATGTCGGCGCCGGCGTCCGCCTCGAGCGGCGTCAGCGTCAGCTCTGGCCTGCACCACCCATGTGTGGCAATGCCAGCGGGGACAGCAAGAGGCGTCAGGCGTGAGCAGCCATGCGTGAGCACACGGTCGGAGCAGCAGTCGACGGCACATCTGCGCGTGCACGGTCGGTCGGTCCTGCCTCAGCAACGACGCGCGACACGCACCTGAGGCGGCAGTAGAGGGGCGTCCAGGGGTCCATGAGCGGCAGCAGCCCGCCGCCCAGCAGCGGCAGCTCCATGCGCGCGTGCATGGCGCCGGAGCGGGGGTGCAGGAAGAAACGCAGGCGGAAGCGCCGCCGCGTCGCCAGCACTTGCCCCTGGTTGGGCGTCAGCCACGGCTTGGCGCGAGGGTACCTGCGGGAAACAAGCGCGCACCTCCCCTCATGGTACCCTCTCCCGCTGACAGGTCAGGTCAGGATGGGAGAGATCTGGAGCTGGAGGCAAGCTGGAAGAGTGCTTTTCACCAGAAGCTGGAAGAGTGCTTTTCGCCCGCGCAGGCCACCTCCACCGTCGCCGCCGCACCTGGACTGCAGCCGGGCGTCCACGCGGAACTTTTGGTCGGGCGCCACGCGCTCCCACCGCTCGGCCCACCCCTCGTACGTCACCACCTGCACCGGCGGCCCACGCGTTTGCGTGTTGAGCATCACATCTGGTGGAGCCATCTCTGGCAAGCAGATGATGTGTGCGGCCGGCGCAAACGGCGCTTCACGACCCTGGCGTCTGTGGCAAGGCAGTTTGCTGCTGCCGTGGTGTGTGCAAGTGCCTGCCCATCTGGCGAGCGGACGCACGAGTGGGGCGCCGCGCACCTCGCCGGGCTGCTGGGGAAAGTCGGCCAGCACGGAAAAGCCGCCCAGCAGCTGCGCGGCGCGCGCGTCGGGGAGCACGTAGCGCTGCATGCTGGCGCGCCACAGCCCCCGCAGGGACCCGGGGTCCAGCTCGTTGCCCACGCGCACGCGGGCGGACGGCGGCACGCGGCACAGCCGCTCCCACACCTGCGCGGCCGCGAGGTGCGCACGTGCACACGTCACCCGCAGCGCGCCGTGGTGGTTCGGAGCTGGAGCGTGGCGCTGCGTGAGCGAGAGGTGGGAGGCAGCGCGGACCTCTGCGAATGCGTTGTAGCCGCCGGCGTAGTTGGGCTGCAGGTCCTCCAGCACGCTGATGAAGGCCGACGCCTCCTCCACCCGGTCCTCCACCTGAGCAGCGCCCAGCAGCAGCAGCACAGGGCACCAGGAAGAGCTCGCGCGCATGCTCCCTCCAGCGCAGCATTGTTCATTGTCTTCACGCAGGAGGAAGAGGAGCGCGGCACCTCGTCGGGCGTCAGGTCGTCCCAGGCCTGCGGCCCCTCCTCGTCCTCCAGCTCCTCCCACCACCGCGGGTTGCCGCCCATGCGCGTGGGGTCGAAGCCTGGCTGCTGCAGGCTGCTGCTCGGCCCGGGCGGCGGCAGGGCGTGCACGCGCCGCCCACCGTCGTGGCGGCGGTGGGTGCGTGGTGGCCGGGCTGCCGCGCATGGAGAGCACGCTGCTACTGATACTGCCGCAGGGGACAGCGGCGAGCGCGCGCAGGGCCCTGCTGCTGCTCCTGATGGCGATGCTCCGTGACCGATTGCGAGCTGCATCGTGCCCAGAGCGCGCGCAACCTGGCGAGTAGCGTGGGGGGTTTCCGCTTCGAGTGGTGCAGCCCGTGGTCGACTCGTGAGATCTTGTGTTCTTCGCTCCTCGTGGAAGTGTTTGACGAGTTTGACCTCCGGCGGCGCGGTGACAGCTGGTCGTTCTCGTGCTCACCAGCGGTGTGGCGGGCCCCTGAGAAGGCCCTGCAGCGTCCCTGGCTTCTTGAGAGTTGTTGTCCTTGGGGTTGTCCTGACTTCCCTCTCGCCAAGGTGTGGGTGCCCAAAGCAATCGATCCGCAGCAGAACAAGACGACACAAGCAACACGCTTTGGTCCCGAGGGAGAGGACGTGTTTGTCTTCCTGAGAGAGTGTTGCACGGTATCCACGCGTCCGGCGAGCGTGTGCGGCTTGCGCACACGCCCAACGCACCCACGGCCACACCAGCCCCACCCACAAACTCAGCACCACACCCACAGCAAACAAAAAATGAATGCGCGGCTGTCTCCTCCTCCTCCTTCCTCCTTCCTTTCCTTCCTGCAGAGCTCCGGCCAATCACCGCGACCGCAGGCTGCGCAACCACGCCGCGCCGCGCCCAGGCACGCTCCTCCTCCGCCTCCCGTCAGCGCCCGACACCAGGCGTCGCCCTCAGTGCCAGCGCTGCGCACGCCGCTGCCGCCGCCCGCCAGGCCTCTGCGCCTCGCCACCCCGTATGTACTTAGTACCTGCGCAGAGCCGACAGCAGCACGAATTCGCACACACCGTTCAGCACACGTGCCCCCGACAGCCCCAGCGACTGCTCTGCTGGCGCCTCATCACAATGCGTGCGCGCGGCGTCTCACCTGTAGTGGGCGGGCTTGTAGGGGCCGCCGACGGGCACGTTGATGTAGGTGGCCTGGTCGGCCGTGAGCTTGGTGAGCTTGGCGCCCAGCTTGGGCAGGTGCAGGGCCGCCACCTTCTCGTCCAGGTGCTTGGGCAGCACGTACACCTGCACGACGGACGACATGCCAGAGCCGTGAGCTCAAGGCCGACGCGCACGCTTGCACCGTTCGCGTGCGTCCAAAGGCCGCCCTGGCGTCATGGTGACGCAGATGTGGTCGCGCGCCTCACCTTGTTCTCGTAGCGGCCGGTGCCCTTCTCCTGCCACAGCTCGAGCTGGGCAATGACCTGGTTGGTGAAGGAGCACGACATGACGAACGAGGGGTGGCCCGTGGCGCAGCCCAGGTTGAGCAGGCGGCCCTCGGCCAGGACAATGACGCCGTGGCCGTCGGGGAAGATGAAGCGGTCGCACTGCGGCTTGATGTTCTGGCGCTTGATGCCGGGCCAGGCGTACAGGCCGGCCATGTCCACCTCGTTGTCGAAGTGGCCAATGTTGCCCACGATGGCGTTGTTCTTCATCTTGGCCATGTGCGTGGCCATGATGATGTCCTTGTTGCCCGTGGTGGTGATGAAAATGTCTGCCGTCTCCACCACGTCCTCCAGGGGCAGCACCTGCGGTTCAGCATCGCATCGTTGGGAAGGCGACACGGTGTGTGCCAGAGCGTTGTGCGTTGCTCTCCCACACCCCACACCCGAGACAACCGCAGAGAACTGCAGGAGGGGAGCGGTGCGCACCTGGTAGCCCTCCATGGAGGCCTGCAGGGCGCAGATGGGGTCAATCTCCGCCACAATGACGCGGGCGCCGGCCGCCTTGAGCGCGCTGGCGCAGCCCTTGCCCACGTCTCCGTAGCCAGCCACAAAGGCCGTCTTGCCGGCAATCATCACGTCGGTGGCGCGCATGATGCCGTCGGGCAGCGAGTGGCGGCAGCCGTACACGTTGTCGAACTTGCTCTTGGTCACCGAGTCGTTGACGTTGATGGCGGGGAAGAGCAGCTTGCCCTCGGCCTGCGGTGGCAAATGCCACGCAGCGACCACGCGTGAGGCGCCTGTGGGGACGGGGGCATCCCAAGGCGCCGCCGCTGTCCCAGGAGTGCGTGCGCCAGCGGCGCACCTGCATCTCGTAGAGGCGCTTGACGCCCGTGGTGGTCTCCTCGCTCACGCCCACAATCTGCTTGGCCATGCGGGTCCAGCTGCGCGCCACCAGGGCAAGCACGCGCCAACCGCACGCAGCCAGCGTCAGATCCACCTTCAACACCCCTGGCTGGACACTGACGCCGGGCACAGTGCCCTCCCACAGTGCCCTCGGTTGGGCACACACAGCGCCCCCACGCGCGCACCGGGTGGCGTCCTTGGCGAGGCCGTCGCGGATGATGCGCAGCACAATCTTGAACTCGTGGTTGTCCGTCGACTCGGGGTCGGGCAGCGTGCCGTCCTTAGCGTAGGCGGCCTCGGCCTTGACGCCCTCTGCACACACACACATGCACGCCCACCGGCACCACAGGTGAGGCCCGCGGCGCAAACAGCACGCGCTTGCCACAGGCGTGAACCTCAGGGGGGGCACACACCGTGGATGAGCAGGGTGGCGTCGCCGCCGTCGTCCACCAGCATGTTGGGGCCGTCGCCCTCGGGCCACGTGAGGGCCTGGTCAGTGCACCACCAGTACTCCTCGAGCGTCTCGCCCTTCCAGGCAAACACGGCGGCCGAGTCGCGCGCAATGGCGGCGGCGGCGTGGTCCTGGGTGCTGAAGATGTTGCACGAGCACCAGCGCACCTGTGTCACACACGCACACACCGCAGGCCACAGTATGTGTGCTGGCATATGACGTGGTGCCAGAGGTGTGCCCGCTGCAAGCGAAACGGTGGGCACGCAGGTCGCACGATGGGCCACATCGTACGCACCTCGGCGCCCAGCGCCGTGAGCGTCTCAATGAGCACGGCGGTCTGGATGGTCATGTGCAGCGAGCCCATGATCTTGGCGCCCTTGAGCGGCTGGCTGGCGCCAAACTCCGTGCGGCACGCCATCAGGCCGGGCATCTCGCCCTCGGCCAGCTCGATCTCGAGGCGGCCAAAGTCCTGCGATTGGTGGTGGGCATTCGAGTGGACACGACAGCGAGTCGCGCGCCTGATGCCTGAAAAAGGTCGCACATTGCGGGCGTCGCCGCGAAAGGTCGAGCGCAGCGCGCCAAAGGGTAAGACGGGCCAGCGGAGGAGAGGCTGCAGCCAGGTTGCGAGGAGCACGTCATAATTGTGCTGTGCCTGCTTGCACTGGCTGAACTCGAAGGCGCCACCCGCACTGCTGTTGCCTCCAGCCCACGACGGCGGCAAGATCGCGCACGCGCTGGCGGCCCGCGCAGCCACGCACGCCCTGCTGCGACAAAGAGAGCCACTGCAATGGTGCCGCTGCGCCCGAGCATCGTGCTGCCTGGCCCCTCGCACGCCCGGGCGACCCGCTGCTCAGGCTTGAGTCGGGCGATCTCCCAATTGCCGGGGGGCCCGAGTTCCCCCCAGCGCCACCTCCCAGGCGCGCGAGAGGCGCCCGAGAGCGACCCGCACGACTCACCGCCTCGGCCAGGTCCTTGACCTTGTACTGCGGGCGCGGGAGAGCAGCGAAAGAGCGCGCCAGAGTGTGGTCGAGGTGCACCCACGCTCACGGTCGGGCGGCGCCCTGATTCAGGGAGCAAAAGCGGCCGCGCGCATTGGTGGCGAGCACGCTGCTGCTGCTGAGGCTGCGAGCTCGCTGCCCTGGCGGACGCCGCGCTGCGGCATTCGCGAGCTCCTACCTCGCGCCCGGCGCTCGTCTTGTCGGCCGTGTTGGTGTAGGCCATCTTGCTGAGTGTGGAGGGGGGTGAAGAGATTGAGGTTGAGCGGGTGTGTGAGCACCTCGCCGTCAATAAGACAGCTGTAGAGCCGAGCGCTGGCAAAAGGTTAAGCGGTATACCCTGACATCATGCACCGCGACACGAAAAGCACCCCTGAAGCACCCCAGCGCGCGCAAGATTCTGTTGAGCAGCTCCACGGCCCCGTGCTGTGCCAGTGTGCGGCCTTGCGGACAGCCTTCGCGGAGAGGCTCGGCGAGGCCGCGGCGTGCGAACACTCCGCCTCTCCACACTGCGAGTCGCATACATGGCGCCAGCGGCACGTTGCTGTTGACCATCCTCCAGCAGTGAGCAGCTCGCTGTAGAGACAGCCAGCAGGGCGCTGCGGAGCCCCATCGACCCAACTCGCCAGTCGCAGCAGCGCCATCAGCGGCAAGCAGCACGATGAGGCTCGAGGTTAAGCAGTCGTCGTCGCCCGTGCACACGGACCTGGCGAGCGGCTGCGGGTGGTCCGTGTGGAACGAGCTCTTCACCTGCAGCGACGACCAGACCATCCAGAAGTGGAGCACAGCCGGCGATCCAGAGGGCAAGGTGAGCTGCTGTAAGGGCGCTGCGTCGTGCTGCAGGCACGCACGGGGTTGGAGGCTTGGGGGCGGCCTCTGACGGGCGCGCCCGCGGCATGCACACACGCCGTCGTGTGTGCGCCCCCGCGCCGCGACCCTGCACCGCTTGTGCAGGTGTGCCAGCTAGATGCATACTTTACAGACATGCATTGGTACCCGCTGAGCAGCAAGAAGAACCAGGCGGGCGGCACGGACGTGTTTGCCGTCGGCTGCACAAACGGTGCGCGTGGGACACAGCGGGGCGCTGGCACCCGCCACCAGCGCAAGCGTGGGCCGCAGGGCCGGGAGGAGTGCGTGGAGTGCGACTCGGCCGCGCCGTCCCGCAGGCACGTTCAAGATCATCAGCCGCACCGGCCGCATCGAAAAGAGCGTGGACGCGCACAGCGGCGCGTGCATCGGCCTGCGCTGGAGCTACGACGGTGCGTGCCCAGCGCGGCCACGCGCCATCCGGAGTGCAGCGACACAGCAGTGCCGCGCCCCGCCGCACGTGCGCCCTCACAGCCAGCTGCCTGGGTCGCGTCGTCACCGATGCGGCGCAGGCACGGCCCTGGCGACGGCGGGCGAGGACGGCAGCGTCAAGATTTGGTCGCGCACGGGCATGCTGCGCAGCTCGCTGGCGCAGTACGACACGCCCGTCTACTGCGTGGTGTGGGCGGCCGACTCTGACCAGCTGTGCTTCTCCACGGGCAGCAGCATCGTGGTGCGCAGCACGCAGAGCAGCGCCAAGCAGCAGTCGTGGCGCGCGCACGAGGGCGTGGTGCTGCGCGTGGACTGGTCGCCCATCAACCACATGATTGTCTCGGGAGGGGAGGACTGCAAGTACAAGGTGAGCCGCGCAGCGCACCTCAGCGCACCTTTCCTACACGCACGGTCCCACCTGCATGGGTGCGCCTGAGGCTCACCAGAGGTGGATGCACAGGCCGTGATTAGCTACCCGCACACGCGTGGTGGAGTTGATGCGTGCGCAGGTGTGGGACAGCTACGGGCGGCTGCTGTACCAGTCGTCGCCGTTTGACGCGCCCATCACGTCGGTGGCGTGGAACCCCAGCGGCGACTGCTTTGCCGTCGGGAGCTTCGACAC
>VFQP010002169.1_pt1 | contig 22776 bp, 24 predicted proteins | sample 3512351 | NCBI WGS metagenome assembly VFQP01 (sample SAMN10412372, study PRJNA504923) | tailings metagenome | isolation source: Relicate 1 Philex TSF1 revegetated site | place: Philippines: Tuba, Benguet | collected 2017-08-29
CCGGAACCTGTAGATCATGTGATTGCCCCTCCCGAAGCAGGACCAGGAGGAAACGATAACAATACTGATCCCGGAACCCCGCCCGATGACTGCAGTACAACCGCTACAAACCCATCGCAGGTAGGCTTGGTAAGTTCAACGGGATGTAATATTGGTGTTCCAACGGAGCCGAATATAAGACCTACTCAAACGCCGTGCGGAAGAGCATTGGCAGATATTAATGATCCAGTGTTTAAACAACAGTTTAATAACCTTAATACTGATGCGAATTATAATAACATCCACGAGAAAGGTATTTTTGAAAGATCTGCGCCTACAGGATCGGGTTTACCTTCCGCATTTATACCGATCAGCAACCAATCGTGTACAAGTCACCTCAATCTCCCCGCAAACAAAGATGGTATTACCGGTTTTTTCCACATCCATAATAACAATACATGCAGTAATAATCCTGCGTTTCCCTCAAAAGTGAATATAAAAGCACCTTCGCCCGCAGATCTTTACAGTTTTTTCCATGTCATTATGAAGCAGGCAAATATCTATAAAGGGAGCTACTCTAAAGGATATTTTGTGACCATGACCGATTGGGGAAGCTATATGTTTAAATACAACGGCACCAATTGGCCGAGTAATGTGACAGGAGCTGATTTTGCCAGATGGAGTGATTGGTACAATAAGCAATATCAAGATTTAGTATTTGAAGAAAAAATGGATTCCGAAAATGTGAAGCGGATCTTTGCACAATTTTTGAAGGAAGTGGTGCAGGTGGATGGGCTGGATGTATTTGAAATTACAGAAAACTCTGCTTCCAAATTAGATTACGACCCTGTTACCAAAAAAGCCGTCTCTACCCCTTGTCCTAAAAAATAATAACCTTAAAAATTGATACATTATGAAAAAAATATTCACTATACTGTTACTCTCAAGTCTATTTAATTCGGTCTTTGCACAACAAACCTGCTCAACGTTTATAGAAGTTCCTCTAAGATCTATGACATCAAATATTCCTGAAAGCCAATGTTATTATAGAAAAGATACTAATAATGAGCTTAATGATTACGTAGGAACATGGAAAGCAAGTTGGAATAATAAATCCACATTTATTTATATAAAAAAAATTACGAATAAATATGATAATGTTTTTAAGTTTAATAAAGACTTTCTTATAATTAAGTTTAAAACTATAGATAGTAATGGAGCCATTCTTTTTGATAATACATTATTATTAGATGAACAAGCAAAAGTAGAAGGATTAAACTTTAGAAAAGCAGATGATCGTTATGGGTTTATATACCAAGATCCAGATTTATGCTTAACATCAGGTGAAGTAAGGATAAATTTCATTAATCCTGCAAAAACGCAACTTCAATGGAATTATTTTCAGAATAAATATGAAATTGATTCAGACTGTTTTTTTTATAATTATCCCGAAGATCAACTGCCTAGACCTTTACCGGGAAGTGCTATATTTATAAAGCAGTAAAGAGTTGAAAAGATTTTTAGTTATGCTGTATTTAGTACTATGCACTTTTGTTTTTTCCCAACAAAAGTGCTTAACATTTATAGAAGCTCCTCTAAGATCTGTAACTACAGATATTCCTGAGAATCAATGTTATTATTTGAAAGACACTAACAATGAGCTGAACGATTATGTAGGAACTTGGAAGGCAAACTGGAATGATAGAACAATCTATATTTATATAACTAAGCGAGTAAAGTTTTATGAGTGGGTTGGGAAATATTATTCAGATAATTTAGTAATCCGATTCAAAACCGTAGCAAATAATGGAACGGTTCTTTTCGATAATACCTCATTGCCGGATTCTCAGGTGAAAATTGAGGGGCTAAAATTCAGAAAATCCGATGATAGGTATGGTTTTGTATATATAGATTTTGATTTATGCGACACGTCAGGGGAAGTACGAATAAACTTTAATAATTTGGCAAAAACCGAGTTGCAGTGGAATTATTTTCAGGATAAATATGAAATTGATTCAGACTGTTTTTTTTATAATTATCCCGAAGATCAACTGCCTAGACCTTTACCGGGAAGTGCTATATTTATAAAGCAGTAGAAATAGTTATGAAAAATGTATTGATCTTATTTTTTATATTCATTTTCTTTAGTGTATATGGGCAAAAAGCTATGTTATGGCGAATTTCTCTAGAAACTTCGCAATCAATTACTCCAAACTCTACTATTGAAGTTGAAATAACTAATACTGATACCGAAAAGGAAGACGCAGAAATAATAATGAAAGTGAAAGAATATTCGCAAGAAAGTAGAAAATATGAGACAAAACAATTTTTTATAAAAAGAGAGGAATATAATAAAATCTGTAATAATCTTCTAAACATCAGACCTAATGATATATTAAGTGATAATCGTTTGTTTATAGATGGTGATTCAATACTGTTAAAATTTATGTCTGATAATTTTCAACAAATAGAATATTCTTTACATGGCTTTAATTTTGACGAAAAAACGACACCTTCTAAAGAACTCCTATTTGCTGTAAAATCTATATTAAAACTTGCTAATATAGAAATATACGGTATTAATAAGTTTAAAGAAAGTACAAAAATATAATATTTTAGATACCAGTTGTTATTAGCTCGCTATATTTGGAACTATTCTAAATCCTGATATTGTATTAACAAAACAGTAGATTAAACTCTTAAAAAATACCTTTTTGTAAGACAAATCCTCCCGAAATTTTCAGGAGGATTTGTTTTATAATTCAGATTTTATTAGAAGTAAATTCAATTCAGCTCAAGATTTTTTAAAACAGCTTCTGATTTCAGTTCTGTTTCGTTCCATTCTTTTTCCGGGCTGCTTTCTGCGGTGATTCCGCCACCAACAAAGAGATGAACAGCATTTTTATACAGTTTGGCACAACGCAGATTAACAAAAAACTGAATGTGATGTTCTGTTTCAATTTTGATATATCCTGCATACAGCTCGCGAGGAAATTTTTCGATTTTACCAATCTGATCTGTGCAAAAATCTTTGGGAATACCGCAAACCGCTGGTGTAGGATGCAGTTCTCTGATGATCATATCCAAATTTTCAGGATTAATTTTCAGCTTAAAATCTGTTTTTAAATGTTTAATATTCCCTGAAATATGATCATAGGTTTCAGACTCTTTTAATGTATTTTCAAAATCGTACTGTTGTAGAATATTCCGGATGTAATCTGAAACCGGCTTTTGTTCTTCAATTTCTTTTTGTGACCAGTTTTCATGCACAGGAATTGTTCCTGCAAGACTCATCGTTTCAAATTCTTCAGTAGTTTTATTGAATTTTCCCAAAACTTCTGAAAAAGCACCGATCCAGGAATCTTTTCCGTCAAAAAACACATATTTAAAAGCATTTGGATAATTCAGGCAAAGATTTGAAAAACTTTCGATAAGATCTAAAGAATTAAAATTACGGATCATTTTCCTTCTCGACAGAACAAGTTTCGGCAGTTTGTTTCTTTTAATAATTGCGATTACTTCTTCCAGCTTTTTCAAATATTCCTCTTTGTTTTCTGCTTTATATATTATTTCTTCATCATGTAGAATAGCAGAATTTATATGAAGTTTACTAAAATCTTCCTTGCTGATTTCCACTATCTTTCCTTTGAAATTTTTAATTTCCGCATTGTCAAATGAACGAAATTCTATGGGATGTATCTCATATTTTTCATCGGTAGAATAGAATTTTTCGTCAAAAGGAAACTGAAAGTAAATCATAGAGTAGCGCTTTTCTGAATTATCTGATCTGATAAGAAATTCCCAGTAAAAATTTTCTTTCAGCAAAGGTATTATTCGGTTTAAATATGTCAAAGTCAAATGCAGAATTTTTTAGAGAAAGATTCTGAATTCTGAATTGCTGATATTCAAAATCAATAAAAAAACGACTGAAAACCCGATACTGAAGACCTGCAGAAAATCCGAAATTGATTTGACTGCTTTTAAAATCATCCAATTTGTTCAGCACATTGTTTTCAGGAACTAGAAATTGCATTTTATAAACATTCTGACCGGCTAAAACTCCAGCAGAAGGGCGGATTTTTTTCCATTCATACACTGCTTTTAGCTGCAAGATATACTCGAAATGTTTATTGTTGAATCTTTGGAAGAGGAGAGGCTGATCATCTTCAGAAAAATAAAATCCGTCAAGATATGTTTCTTGTTTATTGGCATCCAGATCAAAAGTAGAATTCCAATGATGAATATGGGCGGAAAACATCAGAGAAAAATCGGGATTGATGATGCTTTTCGAAATCCATATTCCAAAATTTTGTCCGAACTGTTGATTTTTTTCTGACAGCATTTCAGCCCAGCTTACTTTTTTGAAACCAGTTCCTGCCTGAATTCCATAGTGAAAACTGCTGCCGGATCTTTTAGGAAGATTTTGATAATTATCCTGCAAATCAATTGGTAAATGCAAATCATTTAATTTTATTGGAGCGATTTGAGGTGCTGAAAATTTTAATCCTTTAAAAGTCAGGTTAATGGCTTTTTCAAGATAAATGGTATCATATACGATTACTTTTTCATAAACATAAATGGTATCAGTCTTTTTTCTCTGAGCCTGAAAGCAGGTGTAAAACATTATGAATAAAAAGAATATTAGTTTTTTCAAAAGCAGAATAGTTTATTGTTCTATAAATATAGTGTCTCTCTGGATGATTTTCTTAACTATAACTACAGGAGCAGTATTTTCTTCAGTAGATTCAGAGATTGTTTTTTTAAGCGTTTTTTTTTCAGAATTACTTTTTGCAAAACTTATTTGTGTGACTTCTGATTTTGGTAAAGTTACATCTTCATTTCCTTTTAAACCAGTATTGATAGCTGAACTTTTAGTTTTTTCCTGCTGTGATGTATTATCCCCTTCAATTTTTTTATCTTGCTTTAAATGATTTTCAGATATGCTTAAATTGTTTGTTGAAGAAGGTGAAGGTATTGGTCTGAGCAAAAATGCAGATCCGGTAATCAGGATAAGAAAAGTTGCAGCAGTTACCAGGTTTTTTTTGAAATATTGATTGAAACCCGAATAATTCTGCAAGTCAATGCTTCCTGAAAATTCGGATTGTTTTTGCGGCTGAATTTCAAAATCTGAAAATTTATTTTGAAAAGTCTGTGCCCACAAAAGTCCGCCCAAGCCGAGAAAAACAAGAATCTGTGCAGTTTTGTTTTTAGGATTTTTCCTGGTTCCGAAATTTCTGATAAGATAATCCTGTACAGATTTTTTAGCTCTTAATAAATGAGATTTTGATGTATTTACAGGTATCTGCAGAAGATTTGCAATTTCTGAATGGGTGTAATTTTCAATAAAATACAGATTGAAAACAGACTTGTGATGAGAAGGAAGGCTGTCGATAGACTTCAACAGCTCCTCTCTCGTGAAATCGTATATAAGAATGTGTTTTTTTTCGTCCATTGCAGGATTTGTATCGGTTATTTCGGCAATTTCTGATATTTCTGTGGCTGTAAAATTTTCTGCATTTGTTTTACGGATGTACTGTAGCGCATTATTAATAACAATTTTTCTGAGCCATCCAAAAACAGCCTTTTCATCTTTCAGCTGTTGGTTTTTCTCAATGGCAGTCATAAAACTGTCCTGAACAATATCTTCAGCAGCCTGAAGATCTGCTACATAACGACGGCAAATCCCCAATAGTTTTGGGGAATAGTTGAGGTAAATTTTTTGCCAGTTTCCGTTATTCATCTTTTACTAATTTTCTACAACAAAAATGGAATTGAAACTTCCATTGTTTCCACTTATATATTGAGTTTGAACATTATTGATAAATACTTTATATTGTTTTAAGGGCGATGAAGTCGGTGTAATAAAAGACCTGATCATATAAAGATTGTTATTTAATACCTTCATATCTTCAATTCTTTTATATTGTGGATCCACAAAATTTATTGTATTATAATTTTTAAAATATACATTATCAATCTCAGGGCTAAATGTGTATAAGTCATTTGTATAAATGTCGGAAATTAATTTAGCATCACTTAAATTTGGATATAAAGTTGTTGTATTTGCGAAGTTTAAACTATTGTTATCAGTATTATAACAATTTAAATTTTGATTATTGTTACTGATAAAAAGATGATGGATTCCGCTATTGTTTTGAGCGAAGTTCTGACCCCATTGGCTGTTCAAACTGTAAAATGTATTGTTTTTGTAATAACCTGTCGGACTTCCAGAATAAACTGTATTGTTATAAAAATCTATAGAAACACGATAAAGATTAATAATATTATTTTGTAAAATAGTTTTCACTCCGTTTTTCCAATAACATAAACTATAAATAGTAGGAATTCCGGAACTAATGTTCTCAACATATCCTGCAAAAAGCTCTGTGTTATTTCTGACTACATAATCGCTAAAGTATGCTTTTGAAGTTGAAGGTATTCCCAAGTAGTTTTTTAGGTCATATTTCACATTATTTTTCCAAAAATAATACTCTGTATCGTTTATAGAAATATATTTGGTGCCGAAAACATAAATATTATTATTTTCAACAATTATTTTTGATGCTTGAATATTGTCTCCGTTTGGTAAATAATTTAAAACATTATTTTTCCAATAACATGCTCGGTTATTTTCAGATCCAGCAACATAAAGATCATAAGATGTGTTTTTCTGTTCAAGACCTTCAGTTTCATTCTCCCTGCAAGAAAAAATTAATGCTAACAACAAAATAAACGGTAAAATTAAATTTCTCATGGTTATTATTTTATATAGGATGACGAATTATAAAAAGGTTGCAGTAGATTTTAATAAAATATTACAGGTTTTGCAATTTTAGGGATTTTTACAATGTGATAAGGCTGAGTGACGATTGACGTTGCATTGCCCTGTAACAGTTTTTCTATATTTATTTCAAGGTTTGCTGCTGTTTCATCTGCTGCAACAATATCAATAGAATGACCACCATTTAGGTAAGTCTGATCAAAAACGGCAATTACCATATATTGATTAAAATTGATATTTGTTTCCGTAAATCCTCCTGATACATTATTGTTCGCATCCAGAGTATTGAGAAGGGTAGTCCATTGTGCAGAATTTGTGATGACAAGATTTTGCTGGGACAGGCTGTTTCCGATGAGTTCTCCTTTTCCGATTAACTGTAAATTAATTGGTGTTTTACTCTCAATATTTTCGTCTTTATCAGTACAGGAATAGTTGAAAAATAAAATTGAAATTAACAGAAGGAGTAGAAGTTTTTTCATGATCTATAAATTTAAGGGTTTCTGTATATATGATGAAAAAAAATCAAAAGGTTGCAGCAAAACATAAAAAAAGACTCAACTTTTTATTGAGTCCATAGATATTTTTAGCGTATAATTATCGGTTGATGATGTTGTTGGTCATCGTGGTATGATTGATGAGCTGATTTTTTTCGTCCCGTATTTCAATTTCCGAAACATGCATGGTTTTTCCTTTTCGGATAAATCTGGCAACTGCCGTTACTATGCCATCTTTTTTGCTTCTGAGATGATTGGAGTTAATATTAGTTCCAACACCGTAATATTTGCTGCCGTCAATAAATAGATTAGACAGGCTTGATCCCATCGTTTCGGCCAGAACACAGCTTGCACCGCCATGTAAAATTCCGAAAGGCTGGTGTACTTTAGGCTGTACAGGCATCGTTGCAGTAAGCGTTTCTTTTTCAAGATCAATATCTGTAAATTTTATTTCCAGAGTTTTGGCTAAAGTGATTTCGCCGCCCCAGTTATTCAAAAATTCCAGAATCTCTTCTTTGGATTTATTTTGTATATACATTTTTATGAATGATAATTAATGAATGATGAACAGTAAAAAGTAAAAAGTAAAAAGTGAAAAGTAAAAAGTGAAAAGTGAAAAGTAAAAAGTAATTTTGCTTCTAACTTCTAACTTCTAACTTCTAACTTCTAACTTCTGCTTCATTTCCCATAATATTAGGATTCCAGTTGGCAGGAACTTTTGGTACAATATCATTTTTGATGTAGTAATCCTCAATTTCCTTCATAATTTCAGCAAAACTTGCAGATTCTAATCTTTCGTAAGGGATCTGATATCCCAGATAAATAATATTTCTTTTAAAATCTCCGGCTGCTAAAACAATGGGTACTTTTGCTGCCAATGCCATATGGTAAAAACCCTTTCTCCACTTCGGAACCCAGCTTCTGGTTCCTTCCGGAGTAATCACAAGACTGAAATCTTCTTTGGCAAATTGTCTGGCAACAAAATTAACAAGATCATTTTTCTGGCTTCTGTCAATTCCTATTCCGCCCATACCCTTTACAATAGATCCATACCATGATTTGGTATGAGCATCTTTGATGATTATTTTTAATTTTTTTCCTAAAGACCAGTAAGCAAGATTTCCCAAGAGGTATTCCATATTGTGAGTGTGGGGAGCTACGACAAGGATGCAGCGGTCGAGATTATTTACGTTTCCTTGCAGCACAACTTTCCAGCCAAGAATTTTCAGCATCAGTCTGCCAATCAGTTTTCTCATTTTTTTCGGTTTAAAACAAAAAAGTATAACCAAAAAATGGTTATACTCTACAAATATATTGAAATATTGTTGCTCTTAAAATAAACTGCTGATAAAATCTGCGATTTTTACGGCGATTTCTAAAACTACTTGTACCATGGGTTAATTTTTTTTGCGTTTATAATTTGTGATATTTTAAAGTACGAATATAAGAATTATTTCTGTAATAAAACACTTTAGATTGAAAATTATTTTAATTTTTTGAGAGAAGAAGAGTGTGAATTTCAAACGGTTGCCTTCCATTCACACCTTCCGCACTCTCTAAAGCATAATTATTTGGTTTTAATGGATAATTCTTTTTTACCGTCTTTTATTTTGATGTCAACATTTTCTAGTTCACCGATTTTTTTCTTCATCGTATCCATCACCCGCTTTGCTTCGCCTTTAGGGTATTTTTTGCCATTGATGATTACACTATCTTTATCATCAGAATTGTACTCTATAGTTGAGCCGTTTATCTTGATCACATTTTCGCTTTCTCCTTCATATTCATTCTCATCATTGTCATTGATGCCATTTCCATCTGCATCACCATTCAGATTGATATCATTATCTTTCAGTGAAATTACTACTGAAGTTTCCGGAACAACCAGTTCGTAGTCAATATGATAATCTCTGAAACGGTGATCGTAAGGATATTTTACATAATTTGGAAGAATCACTTTATTGTTCATAATTTCTACAGGAACATGCACATTCAGTGGAATATTGTATCCTTTTGCATCTTTTTTAATAATAAGATAAGGAGTTTTAACGTCCGGTTTTCTGGTAATGTCTACATGGATCCAGTCTTTTTTATAAACATAGCTTTTATCAGAGTACAGATCATCATCATAGCCCACAAAATTCTGCGGAATGGTAATTTGTTTTACATCTACATAAATGGTGTCAGACTCAGTATTGATGGCAATCTCTTCGGTGTCTTCCTTATGACCTGTAAAAAGCATTTCTCTTTTTGCCATGCTTACTCCGAAGTAAGTTCCCAAGCCGATTACGGTAAGAAAAAGAGCGCCTAAAACCCATCCTATATTTCTCAATTTTGTTTTTGGAGAGAAAATTTTGATGCTCAGCAGGCTAAAAAGTATAGCTGGAATCAGAGATCCGATGATGATTAATGCTGCCAGAACATTATACAAACCGTTGTCGTCAAAATAAAATTTCATTTCATTGGCACCAGGAAAATTAGAATCAATCCCAAAAAGTCCGAAAACTACAAATACTCCGATAATGCTGCTTATTGCCATGATGGCGAAGAAAATTCCGATGATATATTTCAGGACGTTCCAGATTCCGCTTCCTGCTTTGTTAACGTAAGGTTTGTTTTCAACATATATTTCTCCTGCTCTTGTTGTGGTTTCATTGGCAAACTGTACAATTTTGCTGGATTCTTCCTTTAAATTATCAAAGTTGAGCGGCTTGCCCTTCATTTTCAAAAAATCTGATGCGGTTTCTGCTTTTGGCAATACAGCCCAAAGAATAATGTAAAGAATAATCACTAAGAAAGATGATCCTGGTGCGATCCATAACAGGATAAATGCTCCTACCCAAATCAATCTCATCCAGCTGATTTCTAAACCGAAATACGCAGCCAAACCAGCACATACACCTGCTATTTTTTGTTTTTCGGGGTCTCTGAACAGTTGTTTTTTATCGGTATAATAAGTTCCGGAGCTTTTGGCTTTAGAATTTTTCTCTGAGTAATATGCTTCTTCCTGTTCTTCAATTTTTTCAGGTGAGCCGATCTGTGCAATTACTTTTTCTACATCAGCATCATTGATCACTTCGCGTCTTCCAAGAGAGTCTTTGAAGATCTCAACCATTCTTATTTCTATGTCGTGCATTACCTCATCTGCTTCCGAAATGTCCAGAGAGCTTCTCAGAGCGTTCAGGTAATCGCTGAGTTTTATATATGCGTGTTCTTCTATGGTAAAAGAAAAACCTGCGAGTCCTATTGAGAGTGTCTTGTTCATAGCTTTTTGTTTTTAATTTTTTTGAGTGATTTGATTTACAGAATCTGTCAGTTCTTTCCAGGTATTCTGAAGCTCGGTAAGAAAAGTTTTGCCTTTTTCAGTAATCTGGTAATATTTTCTTGGTGGTCCGCCGGTTGATTCTTCCCATCTGTAGGAGAGAAATTCTCCGTTTTTCAATCTTGTCAAAAGAGGGTAGAGTGTTCCTTCCACTACATCCAGTTTTCCTTTTTTGAGCTCATCAATCAGATCAGAAACGTACATTTCACGATAGTTGATGAGGCTTAAAATACAGAATTCCAGAATCCCTTTTCGCATTTGCGCTTTGGTATTTTCGGTATTCATTGTTAATTGGTTTTATTAATTATTGATCATCATTTCAGAGTAAAGTTCCTAGCTAGATGAACTTATTCTGATTTTATATTACAAAGATATGTAATTAAAATGGTATTATGCAATACAAAGTAGTAAAATATTTTAATAATTTATTTTAATATATTGATTTTCAGTATAATAATTTTTTTTATTGTTATTTGTTAATTTTGGTCAAAGTTAAATTTTCGTCTAAATATTGTATTTTTGAAGTATGAAAATTCAAAAAGAAATAGATTTTATTATCGCTGTAGATGCATTGAAAAATGTTCAGCGAAGAAATTACAATGCCGATGATTCCCGCAGAGAAAATACAGCGGAACATTCGTGGCAGATCATCATTTTGGCTCAGATTCTTTTTCCTTATGCAAAAAACAGAGCGGATATTGATTTGCTGAGAGTAATCAGAATGCTTTCCATTCACGACTTGGTTGAAATTGAAGCTGGTGATACTTTTCTGTTTGACGAAGCAGCTATGGTTGGAAAATTTGAAAGAGAAAAAATTTCTGCTCAGAAGATTTTCGGAATTTTGGATGAGCCGATCCGCTCAGAATTTTTTAATCTCTGGCTGGAATTTGAAGAAGAGCAGACCCCGGATGCTATCTTTGCGTGTGCTATTGACAGAATTATGCCTTTTATCTTAAATTCCCATACCTCAGGAAAAAGCTGGACAGAAGCTAAAGTTACAGAACTTCAGATCCGAAATATGCTTGAAAATGCTATCTGCAGAGCATCTGATGAAATGGGGGAGGCTTTCCATCAACTGCTGAATCTGAATCTGGAAACCGAAAAAGTATTAAAGTAGTATATAAAACATCGGCGGGCAAAGCCCGCCGATGTTTCACAATATCTGAATTGGTTTTTTTAACTCGTCAATGGCTACAAAAGTAAAATCTCCTGTAATCGCTTTTTCTCTTTCATAGGAGTACATCTGTTCGGTATAGATTTCTACGCTTACTTTCATGCTGGTTGTTCCGACATGGGAAACTTTTCCGACAAGTTCAATGATTGTTCCTGCAGGAATTGGTTTTTTAAAGTCAATTTTGTCACTGCTTACAGTTACTACCCGTTTTCTGGCAAATCTGGTGGCAGCAATGAAAGCTACTTCGTCCATCAGCTGCATGGCAGTACCGCCGAAAAGAGTGTCGTAATGGTTGGTAGTATTCGGGAAAACTGCTTTGAAAATTCTGGTTTCGGAGGCTTCAATTCTTTCTTCTGTTGTCATTTCATTATAAATTTAAGGCAAAATGAAAGTTTAAGCCAACAGAAAAATAATCAGAGATAAAAATCTCTGAAGGTCTGCTAATCAAAAACTTCAAATCGCGAAAGTTTTTATTTTAAGGAAAATTGGCAGGTCTCCTGGCTGATAACCATCTTTTATCTCCTTCCCATGACTTTGCACAGTGGTTTTGTGATAAAGATTAGCGTTACTTACAGTTGCGCGACAGCTCGTGATTTTCACACGATTCCCTTTTCATCTGCGGTTAAGCAAAACCATTTTTCCGAAAGCTTATACGCTTTCTGGGGATAAAAATAAGAATTAAAATTCAGATTTTATTCAGGATTATGGTATACAATCTGGCTAATTACTTTTCCTTCTTTAATAGTCCAGAATGTAGTATAACGGTTTTCTCCCGAACCGTTGATCATGTACAAGAAAATATGGTCTTTATCAATAGAAGAAACTCCGGCTTTGTCGAAATCCATTGTAGGCTCAAACATATTTTTGATCGCTTCTCTTACAAAAACAGATCCTCTGCCCGGCTGCTGTACTCTGATAGATTTTACCTCAGTAAGTCCTTCCGGAAGCTCCTTTCCGATTCCCCAAGGTTTTTGTTTATCAATTTTAATGATATTTCCTTCAGAATCTTTTTCCTGTTTTTTGAATTTTGCGCTTGAAGGATATACATCAATAATCACTTTTGTACGTTCGTTGTTGGGAATTTTCGGGTTGGTATCATCTGTAAATATAAGTGATCTCCCATTTTTTGATTTAGAAGGAGTAAATTTAGGAAGCTGATCAATAAACGTGATCCGATCTTTATTGACCATGCCTTCCTTTGTAAGACTGTCATATCTCACAAAAGGTTTAGGAATTTCATCCTTTTCAGGATATTTTATCCAGATCCAGTCGGTTTCTCCAGGTGCAGGCTTCACATATACGAAAACATCACCTTTCTTCATTCTAATCTTATCTACTATTTTCCGGTAATCTTCTTTGTGAACCCGTACCATTGCATAGCCTTCTTCTGCTTTTACAACGCCAAATGGAATTTTGTTCTGTGCCTTTAATAAACAGACAGAAAAAAGGCTGAATATGGATAAGTATGTTACTTTATTGATGAATTTCATTTTTATTTAAAATATTATAGTCCAAAGATATAAATTAAATATTTTTTGGAAGATAATTAAATTGTTTCAGATCAGATAAATCTTTTACTGGTCGTAAACAGCCTTCAGAAAGGAGATACAGGTCATCTGCAATATCAATAACATCCTGATATTGATGATCCGAAATGATAAACCCTTTATTCTGAGTTTGCTGTCTGATCATTGTTTTTATTTCTGAAATTATTTTAGGAGATAAATTTTGAAATGGCTCATCAAGCAAGATAAACTCAGCATCTGAATACAGAAGGAGCAGGATCTCTATAATTCTTACTTCTCCGCCAGAAAGATTTTTTGGGGTTTCGTCAAGAAACGGTTGCATTAATGGATTTTGAAAAAGCTTTTCGGTATTTTGATGACTGCAGAAAAGGGTGATGAGTTTTTTGATATTTATATTTTTCGGAAGAAAGGTGTTTTGAGGCAAATAGGCAATGATGTTTTTCCTGTCAGATTGTTTTTGCAGAATTTGATGATTGTACTTTATGTATTGACTATTTCCTTTTGCTGTGCCAAAAATAATTTGAAGTAAAGTAGATTTTCCGCAGCCATTTCTTCCTAAGATCCCAATAGTTTTTCCTGTTTCGCAGCTTAAATAAATATCTCTCAGGATATATTTTTCACCGTAAGACTTTGTGATGCTGTCAATGTGAAGTATGCTCATAATAATGATGTTACGAATGATAAAACAACAGAAATTATGATTGTAGTTTTCCATAAATAAATTCTTGAAAATCCGAAATTGGCATAAAAAACATATTCATTTCTAAACCGCAATTCGTAAATAAAATAATGGAGAAACGGAAATAGCAACATAAAACTTAAGCCGAAAATTTTGATGCTGAAACCAATCATCAATGACAGTAAAAAAGAAAATAAAACTCCCGGAATGAGAAGTTTTCTGTAAAAAAACCATAGAATCTTAAGTTCTTTTGACATTTTTCAAAAATAATTAAAATTAATCACACCTTAAAGATTTTTTTCATGTATTATAAATTATGTGTATTTTAGTAGAAACTTTTTAACCATGCTACTATGATAAAAAAATTACTCTATTTATTTCTGATCTTATCAGGTGTTTCATTTTATTGCACCTACACTGAAACGGATAAAAGCAGTTTCCTTTCTTATGATATAAAACCACCCGCAAATATTCAGATAAACAATATTTCACAGAATTCGGCTACTGTTAACTGGGCATTAAATTCTAATGCCAATTTTTATATGGTTAGATTTAGAATAGCAAATAGTAACAGTCCATGGCTTTCCATTCAGATTCCATCCAATCAGAGTTTTTATATTATTAATGGACTGATGTCTTGTACTACATACGAAGTACAGGTTGCGGATTATGTTGGTTCAGGCTCGGTAAGTTACTCTTCATCCTTATTCTTTACCACTTTAGTAGCGGATGCTTGTGTTTCTGCTTCTTTAGATTCTTCTCAAAAGAATATTTCCAATGTTACCATCACTCCTTTTTCAGGTTCTGGACTCCCGGCAATGGTAAGCAATTCTGGGGCTTCCAATTACACAGATTACAAACCTGATCCTGCAAGAAAAATTACCTTGATTACAGGATCAGTCAACAATATAATAACTGTTACGAAATCGGCACCTCTCAATTCTTTCGATGGTGTTACGGTTTGGATAGACTTTAACGGAGACGGAATCTTCAGTGATAATGAACGAATCATGATTTCATATGCTATCAGTTCTACTGTGCTTTCTAGCTTCTCTGTACCCGCAAGTGTTGCCAAATGTGATGTTACAATGAGGGTAATTTATTCTCCTCCTACAGTTCAGAGTGCCTGTGGGAATTTTGCTACAGGAGAAGTGGAAGACTACAGTGTTCATATCACAACATTATCAAACCTGGGTTTACATGAAGCAGAAATAGATGGTGAGATACTTGCCTTTCCTAATCCGGTAAAAGATATTTTATATTTTACAATCAGTTCTCTGGATTATAATTATGAAATATACAATACAACAGGGCAGATGATGAGCAAAGGAAGATTGTACAATAAAAGTCTTGATGTGAAATTGCTGCCGAAGGGAATTTATTTTATTTCATTATGGAGTAAAGAAAAAAAAATAAGGTTAAAATTTATAAAAGACTGATATTTTTTATATTCAAATGTTAAGCTTTTATTTTTGATATGATAAATCTGCAGACTTATAAAAATGAGCTTACCGACAACGGTTTTGCTGTGATCAATAATATCTTTTCTGAAGAAGAAATTAAGAATATAAGTGAGGTTATCTTAAATATAGACACTTCAAAAGATACTTTCAGAAAATCAGAAGATCTTTTTGCGATCAGGCAGTTTTTAAAAGAAATTCCGGAGGTAAAAGATTTGATTTTTAATGAAAATTTAAGAACGATCATCAGAGAAATTTTTGGTGAAAATTATTTTGTCATAAAAAGCATTTATTTTGATAAGCCAGAGAAATCGAATTGGTATGTTGCTTATCATCAGGACTTAACGATTTCTGTTGATAAGAAATTACAACTGGAAAATTTCGGACCCTGGACAACCAAACAAAATCAGTTTGCAGTACAGCCTCCATTAGACATTCTTGAAAACATTTTTACCATAAGAATTCATCTGGATGATACAGACGAAAACAACGGAGCTTTAAAAGTAATCCCCAAATCTCACGCAAAAGGAATTTACAGACCTGAAACCATCGACTGGACTATAGAAACGGAAAAAATGTGCAGTATAGAAAAAGGTGGCATCATGCTGATGAAACCTTTACTTCTCCACGGTTCAAACCGTACTACCAACGGAAAAAAAAGAAGAGTGATTCATATTGAGTTTTCGGATAGAGAACTTCCTGAGCAGCTGCAGTGGTCGGAGAGGATGAATTAAAATAAAAAAAAAATTGAAAATTAGCGTGTAAGAATTGATTATTGAGATCATTCGACTTTGATCAGGATGATATTTCTAAAACCAAATATTCCATTTAAACAGAATGATGTACGGTGTCATGCCGAGAGAAGCCGAAGTTCAAAAATTGATAATATTCAAAAAAAAACCTCTTGCAGTCGAAAGAGGTTTCATTATTTAAAAATCGCAATCTATTATTTCACGAAAATTTCGTCCACAAAAATATAAGAATCTCCGCCTGCTCCCTGATGCCATTCCGGAAGTTTCCCAAAATGATAAGCTTTTACTTTAAGAAATCTGGCTTCCGTAGGGAAAATATCCGTTGAGAAATCTTGAATCTGTACATTGGTGTCTTTAGGATCAATATTATTTTCTAATGTTTTCAGCAGGATAAAATTTTTACCATCCATTGAAGCATAATATTCTACTTTTTTAGGCATTAAAATCCACGCTCTGCTGTCCTGTAAATAAGTTGAGGAGATATGATTGATCGGCTGCGGCGATTTAAAATCTATAATTGCTTCAAAAGTTTGTCCCTGATAACCCTGCCATTCGCCTTTTCTCCAGTTGGTATCACCTTTTATTCCGTCGATAACGGCTAATTTACCTCCTGCTGTATATTGAGGATTTGCTGTTGCATTGATGGTAATATTCCAGTAATTGGGACGTTTATTAAAATCGGCGGTGGTAACTGAGCTTTTTTCACCGTTTTTCTCTGCGTAGGCAGAGACTTGTGTTGTTTTACTGATCATAAAAGGCTCTTTATATACCCTAAAGGTTTTTCTTACATTTTTGTCGTTTTCATCCAACGTCATGTAATAGACTTTATCTTTTTCGTTGAGAGGTGTTATTTTTACCTGAGTTGTAAAATCAAAAATCCGGTCTGCAGCAATGACAGGAGACGCTGTCTGCTCAGAATATTTTAAATCTTTAACTGTTTTTACATTTTCAAAACCTAAAGTTTTAAGTTCACTTTTTTGGGTGTTTCTGGTGATGGTTCTGGTTGTTCCGTCTTCTAAGTGAAGTTTAATTTCATCAAAATAAGGCGTTACCGTTTCCCATTCCGGTTTCCCGGGAGTTACGGAATAAATTCCCATCGAACTCAAAATAAACCATGCACTCATTTGTCCGCAGTCTTCATTTCCGATTAAACCATCGGGCGAATTTTTATAGAAATTATCAAGAATGTATTTTATTTTTTCTTCGGTTTTTTGTGGTTTATCAACAAAATTATAAAGATAGGCTATGTGGTGACTGGGTTCGTTTCCTTGAGCATATTGTCCTATCAGTCCTGTAATATCTACCTGTTCTCTCCCTGTTGTTTTGTCTGATGCTGAAAAAATTGCATCAATAAACTGCTCAAATTTCTGTTTTCCGCCATGAGCCTGAATTAATCCCGGAATATCCTGCGGAACGAAGTAAGAATAATGCCACGAGTTTCCTTCTGTATAATTATTGTTAACTTCACTTGGATCAAACGGTTCGTACCAGTTTCCGTTTTTTCTCGCCTGCATAAAACCATTGTTCGGATTGTAAAGATTTTTCCAGTTTTGGGAACGTTTCATAAAATATTCATAATCATCTTTTTTGCCTAAAATATTTGCCATCTGAGCAATACACCAGTCATCATAAGCATATTCCAGTGTTTTTGAAACACTTTCATGCTCATCATCAATACTGATGTAATTTTTCTGTTTATAAGCATTAAGACCAAAAATATCCTGCATTGCAGAATTTTTAGACGCCTCAAAAGCTTTTTCATAATCGAAACCTGTAATTCCTTTTGCCATTGCATCTGCAATTACAGAAACACCGTGATAGCCGATCATACATTCAGTTTCGTTGGAGGCAAGTTCCCAGACAGGAATTCTCCCGCCCTGTTCGCGCTGTTTAATGAAAGTGTTAACGAAGTCTGCTGTTCTTTTCCTGTCGATTAAAGTCATCAAAGGATGCGCACCTCTGAACGTATCCCATAACGAAAAAACGGTGTAATAATCAAAGTTTTTCGCCATGTAAAATTTATTGTCTCTTCCACGGTATTTTCCGTCTACATCCATATTGATGTTGGGTTGTGTGAAAACGTGATACATTGCCGTGTAAAAAACAGTCAGTTTGTCTTTATCAGAAGATTTAACTTCAATTTTTGAAAGTTCTTTATTCCAGTCGGCTTCTGCCTGTTTTTTAATTAAATCAAAATCATTTGAACTTCCTTCAGCCAGCATATTTTTTGCTGCACCTTCGTAACCTGTCGGAGAAATTGCCACTTTTACAAGAATTTTTTCTCCTTTTTTAACAGCTGTTGTTAGGGCTAAAACCAATTTTGTTCCTTTCAATAGGTTATTTTCAGAGCTTCCGTTGACTTCTTTTTTAGAAATTTTCAATGGTTTTGAAAATTCAATTCTTGCATAAATATATTGATTGGTTGCCCAAGCTTCACTTCTTCTGAAAATTTCAATCGTTTTGCTGTCGATAATTTTTACTTCACCTTCCAGCAATTTATCTCTGTGATTTAGATCTAAAATAATATTGGCGGTTCCGGCTTTGTTGAATTTATATTCGTGATAACCTACTCTTTTTGTCGTCGTTAAACGAACATCGACGTTATGTTTGTCTAATTTAACCGAATAAAAACCAGCGGTTGCCTTTTCATTTTTGTGAGAAAATTTAGAAGAGTATTCTTTCGGTGTTAAACCCACTTTTCCCATGGTTGGCATCAGCATAATGTCTCCATAATCTGAAACTCCGGTCCCATTTAAATGCGTGTGCGAAAAACCGTAAATCGCAGAATCGGAATAATGATAACCGCTGCAGCCGTCCCAACTTCCGTCAATTCTCGTATCGGGAGAAAGCTGAACCATCCCAAACGGGACAACAGCACCGGGAAAAGTATGACCATGACCGCCCGTTCCGATAAAAGGGTTTACGTATTGTGAAAAGTTTTGTGAAAACAAGTGATGAGCAATAAATCCTAAAAGAATGATTAGTATTTTTTTCATGGATATCAATTTAAAAAATTGCCCTAAAATACATAATTTTTAGATGTGAAAGAATTTATCTATGGATAAGTTTATTGATTCTAAATAATTAAAAATTGCGTAAATTTGTAGTCAATTTATATTTTATGTTGACTAAAGAAAAGGTTCAGAATTTCATTAAAGAAATAGAAGTAGATGATCTGGTAAATAATTTTCAGATTATGGGAAATGATGTTTATATTGATATGACTGCTCATTCCCCTGCAATGCATGAAAAGAAAAAGCTTGAAGCGGCAATGAAGCAGGCTTTTGCCAGTGAGTTTGGAGATGATATTGTTTTGAAACTTAAAATTGTTTCGCCTGAACCAAGCGAAATTCAGCAAAGTCAGATCAAAGGAAAACAAATTCCGGGAATTCAGAATATTATTGCGATTGCATCAGGAAAGGGCGGTGTTGGTAAATCTACTGTTGCTGCTAATCTTGCGGTAACTTTAGCAAAAATGGGCTTTAAGGTGGGTTTATTAGATGCAGATATTTACGGTCCATCAGTTCCTACCATGCTTGACACGGAAGGACAGAAGCCAATTTCTGTAGAAGTTAACGGAAAGAATTTAATGAAACCTGTTGAAAATTATGGGGTAAAAATGCTTTCCATAGGATATTTTTCAGGAGCCAATCAAGCGGTAGTTTGGAGAGGACCAATGGCTTCAAAAGCTTTAAACCAAATGATAAGAGACGCAGCTTGGGGAGAGCTGGATTTCTTGTTAATTGATCTTCCTCCCGGAACAGGAGATATTCACTTATCAATCATTCAGGAAGTTCCGGTGACGGGAGCGGTAATTGTAAGTACGCCTCAACATGTTGCTTTAGCAGATGTGAGAAAAGGTATTGCCATGTTCCAGATGGAAAGCATCAACATTCCTGTTCTTGGATTGGTAGAAAATATGGCGTATTTTACCCCGGAAGAATTGCCCGAGAATAAATATTATATCTTTGGAAACCAGGGAGCGCAGTATTTGGCAGATGATCTGGGAATTCCTGTTTTAGGAGAAATTCCTTTGATTCAGAGCATCAGAGAAGCGGGAGATGTCGGAAGACCGGCGGCTTTGCAGGAAGGCTCTAAAATTGCTGAGATTTATACGGAAACGGCACAAAAAATGGTGGAAAGTCTTGTGGAAAGAAATAAATTTCTTCCTCCGACAGAAGCGGTGAAAATTACTACAATGGCAGGTTGTTCACCGAAAAAATAATGTAATTTCAAATAAATTTTGGAAAACCAAACCAAATATGGAAATAAAAACAACACACGAAGATACAGTAACCAGAGTGATGGAGGCTTTAGACAGCATTCGCCCGTTTCTGAATAAAGATGGTGGAGATATTGAGCTGATTGATGTAAAAGACGAAACAGTTTTTGTTAAGCTTTTAGGTAATTGCTCAGGTTGTTCTCTTAACTTTTCTACACTTAAATTGGGTGTAGAAAATACCATCAAACAATACGCTCCTGAAATTGAAAAAGTAGTAAATGTAGAGTGAAAATAAAGCAATATACATTAGATTAGAGGCAGACCTGTAAAGGTCTGTCTTTTTTGTATGGTCTGATCTCAATACTAATTCACAAATTATTTCTATAATAAAAAGCCGCAGTAAAAAACTGCGGCTCACTTAATAAAAACTATAAACTGAAAAAACTAGGATAAGAATTTAGTAATTATTTGATTGAGTTCTTCTGCATGAGTAACATTCAGACCGTGCGGAGCGCCTCCAATGGTCACAAAATGATTGTCCGGAATGCCTTGAGCCGCTTGCTGACCGGAAGTTTCGATGGGAACAATCTGGTCGCTGTCGCCGTGAACGATAAGCGTTTTAACGGTAACATTGGCGAGTTCAGATCTGAAATCTGTGTCTGCCCAGCTTTCTGCACATTTGATGGTGGCAATAGGCGAGGCACACGACGCGATAGCCCAGTCAAAATCCATTTGTTTTGGACTCACGGTCGGAGAAAGCATTCCATAATTATAAAAATTTTTGTGGAAAGTCTCCAAAAAGTTTATTCGGTCTAGCTTCAGATTTTTCATAATTTCAGCCAATTCTTCTGGTGGAACTCCGTGCGGATTGTCCTCTTTTTGTTTAACCAAAGGAATGATGGATGAAATTAATGCTGCTTTATCAATATTTTCAGAACCATAATTAGTCAGATAACGTACGACTTCTCCGCCACCCATGGAAAAGCCAAAAAGAATTACATTTTTTAGCTCAAGCTGAGAAATTAACTCATGAAGATCTGCCGCAAGAGAATCATAATCATAGCCGTCTAAAGTAGGTGCAGATTTCCCGAATCCTTTTCTGTCATAGGTAATAACTCTGTAACCTAGATCAAGAAGTACAGGAACCTGAAGTTCCCAGGATTTTCCGCTCAATGGCCATCCGTGAATGAGAATAATAGGCTGTCCTGATCCGAAATCTTCATAATAAAGTTCAAAACTCTTGTCATTTTGTTTTGTAATGTAAGGCATATCTATATTTTTTGGTGTAACACATTCAAAACAAATTTTGAGCCAGCTGAGGTATTATTTTTAATCTTTATTGTCATTATTTTAATTTTATAATAATTTGTAACATTTTTATTCAAGAGATACTAACTCTACAGAGTACAATCAAATGACTTTACAACAAAAGGAATTTTTAGAAAGGATTGAAAAGCATAAAGGAATCATTTATAAGATTTCCAAGATTTATATGGATGACCAGAGTGATCGGGAAGATCTTTTTCAGGAAATTATCTATCAGGTCTGGAAAGCGTATTCTACTTTCAGGGGAGATAGTGAATTTTCTACCTGGCTTTACAGAATTGCTCTTAATACTGCCATTATGTTTCTGAGATCCGAGAAAAGAAGAAGTTTCATAACCAATGATGATTTTTCTGACTATAGAATAAAAAACGAAGAATACGATGACGAAAAAGAAGAGAACCTTTTAAAAATGTATTCTGCGATCAATAAACTTAATCCCATTGATAAAGCATTTATATTTTATTATCTGGAAAATTTTTCCGGAAAACAAATTGCCGAACAAATGGGAATTTCAGAGGGGAATGTAAGGGTGAAAATGAACCGGGCAAAAAATAAACTCAAAGAACTTTTAAACTAAAAATTATAGTAATCTTAATAACTTTTGCTATGAATATAGATGAACTGAAAAATATATGGAATGAAGATCAGTTTGAGAAGATTCCTGAAATTAATATGGAAGATAAAAACCGCATCCATCTTCCTTTAGAAAAGATAAGAAAAAATATGAGGATGGAATTTTGGTCTACTCTGGGTATTTTTGTTTTTGCTTTTGCACTGATTGCTGTCTGTGAAGCACCGTTCAAGTTTAAATTTTATATTTCCATTCTTGTTGCTTCGATGATTTTTGTTACCGTGTTTTTTTTCGATAAGTTTTTTAAACTTTACAGAAATATGACCGATATGAATCTTAATACATTTGAAGGACTCAAAGATCTTCTGCATCAGCTTGAGCTTAATAAACAGTATTATCTGTCTTTTTATGTTGCGTTTGCTCCTTTTCTGGTATGCGAACTGTTGATTGTTCTGGAGTTTATTCCGCGGCAGCTACCATTATCCGACAC
>VFQP010002170.1_pt1 | contig 22772 bp, 20 predicted proteins | sample 3512351 | NCBI WGS metagenome assembly VFQP01 (sample SAMN10412372, study PRJNA504923) | tailings metagenome | isolation source: Relicate 1 Philex TSF1 revegetated site | place: Philippines: Tuba, Benguet | collected 2017-08-29
TGCCTCGGCGGGCTCAACATGGGCGAATACGCCTACGACTTCACCGGCGAGAACGCGCATGACGGGCCGTCACTCAATCCGCTCAATACGAGCCGCATGACGGGCGGATCTTCGGGCGGCTCGGCGGCAGCCGTCGCAGCCGGTTTCGTGCCGGTCTCGCTCGGCTCGGACACCAACGGCTCCATTCGGGTCCCCGCCTCATTCTGCGGTCTCTATGGCCTGAAACCCACGTACGGGCGTCTCCCGAGAACGGGCACGTTTCCCTTCTGCGACAGCCTCGACCACCTCGGCCCGTTCGCACGTTCGGTTGCGGACCTCGCCCTTACCTACGACGCGTTGCAGGGTCACGACGGATCCGACCCGGTTTGTGCAAATCGTCCCGTCGCCCCGACGCTCCCCGAAATAGCGAAAGGACACGACGGTCTCCGGGTCGCCGTTGCCAATGGCTATTTCCATACCGATGCCGAGCCAGGGGCGCTGGCCGCGTTGGAGCGTGCCGCGAAAGCACTCAATACCTCGGACGAAATAGACATCCCCCGCGCCGCAGAAGCTCGCGCGGCAGCTTTCCTCATCACAAACGCCGAGGGCAGCGCACTTCATCTGGAGCGCCTGCGAAAGCAACCAGCCGATTTCGATCCCGACACGCGCGACCGCTTCATCGCCGGTGCACTTCTCCCTGCGAGTTGGTACGTCTCCGCACAGCGCTTCCGCCGCATGTTCGAGAACACGATGACGGACATCTTCACGCGCTACGACGTCATCCTCGCGCCGTCCGCGCCCTGCAGTGCGCCGCGCCTGGGACAGAAGACCATCGTTCTCGGGGGGCGCGATGTGCCGCTGCGCGCTAACATGGGCATCTATACGCAGCCGATTTCCTTTGTCGGCCTGCCGGTCGCCGCCGTCCCTGTCCGCGATACAGACGCTCTGCCCTATGGCATCCAGGTCATCGCCGCGCCCTGGCGGGAGGATCACTGCTTGCGTATCGCCGCCGCGCTCGAGCGTGCCGGCCTCAACGGCTAAGCGCGCCGCACCCTGCGCAGGCTCGGAGAGGCTGGAGCGCCGAAAGCCTGCCGGAACGCGCGCGAAAAATGCGCCTGATCCGCGAAACCAGCCGCATGCGCGGCTTCGGTGAAACTGCTGCCCGCAACGATCTCTCCGATACCGCTACGCAACCGCTGCCAGATGCGAAAACGCCGGAACGGCACGCCGACCTCTTGCGCAAAGAGATGTTGGAAGCGCGAGGATGAGAGTCCCACGTCGCGCGCAACATCGGTGGCATTCGATGCGTCGCGATCATCGGTCGCGAGGGCATTCAAAGCGCGAGCGATGCGCAGATCGATCGAGCGCCGCGTCCGCGGCTTGGAGAAGCCGAGAAGACTATCGAGCGCGGCATCGACCCAGCCGGCGCCGTCGCGCGCCTCGTAAAGCGCGCGCAGGGTCGAAAGCTCTCCGCTCTCCCCCAGTAAGGCGCCGCGCTCCTCCCAGTGGGCGCCGACCAAGGGCGTCAGCGCATCGGCGCCCGCCTCACCGGGCTCGAGGTAAAGCACCGCCAACGGTTGTCCGGCGACATCGAACTCATACGGCAAGCCTGCGGGAACGACGGCCGTGCGGCAGTGCTGCCAGGACCCACCATCGATCCGTAAGCGGAAGCTCGAGTAGAGCCCCGCAAGATAGACGGGTACGCTGTGCGCATGCGGAGCATTGTAGCCGAGCGGCCCGGCGAACAGCGCGCGTCTTGCATCGAGATGCCAGATCGGCAGCAAATCCTCATCCCGGCCAGTCTTCATCGCAGCACGTTCGTTCAAGTGTGTCCCATCCGGCATCGCTAGGCTTTGCGAACTTCCTACATCCTTATGGAGAGCCCGCCTCGATGTCGACCCCGGATCTCGATGACCGCCGGAACGGAACTGTCAGCCGCCGGTACCTGCTCGCTTCCACTGCGGCCCTGACGGCGGCGCCCTGGGTTCTGCGCGGGCTGGCGACACCGGCAAATGCGGCCGCTCCGAAGCTTGGCCCGTGGCAGCCAAAACACTGGCGCTTCAAGCTCGGCAACTTCGAGCTGACGACCATCGCCGACTCGGAAGTTTTCATTGATGGTCCTTATCCGATCATCGGCGCCAACGATGATGAAGCCACCGTTCGCGCCCTGATGCGCGACAATCTACTCCCCGAAGGCAAGTATCAGCCGGGCTTCTCACCGACCATCGTCAATACCGGGCGCGAGCTGGTGCTGTTCGACACCGGCAACGGCGAAAACGGATTCGTGCCGCGCCCGAACGGCGGCTGGCTCGCTGCCGGGCTTGCGGCGGCCGGCTTCAAGCCCGAGGAGATCGATATCGTCGTTCTCAGTCACGGCCATCCCGATCATGTCGGCGGTCTCATGGAAGCCGGTAAGCCGCTGTTCCCCAATGCGCGCTACGTGATCGGCCAGGTCGAATACGACTTCTGGGCGCCCGAAGGGAAGCATACCGGCGACTTGGAGAAGTTCGCCGCCGTATTCCGCGCCAACACCAAATCCATCGCCGATCGCTTCACGTTCCTGAAGCCGGGCGACGACGTGGTGACAGGTATCCGCTCGGTGGAAGCCTATGGCCACACCCCAGGACATTTGAATTTCCACATCGAGAGCGAAGGCCACGCGATCTATTTCTGGGCCGACTGCGCGCATCACCAAGTTGCGTCCCTGACGCGCCCGGACTGGCACTGCGTCTTCGACGCCGACAAGGAGCAAGGCGCTGCAACGCGCAGGCGCGTATTCGACATGCTGGCCGGCGAGCGCATCCCTATCGTGGGCTATCACATGCCGTTCCCGTCGGTCGGCTATGTCGAACGCCAGAGCCCGACCGCCTATCGATGGCTGGCACACACGTACCAGCTAAACCTCTAGGCTGACGGCCGCTCCCCGCGACGAGCGACCGGGCGCCGCCTTTGCGCATCGGCCGGGATCGAATAAGTTCCGGCCGATGAGCCACGACCTGTCTTTCAAGACCACGATGAACTTCGCTTACGGCGAGCCGGCGCCCGTGAGCCCCGGCATCGTGCGCATCGTGGCCGACAACCCAAGCCCGTTAACCTTCAAGGGCACAAACACCTATCTCGTCGGCATGACGGAACTTGCGGTGATCGACCCCGGTCCCAGCGACGACGTCCACCGCGCCGCGATCCTGAAGGCCGCTGCCGGACGGCCGATCCGCCAGATCATCATTACGCACGCGCACCGCGATCACGTGGATGGGGCGGCAGCCCTGAAAGCCGCGACGGACGCGCCGATCTATGGCTACGGGCGCGAGGATTTCCCACCCGTTGGCCCGAGTACAAATCCGCAAGGGTCGGAGTTCATCGATTACGTCTTCACGCCTGACGTGAATGTGTCCCATGGCGAAGTGATCGAAGGCCCGGAGTGGCGTCTCGAGGCGCTCTACACGCCCGGCCACGCGCCCGATCACCTCTGCTTTGCATTGCTCGGCCGATCGACGATCTTTTCGGGCGATCACGTCATGGCCTGGAACACGACGCTCGTGGCCCCGCCGGAGGGTTCGATGTCCGATTACGTGGCGTCCCTGCAGCTTTTGCTGGCGCGGTCCGAAACGGTCTATCTGCCGGGTCATGGTGGTCGCATCGACGAGCCGCAGCGCACCGTTCGCGCTTATCTCCTCCATCGGCGCTGGCGGGAAGAGTCGATCCTGGAAGCAATCCGCGGTGGCATCGGCACGATCCAATCGATCGTGCCTGTCATCTATCCGACGATCGACCAGAAGCTAACGAGCGCGGCTGCCCTTTCCGTCCAGGCCCACGTGGAGCATCTCATTGCTCGCGGGCTCGTGACTTGCGACGGTTTTCCGACTTGGGATCGCCTGCTTTCTCCGGCTTAGCGCCACGCTTAACGCGCTTGGCTGCTGCTTGGTCGCGCGCATCTTCGGCCGTTGGCATCGTTGCATCGACGCGCGCCTGGATTTCCTTCACCAATGCCCGGATACGCTCCGCATTGCGTCCCATATCGCCCTGACCGAAGCGGGACGCAGAACGGATGTCCACCCGCGCGCTTTCTTCCCCGCCGGAAACCCGGATCGCGACGTCATCGTAAAATCCCATGATGATCGTCCGGTCGACCGCCTCGATGAAGCCGGGGGTGCCCTGCTCGGGATCCGCAGGGTCTTCACGTCTCAATTCCATCTTGAGCCGCTTAACCGCGTCGACGACGAGCGCATAAGCTTCATCGCTCGGACGCTCGATTGTGATCGGCCTGATGTCCGGATAGCTGCGCGCCTGCTCTTCTGCCGAATGCGCGCTATCATACGTTGCCGGATTGTCGCCCGCCCCGCGCAATCGGGCGACCGCCGTGAAGGGTGGCGGGTCGGCGAAATCGGTGGTGATGTCGTGCAGCGGCGGAAACTCGCGCACCCACACGAAGAATAGAAGCGGAGCGGTGAGCAGCGCGAGACTGAGGCAAACCGCAAACAGCACCCGCGCCGTTCCCGGCCGCCCCGTATGCCAAATGATGGCCCCGGCGATGATCGCACAGGCGATTGCCAGCACGGCAATGCCGAGCGCGGTCATCAGGAGGTTGAACGCAACGGGGGTCGGCATGCCGAAAAAGCGGTGCAGAAAAGCCGCCGAAGCGATAAGGCCAAACGAGAAAAGCGCGGCGCGCGTGGCCCATCGGCTTGCAGACGGCTCTCTCTCGGGAACGGCGAGCATGGATCTCGAATGCCTTGCCTGTTGCGGGGGACTCGTTTGAGGATACCCCCAGAATCGGACGTGAATGTAGCGCCGCCGCCGCCGTTTGGCTTCTGAGGAGATGCCGCGTGCCCGAGACGCATACGCACCCCTGCAAGGTTCTGCTGCTCCGGAATAAAGCGTGCTCCGGCTGGAGAAATCTGCCGCTCGCGCTCGCCTTTGGCCTCATGGCCGGCGTTGGGGCGGCTTCGGCGGGAGGCGGCGTCCCGAACCCAGATGGCCTCAAGGTAGCGATCCTCGACCTTGCTGAGTTGCCGGAGTTTGCGCCTCCGCCACCCGAAGCCCACAAGACTGCATGGCGGACCTCCTTTGGCTCGGAACGCCAAACGGAGCGCGAGATCAAGATCACCGCCGGGCAAGGACCCCTTGCGGCGCTCGCGGGGATCGACGCGGTGTTGATTCAAGGGGTGAAGGCTGCCGCGCCGTTGCGGCGCATGTTTCCACCCAGCGCCTGGCGTCTCATCGTCTCCCGCCGCATCATTGCGCCGAACGACCCTGCTACTCAAACCTCACGCGGCACGGAGTTGCCGGCCGCAACCGCGATTGCCGTCAAAGCGAACCCAACCCTTCGCGTAACGGCGCGCGTCCTGAGCCTGCGGCTCGATCAAGATGCACACGGTGGCGAGCCCGCTGCCGCGACCGCGGTGAGGCTGAGTGATGCCGACGGCCGGGTCATGTGGCTCGCATCCGTCGCCCTTCCATCGTCGTGCGATGGACGCGACGTTCCTTGTCCGGCGCTCCAGGGCCTCGAGGCATGGCGCAAATCCCATCGCGACGCTGGCGAACCGAGCCTCGTCGGCGGCCGGCTTGCAATCGCGCGCACACCAATCAAAGTGAAGCACGTCTCCTCTGCCTGTGATGTCCATGCAATCGAGGCAGACCTTAGGTGGAAACCCCTGGGCGAACAAAAAGCCGAGAATCCTGATGCGACATCAGCAGGTTGCATCTCCATCGTCCAGCTCGTGCGGTAACCTATAATTTGGCCCCATGGAAATCTCACCCCAGCCCCGTATATAACTGGGCCAACGAAAAAATCAGGGAATGAACGCTCCCAATGGCCTTCCGGCTCAAGCTCGGCGAACCTGTAGAGAAGGGTTTCCGGCGCATCGCCGTCGAGCAGATCCATCGCGCGCGCACCCAGATCGCAGCCAACGTAGATCCCGCTGCCGAGATCCACGAAGCTCGCAAGTGCATGAAGCGTATCCGCGCGCTGCTGCGTCTCGCGCGTGAGGGGATCGGCGAGGACACATTCAAGACCGAGAACGCACGCTTCAGGTCTATCGGGCAAAGGATGGCCCCCGCCCGCGACGATCATGTGCTCATCGAGACGATCGTGAAGCTCATGACGACTGACGAGTGCAAACAGGAAGCCCATGCGCTCGCTCGGATGAAGGCGGCTGTGCTGATCCAGCGCTCTCTGCAAGCCGGCAGCACCGGCGCGGGACTCGCCGAAGCCGCAACTGAACTCGACCGCGCCATTCCTCGTCTCCGCCGCATGCGCCTTTCGCCGGACGCCTTCGCGACCTTGGAACTCGCGCTCGTACGCAACTATAGGGGCGCCGTCGCGCGTCGCGACGGGGCCTTCGAAGTGAACTCCGACGAGGCATTTCACGACTGGCGAAAGAGCGTCCAGGCATACTGGCGCCACATGGCGCTCCTCACGAAAGCGTGGCCCGCCTATTTCAACTCCCAGGTCGAAGCCGCGCGGGAATTGTCGCAGATCCTGGGCGACGATCACGACTTGGCGATCCTGCGGCAAAACCTACACACCCTGCCCCAGGCCGCTCTTTCGGACGACGACCGCCAACAGATCGAAAGCCTGGTCACCGCGCGCCAGCAAACGCTGCGCAGGGCCGCCAAACCCCGTGGGGAAATGCTGTTTTCCGAACGCCCCAAGGCGCACGGCCGCCGCATGACGGCCATCTGGCATAGCGCCCTCGCCAGAGACCGCGAGGACGAGCCTGCCCCCGACGCCAAGAAGCAGCGGCGTCCGAAGTCCGCCAAATCGGCAGCACAAACCCGCGGTTGACCAAAATCCGCGGAACGCGCATCCACTGGGAGTGCGCCCACGTAAATGAAGCCGACAGCACGGATTTAGGAGCCAGCCCGGTAATGTTGACGAAAGTCGAGGACACCTTCGAGCCCGATCGAAGCCATTGGCCGAAGAACCACCCCGACGTGGCATATGGACGGATCGGGGTGCTTCTGCTGAATCTCGGCACGCCGGACGGCACGGACTATTGGTCCATGCGCCGCTACCTGAAGGAGTTTCTCTCGGACGATCGCGTCATCGAGGAACCGAAGTGGAAGTGGTGGCCGATCCTCAACCTCATCATTCTCACCGTCCGTCCGAGCCGCAAAGGCCGGGACTACGCGACCATCTGGAACAACCAGCGCGACGAAGGCCCCCTCAAGACCATCACGCGGTCGCAAGCCGAGAAGCTGGCCCAGCGGCTGAAGGGCCACCCTGAGGTGATCGTCGACTGGGCGATGCGCTACGCCAATCCCACCACCGAGAGCCGGATCGAAGCGCTCTATGCCGCGGGCTGCGAGCGGATACTTCTCCTCCCGCTCTACCCTCAATACGCTGCAGCCACCACGGCGACGGCCGCCGATCAGGCTTTCCGCGCCTTGATGAAGATGCGCCGCCAGCCTGCCGTCCGTATCGCGCCCGCCTACCACGACGACCCGGTCTACATCGACCGCCTCGCCGCTTCGATGCGCGAGGGTCTCGCCAAGCTCGACTTCGAGCCCGAGCGCATCATCGCGACGTTTCATGGCATGCCGGAGAAATACTTCGCCAAGGGCGATCCCTACCACTGCCACTGCCAGAAGACGTCCCGGCTGCTGCGCGAAAAGCTCGGCTGGCCAGCCGAGCGCTGGCTGACCACCTTCCAGTCGCGCTTCGGCAACGATCCCTGGCTGCAGCCCTACACCGACAAGACCGTGGAGCGGCTCGCCAGCGAAGGCATCAAGCGCCTCGTGCTGGTGGCCCCCGGCTTCTCGGCAGACTGCCTCGAAACGCTGGAGGAACTCGACGGAGAAAACCGCCACATCTTCGAGGGCGGCGGCGGCGAGAAGTTCGCTTACATCCCGGCATTGAACGACAGCGACGGCGGCATCGACGTCATCGAAGCCATTGTGCGCCGCGAATTGTCCGGCTGGATCTGATTGCTCCGCCAACCCGGCATGAAACAGGCCGTCAGTTCCCTCCGGCACTGCAATCGGTAAGCATCCCTTTAGGTCATCGCTGACTGCGCCTTCAAACGTTCGTAGTTTGAGGGCAAGAACGCAGTGCTCTGATAGATTCGAACGGATTGTTCGTCGGGAAAGGACTTTGGAATGTTTGGCGGCTTCGAGCTCTTCGGCCTTCTTTTGATCGTGCTGGCGGCGGCCGTGTTGTGGTCGACGGTTAAAGTCGTGCCACAAGGCTTCAACTACACGGTCGAGAATTTCGGCCGCTTCACCCGCACGCTCACGCACGGCCTTCATTTCCTCATGCCAGTCGTCGAGCGCGTCGGCCACCACGTCAATGTCAAGGAGCAGGTGATCGACATCCCGAGCCAGGATGTCATCACGCTCGACAACGCCATGGTGCGCGTCGATGGCGTAGCTTTCTTCCAGGTACTGAACGCTGCCAAGTCGGCCTACGAGGTCGACAACCTCGAACACGCGATCATCAACCTGACGATGACAAACATCCGCACTGTCATGGGCTCGATGGCGCTCGACGAGTTGTTATCGAACCGTGACAAGATCAACTCGCAACTTCTTCACGTCGTCGACGCCGCTACGGAATCGTGGGGCGTCAAGGTCACGCGCATCGAGATCAAGGACATCGCCCCGCCGCGCGATCTGATCGACAGCATGGCTCGGCAAATGAAGGCTGAGCGCGAGAAGCGCGCCCAGATCCTTGAGAGCGAAGGCCTCCGCGCCGCCGCGATTCTGAAAGCCGAAGGCGCCAAACAAGCCGTCGTGCTCGAAGCGGAAGGCCGTCGCGAAGCAGCCTTCAAGGACGCCGAAGCCCGCGAGCGCGCCGCCGAAGCCGAGGCTACCGCGACGACGTTGGTCTCCAAGGCGATTGCCGACGGCAACGTGCAGGCCATCAACTACTTCGTTGCCAACAACTACGTAAAAGCCCTCGAAGCTCTGGCATCAGCGCCAAACCAGAAGGTCATCATGATGCCGCTCGAGGCGTCGTCTGTGATCGGTTCGCTCGCGGGCCTTGCCCAGATCACGGGTGAAGCGTTTGCGCCGAAGGGATCGGGCCCGTCAGCACCTGCTGGCGGCCGCGCGACCAGCGTTCCGCCGTCGCGCTCGTAACTGGTCCCTCCTCCTATTAGCCGGTATGATCGAACAGCCGGTCATACCGGATGTCACAAATCGCGGGAATCTCCATGTCCGCCCTTACCGACCTTCTTGCTAACCTGGGTCCTTGGAACTGGTTTATCGCCGGCGTGCTGCTCATGTCCTTGGAGACCCTAATCCCGGGGGTACATTTCCTTTGGTTCGGTCTCTCTGCTGTAGTCGTCGGAATTCTCGTGTTTGCGCTCACGGCGGCAGGGTTGAGCGAGGCGCTGAGCCTGCCGTGGCAACTCGTCCTGTTCGCCGTAATCTCGGTTGCGACCGTCTTCTGGGTGCGCCGCTTCGCGAACGCTCAAGACGTCGAGAGCGAGGACAAGGATCTCAACCAGCGCAGCGCGCAGTATCTCGGACGCGTCGTCGTCGTTGAAGATGAAATCGCCGAGGGCCGCGGCCGCGTCCGCGTCGGAGACACGCTTTGGATGGCTACCGGCGCCGACGCGCCCAAAGGCGCTCGTGTTCGCATCACCGGCGCAAACGGTACGGTTTTTATGGTTGAGCCAGCCTGAACGCCCCGCTTAATGCCTCGTTAACCGCCGCTCCCTAGTGTCGAATCCACGGGTTTTCCCGGGCTATCACGGCCCGGCTTTTCAGTGTGCGTCACGTGCGGTTCGATCCACATGGGGGCGCCACTTTGACAGTGGTCTGGCGGCTTGGCTTGATCCTGTTCGGCTTCGCGGCGGCAACGCTCGCCGCAGCCGTTCTGCACGCGCCTTCCGCCAACGCCCCGGACGCCGACGCCGGGCAGCGCCGTTCCCCATCGCAATCTTCGAATGCTGCAAACGCTTCGGCAGCGCGCAACGGCCGAGCCAAGCTCGACAACGATTCCGGTTCGCCGGCAGATCCCGCCATGGCCTACGAGACGGCTCCGAAGCGGCTCCGGGGGTCCTACGGCGACGAAGCGGACACCGACCAGGAGAACGACGCGTTCGGATCGCAGGACCCCGAACCGGATCCGCTTGCTCCGCAGGACGAACGCTCAGGCAGCTCGGATTCCAACCCTGTCGATGGCGACATCTCCGCCGACGGCCCCCAGCGCGACGGCGTGATCGACCTGAGCGAGCCGGTGCAGCCCGAAGACGGGGCCGACCCCAACCGCGACACTCGCCCCCCCGAGGATCTTGCCGTCTTCGAAAACCCGCCGGCCGGTCCCGATCCGTTGCTCTTCCAAATCGAGGACATCGACGACACGACGCGCATCGATCGCCGCCCGGCTCGCCTCGCGAACTTCGAACCGTACGACCCCATTGGCATCCGCGTCGGGAGCTTTGTCTTTTTTCCAGAAGCCGAGGTCGGCGGCCTCTGGACCAACAACGTCCTCAGCTCGCCCGACGCCCGTTCCGACATCGCCGCCATGATCAATACCAATTCGCGGCTAGTCTCGAACTGGTCGGTGCATGCGCTCGAGCTGAAAGGCACCACCGTCACCAGCTTCTACGACGAGTTCCAATCCGAAGACGACCGCGCCTGGAGCCTCGAAGCCCGCGGCCGGCTCGACATCTCCCGCCGCACGAACATCCAGGCCCTCGCCGCCCACAGCTACAGCCAGGAAGAGCGCTCGGCGATCGACGCCAACCTCGTCGGTCCGCGATCGAACGTCACCGTCGACCAGGCCGAGCTTGCGCTGAACCATCGCTTCAACCGCCTCTCGGTCCGCCTCAGAGGATCGGTGGCCGACAGCACGTATTCCGAGACCGACGATACGAGCAACGCCGATCGCGATACGCTCGAAACGCAGCAGGCCGTCCGCGCCGCGTGGGAGTTCAAGCCGACTCTTGCCGTCTACGCGGAGCAGGAGTTGAACCAGCGCGACAAGGCAGCGCCTCCGCCAGACGGCATTCCCCGTGACTCCGAAGGAACCCGCACGCGCGTCGGCCTCGACTTTGGATCGACCGGTGCGATCCTCCGCGGCACCATCAGTGTGGGCTACGGCCGGCAGACGCCCAACGACAAACGCCTGCAGCCCGTTGACGCCTTCCTGTTCGACGCGAACCTTGCCTGGCGTCCAACGGAGATCACGTCGTTCCTGCTCACGGCGCGCAGCGACATCTACGATACAACCACCGAGGACTCCGGCGGCGTCATCGCACACACCGTCGGTCTTGAGGGGCGTCACGCGCTCCGCAGATACCTGATCGCATCGGCCGGATTGAGCTACACCTATTATGATTACGACCACACACCCGTGACCGAGAGCGAGCTGACCTCGTTCGCTGGGCTCGAGTACTACGCGAGCCCGGAGCTGGTGCTCTTCGCGCGCTACCAGCACCTCAACTTTGACTCAAACGATCTCGATGGTGACTACACGACGGACGAGGTCCGCGTGGGTGCGCGCATCCGGCGATAGCTTTTCCGAAGCTTTCTTATGCTCAGCGCGAGCGTTGCACCGCTACCGAGGCGCGGTAGTCTGGTCATCAGACTGATTCGCTTCGAGATTTGAGCGCATGTCACAAGCAGAACGTAGCTTTGAACGCAGGGAGTCTGCCATGTCCGATCGCACGCAGTTCGCCGTTGGCCGCCACAAGGTCGCAATGCCGCGCCCCATGAAGCGCTCGCTCCAGGTGGTTTCGGCCGCGTTGCTGACGGCAGGTGTCGTGCTGTTCGTCATGATGCTCAACGGGTTCCTGGTCGGCCGCGGCGGATCGCTCGGCGGCATCGACGTCTGGCTCGCGTTCATTAAGCGAAGCGACATCATCGGCACCATCATCCTCACGGCCCTGGTGACGACGGCATTTCTCTATTGGCAGCGCGACAAGGAACGCCGCTAGTACCGGCGACGCTCTTCCGCGTCGCACGCCACCTTACACCGACGGACCGATGACGGGCTCCGGCACGAGCGACTCGGGTTTCCGGGTCGTCGAAGCCATGCGCTCCTTGGCGAGCGCGAGCGACGCCACGTAATCAGGTTTGCCGCTTCCGAGCAGAGGAACGCTCGGCACGACCAGGACATCCGCCGGCACCATCAATTCGTTGGCGCCTTTCTGGCGTGCGAAGCGCGCGAAAGCGTCTCGCGTTGCCTTGGCATCTGTGGTCATCAAAACGAGGCGCTCGCCCTTTCGGGCGTCCGGGAGAGCGACAACAACACTCGTCACGGTCGGCCACAGCTCGGTCGCCAGCGCTTCGACCGCAGACAGCGAAACCATTTCCCCCGCGATCTTGGCAAACCGCTTCGCGCGTCCCTTGATGGTGATGAAGCCCTGGTCGTCGATGGCGACGATATCGCCCGTGTCGTGCCAGCCGTCGGCAGGCGGTTCCAGCACGCCGGGATTTTCCGCGCGCATATAGCCGAGCATCACATTCGGCCCGCGGACATAGAGCCGCCCCGCACCTTCGATGCCGGGAACGGGCTCGAGGCGAGCTTCCATGAGTGGCGACAGGCGCCCCACCGTCCCGGCCTTGTTGGCAAGCGGCGTATTGATCGCGAGCACGGGCGCGGTCTCGGTAACGCCATAGCCTTCGAGAATGCGGACGCCGAACTTCTCCATGTAGATCTGCCGCGTCCGCTCCTTGACCGCTTCCGCCCCGGCGAGGATCAGGCGCACGCGTGCGAAATCGTAGGGATGCGCGGTGCGTGCGTATCCGTTGAGAAACGTGTCGGTGCCAAACAGGATAGTCGCGTTCGATTGATAGACGAGCTCCGGCACGATGCGATAGTGCAACGGCGTCGGGTAGAGGTAGACCGGGACGCCCGCCACCAGGGGCATCACCAGGCCCGCCGTGAGCCCGAACGAATGGAACACGGGCAGCACGTTGAAGACCTTGTCCTGGCCGTTCACGGCCACGCGCGTCAGGCTCTGCATCGCGTTCGCCAGCATGTTCCGATGCGAGAGCACGACGCCTTTGGGTAATCCTTCCGAGCCTGAGGTGAACAGGATCGCGGCCGGATCGTTCGGCCCGCGCTCGACCTGTGGCCGGTCGCCGAGCAGGAACGCGCGAACCTTGTCGGCAAATCCGATCGAGGCTTTCACGTCTTCGAGGTAAACGATTTTCCGCTTCTCGGAGAGCTTCGCCACCACGGCTTCGAGATGGGCTTTCTCGACGAACACGCGGCTCGTCAGCACGACATCGACTTGTGCGGCCGTACAGGCCGCTTCGATGTTCTGCGGTCCTGCCGTGAAGTTCAACATAGCGGGAACGCGGCCAATCGATTGCAGAGCGAAGAAGCAAACCGCTACGCCCGCCGAGTTCGGCAGCATGACGCCGACGGCCGCGCCTTCGGGCGCCAGCGGCGCGAGTTTCGCGCCGAGCGCTTGCGCGCCGAGCACGAGCTTGCCGTAGCTGAGCTTCGTCCCCAGTGGATCCTCGATGGCCGGCTTGCCGGTATCGCGCGTCTCCTTTGCTTCGATAAGCGCGGAAAAGAGCGTCTGGTCCAGGTTGGCGGTCCGGACCGCGGTTTCCACCATGAGATCCTGCAGAGCCATGCCCGCAGCCTGACGGCGCGCTTTGCCTTTGAGGCCCGGCGGCACCGGGAGTTTCACGGGCGGTAGGATCGTCACCGTGGTCTTCGGGAACATCGACTTGCTCGCCTGGAAGCGATTGAGATAGCCGAAATAGCTGCGCTCCGGCCCGTCGATGCGCACCGGCACGATCACGGCATCCGCCTTGTCGGCGATCATCGCCGTGCCGTCGTAGACCTTCATCAAACCGCCGGTGACGGTGAGGCGGCCCTCGGGGAAGATAACCAGTGTCTCGCCGTTCTTGACCGACTGAATCAGATGACGCGTGCCGAGCGGCTTCGTCGGATCGATGGACTGGGCGTTCACGAGCTTTAGGAACGGCTTGATCCAGCTCTTCTGTGCCATGCCGGTATCGATTGCGAACGCTGCGTGGGATGGCAGGATCGAATGCATGATGGGCGCGTCGAGCAGGCTCACGTGGTTCGGCGCGATGATGGTCCGCGTACCCGCCGCTGGCAGGTTCTCGTACCCGCGCACTTCGAGCCCCATGAACGTTTTGAACAGGAAAACGCCGACGTCCTGTACGCCCTGCTTACCCCACGCTCGCAAGATCAGAACCATCGCGGCGAGGTTCGCGACGCCCAGCATCGCCAGCAGGAGTGGCAGGCCCGCACCAGCCCATTGCAGCAGCGCGATGCCGAGGCTTCCCACCGTCATGAACAAAGCCGAGAGCACGTTGCACGCGCCGATGGTGCGTGCGCGCTCGGAGACCGGCGCCCAGAGCTGTACGGCGGCGAAAGCCGGAACGATATAAAGACCACCTGCGATCGCGAGGCCGGCGAGATCGAGCAGGATGTGCCAGCCTGTGAATCCGCTGAGCAACTGGCCCACGGTCACGACCTCGGCCGGTTTCCGCAGCGTGGAAGCCGTGAGCGCGAGATCGAGCGCGAAACAACCCATCAGCAACGCGCCGATTGGAACTAGAGCAAGGTTGGGACGGGTCTTGCTCGCGCGCGCTGCGAGCGCAGAGCCAACGGCAATACCAACCGTGAAGACAACCAGCGCAAGAATGGTCACGTTCTCGCCGCCGCCGATTGTACCCTTGATCAGGACCGGCAGAAGCGACAGCACGACGGTGCCAACCAGCCAGAACCACGATGTGATGAGGCCACCAACCCAGAGCCGCCGCTCGCTCCGCAAGTGCTGAATGAGCGCGACGGTCGAACTCCACGGATTGAAGTCGATGGTGAGACCCGGCGCAGCGGCGCCCATCTTCGGGATCAGGGATGCCGAGAACCAGCACAGGACGGCGAGGCCCACGACCAGCGCAGCGAGCACCCAGACGCCGTTGGCATCGGATGCGGCCATGCCACCCCCGATCGTGCCGATCAGAATAGCGGCGAAGGTCGCGCTCTCGACGAACGCGTTGCCGGCCGGCAGCTCTCGCGGCTCCAGAAGCGCGGGCAGGATGCCGTATTTGATCGGGCCGAACAGCGCCGCGATCACGCCGTAAAGACCGAGCGCGACGAACAACAACGGCACCGAGTGCATCACGAAGCCCAGGGCTGCAACCATGGCCACAGGGATCTCGGCGCGCTTGAGCTTCTCTGCGACCACGGCCTTGTCGTATCGGTCCGCCAGCTCACCGCCGATACCTGACAGGATGAAGAACGGCGCTACGAGCACCGCACCCGCCAATGCAACCAACGCACCGCCTGACTCCGAGCCGATCTTGAACAGGATCAGGATCACAAGGGCGTTCTTGACGAAATTGTCGTTGAGCGCCGAAAGGAACTGGCACCAGAAAAGCGGCGCGAAACGGCGGCTGGTAATCAGCGCTTTGAACATCGGGAACGGATCCTCGGACAATGGCCTTGGGACGGCCATCCTGAAAAGAAAAAGAAGCCGGAGGCCTGGGGCCGCATCATGGTCAAACGGCGGTGGTCGCGGGGCAGGATAGGAAGCTCTCGGAACGAGGTAAACGCCGCCTGTAGCAAAAAGGCAAACGATCCGAGTTGCATGGGCGTATGATGCGGCTGCCTACCGGTGGGACGATCAGAGGAAAATCGATCCTCCTGCTACGCCGAAATAGCCGTTAATTGACACCTTGTAGCTCCTTGCCGAACCGAATTCACCCGAAGCACGACATTTTCGTCTGGCGATACCGTCCACGGGACCTTACGTGAGAAAGCGCACGACATAAGCCGGAGGACACGATAGCGATCATGACGACCAGCACGACCAGCCTGCTCCAGATCACCGTCAACGGCGCCGCGCACGCGACTGCTGCCGCGACGCTGGCCGATCTCGTCGTTGAGCAGGGTTTCGGCGACACGAAGGTCGCGACTGCGGTCAACGGCGAATTCGTGGCTGAACGCCTGCGCGCGTCGACGCGGCTGACAGCAGCCGACCGCATCGAGATCCTGTCCGTTCGTCAAGGCGGCTGAGGCCATGAACCAGAACGAACCCTTCAGAGCCCGCGCGAAGGCCGTCACGCCCTCGGCATTGACCGTCTACGGTGTTTCCGTCCCGTCCCGCCTGCTCCTGGGCACGGCGCTCTATCCTTCACCGCAGGTCATGAGTGAAGCCATTCATGCCAGCCGGGCCGGCATCGTGACGGTATCGCTGCGCCGCGAGCAGGCGCGCGGGCGCACCGGTGCCCGCTTCCTCGATCTCATCCGCGCGCTTCCCGTCCACCTGCTGCCCAACACCGCCGGCTGCCGCACGGCGAAGGAAGCCATCACCACGGCCGAGATGGCGCGCGAGCTTCTCGAAACCGACTGGATCAAGCTCGAGGTAATCGCCAACGACGACACGCTGCAGCCCGACCTGTTTGGACTTGTCGACGCGGCGACCGAGCTCAACAAGCGCGGCTTCAAGGTCTTCCCCTACATGACGGAAGATCTTTCGGCCGCCGAGCGCCTCGTCGCCGCCGGATGCCGCGTGCTGATGCCCTGGGGCTCTCCAATCGGCACCGGACGCGGGCTGGCCAATCCACAGGCATTGAAGACGCTGCGATCGTATTTTCCGGACCTGCCCCTCGTCGTCGACGCGGGGATCGGCGCCCCGTCTCATGCGGCGGCCGCAATGGAAATGGGTTACGACGCGGTCCTGTTGAATACGGCCATCGCCAAGGCCCACGACCCGGTCCGCATGGCTGCCGCCTTCGCCGATGCGATTGAAGCCGGCCGCATCGCTTACGAAGCCGGCCTCATTGAGCCGAGCGACCGGGCCAGCCCATCCACACCGGTCGCGGGCACGCCCTTCTTCGATTTCGAGCCGCCGAAGCACGGCGGCAACCGCACGTGAGGGTGTGCAATGATTGCGACTGGCGCGCCTGACGTTTTCTATCCCATCGTGCCCAGTGCCGCCTGGGTTGCGCGCCTCGTTCCGCTCGGCGTTCGCACCATTCAGCTCCGCATCAAGGAGAAGCCCGCCGAGGAAATCCGCAAGGAGATTTCGGCAGCTCTCGTCGTCACGCGCGCGCCGCGTTGCCGCCTGATCGTCAACGATTATTGGCAGACGGCCATCGACCTCGGCGCCACCGATCTGCATCTCGGCCAGGAAGATCTGGCGGACGCCGACCTCACGGCCATCAAGCGGGCGGGCATCGCGCTCGGCATCTCGACGCACAGTGACGAAGAGCTGGAAATCGCGCTCGGCGCGGATCCGGCCTACATCGCGCTCGGGCCGATCTACGAGACAAAGCTGAAGGCCATGAAATGGGCGCCGCAAGGCCTCGAACGCATCGGCGAATGGAAGCGGCGCATCGGCGAACGCCCCCTCGTCGCGATCGGCGGCATCACGCCCGAGCGCGCCGGTCCTGTCCTCGCCGCCGGAGCCGATAGCATCGCCGTCATCACCGATTTCATGACTGCGCCGCATCCGGAAGCCCGCGTTCGTCTCTGGCTGGACTGGGCCGCAACCGTCCGCGCCTGACGTCAATCTCCGCACACCCAGAAAATTTCGCCGCGAATGACCGCGACGGACATTTTTTACGTCCGGTTCCGCAGGAAACAGCGCCGACCACACACAATCCGTAAACGTGCATTGCCGGTGAGGTTAATCCGGCTTTGAGCAAACTTTTAGGAGGCCAACATGATCAAGACGTCGCTCGCCAGTCTCGCTGTCGCAACCGCTCTTCTCACGTCCGCTCCGACTTTTTCGACACCTGCGGAGGCAGGCGTTCTGAGAAAGGCTGCAATCATCGGCGCGACGGTCGTCGTTGGCGGTCTCGTGATTCGCTGCGGCGTTCGAACCGTCAAAGGAAGGTCGTGCCTCTAGGCAACTTCCGGCAAAAGACTTCCGCTCCTAACGCCGACCTTGCCAAGACAGGGTCGGCGCTTACGTCTCCGCGATCTGGATTAGTTTTCGCCGTCAGTCGCGGTCGGCGCGGGCAGATACCGCTGCATGCCGGACGCGAAATCTATCGTCGCGTCGGCCGGTTCGAGCGACTGCTGGGCTTTGAACGTTTCCCGGCTCACGAGACGCGGACCTTGAACGAGGCGCACGCCACGGTTCACCGGACGAGGCGGAGAGCGCAACATGACGAGTTCGCGGGCAAGCGACGGAGAGACCGCGAGCTGCGGCCGTGGCACGAGGGCATTCCCCACCGCCGCAGTTTCAAAGGCTCGGCCAGTATCGCCGCCCGTCGTTTCATCATCCTCACGGACGTCAAAGCGCTCCTGAGCCGCCTCGAGCGCGACGTCTACGGTTTCAAACTTGCCAAGATAGCCGGGAACCGCCGGATACTCACGCTTGCGCACGTAGCTTGCCTCTGCCTTCGTCGGAGATTGCAGGACGCTGATGACGAGTCCGGCTACACCCTCCCGACTGAAGCCGAGTTTTTCCGCGGCAGCCCGCGATACGTCGAGTTTGCGCTTTCCGCTGTAAGGGCCGGCATTCGTCACCCGAAGCACGGAGGCGTCCCCGGTCTTGGGATTGTAAGCGAGGATGACCGTTCCATCCGGCAACAGCGGGCTGGCGGCGTTGTCGGGAAGATCAGGGCGGAAGACGGCGCCCGAGCTGGTCAAACCGCACGGATTCAAGCGGTCGAGCTTGCAACTGTCGTAGTAGGAGGCGATCAGGTAGCCGCGCCAGCCGACGAGCGTGTCGGTCTGCGCAAGCGTGCCGACACGATGGCAATAGCCGTGGAAGCAGTAGCGGGAACCCGGAGATTTTGCGTTCGCATCAGGTGCGGTCGCAGCGCCGAATATGATTGTCGAACCAATGACGATCAGGCCTAGCAGCGCTAGCCGCCAACCTTTGGCAAGGTGCCAAGCTGCAGGATGCAGCGGACGCTTCTCCAGTGGCATGTGACGCGGGCCGATTCCGTATGATCAGGCTTCCGACTTGCGAGACAACCGTGGCAAATGTTTGAGCAGCGTCGCTCACACACAGTAAACGCGCGCTTAATGACCAGCCGAAGCTGGCTTCACTTGCCCGCCCGTTCGCGCAGGACGGCACGCCACCCGATATCACTGCGGCAGAAGCCGCCGGGCCAATCGATCTTCGCAATGGCATGATACGCGCGCTCCTGCGCCTCACCGACCGTCGCGCCCAGCGCCGTGACGTTCAAAACGCGCCCGCCATCTGCGAGCAAACGCTCCCCGTCGCGCCGCGTTCCAGCATGAAAGATCTGCACACCGGCGGCGCCACGTGCCACGTCGAGGCCGCGGATCTCGGTCCCCTTCTCCGGTGTACCGGGGTAACCTTTCGCGGCCAGCACGACCGTCAACGCCGCATCGTCCCGCCACGCAATGGAAGTCCGGCCGAGCGCGCCATCGGCGGTCGCTAACATGGCCGCCAGCAGATCGGATGTCAGGCGCATCATGAGCACCTGCGTTTCAGGATCGCCGAAGCGAACGTTGTATTCGATGAGCTTCGGCCCATCATTCGTGATCATGAGACCGGCGAATAACACGCCCTTGAAGGGCGTTCCCCTCGCCGCCATCGCTGCGACGGTGGGACGAATGATCTCGTCCATGGTTCGCGCGACGAGTTCCGGCGTCATAACCGGAGCAGGAGAATAAGCGCCCATGCCGCCCGTGTTCGGCCCCGTATCGTCATCGCCGACGCGCTTGTGATCCTGCGCCGTCGCGAGGGCCAGCGCGGTCGTGCCGTCGCAAAGCGCAAAGAAGCTCGCCTCCTCGCCGTCGAGAAATTCTTCGATGACGACTTCGGCCCCCGCTGCTCCAAACGCGCCCGCGAAACAAGCGTCGACGGCCGCCTCGGCCTCGGCGCGCGTCGTCGCTACAACGACGCCTTTACCGGCCGCAAGTCCGTCCGCCTTGACGACGATCGGCACGGGCTGTTCCGCGAGGTAGGCTCTAGCGGATGCGGCATCCTTGAAACGCCCGTATGCGCCCGTCGGAATGCTGGCCTCACGGCAGAGATCTTTGGTGAACCCTTTCGAGCCTTCGAGCTGGCTCGCCGCCCGCGATGGCCCGAAATGCTTGATGCCCGCGGCGGCGAGCGCATCGCTCAAACCGCCCACGAGCGGCGCCTCGGGGCCGATGATGACGAATTCGATGGATTTGTCCGCGACGAACTGCAGCACCGCCGCATGATCCCCCACATCGAGCGCCACACACTCGGCGAGTTCTGCGATGCCGGCATTGCCGGGCGCCGCGTAGAGCTTGGTGAGCAGCGGACTGGCAGACAAAGCCCATGCCAGCGCATGCTCGCGCCCGCCGCCGCCGATCAGAAGAACGTTCATGTTGTCAGAGCCCTAGCGGTGGATTGTATATCGATCAGGCGGATTGTTTTTCGCACACCGTGTATCATCTATCGCTCGTGAAACAAGCAAGGACCGATTCTTTGGCCAGCCCCCCGTCTCCTGCCGGAAATGTCGCCGAATTCACCGTCTCCGAGCTCTCGAATGCCGTGAAACGCGCGCTTGAAGATGGATTCGGCCATGTGCGTTTGCGTGGAGAGGTTTCTGGCTATCGCGGCCCCCATGCGTCGGGCCACTGCTATTTCTCGCTGAAGGACGATAAGGCCAAGATCGACGCCGTCGTCTGGAAGGGCAACTGGAACCGCCTCAAGATCAAGCCCGAGGAAGGCATGGAGGTCATTGCCACCGGCAGGATCTCATCGTTCCCTGGGTCATCGAAATATCAGATCGTCATCGAAGCCCTTGAGCCCGCCGGGCTCGGCGCGCTCATGGCGCAGCTCGAAGAACGCAAGCGCCGCTTCGCCGCCGAAGGCCTGTTTGCCGAAGAGCGCAAGCGTCCCCTCCCCTTCCTGCCGAAGGTCGTCGGCATCGTCACGAGCCCGACAGGCGCCGTGATCCGCGACATGCTGCACGGCTTTGAGGAGCGCTTTCCCACCCGCGTCATCGTCTGGCCGGTTCGCGTGCAGGGTGAAGGGAGCGCGGCAGAAGTCGCGAACGCCATTCGCGGGTTCAATGCCATCGCGCCCGGCAGCATTTTCCCGCGGCCGGACGTTCTCATCGTCGCGCGCGGCGGCGGCAGCCTGGAAGACCTCTGGGGCTTCAACGACGAGGCGGTTGTTCGCGCCGTGGCGGACAGCACCATTCCCGTCATCTCGGCTGTGGGCCACGAGACCGATTGGACGTTGATCGACCTCGTCGCTGACGCGCGCGCCCCTACGCCGACCAAAGCCGCGGAATGGGCCGTTCCCAAGCACTCTGATTTGCTGCAGGAAACGGGCAAGCAGGGCCTGCGCCTCGGCGTAGCCATTCGCCGCCTGCTCGAAACGCTGCGGCGAGATCTGCGATCCGCTGCACGTGGCATGCCTCGTGTCGAGGACTTGGCGGCGATGCCACGCCAGCGCCTCGACAGCGTTTCCCATCGGCTCGACGGCGCGTTGCGCACGCGCGTCCAGCGTTGCCACACTCGCTTCTTCCAGGTGGCAGGACGTTTGCCGAACCGGCGATCGCTGGTCGTGCATCATCGTCAGCGCATTGATGCCACGGCGATGCGGCTCGGCCGGGCTCTCTCAGCCAACACCCAAGCCCATCATACGCGTCACGTCCGTATCACCTCGCGGCTTCACCTGCGATTGCTGGAGAACCGCCTGAACAGAGCGACCGATCGCCTGGAAGGCCTCGAGCGGCGCGCGCGCGACTGCCTGGGCAAGACCGCAGCCGTGCGCAGGGCTCGCCTTCAGCACGCCGCAGGCCGTTTGCGGCCAGCGCCGATCCGCGTTCGTGTCGAGCGGTGCGGTGAACGGTTGGAAACGCTCGAACGGCGCATCGCTCGCGCCTTCGCGGGCCAGATCGCGCAGTGCCGGCATGTCCTCGACGGACAGGCCAAACTTCTTGGTTCGCTCGGTTACCAAAGCGTGTTGGCGCGCGGATTTGCCCTGGTGCGGAACTCGGACGGCGCAATGGTCCGCTCAGCGCAAGCCGTAGTGTTGGGCGAGGGTCTCGACATCGAATTCGCCGACGGGCGTATCCAGGCCGAAGCCAAGGGAAAATCCAAGGCTGGTAAAAAGGAACCGGCGGGAAAACCCGCCCAGCCCAAATCCCCACAACCTGCGGCGAAACGCACCGCTAAAGACCAGGGCTCCCTGTTCTGATAAGGATTTCACAAGGCCGTGCCTTGACGCCGCCTCGCCGAACAGCGATGTGAACGGGGCGGAATTTCGGACAGCCACGCGTTACAGCAATTGGCTCGTCCGCTTTGCAGGCAGAGGTTCCATGAACCGCTTCGACAAGCTCTTCGGTATCCGGGGCGAAGCCCAGGTGCGCTACTTGGATGGTGAGTTCCAGGTGCTTGCGCCGGGTGACTTCGTGCGCTGCGCCGTGACCGGCCAGAAGATCGACCTCGCGGATCTCCGCTATTGGAGCGTCGAATTGCAGGAAGCCTACGCAACCGCCGAAATCTCGCTCAACCGCTATCTCGAGGCCGTCCGGAAGCGTGACCGCTCGGCTTGACCCGTCAGCTTCGCGGCGCGGCCGCGGCCTTGAGTGCGCCGTCGACCAGTGCCCGCAACCGCACGAGATCCCGCTCCTCAAATTTCACCGTGATCGGCACTGTTCGCGATAGCGCCGCAAGTTGCGCGCACGCGCCGGACGTTCCCGTAAGACGCGCGTAGTCTTTCTCCGTCGTGACGAGCAGCGCTCCAGTATGATCGGCTTCCGCGATCAAATCCGACGCTTCGCGCTCCGAAAAAACGTGGTGGTCGGCGAAAACGTGCCGGCCTGCGACGTCAGCACCGAGCCGTTCGAGTAGACCGAAGAAGCGCTGCGGATTGGCGATCCCCGCATAAGCGATGACGGCGCGATCGCCGATCCAGCCCGTTTCTCCA
>VFQP010002172.1_pt1 | contig 22762 bp, 21 predicted proteins | sample 3512351 | NCBI WGS metagenome assembly VFQP01 (sample SAMN10412372, study PRJNA504923) | tailings metagenome | isolation source: Relicate 1 Philex TSF1 revegetated site | place: Philippines: Tuba, Benguet | collected 2017-08-29
TGCACTGGGGCACCTTCAGCCTGGCCATGCACGCGTGGGACGAACCGGTGGAAACCCTGCTGAAGCTGGCGCCCTCGCAGGGTGCGCCCCTGCTCATGCCCCGGCTGGGCGAGGCGGTGGAGCCGGCGCACCAGCCCGTGGTGGTGCCCTGGTGGCGCGGGCTGGGCTCGGGGCGTGAAAACCAGAGCACCGCACCGGCCGCCGGAATTCAACGAGACTTGCCCTGGCCGCTGGACTGAGGGCCGGCGCCCTCATGCCATCCTGGCCCACCGCGCCGGGAACTCTGGGGGCCGGGTGCGTTCCATCAGCGGTGCAAAAAAACAAACGACCCAACAGGAGACAAGCCGATGAGGCCTGGATGCAGAAGAGGGGTGCCGCATGAACGGACCACCCCGAGCTGAAGCGCGCGCGATCCCGCAACCACAGCTGTCGGTCTTCGATGCGGTGGTGATCATGGTCGGGCTGGTGGTCGGCATCGGCATCTTCCGCACGCCGTCCCTGGTGGCTGGTGGCGTGGGCTCGGAGGCCATGTTCATCCTGGTCTGGCTGGTCGGCGGGCTGGTGACGCTCATTGGCGCACTCTGTTACGCGGAACTCGCGGCCGCCCATCCGCATGCCGGGGGCGAGTACCACTTCCTGTCGCAGGCCTACGGCCGGCCGGTGGCCATGATGTTCGGCTGGGCGCGCTGCACCGTGATCCAGACCGGCTCGATCGCGCTGGTGGCCTTTCTGCTGGGGGACTACATGGCGCAGGTGGTGCCCCTGGGTGCCCACGGGCCTGCCATCTACGCCGCGCTCGCGGTGATCGTGCTCACCGGCGTCAACGTGGTGGGCACCGCCGCCGGCAAGAACCTGCAGATCGTGGTGACCTTCATCCAGATCGGCGCCATGCTTGCCATCATCGGCTTCGGCTTCTTCGGTTCGGCCGCGCCATCCACATCCCCGTCGTCGATACCCGTGCCCGAGGAGGCCGCGGCGCTGGGGCTGGCGATGATCTTCGTGCTGCTGACGTATGGCGGATGGAGCGATGCGGCCTACCTCAGCGGCGAACTGCGCGATGCGCCGCGCAACATCGCCAAGGTGCTGACCCTGGGCACGGCCTTGCTGGTGACCCTGTACGTGCTCGCCAACATGGCCCTGCTCTCCATCCTCGGGCTCGAAGGCCTGCGCGCCTCCAACGCCGTGGCGGCCGACATGATGCGCGCGGCGGCGGGCCCCTCGGGCGAGATCCTGGTCACGCTGGCTGTGGTGGTGGCCGCCATCTCCACGCTGAACGCCACCATCTTCACCGGTGGCCGCGTGTTCTACGCCATGGGCTGCGATCTGCGCGTGATGCGCTGGATGGGCGTGTGGAACGGGCGCGGCGGCACGCCGGCGAACGCACAGATCGCGCAGGGCGTGATCGCGCTGGCCCTCATCGGCATGGGATCGCTCACGCCCGACGGCTTCAAGGCCATGGTCGACTACACCGCGCCGGTGTTCTGGATGTTCCTGCTGCTCATCGGCGGTTCGCTGTTCGTGCTGCGCTGGCGCAACCCGCTTCGCGCGCTGCCGTTCCGCGTGCCGCTGTACCCCCTCACCCCCATCCTCTTCTGCATCACCAGCGCCTGCATGCTCTACGCCAGCGTCATGCACACCGGCGCGGCCGCACTCGTCGGGCTGGGCGTGCTGGTCGCGGGTGCGCCCATCCTGCTCTTTCAGTCCTCTCAACCCCAACCATCAGGAGATCCCACATGATGATGAACCTTCGACGCTCGCTGCTGGCCGCAGCGATCTGCTCTCTGTCCTGGGCCCTGGGCGTTCCTGCTTTCGCGCAGACGGCCGCGCCCAAACCGGCCCCCGCCGCGCCGACCTACCAGCCCTCGGAAGGCCAGGCCGGCAAGGACGTGATCTGGATACCCACCTCCCAGGTGCTGGTGGACCGCATGCTCGAGATGGCCAAGCTCACGCCGCAGGATTACCTGGTCGACCTCGGTTCGGGCGACGGCCGCCTGGTCATCACCGCCGCCCTGCGCGGCGCCACGGCGCACGGCATCGAATACAACCCCGACATGGTCGCGCTCTCCAAGCGCGCGGCCGAGGCCGAAGGCGTGAGCCAGCGCGCCACCTTCGAGAAGGCCGATATCTTCGAGTCCGATTTCTCCAAGGCCACCGTGGTCACGCTGTTCCTGCTGCCCGAGCTGAACATGCGCCTGCGGCCGACGCTGCTGGCCATGAAGCCGGGCACGCGCATCGTCTCCAACTCCTTCAACATGGACGACTGGGAGCCCGACCAGGTGCAGCGCGTGGTGGAAGGCTGCCGCACCTATTGCGAGGCCTACCAGTGGACCGTGCCGGCGCAGGTGGCCGGCACCTGGCGCATGGGCAATGGTCAGGAACTGGTGCTGGAACAGACCTTTCAGAAACTCAAGGGCACGATGCGCCAGGGTGGCCAGCCCCTGCCGGTGCGCGATCCGCGCCTGGTCGGCACCCAGATTCAGTTCACCGTGGACGGCCTGCGCTACGCGGGCGAGGTGAAGGGGCGCGAGATGCAGGGCCGGGTGAACGGCGGCAGTGCTTGGAAGGCGACGCGCAGTTCACCCTGATGCCGACCGACCGCGACGCCCTTTTCAAGACCGTGTTGCAGGTCGCCGCCATCCTGATGCTGATCGGGATGCTCTCCATGATCTTCCACAAGGGGTACGTGGATGTCTCGGTGATCTGGCGGCAGCATTCCGGCGGCGACTTCTGGGCCGCGCTGGCGCGTTACCTGTTCCGCAACCTGGCGGGTTGAACGATCCGTTCAGATCAGGATGTCGAACAGGTTGGAGAACGTGTCCGTCCAGGGGCGGAACCCGGGGGTGGGTGTCAGCACCTTCGCGCCCTGCAGCACCGCCGGCAGTGCGGCGGCCTGCGCAGGGTTCACGAACACCACCCACGACGAGCGGCGGCAGAACGGGTCGCCATGGCCCGCGCTCAGTTCCAGCAGCAGGGCGACCTTGCCCAGGTGTTGCGCGGCCGAGGCCATGACCGGGCGCAGGTCCAGGTAGGTGTTGGTGATGTGCACCGCGAGCAGGCCGTCGGGCTTCATGTGGCGCTGGTAGGCCTCGAACGCCTCCAGCGTGAGCAGGTGGGTGGGGATGGAGTCGCCCGAGAAGGCGTCCATGGCCAGCAGGTCGAAGGCCTGCGGTGATTCGCGCTCCAGCATCAGGCGGCCATCGCCCAGCACCGGCACGATGGACGCCGCGCTGTCGGCCAGGTAGCTGAAGTGCCTGCGCGCCAGGTCCAGCACCTGGTCGTTGATCTCGTACAGGCGCATCTCGTCGCCCACGCGCCCGTACACCGCGAGCGTGCCCGCGCCCAGGCCCACCACGCCGAGCTGGCGTGGACGGTCGGTCGGCAGGCTCTGCAGGGCGCGGCCGATGCCGGTGCGCTCGCAGTAGTAGGCGGTGGCGCGGCGGGGCTGGTTCAGGTACTGCTCGCCGTGCGTGATGCTGCCGTGCACCATGCTGCGCACGGGGCCCAGGCCGTCGGCGTCCTGGCTGTCCTCGATGCGGGTCTGGCTGTAGAAGTTGCGCACCACCTCGGTGTATCCCTGTACGTACTCCAGCGAGATGCTGGCCAGGCGCGCGCCATACAGCAGCAAGGCCACCAGCAGGGCGCCGCGCAGCCAGCCGGCATGGCGCCGGCCGCGCAGCTCGGGCCAGAGCACCAGCACCATCAGCAGCGCGCAGAGGAACAAGCCCCAGCGGCAGCTCGAAGTAGGCGTTGAACACCACCGGCGCCACCAGCCCCACGAACAGGCCGCCGAGCGCCCCGCCCACCGAGAGCATCAGGTAGAACAGCGTGAGGTGGCGCACCGGCGGCCGGCGCCGCACCAGTTCGCCGTGGCAGACCATGCAGAACACGAACACCGCCGCGCTCAACAGGGCCACCAGCACCGCCGCGCTCAGGCCTTCGTTCATCGCGAAGTCCAGCGCCACGAAGGCCAGTGGCAAGGCACCCAGGAAGAGCGGGCGCACGTAGTAACGAGGCGCGTCGAAACACAGGATGAAGCTCAGCAGGTACAGCGCCAGCGGCAGCACCCAGAGAAACGGCACGGGTGCCACGTCCTGCGTGAGGTGGCGCGTGATGGCCAGCAGCAGCATGGAGGCGGTGGCCGCCAGGCCCACCCACATCAGGCATTCGCGCAGGGACGGATGGGGCGCGTCTTCCAGCGTTCCGGCGTCCGGCCGGTTGCTGCCGATGTCCTGGCGCCGCAAGGTGTAGCCCGCCGTGGCCACGCACGCCAGCACGAACAGCGCATAGCCCGCGGACCAGACCCAGGCCTGCGGCTTCACCGCCAGGGCCGGTTCCACCAGCACCGGGTAGGACAACAGGGCCAGCATGGACGCGAGATTGGACAGCGCGTACAGGCGATAAGGCTGCACGCCTTGCGCCACGAAACTGCGCGCGTACCAGGCCTGCATCAGCGGGCCGGTGGTGGAGAGCAGCAGGTAGGGAACACCCACCGTGGTGGCCAGCACGCCCAGCACGCTCCAGGTGGGGTGGGCCTGTGCGTCCAGTTTCCAGGACGGGTCGGCCACCACCGGCAGCGTGGCCAGGCTCAGCAGGAGCAGCGCACCATGCACCCAGGGCTGGCGGCGCGCGCTGAGCTTTTCATGGACGAGGTGCACGTACGCGTACCCCACCAGCAGCTCCACCTGGAAGAACACCATGCACAGCGTCCACACCGAGGAAGACCCGCCGAACCACGGCAGGATCATCTTCGCAACGATGGGCTGGATCTGGAACAGCAGGAAGGCTGACAGGAAGACCGTGGTGGCGAAGAGGGGCATGAAATGTCGTGCTCCGGACCGGGGATGCCGGAGTATGCCCGCTCGCCCCGGCCCGCCTCAGCCCGCCGCCAGCCGTTCCTGCATCAAATGCGACAGCCACTGCATGAACGCCTGAGCCCGCTGCGGCAACTGGCGGCGGTGGGCGTACACCAGCGAGATCGGCATGGCCGGCGCACGCCACGCCGGCAGCACCTCGACCAGGCGGCCGGCATCGAGGTGCGCGCGCACGCCCACCTCCGGCACCTGGATGAGTCCCACCCCGGCGAGCGCCGCACCCTCGTAGGCAATGGTGGTGTTCACTGTGAGCGCGCCGAGCATGGCCACGGTGCGCGCGGTGCCGTCGGCGTCTTCGTACTCGAAGCCGGTGGGCCGTGCGCCCAGGCGCGGGACGTAATGCACCAGCCGGTGCGCGGCGAGGTCGTCCAGCGAGAGCGGCGCGCCGTGGGCCGCGAGGTAGGCCGGGCTCGCGCAATTGACCATGCGGTACGCACCCAGCGGCCGTGCGACCAGGCTGGACTCGGTGAGCGTGCCCACGCGAAGCACACAGTCAAAACCCTCGGCCACCAGATCGACCCGCCGGTCCACCGAGGACAGCTCGATTTCCAGGCCCGGGTGCCGGGCCATGAAGGCGGGCAGGGCAGGCAGCACCATGTCACGTGCCACCGCCTGCGGCATGTCGACGCGCAGGCGCCCGCGCAGTTGGGCAGGCTCGGCCCGAAACAGGCCGCGCAGGTCTTCCAGGTCGGCCAGCAGATCGAGCGCGCGTTCCAGCACGATCTGCCCGTCCTGCGTCACCTGCACGCGCCGCGTGGTCCGGTGCAGCAGGCGCACGCCCAGCTCGGCTTCGAGTTGGCGCACCGCGGCCGACACGGTGGCGCGCGGCAGGCCCAGCTGTTCGGCGGCCGCACTGAAGCTCGCCAGCTCGGCCACGCGGACGAAGACCTTCATGAGGTCGGGCAGGTTGGTGCTCATGTGGATTGTTGGTGATTTATGGATAGTGTTGTCGATATCAGGTGATTTATGCAATTGATATCGATCAATAGACTGGCGCTGTCTTTTCCAGATCACTTTTCAAAGGAGTTCCCCATGAGCCGCAAGATCGCTCTCATCACCGGTGCCAGCCGTGGCCTCGGCCGCAACGCCGCCCTGCAGCTGGCCGCCCGAGGCACCGACCTCATCCTCACCTGGCACAGCCAGTCGGGCGAAGCCGACGCCGTGGTTCGCGAGGCGCAGGCGCTGGGCGTGCGCGCCGTCGCCCTTCAGCTCGACGTGGGCCACAGCGCCGGTTTTCCCGCCTTCGCCGCCGCCGTGCGCGAGGCCCTGCGCACGCATTGGCACACCGAGCGTTTCGACTACCTGCTCAACAACGCCGGTGTGGGCGTGCACGCGGCTTTCGCCGACACCACCGAGGCCCAGTTCGACGACATGGTGCGCATCCACCTCAAGGGGCCGTTCCTGGTGACGCAGGCACTGCTGCCGCTGATGCAGGACGGCGGGCGCATCCTGAACGTGTCCTCCGGCTTGGCGCGCTTCTCGTTGCCCGGTTATGCGGCCTACGCGGCCATGAAGGGCGGCATCGAGGTGCTCACGCGCTACCTCGCGCTGGAGCTCGGTCCCCGCCGCATCGCGGTCAACACCATCGCCCCGGGCGCCATTGCCACCGACTTCGGCGGCGGCGCCGTGCGCGACAACGCCCAGCTCAATGCCCTCATCGCCTCGCAGACCGCACTGGGGCGCGTCGGCGAGGCCGACGACATCGGCAAGGTGATGGGCGCCCTGCTGTCGGACGACCTGGGCTGGGTCAACGGACAGCGGCTGGAAGCCTCGGGCGGCATCCACCTCTGAGGGCTTGCCGCCCTCGCTGGCGACCTAGGCCATGTACACCGCAATGAACGCCAGCATGAAGATCTGCAGCGCACCAGCCACGGGCAGCACGATGGGCATGTAGTGGATGACGGTCTCCAGCAGATCCTCTGCCTGCTCATCGGTGTATTCCTTGAGCTCGGGGTCGGAGTAGTCCGCCGGCCGTTCTGCCAGGGCCTGGTCAGGCGGTGGTTGATGGTGGTGGTTTTCCATGGGAGCTTCCTTCAACGTTGGAAGCCTCCCATGGGCAAACCGCGTTCCCGTCGCCGAGGGGAGTGCCCTCCGCACCTGCTGCAAGTGCTGCAGCAGGTGCGGCGCGGGCTCAGGCGAGTTCCACGCCCATCAGGGCATCCTTGCGTGCCTGCAAATCCTCGCGCATGGACACCAGGTCGAGGCCACGAGCCGCTCTTGCCTTGGGGAAGATCTCGTTGCGCTCTTCCTTGACGTGGTGGTCGATGTATTCGCCGAGCACCTTGACCTTGGCGTCAAACATCTCGTCGGCTGTTTCCATGGCCTCGATCTGCGCAATCAGGTCCTTGGCGCTGGCGTGTTCGACCTCCGCTTCGGCCAGCAAATCGGTGTCTTTCAAGACCGCGCGCAGGGCCGGATAGAAGATCTCTTCCTCGACGGTGGCATGCACCGTCAGCTCGCGACAGATCTCATGCGCCAGGTCCAGCTTCTTCTGCTGCGCGGATCGCGCCTTGGAGGACGCCAGTTCCTCATATTCCTTGAACATCTTCTTGACCGCCTTGTGGTCTGCATCGAGAAGGGTGCATGCATCGGGTGCATTGCGGGTGGTGGCCATGGGGAGCTCCTTTTTTTGACGTGTGGGTTTTGAGGTGCGTTCGCATGGAAATGAACGCAACCCACCATGGCAAGGCATGTGCCTGTGGCCTCTGCGCGGTCAGGCGGTTTCAGTTCAGCGTGGCCAGCACCGCGCGGAGATCTTCCACATCGGCAGGTTTGACGAGGTGGCAATCGAATCCGGCCTCGCGCGAACGCCGCAGGTCTTCCTTCTGGCCCCAACCGGTCAACGCGATCAGCGTCACGTCCCGCCCCTGCGGGCTTTGCCGCACCTGGCGGGCCACTTCGTAGCCGTCCATGTCGGGCATGCCGATGTCGAGGAACATGGCGCACGGCCGGTAGTTGTGCAGTGCCTCCAGCGCAGCCGGGCCGTCGTAGACCGTCTGCACGTCGGCCCCCAGGAATTGCAGCACCATTTCCAGGCTGTCGGCGCTGTCGCGGTTGTCGTCCACCACCAGGACACGACGCAGCTTCGGCGTGTGGCTGTTCGACGGACTGGCCGCCTCCTGCGCGGCGCGATCGAGCGTCACCAGGGGCAGGCGCACCAGGAATTCACTGCCGTGGCCGGGCCCTTCGCTGCGCGCTTCCACCGTGCCGCCGTGCATGTTCACGATGCTGCGCACCAGCGTAAGGCCGATGCCCAGTCCACCCTGGGCGCGGTGGTAGGTGTGATCGGCCTGCGTGAACAGGTCGAACACCCGAGGCAGCATGGCCGCCGGAATGCCGGCGCCGTTGTCGCGCACGGAGATCACCACGTCCGTGCCTTCGCGCCGTGCGCTCAGCCACACGCGGCCCCCCTCCTCGGTGTACTTGGACGCGTTGTTCAGCAGATTCGCCAGCACCTGGGCCAGGCGCACACCGTCGGCCTCCAGCATCAGCACGTCGTCGGGCAGGTCCACCGAGAGAGCCTGGTTGGCAGCGTGCATGAGCGGCCGGCTGGTTTCCACCGCGTTCTGCACCACGCTGGCCAGATCGATCGGCTCCTTGCGCAGTTCGAATTTGCCGCGCGTGATGCGCGAAACCTCCATGAGGTCGTCGACCAGACGAACCATGTGCGAGACCTGCCGCTCCAGCATGTCGTGCAGCCGATCGGCGCCCGCCCCCGAACCCACCCCCGCTCCCTCGCTGTGGGCCATGCGAAGGATGTGAAGGCTGTTGCGAATGGGCGCCAGCGGGTTGCGCAGTTCATGGGCCAGCGTGGCCAGGAACTCGTCCTTGCGCTGGTCCGCTTCCCGCAGCTCCTGTTCGGCGCGGCGCAGCTGGGTGGTGTCGTAATAAAAGCACGCCACCGCGTGGCGCCCGTCAGGCATGGTGATGCGCAGCAGCTGCCAGTTGTAGGTTTCCACCTCATTGAGGTCAGCCCGGTCGCTGACGAGGCTGTTCGATACATAAGACTCGCCCGTGTCCAGCGTGTGGCGGAAGATGGCAATGAGTTCCGTGGCCAGGGGCTCGGGCCACAGCACGCGCATGGCTTCATCCAGCCGCACGCCGATGGCGGGGTCGACGTTGCGGAACGCGCGGGCCTGCGTTTCCGCATTGATGTGGGAGATGCGGAAGTCCGCGTCGACGATGTAGAAGCCGCTGGGCGAGTGGTGGATCAGGAAGTCCAGCAGCTCGGCGCCGCGCCGGGCTTCTGCCTCCTGCTGCTTGCGCGCCGTGATGTCCAGCGTGACCGAGATGATGCCCATGGGCCTGCCCGCACCATCGCTGAGGCGGGACACGCTGTTGTGCACCCAGATGATGGAGCCGTCCTTGCGAACATAGCGTTTCTCGATCTCGAACTGCTCGCCATAGTGGATGAGCCGCGCCCGGCGCTCCAGGTTCACCGGCCGATCCTCGGCATACAGAACATCCTGCATCCGCATGCCCAGCAGTTCTTCCTGCGAGTAGCCCAGGATATCGCAGTAGCGGCGGTTGACGCTCAGGAACCGGCCGTTCAAATCGGTCTCGGCCACGCCGCCCAGCATCTGGCTGAACAACGCCTTCTGCCGGGCGTCCGATACCTTCAGGGCTTCTTCCGAGCGGGATTGCTCCAGCCGGGTCCAGACACGGGTGGTGAGTTCCTGCATCAGGTCCACTTCGCTGTCGCGCCACTCGCGCGGCTCGGCGTTCTTGACCGAGAGCATGAAACGCCACCGGCCGTCGCGGATCATCGGCACGCAGATGAAAGCCTGGGTGCGCATCGCGGCCAGTCTTTCGGCATTCACACGGGCATCGCGTCGGATGTCGTTCACCACGAGGGGTTCACTCTGCCGCAAGGCGTGCACGGCGTCGACACTCAGGAAATCGGCGATTCGGTAGACGCCCCGGTGGCCCGGCATGCCGCTGCGGTGCCACTCATGCCCCACCGTCACCTCGTCACCGCGCTCGTTGACCTCGGCCAGTTCGCAACGAGAAATCTTCAAGTGGGCACCGATCTTGGCGCCCAGCACCGCCAGCGTTTCGTCGATGTTCGACAACTGCACCAGGTCGCTGCTGATCTCCGAGAGGAAGGCCAGGTTCGATTCACGGCGCTTGCGTTCGGTGACGTCGTTGAACAGCACGGCCACCTGGTGTTCCTCGGGCAGCCCGATGCGGAAGGCGTACACCTCGTAGAACCGGTTGAGTGCCTTGGCGACATGTTCGAACCGACGCGCTTCACCGGTCAGCGCGATCTGGCCATAGATCTCGAACCAGAAGGTTTCGTGTTCTGGTTCAAGTTCGCGCATGCGCCTGCCGATGGCGTTGACCAGGCCGGTGTGCTGCTCGAAGGCGGTGTTCGTTTGCAGGAAGCGGTAGTCGTTGGCTCTGCCGTGCTCGTCGAACAGCATCTGGATGGTGCAAAGGCCCTGGTCGATGGAATCGACGAGCATTCGATAGTGGCGTTCGGAGCGGGTGAGGGCGGCCTCGGCGCGCGCGCGTTCCACTGTCGCCCAGGTGTGTGCGGCGGTTTCCTCGACCAGCGCTATCTCGGGGCCTGTCCATTGTCGGGGGCCCTTGGTGTGCACACCAAGGCCGACCACAAACTCGCCGTTCCTGATGAGAGGCACGCCGATGTAGGCACCTACCTGCACAGCCGCAAAGGCTGCTCGCTGCTCTTCGGAAAGTGATTCGTCGGCCACGACGTCGCAAGCCACGGCGATGCGGCCTGCGCGATACCGTTCCAGAAGCTCCTGGCCAAACGAGGTCACCGGATAACGTCCGACCATGGAGGTCACGCCTTCGACGTGGTCGCGCTCGATCCGGTAGTGGTCCCCCTGCACATCGAAGTAAGCCACGCGGTTTGCGTTCAGTTGCCGCGCCAGCAGAGCGCTGGCCGTGGCCTGGATCTCGAGAGGATCGTCCAGCGGGCGCAAGGCGTCGTGCAGGGCTTGCACCTGAGCTGCATGGTGCGCCTCGATTTCGGAGGATTCTTCTGTAGAGGGATGGGATTTCATCGCATGTGTCCTCTTCCGTGCGTCACCGGGTGGCCTGCGTCCATGAAGCACCCCGGCCCCGCGTGCAACCCGGACGGTAGCTTTTGCCGCAACAAGCGCCGTCGGCAGGGCATTGCCGCTTCTGTCGAGATCTGCCTTAGGCATGAGGGGCGTCCTTCCGGATGGCGAAAGACGATCTTCTGAGGATGCTGATCCCGCCGTCGGCTTCGAGAAAGGCGAACTTCATTTCTTCGATATCGCAGTCGCTTGCTCTAAGCGCACGTTCGCAATCATGCAAAGGCACGTGGTTTTTCTTCAGGATCGAAGTGTAGAACTGACCATCACGCCCGATCAGGACCGGTGCGCCTTCCACCAGCATCTGCAGGCGGGAAAACCGGGCCGTGCCGATGGCCACGGCAATGTTGATGGCGATCAAGGTGGTGGCTACCACCAACCCGCCGACCAATGATGGATCGCCCCCGGTCAGTCCGTTGGAGACGGCCTCACTCAGGAGCATCACAACCAACAGATCGAACGCGGTGAATTGCCCGACGGTGCGCTTTCCCGACAGGCGCATCAATATCAACAATGCGGCATAGATGGTGGTCGCTCGAGCACACAGTTCCAACCAGGGCACCGACATCTCAAACATTGTTGGCCTCACGTGAAGAGGGCAAAGCCTTCTTCATAGGCCGCCCCGCGGGGATATAGGGCAAATGGCGTGCCCGATGGGAGGGTGGCCGTTGGGCATGTTCTTTGCCATGGAGGCGGTGGCTGGTCATCGCGACCGCCGTCTTCATCAACCCATCAAGGAGAGCAATCATGGCAGCCAACAACCAAGGTCAGCAACAAGGTCAGCAGCAAAACCCGCGTCAGCAGGAACAGCAAGGCCAGGACGGGCAGAACCAGCAAGGGAAGAACCAACAGAACCGCCCGAACGTGGACCAGCAAGGCGACCAGAACCGCCAGCAAGGCCAGCGCGAGCAAAGCAATCCCGGCGGCTCCGACCAGCAAGGCCGCAGGGACGTGAACCCCTCGACCCAGAAGGACCAACCGGGATCCGGCACGCGCGAGCAACAGATCGACGAGCAAGACCGTCGCGATCGCCCTCAACAGCCCTGAACCAGCGTTCTCACTCCCGCCCACTTGTGCGCAGGTGGGCGGGAGTGCTTTTTCTTCGAATCGGAAAGCCCACCATGTCCAAATCCAAAAACACCCCACCCCGCAGTGATGTCCAGGCGGCTGCCCGGCAGACCGACAGCGGTCCCTCTGAAGTGAATACCGCCGTCGACACGGCATCCCAGCAAGCGGTGCAGACACAGGACATGGTTGCCGAGATGCCGTTCAATCCCAACAAGGCAGGTGAGCACGGTTTCGACAACGGCCTGCAGCCCCAGCCCGGCGTGACGGTGGAGCCCGCATCGCGCCTGCCCACGGGCAGCACGCTGTCGGAAGAGAACGTGACCGCCAAAACGGGCACCCAGGCTGCAGAGGGTGTGAACTGGACCATCGAAGCACTCGACCGCGTTCGCGTCGATTCATCTGGCCAGGCGCTTACCACCAACCAGGGCGTGCCCATTGCCGACAACCAGAACTCCCTGAAGTACGGTGTGCGTGGCCCCGTGCTGCTGGAAGATTTCATCCTGCGCGAGAAGCTCACCCATTTCGACCACGAGCGCATTCCGGAGCGCATCGTGCACGCGCGCGGTTCCGCGGCGCACGGGTATTTCGAGTGCTACGAACCGCTGACCGACATCACCAAGGCCGCGCCCTTCAAGGAGGCGGGCAAGACCACGCCCGTGTTCGTGCGCTTCTCCACCGTGCAGGGCGAGCGAGGTTCCAAGGACACCGCGCGCGACGTGCGCGGTTTCGCCGTGAAGTTCTACACCGACGAAGGCAACTGGGACCTGGTCGGCAACAACATGCCGGTATTCTTCATCCAGGACGCCATGAAGTTCCCGGACCTCGTGCACGCCGTGAAGCCGGAGCCGCACCACGGCATGCCGCAGGCCGGCAGCGCCCACGACACCTTCTGGGATTTCGTCTCGCTCATGCCCGAGTCCACCCACATGCTCATGTGGGCCATGTCCGACCGGGGCATTCCGCGCAGCTACGCCACCATGCAGGGGTTTGGCGTGCACACCTTCCGCATGGTCAACGACGCCGGCGAATCGGTGTTCGTGAAGTTCCACTGGAATCCGATTTACGGCACGCATTCCCTGGTGTGGGAAGAGGCTGTCAAGATTTCCGGCGCCGACCCGGACTTCCACCGCCGCGACCTGTGGGAACGCATCGAAGCCGGTGCCTACCCGGAATGGGAACTGGGGCTGCAGGTGTTCACCGAAGAACAGGCCGACCAGTTCAGCTTCGACATCCTGGATGCCACCAAGATCGTGCCGGAAGAACTGGTGCCGGTGCGCCCCGTGGGCCGCATGGTGCTCAACCGCAACCCGGACAACTTCTTTGCCGAGACCGAACAGGTGGCTTTCTGTACCGCGCACATCGTGCCCGGGCTCGACTTTTCCAACGATCCGCTGCTGGCCGGGCGCATCCATTCGTATGTGGACACGCAAATCACCCGCCTGGGTGGCCCCAACTTCCACGAGATTCCCATCAACTCGCCGCTGGCCCCCGTGCACAACAACCAGCGCGACGGCATGCACCGCCAGGCCATCCACCGCGGGCGCGTGAGCTACGAACCCAATTCACTGGGCGGTGGCTGCCCGTTCCAGGCGGGGGCGGCGCAGGGCTTCGTGTCGGTGCCGGCGCGCATCCAGGCCAAGGAAGAGCAGGGCAAGGTGCGGGCCAAGCCCGAGAAGTTTGCCGATCACTACACGCAGGCCACGCTGTTCTTCGAGAGCCAGAGCCCGGTGGAGCAGGCGCACATCGCCGCCGCGTTCCGCTTTGAACTCTCCAAGGTCACTGTGCCTGGCATCCGCGAGCGCATGGTGTCTTCGCTGCGCAACGCGTCCGAATCGCTGGCGCAGCAGGTGGCCCAGGGCTTGGGCATGGCCGTGCTGCCCGACCCGATGCCGCGCGCACTGGAGAACCCCACCGCGCCCGAGGTCACCCGTTCGCCCGCGCTCTCATTGCTGTCGCGCCCAGGCGACGGTTCCATCAAGGGACGAAAGATCGCCCTGCTGGTGGCCGATGGCGTGGACGGACAGAGCGCGATGGATGTGCATGCGGCCTTGTTTGCAGAAGGCGCCGTACCGCGTTTCGTGGGCCCGCGCATCGGCCCCGTCAAGACGTCGGACGGCGTGGCGGTCGATGCCGACGCCTCGCTCGAGAACGAACCCGGTTTCCTGTTCGATGCCCTGGTGTTGCCCGACGGTGCTGGCGTGGCCGAAGCGCTGGCGAAAGATGCCCATACGCTGGACTTCATTCGTGATCAGCATCGCCACTGCAAGGCCATCCTGGTGATGCCGGCATCGGCCAAGTTGCTGGAATCGGCGGGCGTGGCGCCCGAACTGCCTTCTGGCGAAGCCGACCCTGGCATCTTGCAGGGCACGAACGTGGACGCTTTCATCGAAGCGGTGGCCCGCCACCGCCACTTTGAGCGGGAGACCGATCCGCCTTCCGTCTGAGGTGCGCCGGATCGGGCGTCAGGCCTTGACGAGGTAGGCGATCTCGGTCTGGTGCTTGCTGACGTCGGATTCGGACCGCGCGTCGTTCAGGTAGGTTTCAACGCGCGATGCCCAGTCGATGGCTTCGCCGCGTTCGTGCGTCTGGAAGTGGATGCCTTGCTGTGCGGCCCAGCGTTGGAGCTTTTCGTTGGCGGCCATCAGTTCTGCGTGAGGCCCGTTGTGGACCAGCACGGCATACTGGCCGGCGGGCAGCGCATTGCCCCGCACCCGCCCGTCGCCGGGGGGCGCAGCAGTCACTGGCAGACAGACGTCGATTTCCATGCGGCTTGGCATGTCGATCATTCGGTAGCGCACAAATGGCACCCCCGCCTCGGCAATCTGGCGCGACTTCATCCATTCACGCAGTTCGGCCAGGTGTTCGGCAATCACCCGGGCCTCTTCGTTCAAGGAAGTGAAGACGGGAATGCCAAGGTACGGCCGTTCAGCGCGGTAGTCGAGATAGGGTTGGTCGGACATGGGCGAGCCTTTCAGTGTGGATGAAACACCGAACTGCGGCAATCGACGTGCCCTAGTCGAACAGCGAAGTGCTGCCGCTCTGTGATGCCGACGTGCGCAGCCGCATGGCGCGCTGGAAGAACAGGCTGTTGGGCACCTTCAGGTACACCGACTCCTTGCCGGGTGCCGCGTCTTCGCGCAGGGTCGTGTAGATGAGGTTGATGTCCATCACCTCGCCACCCAGCCCCGGCTTGTCGCCGCTCTCGATCAGCTCCACATGGTCGCGCAGGCCGAAAGGCCGCGTGGTGTAGATCAACACCGCGCAGAAGATGTTGGAGAGCACGCTCCAGGCCGCGAAGAACGCCACCGCCGCCACGGCGGCAAACCCGGTGAACGCCGTCCAGATCACCGTGCCCGACACACCGAGCCGGTCCAGGATCAGCAGCACCGCCGCACTGAAGAGCATAAAGCTCACCAGCCGGCGGCTGCCCACCACCAGCTCCAGCGGCAGGTGCTTCTCTTCGCCGAGCCGGTTGATGAGCCGGTGCAGCAAGGAGCGCAGCAGCAAGGTGATGAGGATGATCAACGCCGCCTGCAGGCAGAGCGTGATGACGTCGATCCAGGGGTGCGCCCAGTCAGGCAGGACGTTCTTCATGTATTGCATGGGGAGCAGGGCGCTTGGGGCGCCAGGGCTCCGAGCATAACGGGCTCTACAGGCCCTTGAGCGGTGTCGTCAGAGTTCAGTCACAGGCAGTCACTGGTATTCACGCCGCAGCTGCTTCGCCGCAGCCACCATGTTCGCCAGCTTGCCTTGCGCCACCTCTCTCGGCAGGTACTTCATGCCGCAATCCGGCGCAAGAATGATCTGCTCGGGCTTCACGTGCGCCAGTGCCTTGCGCACACGGCCGGCGATCACCTCCGGGGATTCCACGTTCAGGTCGGACAGGTCCAGGCAGCCCAGCAGGAACTGCTTGCCCTCCAGCTGGCGCAACACAAACGTGTCGAGGCTCGATTGCGCGGTCTCGAGCGAGACCTGCTTGCACCGGCAACCCGAGAGTTCCGGCAGGAAGGAGTAACCCGTGGGTCGCTCGTGGATGATGGCGGCGTAGCCAAAGCAGATGTGCACGCAGGTGGTGCCTTGCACGCCTTCCAGTGCGCGGTTCAGCGCGGCCAGACCGTATTGCCGGGCTTTCTCCGGCCGGGCCTGCATGTAGGGCTCGTCGATCTGCACCACGTCGGCGCCGGCGGCAAACAGGTCCTTGATCTCTTCGTTGACCGCGGCCGCGTAGTCCATGGCCGCATCTTCCTCGCGGCTGTAGAAATCGTTCTGCGCCTGCTGGAGCATGGTGAACGGGCCGGGCACGGTGATCTTGGTGCGCAGCTTCGTGTGCTTCTTCAGGAATTGCAGGTCTCCCACCTCCACCGCATGCTTGCGCCGGATCTTCCCCACGATGCGTGGCACCAGGTTGGGGTGTCCCGAGCGGTCGAGCGCGGTGCCGGGGTTGTCCAGGTCCACGCCTTCGAGTGCCGTGGCGAAGCGGTTGGAATAGCTCTCGCGGCGAATCTCGCCGTCGGACACGATGTCCAGCCCGGCCTCTTCCTGCATGCGAATCGCAATGAGCGTGGCGTCTTCCTGGGCCTGCGCCAGGTAGGCCTCTGGAATGCGCCACAGCTCACGGGCCCGGACCCGGGGCGGGAAGCGGCCGGCCAGCTTGGCGCGGTCGATGAGCCAGTCGGGTTGGGGAAGACTGCCGACGACGGTGGTGGGGAACAACATGGGTGCACCTTTTGATGGAGTCACAGGATGTCTCTGAAGCCTGCAAATCGACCGTACATGGCCGGGACACATCGTGCAACCTTGGTTTCCCCCATCCGATTCCCTCCCGCGCCTGTCTGATGTGACCCGGGTCACTTCACGTCGAGCAGGCAGCGCTTGAAACTATTTGAACGGCCGCCAGTGCCGTGCACGCCGCAGTCTTCACCCCAAAGAGGCTCTCCATGTTTCCGACTTCGTTGGCACGACTTTCCCTGTGCGGCTTTCTTGCACTGGCTGCATGGCCCGCCTGCGCCCAGGTCGGGCCGCAGTCGGTGCGAAAGCTGAGCGATGGGGAGCTGACCTGCTTGCAGATCCATGCGGAAACCCTGGCGCTCGAAAAGGCAAGCCAGGATCAACAGGCTCAGGCCACGCAAGCACAAGCTGTCATGGCGGAAATTCAGAATGAGGTGCTGGCGCAGGCGAACGGCGCGCGTGGCGGTGGTATGGGTTCTGCGATCGGCAGTGGGCTGATAGGCATGATTCCCGGCGCGGGCCAACTCCAGGGCTATGCCGCGCAGGCCGCTGCCGATGCCCGCCGAGCCAGGATGCAGGAAGGTGTCAACAAGATGATGCAGGCACAAACTCAGCTGATGAATGCGGAGCAGGCTCTGGAGCATGCGCAGGCGCGCGGCGATCACCTGGTTGATCTGTTCCTGAAGAAGGGCTGCAAGCTGTCACAGGTTTCACCTGCATTGCTGGTCGAACGTGTCCTTCATGGTCGAGATGACTGAGGGACGGACACCGCGCCATGTCTGAACGTTCATGTTCGTGGCCTTGGCTTCGCACTGAAGCCGTGCCTGCTCGGGAGGCGTTGCCGGCATCAGCTTGATCAGGCCGGACAGTGCATCGCAATACTGCTTGAAGTTCTTCGTGGCCAAGGCGTTGTCTCTTTGGGCGCGAAGTTTGTCGTACTCGCCACACTGTGGGTCGGGTGCTGCGACGCTCACGCTGGTGAGAAGCAACAAGGACAGACCGAAAAAGATTCTGGACATGGGAATGAGCCCTGCGGGCGCGGTTGAACAGGCGATGGCGAGTATCGAGGGCAACCCTCTCCCCGGTAAGTGACCCGGGTCACATCGCTCTGCGTGAAGGCGGTTCAGCCACCCAAAGCGTCGAGCAGTTGTGGCGCCCGCACGGGCTTGTGAAGAAAGGGGAGACCACTGCTTCGGATCTCGGTGATGCGTTGCGGCGCGGTCTCGCCGGTGACGAGCAAAGTGCGCAGGTGCGGCGAGGTGCGGCGCAGTGCAAGCAGGTAGTCCAGGCCGTTGCGTTCTCCAGGCAATCGGAAGTCGGAGACAACCGCTTCGATCGGATTCAGTTCCAGAAGTCGCTGCGCCTGCTGCAGATCGCCTGCGGTGTGTGCGGTGCAGCCGCACGCGGAGAGCAACAGTGCCATGGCTTCACGGCTCTCGGGCTCATCATCAATGACCAGCACGTGCCGTGGCAGCTTCTTCTCCGCTGGCTCAGCCGCAACGGTGCTCGACTCCACCGGCTTTTCCAAATCCTGCGTCCGCACGGTGGCATGTTTCACCCACACGCGAAAGCGGGTGCCTCCTTGCGGCCTTGATGACAACGCAATGGGATGTTCCAGCAAGTTGGACAGCCGTTTGACAATCGACAAGCCGATGCCCAGACCGGCCGCGCGATCGCGTTGTGGATTGGCCAACTGGAAGAATTCGTCGAATACCCGCTGTTGGTGTTCGCTGGCGATGCCGATCCCGGTGTCGACCACTTCGAAGCAGACCCGGTCGGCGCCTCCCGCAGGAACCCCCGACCTCGCGGCAACCAGCACGCCGCCGGCGTGCGTGTATTTGATGGCGTTGTCGATCAGATTACCGAGCAGACGGGTGAGCAATTGCTCGTCGCTCATGACCACCAGATCGCCCGGCGCTCGAAAACGAATCTGAAGGTTTCTGTCTTCGGCACGGGCGGCGAAGGTGTGACTCAGCGAAACGAACAGCTCATGCACCCGCAACGGTTCCAGGGTAGGCTCCACCGCGCCGGCATCCAGCCGTGAGATATCGAGCATGGTGTCGAGCGACTGGTTCAGCATGCGCACCGAGTGGCTCAAACGCGTGATGGTCTGTGCACTCTCCGGATCGAATCGTGAGCGTTCAAGGACCGAGGTAAACAACGAAATGGCATGGAGCGGTTGGCGCAGATCGTGGCTGGCCGAAGCCAGGAACCGACTCTTCTCCCGGTTGGCATTCTCGACCAGTTCCACCTGCTGTTCCAGGCGCCGAGCGAGATCTTCCTTTTCAAAGCGGACCGTGAGCGACTCTTCAAGCAGGTCGGCTTGCTGGAACGTCCATTTCAGTGTCATCCCCAGAAACAGCGCCATGCACACACCCAGGATCCATCCCACCAGCCCGCCATGCCACACGCTGGCCGATATCAGTCCGAAAGCCGCTGGAATGCTGAATGCGGCGATCGTCTGGCGGTGCGTGGAGACGATGGCGGACCCAAGAGAGATCGCGCCCATGATGAACACGGCCGTGAGGACCAAGGCATCGGCACTCTGATATGCGCCCAGCAGCCAGGCTGCGGATCCCCACATGGACCCGAGCAACAGGATGTCGCGCACACGACCTCGCAGGACGCTGTCCACCTCCTGGTCCTGGATTGAACCCCGGGCCTCGAGTCCTCGTCTTTGCAGATAGGTGACGAAGATGACGACGTAGAACAGGCCGAGCCAGAGCAGCGGATGGCCCGGCGGTCCGTCAAGATAGAACAGCACCGCCAGTGGCGTCGCAAAGGGAATGGGCGAGAGGATGCGCACAGCCCCGGTTTTTTGCAGGAGCAACTCGAGCCGAATGCGCCGCACGGCCAGCGGTGCGGTTGAGGTGTTTGTCGATGGCATCTGAAGCAAGGCCTGGCTACGAGAACAGCCTCATCAGCTCGGCGCGGGATCGCACGTTGAAGTCAAGAAAGATCGTCGACACGCAGTTCTTCACCGATCCCAGCGCGAGTCCCGTTTCACCAGCAATCGCCTGGTTGTCGAAGCCGCTCAGAACCAGCTCCAGCACCTGAACCTGGCGGCTGGTCAACCGGATGCCCGGCTTGAGGTTTCTGGAGCGAGCGAGCGTGTCGTGTCGGACGGTGCGATGGGTGGGGCCGTGGGCGCTTTCGATCGTGTCCAGAAGGTTCTTCAAATCCCCGGCTTCCCCCACCTTGCAGAAGTAGCCCAATGCACCCTGCGCCAACGCCTCTTCGCGGACGCGGGCGTCGTGTGTCCCCGATACGACGGCGATGGGTAGGTCGGGGTAGCGCTGCCTCAGGAGCTGGAGTCCAGCCAGGCCGCGCGTGTCGCCCAGGTTCAGATCAAGCAGCAGCAGAAAGACTTCATCCTCATGTTGCTTCAGATACAGCAGGGCCTGCTCCAGGCTCTGCGCATCGGCGACGTTGAAACGCGCCGCGAAGTGCTGAACGATCACCTGGCGCAATCCCATCCGCACCAGTTCGTGGTCATCAACGATCAGTATCGTTTTGAGTTGCTGCTCGTCAGACATCGCCAGGTCGGCCCTTCCTGTTTGAAATGCGGCCGCTGGCCAATGGCCGACATCCTAGCGAGCTCCGCTGGAGGGCGGAAGCATTGGGCTCTCAGCCTTCTGAGGTTTTGTCCACTCCCCTTTGATTGAGAGTCTGCTTCAGACGGGGTGCGGATGGCTCAGCGAATGTCCCGAGCGTACGATGGATGTCCCTGCTGCGCGCAATTCATGAGGCACATGTGACGTATTTCGGAACCGACAAGCAGGTTGTCTTGCAACGGCGTGCGGATGAACTGCACGGCTGGCTTTATTCGACTCCTGGGTGCTGTCATGCAGGGCGGTTCTGTGCGACAGACGATGAGCACCTGTTGGGCTGGGACACTATCGAAGAAGCTCTTCGCCGCGACGAAGTGTTCGGATTTCGACTGCGGCCAGCGGCGGAACGCGAGGCAATTTCAAGGCACGTCCAGACGCTCGGGTATCAGTTCCATACGTGGAACGTGTTCCATTCCGACGCGAACAACCTGCTGGCGCCCGCACATGGATTTGCGAATGAACCCCTGCCGAGCGATTTGACGGAGCACACACTTGAACCTGGCGACGCGGATACTTGTGTCCTGGAAATCCAAAAGTTCCTGAGCAGCAACGGCATCGCCCCGTTTTCTGCGCGCTTGCTGAGATCCGAATTGGGCCAGGCCGCGACGCCGTACATTCGCGATTCCTCTGGCCAGGTGATTGCATGTGCGCATGCCTACTTGCCCCACAACCGGTACAGCCCTTACGAAAAGACGGCCTGGGTCGGCCTGGTGGCGGTGGCTGCGCAGCAACGCGGACGCCGGCTCGGCACCCGTATCAACGCGAGGTCGATCTGCCTGGCGATAGAGGCCTTGGGGGCGAATGCCGTGTACGAGCTCGTCGCGCCGGACAACGATGCATCGCGGCGCATGGTCGAGTCTTGCGGCTTGGCGTTGCGCCCTGACTTGATGTGCGGTATTGCCATGGCGGGCGAACAGCGATTCACAAAATAGCGGTGCCGCGCATGCACGACGCCGAGGCAACCCCGCAACGCTGGCCGCGGGCGAGAGAGTGCGTAAGAAGGGCTTACCTTCCCGGTTCGCCCTTGAATTCCGTCAGTTCACGCCCTTCCACGCGGAACAACTGCCCGTTGCGCAGCCGCGTGCGGATCTCATGCTTGACCTCGCGCTTGACCGCTGGCGCAAGCCAGATGACCCGCTCGTGCCCGCTGACGGTGCTGTTGGTGTCGTTGGTTGCAAAGCCCTCGGCTTCCAGGCGCAGGGTGTCGAAGCGGCCGGCGGGCGTTTCCAGGCTCTCTGCCGCCACCACCGTGAACTTCAGCTCGTAGCGCAGCTTCCAGCCATTGGGAAACGTCACCCCTTCGGTGCATGCCCATTTGCTGCCTACCTTGAGGGGCCAAGGGTAGGCGCAGCCGGCGTCGTTGGTGGCGATCGTCTTGCCCCGCTTGTTCGGCGCGGTCTCGTCGAACAGGAACTGCTCGCGGTGCACGAGCTTGGCGCTGTCGCCGCGCCAGATCGTGTGCGATCCTCGCTGCGAGTCCATCCAATACTCGGCAGCATCGGCCGCAGTGACGAACTCGGTCAGGCGGCCGGTCTCCTTCTTCGTCAGCAGGTCGGTTTCGCGGTAGCTCCAACGGTCGCCGACGACGTAGGCGGGCGCAGCCATCTCCTGCGCGAGCGAAGCGGTGGACAGCGTAAGCGTCAGCAGCGAGGCAAGCGCAGTGCGGTGGTTCACGGTTTGTCCTCAAAAAGGAAGGAAGGGACCCGCAGCCATTGACGCTGAGCAAGTGGCATTCACCGGCTTGATCCGGTAGGTCCAACCACAGCGTCGGTCGATGGTACTCTGCCGCCAGGCGCGCGGCAATGGCGGCGGGGCTCGCCCTGGGTGAGAGCGGACTCCCGCCCTCCCTGCAAGGCGTTACGACGCCCCCACCGCCCTCAGAACCTCTTCCGCCGTCCCCGGCGCATTCATCCCCTCCGGCCTGCCACCCGCGTGCGCCACCGCATCCCGCAGCGCCTCGAACACACTGATCGCCAGCATGAAAGGCGGTTCGCCCACGGCCTTGCTGCCGTGCACGTTGTCTTCGCGGTTGGCTTCGGGCCACAGGTCCACCTTCCAGTGCGCGGGCAGGTCGCCCGCGGTGGGGATCTTGTAGGTGCTGGGGGCGTGGGTCTGCAGGTAGCCCTTGTCGTTCCACACCAGTTGTTCGGTGGTGAGCCAGCCCATGCCTTGCACGAAGCCGCCTTCGATCTGGCCGATGTCGATGGCGGGGTTGATGCTGCGGCCCACGTCGTGAAGGATGTCGACCTTGAGCACGCGGCTTTCGCCCGTCAGGGTGTCGATGGCGACCTCGGTCACGGCCGCACCATAGGCGAAGTAGTAGAACGGCCGGCCGGTGAGGGTGGTCTTGTCGTAGTGGATCTTGGGCGTGCGGTAGAAGCCGTCGCTCCAGAGCTGGATG
>VFQP010002173.1_pt1 | contig 22761 bp, 29 predicted proteins | sample 3512351 | NCBI WGS metagenome assembly VFQP01 (sample SAMN10412372, study PRJNA504923) | tailings metagenome | isolation source: Relicate 1 Philex TSF1 revegetated site | place: Philippines: Tuba, Benguet | collected 2017-08-29
TGGAGGCGGGATGGGCGAGGGTGGGGGGCAAGGGCTTGGCGGCGTTGCGGGTTGCGTGGTGTCCAGACGGGCGGTTTCCTGGCCAGGGGTGGGCGGAGGCGGGAGCGGGAGCGGCGGGGGCCGGGGCGGCGACGGCGGCGGCCGCGGTGGGCAGGGTCCCCGCACGTCGATGCGCACCGCCACCTTGCCGGCCGTGCAGTCCCTGCCGCCTGCGAGAGCACGCGCACATGCTCTGGTTTTCTGTCGAACAGCGACGCAGGCACGCGCGTGGTGTGCGAGCGAACAGCACTGAGGCTTGTCCGTGCAAGGCAGGAGGCATGAAGAGGGGGTCGGCACTCACTCGCGATGTAGAAGAAGCAGCCCCTCGTGACCGTGTACGTCAGGTTGTAGCTCGTGGGGAAGGGGTTGGGGTTGGGCCCGCTGAACTCCACCTTGCTGACGGGCGCGCGGCACACCCCTGCGGGCCAGGGTTGCGGCGACATGTGCCCAGGCGAGCGGTGGCCTACCAGCCCTGCGCCGCAGCAAAGGTGCGGTGCCCAACGCTGCCGCCGTCCCGGCGGCGCGGCCCCGCCTGGCCCGCCCCGACACCTTTGAGCCGTTGCACACTTTTTTCACCTCACGTCTCCCACGAGTCCTCACGAGGCCGCAGAGGTCACAGAGGGCCTCGTCCTCCAGCCGTTCCATCGCTTTGCTCACCTGGGAAGCGGCGGTTGGCGTTCCATCGCGGCGACACGCGCACCACGTTGAGCGTGCTGTATGCGTCCACCGTGAAGCGGATGGTGTCGCCGCAGCGCGCCCACAGCTGACGCACGCGCGATGAGCCCGTCCTCCGCGGTGCCCAGCTGACGACGATGGTCTTGCGCTGGAACGCCAGGCCTGGGTGTGCACATACGAGCGCGACAGGCACACTTCAGTTTTTTTGTGTGCCTCAGCAGGCAGACAGGAGGCCGATCACTCTCTGGCTGGTCTGGCAGACGCGCCGCTGACGCGGCCCCCTCGCGCACCGCTGTTGGCGCTGCAGCTGGCCGCCAGCAGCGACGCCAGGGTGATGCACAGTGCTGGCCAGGGCACCGCCATCCTGCTGCGGTGCCTCTGCGGGCGCAAGGGGGCGCACGCCACCCGGAGGTTAGGGGCGTGGCAAAAGCGCGCCGATGGCGCCACGCCCATGGCGCCGCGCCCATGGCCAGGATCGGCGCAGCAGCTGGGCTGCGGATGGAGCTGCCCCACGGAGAGCGCTGAGCGTCGCGAGCGCAGCCTCGCTGCTGACCCGGTGCCCGGCGCACCAACCTCTGGCGCGCGCGGGCCACAGCGAGCTCTGCGCCTTCCTTTGTGTGTGCTCGGCGCCGCCAAGCCGAGTGGCTGCGCCAAGTGCTGGTCTCTGCAGGCCTCTCGCCAACAACTTGTGCTGGAGCCCAACCTTTCCCGTCTCCCGGGCAAGGCGCGCAAAGGTTTGAAAATGGCCGAACGCGAACGGCAGCGCCAGGTGGTGCGACTCCACCTGGCTGCCAGGACCGCCATGGCAGGAAAGAGGGAGCACCCATGATCATCCACGGCATCCTGGCTCCGCACCAACACACCCCGGGCCACGCGTGATGGTGCGCCCCGACCGCACCAGCGCGCTGCCCGCTGCTGGACCTTGTGAGTCCACGCAGGTGCGCATTGCATCGGTCGGCCTCCCACACTCAGCACGTCCAGTGGGGCGGATGCGGACCTGCGCGCACCAGGGCGCCAGACCCTGGGGCCCGTCCAAGAATTGCTTCGCCGAGGAGCACCACTGGCGCTCTCAGGCAGCGCACCAGACCCAGGAAAATGCCGTTCGACCTCATCTCTGGCCAGTTTGTGCCCACGCGCACCAACGTCTGGCGCGACGCGTGCGACGGGCAGCTGGACTGGCTGAAGCAGCACATCAGCGAGGGCGCGCCGCTGAACGAGGCCGACCTCTGCGGCGACCCCCCGCTCATCCTGGCGGCCGGCGGAGGTGCTGTGGGGACCCTGGTGTGCGCTAGCAGGTTGCGGGCGTGGGAGCTCACGTCTGCCGTGCGCGGCGCCACCCACTGCCTTGCCCGGCCGCAGGGCACCTGGCGTGCGTCCGGCTGCTGCTGCGGGAGGGCGCCGACGTCGAGCAGCGCAACGTGGTGAGGGCCATGGACGTGGGCGGCACGTGGGGAGCGACGAGGGCCGCGCGCTGCCACGGGGGTCTGGTGACCCGCAGAGGCCTGCCCTGCGTGACAAGAAAGGGCCACCGCCCGCGCCGAGCGGCAATGCCACATGTTGTGAGCCTGCCACGTTGCTGCTGCTCTGTGTGTTGCGGAAGGTCCGTGAGACGCCGCTGATCCGCGCCGCCCACAACGGCCACCTGAGCACCGTGCGGGAGCTGCTGGCGCGCGGCGCCGACGCCAACGCCATTGACATGGTGCGCCCCGCACCATGGACTTGGCTTTGGGAAGGGAGGCCACAACCTTGTTGCTGGAAAGCGGTCAGGCCCACAGAGCGCGAACCGTTCACGTGCCTGTTGGAGTGCCGCCGCGCGCTGCACCCGCGCCGCGAGCAACGGGGACGATTGGTGGGCGAGCGCAGCACCTAGCGGGGGTGGACGCACCTTGCGCGCAGGGCGAGAACACCGCGCTGCACTGGGCGGCGATGCGGGGCCACGTCGAGGTGTGCCGCGCGCTGCTGCAGGTGAGCGGCCGTCGCGGCAGGGCGCGCGCCAGCGTCCCTGGGGGGAGCGGCAAGCTGAAGGTCGTGCGCACAGGGGCTCTGGCGGGAGAGCGAGGGCACGCACGTGCGCGTGCGCGCAGGGCGGGGCGCGCAAGGAGCTGCGCACCCTGCAGGGCCACGTGCCGCTGGACCTGTGCCAGCCGCTGTGGAGCCACGCCTGGCGCTACACGCGCGCGCTGCTCACGGCGTCGGGCTGAACCGTCGCCCGCGTGACCATTGAGGAGCGGCGCCCTCGTGTTTGCCGGGTGTGCCTGGTGATCACCTCCTCTGCTTGCACGTTCCGTTGCAAGACGCACACACAACACCGTCGCGGCACCAGGTCAACCGAAGGCGGGGTCGCACGCGTGTAGAGGAGCACGGCTACCGCCGCAGCCAAACGTGCCGGACGCAGCCAACCTCGCTGCTCCAGAGCCGCCGCCACGGGCGGCGCGCTGCTCGGGCGCAGCGCGTGCTACTGCGGCGCCGCGCCGGGCGCCGTGGCCGCCGCCACCAGCTGCGCCACCCAGGGCCTGCCCGACAGGTCGGGGTCGGCCTGCAGCTCGGCCGGCGCCACGCCGCCGCCGCCCAGCAGCAGGCCCAGCAGCTGGTAGGCCTCCTCCTGCCTGTCAGGTAGCGCCGCCAGCGCGCAGGCGTAGTTGTACCTGCGTGGACATGTGTGCGTGCGCACCCATGTGGGAGTGGGGGGGGGGGAGAGCGCTGTGAGAGGTGACGGGGAGCGGTGAGGGCCGTGCGGCGTTCATGCGCGGTCGGTGCGGGAGCGCAGAGGTGTGCGCGGGAGCAGAGCTGCAGGAGCACGGAGCTCGCGTCAGCGGACGGCGGGAAGAGCGTGGCGGGCGAGGGGGAAAGTGCCTCCCTCGAGCCCTCACGCCCTCCCCATGCACCCACCTGGCCTCGCAGCGCGCCCGGAAGCCACCCAGCTTGTGCGGCAGCCTCAGCGCGCCCTCGTACAGCGCGCACGCCTCGCGCCAGCGCCGCTCCTCGGCGCCGCCGTCGCCCGCCGCGCGCGCCAGCTTGGCCAGCGCCGCCTGCGCCTCGGCCGCGCCCACCTGCGCTTGCACAGGCCGGAGGCGTCCGCAGCGCCGCAAGCCCTCACGCCCTCGCCGCCAGGCGCGCCTGCGCCTCGGCCGCGCCCACCTGCGGCCCCACGAACGAGGGCGGGCCGCGCCTCCACCGCCGGGTGCGTGCGCCCGCAGTCGACGAGTCACGCGCCGCCCAAGGCGTCTGGATACGCAGCGACCGCCCCGCGCCGGGTCGAGGCGCCCATCCCTCGCCTCCCACCACCCTCCAAGGACGCACCAAGGCCTCGGGGTGACCCCGCTGGATGCGCAGCGCCGCGCCGTAGCCGTCCTCCAGCGCCGCCTCAAGCCTGGGCGCCGCCTCGGCCACTGCAGTCGCCAACGCCAGCGCCAGGCAAACCTCCGCAAGGCCGTGCTGCCCGCCCACCCGCACCTTGAAACCACCCAAAGCGGTGCACCGGTGCCAAGTTCTCCCTCCCCGCGACAGGCACCCTCTCAAGACGCCACGCAGCCCCCTCCCGCCTGCTTCCACACCCGCAAGAAGCCATCCCAGCGCCGCTGGGCGCCAGCGCGCATAACGCCCTCACCGGCGCCCTGCGCCGCGGCCAGCTCCCCCTGCGCCGCCAGCGCGTCCCCCAGGCTGATGAGCGGCGCGGGATCGGCGCGGCTAAAGTCGGCGGCGGCGCGGAGCCGCGCCTCGGCCTGAAGCAGCCACTCGCGCCGCTCCTCCACCGGCTGCGACCAGGCAGGCAGGCAGGCGCAAGCGCACATCATGGTCAGGGCCGCCCGTGCGGTGCAGGTCGCACGTGTCATCACGCCGTGTGGTGGGTCGCCGGCCCTGCCGAAGTGTCCTCCAGCACGCAACACCCTAGGGAGGCGCGGGCAGACCCGTTAGGGGCCCGGCGGCTGGTGCGCGCTCTCACCTGCTGCACTTGCTGCCCCGCCGCCGCCAGCCCGGTGCCCCAATTGGTGAGCAGGCCCGGCAAGTCGTCGCCTGCACCAGGACACGCAGGGCAAGGCGCAGCGGCTCCTAAACCGCATGCAGGCACAGGCCGCAACCTGCACGAGATGTGCAGCGGACGCACCTCGACCCAAAAGCCGAAAACAAAAAAAAAAAGAAAGCCCTCACCCTCGCTGCTGTCGTGCATGGCGCACGAGGCCTGGTACGCGTGCAGCGCCGCCCGCGTGGCCGCCGCGCCCGCCGCCGCCTGCCCCGTGTCCCACAGCAGCTGCGAGCGGTGCGCACAACACGCGGCAAAGGGCGCCGTGAGTCGTGCCTCTGCACCCTGCTGCCGCAGGTGCGGGCGTCCTGCCGCCACTGACGAGTGCGTAACGCAGCGTGAGCCCAAGGCCCTCACCTGGGCATACGACATGAGCGTGTCGCCGAGGTTGGAGTGCGTCAAGGCGTCCTCCTCCTGCCAGCGCCGCGCACGAGCGCAAGCGCACGGCCCAAGGCTCACTGGAAATCCACGCCTGGCGCCCAGCAGCACTGCGCAATGGACGGAACCTGAGCAGGCAAGGCGCCCGCGCCGCACCTGCGCCAGCGCCACCAGGTACAGCCCGCACGCCGCGTCCATCAGAGCGCACGCCGCCTGCTGCTGCGGCGTCGCCGCCGCCAGCGCGCCCGCCGGAGCCACCGTCACGCCCTGCTGCTGCTGCTGCTCGCTCCAGGGCAGCAGGCCCAGCGCGCCCCGCATGGCCTGCGCCGCCGATAGGGCTTGCGCCGCCGGCGCCAGCGCCGCCGCCGCCGGCGCGTGCAGGTCGGTGATGGCCTCGGCCCACTCGGACAGCGAGGCCGCGCAGTTGACGGCCACGTCCGGCGGAAGCAGCACCAGCGGCGCAGCCCCGGCCGCTGATGCCGCTGCCGCTGAGGAGGAGGCGGCCGGCTGATCGCCAGCGGCTGCGGCCACATTCCTCACCTGCGAAAGGACGCGTGAGCATCCGCGGGGCCAGTGCGTGCATCTCCCTGTGCTTCCAGGCCAGCGAGTGTGCGGCTGGACCTTTGGTGCAGGTAAGTTCAGCCGCCTTCCATGCAGGTATGTGGGCGTCGTGGACAGCGCGCCCGCCTGGGACGCACCTGGCGCTGTACACCTTTCAGCTGCGGCTTGCTGTTCGGCGCTTCGGGCTGCTGCTCACGGTTTGGCGGTCACATCCGGCCACATCGTGCCTGCTGGTTGCCTCGTGGCTGCGTGGCCCGCCTGCCTGTGCAACGCCCCGCTGGGACGCACCTGGAGGTAGGTCTCGGCGCTCTGGCTGAGCAGCGCCGCCGCCTGCAGCCGCGCCTGGTGCTCGACGGCCGGGCTCAGCTCCTCGTCCGGCAGCGACGTGGCCACCTGCGCACCGCCGGCGGGCAGGATCCTTGAGGAAGGCACGCGGAGTCGGCGGAGGCGCCTGTGGCGACGAAGGAGGGCGGCGAGGTGTGGTGCGAGCGAGAAATGCTCTTGCCTTGATGGTGGTGGCGGCGGCCTGCTGCAGGCACTCGGCCAGCCCGCACAGCGCCTCGTGCTGCTGCTCGGGCGTGTGCAGGCCCGCCGCCAGCGCCGCCCGGTACGCATCCTGCGGGCGGCGGATGGAGCGCAGGGCCGCTTGGGTGGTTGCGCCCTTCCTGCAGCGAGTTTGGCCATGTGCCTCTAGCGCCTGATGTGCCGCCGTGCGTGGGGCACAGCAGCGGCGAAGCTGGCGACGCACCGCGGCCCGCGTGAAGCAGCTCAGGGCGTCAGTCCCCTCGCGGCGCTCTCCCCGCTGCTGCAGCGCCCCGGCCTCTGCAGTGCACGAGCTCGGCAGCCGGGCGGGCGGGCAGCGGTGGGACCCGCACAGCTGCAGGTTCAAGCTCATCAACCGTGAGCAGGATTCACAATTGCAGCAATGACAAACGCACCCTCGAGCGCCTTGGCCGCTGGGTCCAGCTGCTGCGGCGGCTGCTTGTGCCGGCCCATCGCAGCTTGCGCGCGCGCTCCTGGTCGAGATGTGCAACGCACGATGCATGCAGAGACGCTGCGTGCTCGGCGATCGCGTTGTGCTCACGCGCAAGCAGCTCGCGGCGCCCTGGATCGAGCGACGAGCATGCGCGACTCGGGGCTCAGCACAGTCGGGAGCCAGCAGCAGAGCGTGGGCGTCCTCCAGCTCAGGGCACACGCTGAACTGTGAGCTTGCTGCTGCCGGTGGCGCCTGCACAGCCCCTCTGCAGCCCCGCGCGCAGCGCAGCATGCACCTCGCGCTCGCGGAGCACCAGGGCGGCCAGCGCAAGGCCTCACAGCAGGACCATGCAGCTGATGCCCGCCCCAGCTCAGTGCCGCGCGTGTCCACGGTGACGCCTGCAAAGAAGGACGACCGCAAGGTGCGTGCGGGTGGCGGTGGGCTGGGGGCGGCAAGCGCTCACGCTGCCATCGCCCTCCGTGGTGGGCGCACGTCCACCTTGCGGCCCTTTCTGCTCTGTCGCACCCGTGCCCGCGTGCAGAAATTGATGACCACGGAAGACGCCTGGGCCGTGCTGGAGGGCTACTCCGCGGTGCGCGCACTGCCATCATTTCTGCGCGACGGAGCAGGCGTCTGCTGTCCGAGGGAGCAACCGCTCCTCGGCGTGTGAGCACGCAGCGTGCCGGCCCCCCGCGGCGTGCGTCGCAGGCGAGCGCCACTCACAAGAGGAGCAGGAAGAAGCGGCGGGAGCCGGGCCACCTCGAGGCGCGCGCCGTGGCCTCCCTCATCGTGGCCGAGCTGGGCTCCGCCGAGGCGCGCCGCCGGCGCCGCGCCCTGCGGACCTGCCTGGCCTGGCTCGCGCCGCTGCTGCTCCTGGCGCTGGCGCTGCTGGCGGGCTGGCGCTACGACGCCTGGGTGGCGCACAAGAAGGCGGCGGCGGCGGCGGCGGCGATGGGCGCGGCGCGCGGGTGGGGACGGTCTTGATTATGCGGCGAGGGAGGTGCGCGCGCCGCAGACCGGGCAGCCCCCATTGAGAGCTTGCCTCCTTGCCATCACTTTGTAGAGAGAGGACTCCGTCGTCGCAGGGCAGGGAGCAGAGTGCAGGTGGACGTCGTCTTCGGCTTTGTTTGTGCATGTACAACGTCTCACTGTACATGATCGACCTCGCTGGAAGCAGGACAGAGGGGCGTGAGGAAGCACAGACTGGCATGGAGAAGTACTTGCTCCGAGTGCATGGCATTGCCGTCGTTCTTCCGCAAACGTGTACGCTCCTCCCTCACGCATTGAGCGCCTGCTCCTCCTGCGCCGCCTGCTCAATGTACCGCGCCATGGGGCCCACCAGGAACGAGTCAATGAGCACCTGCGCGCAATTGTGCAGCCCAGCAAGCGTGGACGGACAGCACGCCGATGGGGGCACCAGCGCCGCGCAACCAGCTTACTTGTCCTGCGGCATCTGGCGCTCGCAGCCCCGCCCCCCCAACAGTGTCCTGCAGCGACCGGCAAAGAGCGCACCTGCGCCAGGTGCCCGGCGACGGCGCTGAGCGCGGCCAGGCCCGTGGCGCTGGGGCCCAGTTGCGCCGAGAGCCCCTCGGAGAGGATGGCCACCGCCACGGGCAGCGTTTTTTGACTCGCCTGCGCGGGAGGGGGCAGCGGTCCCCAGAGGGCAGACTGGTGAAGTTGTGCCGCACTCTGCCGCCCGCCCTGACACGAGCTCCCGCCGCCAGGCAGGCAGTTTCCCGCGTGACACGTCCGCAATAGCGTTGCCCGCCCGCTGCCCCCTTCCAACATCACAACGGCTGCCGTAGCTGCGCCCTGCGCAGCGGCCGGGGCCCCCCTCTCCACCTCCGTCCCCACACCAACGTCACACCGCGCACCTGCAGCACCAGTGCCTGCCTCAGCTGCGCCCCGACCACAGCGGCCACAGGGGCACCCCCTCTCCGCGTCCCTCACCACGCCAACGTCACACCGCGCACCTGCAGCACCAGCGCCTGCCTCAGCTGCGCCCTCAGCAGCGGCCGGGGGCCGCCCAGGTTGAGCGCAGCCACCGCCGCCGAGTTGAACGCCAGGAAGAGCGAGTGCACGCCGGCGCCCAGCAAAAAGGCCAGCAGCAGGTAGGCGGGCGGCACGTTGAGGCCAGCCGCCGTGGCCTTGCTCACCTGCGGCGTGCAGAGGCGGGGAGGCAAGGGCGCCTTCACCCGTGCACCTGGCGCGCGCTCAGATGTGCGTCGAGGCGCGCATCTCATGGCGCGCAGGGTCGCCGTGCGGTCCAATCGCATGCGACAGAGGCAGCACGGAGGAGCAGGCACGCCGGATCAGGCTAGAGCAGGGTCGGCGGTTGTTCCTGTCCGCATCGCCTGCCAGGTGCTCACGGGTGGGGTGTGCACGTGCACCTCACCCAAACCCAGCACGCTTGCGGGGCGCCCCCGCCCCCCATGAGGGCCCTTTTCTGCACCCCAGCGCCGCCGCTGCAGGCACACTCGGATTGGACCGGGCGCGCCGCGCCGCGCGCACCTGCATCCAGGGCACCATGGCCAGGCACAGCCCGCTGGTCCACAGCACCGCCCGCCGGTGCCCGTCCACCCACGCCGCCACGCCCGGCACCAGCGCCCGCGCCAGCGCGCCCGCCAGCGTCGGCAGCAGCACCGTCTCCACCAGCTGCCGCAGCAGCAGCCAGGGGGACAGCAGCGCCGCCGCCGACGTCGACGCCGCGCCTGCGCCTGCGTTGCAAGGTGGGCACGGTGGCGGTCTTGCTCGTGCCCAACCCCTGCTGAGATCATTGGTGCTCGCGACGTCGCGGTCAGCGCGCTCAGGACCTGGCACACCACGCCATGGCAGCACGCCTCTCAAGGTGTCCGCAGCGTTTGCCCAACCCCCGTGTGCAGAGCCGCCGTGCGCGAGAAGCGCCCCTGCGGCAGGCTTGCGCCACGCGGCTCTGTCCCCGGTGGCAGAGACGCTGCCGGGACCAGCGGCCAAAGCAGCGAGCGCACACTGGCCGCGCTCACCAGCGGCGGCGGCGGGCCCGAAGATGCCGGCGGCGGCGGCGGCCGAGACGACGAGCGGCAGCGAGAGCGGCAGCGTCAGGACGGCCAGCAGGTTGGTGGCCGTGGTGAGCAGGATGGCCAGCGCCGTGTTGCCGCCGGCCGTGGCCGTCAGGCTGATGCCTGCGCCCAAGCAGCGCACACACGCGGCGCACGGATCGCTGGCAAGCAACGACCCTCAACCCACGATGCGCACAAGGAGCTCCCGTCCAGCTGCTGGGAGTCGGGCAGCAGGTGCGCAGCAGCAGCAGCACGACAGCACGCCGGCGGCAGCCTCGCACGGCGTGCGCAGCGCGCGCTCCGCTCGCCCGAGCTGGTGCCTGCTCTCCCTCGCTGCTGATCCTTGCTGCCTTGCCGCGTCGGTGAACCGCCCCGTCATGCAAGCAGCACACACGCACCCGAGGAGAGCGTGGTGGGCATGGCGCAAAAGACGGCCGTGCCGAGCGCCATGGGCTTGACGGCGTCCGGCAGCGGCAGCCAGGGCAGCGCCAGGCTCACCACGGGGCTCAGCACGAGGATGGACACCACGCCCCACGCCACGCACCCTGCGCGGCGGTGGGTGGGTGCGCCGCGGGCAGGCAGCGGGACGCACACTGTCGGCCGAAATCGCGCCAGTCGCTCTGGTGATGGATGGCCGCCGAGTGCGGCCTGGGAATGCCGGCCTTGCGAGAGAGAGGGTGAAGAGAGGGCCCCCGCACCTGTGGCCTTGAGCGCCTGCAGCGCCTCGCCCTGCCGGAGCTGCAGGCCCGCCAGCACAAACATGAAGATGGTCACCCAGCGCGGAAAGCCTGCGGTGCCACGCCGTGTGCAAGACATGTGTGCGCACATCACAGCAGTGACGCCGCTGCGCACACAGCCGCTCGTGGTGCTGCGCTGCTCTTGCTTTGCTGGCCACCAGCAGGAGCGCGGCTGCATGCGCGCACCGGCGTTGGCCGCCGCCACGCCAGCAGCCGGCGCCAGCGAAGCCACCAGGAAGCCGCTCAAGAGCAGGATGGGCACGATTTGCTGGTCCAAAGCCTTCAGAAGCTGCGGCGTGAGCAGTTGGCCGGTCCTTGGGTGCGGCGAGTCGCCGTGGCTGGCTGCGCTGCTAGACGCCATGGCGGTCACGCTGACGGCTGCATGGCGCCTGATGATGCTTCTTCTCGCAGCAGCTGTGAGGCGCCATGCGGAGGCCTGTGTGGCGGCGCACGCCGCTTGGCGCACCCTCCGGGCGTGATGGTGATGGGTGCCGCCGCCAAGTGGTCCAACGCCACGACGCATGGCGGAGCTACTCAGTGTGCTGCTCATCGTGCGGCTCCTCTGCATTGCCGCTGCTGCCCGGTGCGGCCGCCGGTTCGCTCACGGCCGTTGTGGCCACCACCTTTTTCGCCAGCGAAGAGGCTGCCTGCCCGAGCAGCTGGTTCAAGCCGCGTGCGAGATGATGCGCTTTGCGAGACCTGTATGTGTGCTCGTCGTGTGTGAGTTGCGAGCGCCCTCCATCAAGCGTTATCGCTTCAACAGCTCAGGGCCGGAGCAGATCTCAGGGACGACGAACATGCAGAGAAGCGAGCGCACGAGAAAGCCACCACACACGCAGTCCATTCATCTTCCTCTCTCCTTCCTCCTCCTCTAAGCGACGGCGGCGGTGGCGGGCTCCTGGTACTCCTGCTGAGCCTGCTGCGCCTGCTCATCCGCCGCCGCCGGCTGAGTGGCGGCGTTGTAGCGCGCCGCGGCCTCGGTCACAATCTGCGCGCGCACGCACACAGACACCAACTCTCAGGCACACCGCGCGCCCCACACAGCACCCCTGTGGCAGCGCCCTGGCGCGGCTTGCATCGCGCGCCGTCGCCGCCGTGCGAGCCTGACCTCGTTGAGGCGGAAGCCCGTGCCCAGGAAGGGCAGCGCGTTGTAGACGAGCTCCAGCGCCTGCACCGAGCACGTGGGCAGCGCCACCTTGAGCCAGATGAGCACGTCGTCCAGCCACCTGCGGCACACGGCACGCGCGCAACCACGTGGGGGCGGGCACCGTGTCATGATTAGCGCTCATGCGAGGTGGCACTCGACTCGGGGTGCCAATCTGCACCCTGAGCCTGCAGTCGCGCCATCCCGGCGACGCTGCGGTGCGGAGCGAGAGCTGTACAGGAAGAAGCAGCAGGGCGCACCTCTCCTGGGGCTTGTAGCCAGACACGGCCAGCAGGTAGAGGCAGCTGGCCACGTGCTCGCCGCCCATCTCCACCTTGCGTCCCTCAATGTACCTGCGGTCGTCGCGCGCACCCAGACGCGTCCGTCGGAGAGCGTCAGCGCCGTCTGGATTCCCACACCAGGGCTTAGCGTGCCGCTCCTTGCAGCTGCGCCCTCATGGCCAGCTTGCGGCCTCCGCCGAGCACAGTCGCGAGTGTGCTGAGCTTGGTCTGCACCGAATGGCTCGCGAGCGTGCTGAGCCCTGCTGCGACGCGGGGAAGCCCATGCGCCCCTGCCAGCCCAATGCCCTCGCTCACCTGGCCAGCTGGCTCGCCCCGTCGCGAGCCTCCGCACGTTTGCCCCCCGCTTGCCCCTCTGCGCCTCGCCCCCGCGCCCCGCCCCCCGCCCCCCGCCCCCTGCACCCTCACCGCCCGCTCGCTCACCTGGCCAGCTTGAGCGAGAAGAGCGGCGTGGCGGGCTGCTGCAGGTAGCGGCTGAGGTAGAGGCACACGGTGCCGATGTCGGCGGGGCCCCACGAGAGGTCGCGCTGCGCCAGCCCGTTCATCATGGCCTCGAACCAGGGGCGCGCCGGCCGCGCCTCGAGGTTGCTCGCCGCCCACAGCAGCCGCGTTGCAAACTCCATGAAGGGCGACTGCACGCGCCAGACCTGGCGCGAGAAGACGGCGTCCACCAGCGACTGCGGGGGGCGCGCACGAGGCAGCACGGCGGCGCACGAAGGCAAGCTTCAGATAACCGCAGCGCTCCGACTGTCACCTTGCGGACTCCACGGGCGCGAAGGTGTGGCCAATGGCTTCAAGCGTCGATCGTCGAGCCGTCTTCGCGAACCAGTGCGGCGCGCGCTTCTCCTCACCTGGGGCGCCTGCACGCCGGCGTCCTTGGCCAGGTTGGCCAGCAGCGTCACCAGCTCCTGGTACTCGGTCAGGTTCAGGTCGTACGGGTCGCGTTGCTGCGGCGGCGGCGAGAGCATCCATCGCAGGCGGGGCAGGTGCGTCGCGCGCGGCGCGCACAAGCAACACACGACCCACCGCGCGATTGCCACCAGCAAAGGAGAAGCAGAACCGCGGGCGCAGAGCGGGGAGGGGCGCAGGGCGGCTCACCTGCCAGTCGCCGCGGCCGCTGCGCTGCTGCCCCCGCCCGCCCTGCGGCCGGGCGGGCGGCGCGGGGGCCGCCGCCTCCTGGCCCTCGGCCGCCGCCGCCGCCGCCTGGCCGTCCGCCGACGCCGCCGCCGCCGCTTGCTGCTGCTGCTGGCGGTTGTTGTTGCGCTTGACGGGGCCCTCGGGCATTTGCAGGCACTGCGCGGCGCCCAAACGAAAGGCAACGCCGCGCTTTGCGCCCCTGCTGCCCTTGGCGCAGAGAGCCCCGCACAACCAAGCGTAGCGCGGGCCGGCGCGCTGCCGCCGCGCACCGGCGGCGAACCGCCGATGCGAAGCTTGGCGCGGGCGGCAGCCACGCGCACCTGCTTCTCCAGGCAGGCGAGCGCCGTGGCGACCCACGTGGTGCCGGTGGGCAGCGAGTTGAGCACTATGAGCCCGTTGATGAGCTGCGCAAAGAGGTGCAGGGGGGTCGGGCGCACACGAGGTGAGACACGCGGCGCGCTGCGTGGGGACGGGTCCGGCGCCGCCGCCCCGCGGCGGCCAAGGTGTGACCAGGACGGGCAGAGACGATCCGCGAGGAGCCTGCGAGCTCGTCCTTCGCCTGCCCGTGGGTCCTCGTGCGCCGGCGAACGCTCGTGAAGCCCTCACCTGAACCAGGTCCATGAGCTTGTACGATGGCAGGCGGTTCTCCGTCCACGACGTCAGCTGCACGTCGGCGAAGCGCACAACCGCAACCGCGGTCGGCGTGCTCGAGAGCCCCGTCCCCGGCTCGCAACGACGTGGCCGGCGAATCGTTCCTAGGCGCGGCGCCTGGCCCGCGCCCACCGCTCGCGTCGTGCCCCGGGTGGCGGACCACTTAGCCACCTGGGGCCTTCCCTGCCCGCCGCAACGCGCCCCTCCAGTCCTGCCACGATCGTACCCCCTCCCCCCCCCTGTGCCCTCACCTGTTGCATGAAGGCGGGCGTGGGCGCGGCGCCCAGCGTGACGCAGGCCCCCACCAGCGTGGCCACCTCCTGGTCGCTGAAGTTGCCCACCTGCTGCGCCGCACGGTCCAGCAGCGCAGTCACCACCTGCGCGCGCCGCGAAGCGGACGAGCAGCGGGCCGCGCGGCGTGAGCACGCTGCGCTGGGGCGCAGCGCCGCACCCGGCGCGCCAGCACCGGCCCCGAGGCGCGCGGACGCCGCCCGCCAGCCCCGCATGGAGCAAGGGAACGGGGTGGCGCCCGCTGCGTCACGTGACACCGGCGCGCGGCGGGCGTGCCCCGTGCGCAGGGCCGCTGACGCCGAGTCCGCTGCGCTGCGCGTGCACTGCGGGTGGCGGAGCCGCGGCTGCAGAGCCGTGCGCCGACGCGCGCCCCTCTGCCACGCCTGCCCCCTTGCAAGCCTCACCTCTGGGCTGTAGAGCTGCAGCTGAAAGCCAGGCCCTGCCCCAAGGCGCCCCTCTTCTGTCGGAAAAGGAATCGTCAAAGGGCCCCCGCACCTCTGGGCTGTAGAGCTGCAGCTTGGCCAGCGAGCCGAGGTTCATGGCGGTGTGGCGCGGGCGGAAGGTGGGCGTCATGCTCAGCACCCAGCCCAGCAGCGTGCTCAGCAGCTGGTCGTACTCGCCCGCCTCGTGCGCCTCGCGGGGGCGCGGGCTGCGCGACACCTGCGCAAGCGACCCGATGGAGGCACGCAGGCGGGGCACGCAAACTCAGTCTGCGCCGTGCGCCTCGCGGGGGTGTGAGCGAGCGCGGCGGTACTGGGCGGTACATACGCGTGACGGGCTCGCGCCGCGCGGCACCCGCCCAGACGCTAGGAGATCGCGCGCTTTGCTCGCGCTGGTTGGCCGGCGCCCGCAGCACCCGGCGAGGTGGGGGCGAGGGGACGTGAGCACGGCTCGCCCGTGCTGATGCCCCGCGGCTGCCACGGCGCTGCCCGCCACGGCCCGCCTTGGCTCGCCGCGCAAGCGACGCTGCTGCCAGACGCGACCCTCGCTCTGCCAGTCTACGCACGTCCAGCGCTGCCCCTTTCCGGTGAGGAGGAGCTCACCCGCTGGAAGATGGTGGAGATGTTCTCGGCGTCCATCATGGCGCCCTTGTCCGCCAGCACCGCCGCCAGCTCGCGCCAGCCCTGCGCCTCCTTGATCGCCGAGTTGACTTGCTGCGGGCGCGCGCACACAGCCAGCGCGACCCACCACCACCACCGCGGCGGGGCGTCAGCACAACCCACACCGCAGCCCGCCCTCGCCAGTGCGCCAGCGTCGAGTCGCCAATGGCCAGGGCACGAAATGGGTGTCCGCACCTCGCGCACAGCCATCTGCTCTGGCGTGAGCGACTGGCGCGGGCCGCCCCACTGGCGCCGCTGGCCGCCGCCGCCGCCGCCGCCCTCGCGCCCGCCCTCGCCGCGCGGCTGCTGCTGGCCCTCGTCCCACGAGCCGGTGGCCTGCCCGCGGTCGCGGCGCTGGTAACGCTGCTGCTGCTGGCCGCCGCCAGCGCCGCCGCCAGCGCCGCCGTCCTCGGCGCCGTACCACCTGCCTCCCACAACGCATGCATGCACGCCAGCGGTGAGCGCACTCGCGGAGCCGCTACCTGCGGGCTGCTTGCCCCAACGCGACACCTTGACGGTGAGCTAGGGCTCACCTGCGCTGCTGGCCCTGGCCCTGGCCCTGGCCGTAGCCGCCGCCGCCGCCGTTGTCGCCGTAGTTGCGGCGCGGGCGGTACTGGCCGCCGCCCTGCTGCTGCTGCTGCTGGCCCTGGCCCTGGCCCTGGCCCTGCTGGCCATAGTCGCCGCCACCGCCGCCGCCGCCATAGCGCTGGTAGCCGCCCTGCTGCTGGTCGTTGCTGCGGCGCTGCTGGTAGCCGCCGCCGCCGCCGCCACCGTAGCCGCCGCCACCGCCAGCGCCACGGGCCACGGACGCGCTGCGGAGCCAAGAGACGCCCGCGGCGACACGCGTTCGGGTTGGTGAAGGCCAGGCGCGCTCCCAGGCGAGCAGGAATGGCGCGCCACCGACCTGTAGGAGGAGGACGGGCGGTCCACGTCCTCGAACGTGTCAAAGCTGTCGCGGCGTCCGGGGCCTGCGTTGGCGGCGCCGCGGCGCCCGTCCTGCGAGGGCCACGCGTGCACAGCCGGGCGCAGCATACGGATCCGCCTGAAGAGGGTCCACGAATAGGCTGCGCGGGCAGGGCTCCTGGAGCAGGGCGAGTCCAGGCAGGAGAGGAGTTGCAGTGCAGCGAGCTCGGCCACGAGTCCCGCGCGTGGCCATGGTCGACCAGGGCCACCCTCCGCCTTGCTGCTCCAGAGCACCAGAATGCAAGCCATCAAGCGCAGTGTGTGCTACGCAGTCCTGCGGCTGTGCGTGTGGTGCCGAGCTGCTCCTTCCCCCGGCCAAAAGCCTCTTTGCGCGCACCCAGGCCGAGCAGGCGACCAGGCGGTGCGAGGCGACCTTGCCGCTCAAGCTGCTTGCGACGGTGGCCTGCATGCACGAGCGATTGCCGACCACACGCGGCAGGCTCGACCAGGGAGCCGCCGGCCTGAGAGGTCGCTGGGCGAGATCCGCCCAGAGAGCTGGCTGCGAGGCGCCGTCGTGGCCTAAGTTGTTCATCGCGTGGCGCGTATGGGCTCACCGGCAGGGTGGCCGGCGCTCCGGCGCCCAAGGCGATGCGCCTCATCGTCGGGGAAAGGGGAGAGGCCTCTCAAGTAAATGCGAGCTGGGCGTGTGTGTGGCGGTGATAGAGACGTCACGCGTGGAGAGGAGGATCGTCTCCTGGTGTTGTGGCCTCAGTATTCCCTAATGTGGGCCGAAGTCTTCTCGTCCGGGAAAGCGCGGCAGAAGGCGCAGCTGTAGCGCACACTGGTGGCACACGACTCTCCACTGTCCCCTGCTCAGGCAGCGCACCACCTGCTCCTCCCGCAAAAGATGCTGGCGCTGAGCACGTGCCCCGCACAGTGCGGCCTGGGCCTGAACGCGCGCCCGCTGCAGCAGAGGGCGACCATCATTGCTCCACCGAGGCACTCTCTGGTCACGGTTGCGGCCAAGAAGCCCGGGGACCCGACCCGACTCCCCGCGCTGTGGCCTCACCACGCGTGCTGGCCTGCCTCGGCTGCAGGAGCGAGCGCGGCCTCACGCCGTACCAGGGCGAGAAGCGGTAAGCCAGTCTGCGTGCGTGCATCTGGGCCGTTGGAGGCCGACGGCCCGTATGCGCGCCCTCGGTGATCAGCAACGGCCATCACGCACCTGGCCGCGCAGGTGCTACGGGTTCTACAAGTGCACGTGCGGCCGCAAGTGGGAGAGCGCGTTTTCGTGGGCCAACTTCGCCCAGGAGTGCAAGCGCTGCGACAGCGACGTGTGAGTGGCAGCCCTGCGCTCCCTGGCGCCCACAGCCTGTCGTGCATTGCTCACTCGCATCATGCGGCGCGGCGTGGTGCTGATGCAGGTACCCGTGGCGGCAGGTGAGGCTGGAGAAGGGGCAGGAGGACAGCAACATCGACCCCGACGAGGAGCACCCCACTGAGCTGTGCGGCAAGTGCAAGCGACTGGGCTTCCCGTGCTGGACGCTGGGCAAGTAGCGGCATGGCATGGGCCGTCCGGGAGGCGTTGACGACCAGCGCACACGCGTGCAGCTGCACCCCGCGCGCTGCGCCCAGCAAGTTGATGCTGTGTGCGCGCGTACTGCGGCGTGAGCGCTGCGGCGGTGATGCCTGTGGGGCGTTGCCGCACGCTTTGGCCACGTTCTGCAAGGCGCTGGCTGTCGCTGTTGGGGGGCGTCTGGACGATTGAACGCCGCGTGGGCACCAGGGGCACGCCCAGGTCGAGGGAGCGAGCGGCACGCGCACAAGTCGATTGAGGCGCTCACGCCGAGCGAGCAAGCAGGACCAGCAGTCGCGCGCATCCAGACGAAAAGCAAAAGCCGCTCCGACTCGCTCGCCCGCCGCGCCCGTCGCGATGTCGCCGCTGATGCTCTCCGCCGCTGAGCGCCGCCGCAAGGGCGTGCGCACGACCGCGCAGCCCGCGGGCCGGCGCTCGGTCGCCACCACCACGGCCCACAGGCGCGTGCCTGCGCGCTCTCGAGAGGGTGGGCGCCTCACCACTCGGTGCCTCCCCACCCGCTTACAGTACCCGTGGCAGCTTCACCAGCTGCGTGGTGTGCTCTCTCCTGTGTGTGGTGTGCGCAGGGGCAAGGGCCTCACCCCGTACCAGGGGACCCGCCGGTGCGCAACAGACGGCTCGGACGCACAGCAGCGCAGGCTGCAGCAGGGATATGCCAGCACACACAAGGCGTTACATGGCCAACGCCTGCTCACTGCGCGTGGCGCACTGGCCCCCGCTGCGCAGGGCGTATGGCTACTTTGACTGCGACGGCTGCGGGCGCAAATGGGAATCGGCCTACAGCTGGGCCGACTGCGCGCAAGAGTGCAAGCGCTGCGGCGACAGCGTGTGAGTCGTGGGGGCAAGCGGACGTGCAGCACTGCGTGGTGGACGGACGGCGACGTGCACTCACGACTCTGGCGGCGCCCGACGCTGTGTGTGCACGGCTCAACAGGTACCCGTGGAGGCAGACGCGCCTCCAACAGGGCGAGGAGGACAGCACCATTGACATGCGGAAGCCACACCCGCAGGAGCTGTGCGGCAAGTGCCAGGAGCTGGGGGAGCCTTGCTGGACGCTGGACGCGTGAACAGCAGCCTGGCTCTTTTGTACAGCACCATGATGGAGGCGCCGCCGGTGTGGGCCGTCCGGGAGACGTTGGCGACCAGCGCACACGCGTGCAGCTGCACCCCGCGCGCTGCGCCCAGCAAGTTGATGCTGTGTGCGCACTGTGGCGTGAGCGCTGCGGCGATGATGCGTTGGGGCGTTGCCAGCCAGGCTGTGCAAGGCTCTGGCTGTCGCTGTGGGAAGATTTGGACGAGTGAACGCCGTGTGGGCATCCCAAGGGTGCGCGCCCAGGTCGAGGGACCGAGCGGCGCGCACACAAATCAATTTTGAGGCGCTCACGCCGAGCGAGCAAGCAGGACCAGCAGTCGCGTCCGGGCGACAACAGAGCAGCGCACCGCACGCGTCGCAACATGCTCGCTCTGCTCGCCGCGCGCGGCCCGGCGCCCGCGCTCCTCGTCGCGCGCCAGCAGCAGCGCAAGCGGAGCCCTCCCGCCGGCGGCAGCGCGCTCGCCAAAGCTCGGCAGCCGCTCACGATCGTGGCCTTCAGGTGGGGTGCTCCCGACACCTCGCCCTCCTCCCCCTTCTCGCTTTAGCACGACTGGTCAGCACGCTGGCGCTGCTCTGTGCACCTGCTTCCTGCGCAGGGGCGAGGCAAGCACTGCCAGCGGCAAGACGCCCTACACGGGCAGCCGCAGGTCCGTCCGTCGTGCGCCGCTCACGCACGCAGTGAACAGCCCAGGGGCACGGCAGCCAGCACCCAGGTGCCGCAGTGTGCGTGCACGCAGGCGCTACGGGTTCTACAAGTGCACGTGCGGCCGCACCTGGGAGAGCGCCTACTCGTGGGGAGCGTGCGCCCAGGAGTGCCAGCGCTGCGGCGCCAAAGTGTGAGTGCGGGGGGCTCTGCCTGGGTGCATGCTGGCGCTCAGGGGATGTTGTCCCCGCTCATCGTGGGATGCTGCGCGCGGTGACGCCTGACGCAGGTACCCCTGGAGGCAGGAGCCGCTCATCGTCATGGAGGGCGTGAGCCACATCGACCGCAGCAAGGCGCACCCGGTGGAGCTGTGCGACAAGTGCCGTGAACTGGGCTTCCCGTGCTGGATGCTCGACGACGACGAGACCGGCGTCATCGTCACCAGCACCATCACCGACTGAGCCTGGCCACCCACGATGCTGCCTGCGTTGCTGTTGCTGTTGCTGGATGATGGCTGATCACGTGGTGAAAGCCGTTGAAGTTCAAACCAAACGCGCAGCACGCACCCACCCACCGCTGGGCCCAAGAGCCTGCTTGGAGCAAGAGCTGAGCACACCCTCCACCCTTGAGAGCAGAAGAGCTCTGCTGCGCAGCACCACACCCCCACCAGGCTGCAGCAAATGGAGCGCCGCGACGACGAGGAGCAGCAGCACCAGGCCCAGGGCGCCCCGAGCGGCAGCAGCGCAGCGGCGAGCTCGCGCCTCCAGGTGCTCGCCGGGCAGCTCAAACCATCCAGTGCGTGCGCGCGACTGCTTTTGGAGCGTGTGCGGGGCAAGGAGCAGCGTTTACGGAACCACCTGACTCGGACAACCACCCCGGGAGCTGGGGTGGCTTGAGCAGCACGCACATGACGAGGGCGCTGAGCAGCTGCAGCTGCTCGTGGTGGTGGTGCCAGTGGTCCCGGGGCTGCTGTTGCTGTGGGGGCCGAGAGCACGGGGAGGGCGCGGCGAGCGCAGCAGAGGCTCATTCGTGACGTGTGGCAGGCTGCTCCACCACCACGACAAGCTCTGCAGCGAGCTGCAGGCCCAGGAAGCCGTGTGCGCCTCCTGTGCTCAGCCCACCCGCTCTATGCTCGCCCGCGCACCCGTGTGGCCGCCCGTCCGCCCGCCACCGCAGGCGCGGCGACGCTGTGCCGCCAGCTGACGGCGGCGGCGCTGGGCTCCGACCCCACCTTCCCCCAGGCGCAGACGGCGGCGCGCTTCCCGCCCGCCGTGCACGACTCGCTGGACCTGGACGCGCTGCTGACGCCCGAGGAGCAGCAGATGCGCAAGCGCGTGCGCGCCTACATGGTGAGCCCAGGGGTCGGGGGCAAGGCAGTGCGGGAGCATCACGCCGACGGCGTCGGCGTGCGGGGCAGCTCAGGAGGCAGGCCACCTCGCGGCCACACAGTGCGTCTCGGCGAGGCGAGGGCGACTCCCAAGGGGCCGCAATCTTGCCCCGCCGTGCCTCTTGCTGCCCGCGCCGGAGCTCTGCACCAAAGCTCTTGGCAGGCAGCACGCAAGCACACCGCAAGGGAGCAGCGTGGCGACGCCTCCTCTTTCAGTGGCAGCACGCCGTCACCTTGTTGCGCCTTGCCTGTTTGTGCCTCGCTGCCTCTCACAGGAGAAGGAGGTGGCGCCCGTCATTGCCGGCTTCTGGGAGAAGGCCGAGTTCCCCTACGAGCTGGTGCCCTCGTTCGCCAAGCTGGGCCTGGCGGGCGGCACCATCCGCGGCTACGGCTGCCTGGTGAGGAGGGGGGGCCTTGGCTCCCTGCATCCCTGCACGCGTGTGTGGTGCTGGGCATCCGCGGCTACGGCTGCCTGGTGAGCTTTGTCAGAGGAGGGGGGGGCCCTTGCCTGCCCGCCCGCCTGCAGCTGCAGCTGCGTGGTGAGGGTGGCATGAGCGGGCCCACCAGCACTGGCTGCTTGCACGCACCGGCTGAGCGTCACACGCTCGCCTGGCCAGCGGCCTGTTGGGGCACCGGCCAGCGGCCACGCGACACGCCAAGCAGACGGCGCCAGACAGGATCGGCAGCACACCCAGGGGTTGTGTCTCGCCTTGCTGCCCACCTCCTCGTGTGTTGCACCGCGCAGGGCGGCGGCGTGACGCTGAGCGCCATGGCGGTGATTGAGATTGCGCGTGTGGACGCCAGCATGAGCACCTTTCTGCTGGTGCACTCGTACCTGGCCATGCTCACCATCTCCCTGCTGGTGCGTTGCCGGTTCGCGAGGGTGTCATGATCCCCGCCGCCGCCCGCTCGCCCACGCACACACACTCTGGTGCTCTGGTGTGGGCGGGCGTGCGCGCTTGCCAGCTGGAGCTGCAGCGCGGGCCCCGCGGCCTTTCGTGACGTGGCAGGCCCGTCACGGCGCGCTGCCTCCAAGGTTCCTCGCGCCGCGTGCACCCTGGCGTGCCTGCCTGCCGCAGGGCAGCGAGGAGCAGAAGCAGGAGCTGCTGCCCGCCATGGCGCAGGTGAGCTCGCTGGGAGTGGTGCTCTTCCGAGAGTTGGTTCGCGCTGCGTGTATGAGAGGGCGCGGAGGACCGCGGCGCGCCGGCGGTCGCGTGGCGTTGCTGCTCGTGCGGCGAGTGAGTGTGGAGGTGCTGCCGTGCGTGCTGAGGTGCGCGCAGTTCAAGATGGTGGGCTGCTGGGCGCTCACCGAGCCGTCCAACGGCTCGGACGCCAGCTCGCTCACCACCACCGCCACCAAGGCGAGTGGCGTGCGGCCTCGGCTGCGTTGGCGCGGCCGTGGTCCCTCGCTCATCCCCCCCTCTGCGCGCGACAGAGCTGCGCGAGGGCGCCCGGCCAGGCAGCGCACAGGGCCACGTGCTGTCGAGCAGGGAGGCGGGCGACGAGCACACACGCAGAGCGCAGACGGGGAGAGGGTGTCTGTGATCGTGTGCGGCGCGCCTCCACGCCCGCGCACGTCTCGCCAGCGTGCCACCAAGAAGCACGCAGCCGTGCGTGCTGCCGGCAGCAGCAGCAGGCTGAAGCGGGCGGCAAGTCAAGCAGACGCGTGGGTGGCGGCGCTGCTTGGTGGTTTTTCCGCAGGTGCCGGGCGGGTGGGTGCTTGACGGCGCCAAGCGCTGGATCGGCAACGGCACGTGGGCCGACGTGACGGTCGTGTGGGCGCGCAGCAGCGAGACGGGCCAGGTGCGGGCGGCACGTGGTGGCGGCAATCACGGTTGTGGCGGTGCACTGCGACGTATGAGCGAGAGTGGTTGGGGCGCGCCCGAGTGGGCGAGTCGCAGGGGAGCCAGGCCGAAGAAGATGCTGGGCCGACGTCCACCGCCGCACAGCGCGCACGTGTTGCACGCTGCGTCCTGGCGGTGGCGGTGCAGCACTGCAGGAAGGAACCTGCACGTGTTGCCTCTGCTGTGCGAACGCCGCAGGTCAACGCCTTCATCGTGCGCAAGGGCACGCCCGGCTTCACCGCCACCA
>VFQP010002174.1_pt1 | contig 22757 bp, 34 predicted proteins | sample 3512351 | NCBI WGS metagenome assembly VFQP01 (sample SAMN10412372, study PRJNA504923) | tailings metagenome | isolation source: Relicate 1 Philex TSF1 revegetated site | place: Philippines: Tuba, Benguet | collected 2017-08-29
GGAAGCTGGCCAAAGAGGTGGTGCTGCGCCTCTCACTCGCGTGTGCATGCTGTGCGCGCTGCGCCCCCCGCAGGTGTTTTGCTTTGACTGCGGGTCGAGGAAGCTGGCCAAAGAGGTGGTGCTGCGCCTCTCACTCGCGTGTGCATGCTGTGCGCGCTGAGCCCCCCGCAGGTGTTCAGCTTTGACTGCGGGTCGAGGAAGCTGGCCAAAGAGGTGGTGCTCGTGGCGCCCAACGCGCGAGACCCCGTGCTGCGCATCAGGTGAGCCTCTCCCCCTCTCTTTTCTCTCCTTTCCCTTGTCAACGGCCGTCGCCACGATGTGTGCTGCTCGCCGCGCACGACCTCGCTCCGTTCCGCGCGTGGGGCGCGCCGCCGCCCTCCCCCCCACAAACACCCAGCCCCGTTGATTCGCTGGCCATAGCGAACGGTGAACCGCGCTCACGCCGCCCCGTCGCCCGCAGCATGCACGCGCACACACACGACTGCCTTTCTTGCCTCCAAGCACGGCAAAGGACCGCCACTGGGGCTGATGAGGAAGAACCAAACCTTCTCAAACACACCCGCTGAGCCCCACCACAGACGCGCCCCACCCGCGCTCCGAGGGGGTGCGGGCGGGCAGGCGCCCCGCCAGCCTGCCGGCCCCCATGGCCGTGCAGCTTCTGGCCGGCTTCCTGCCCGCCCGCCTCCCTCGGGGCCTCTCCATTGGGCGCTCCGCCCCGGGGGGAGAGGGAGGGGCGCGGGGCAGGGCTGGACAAACCCTGGTCATGCTAATCTGAAGCCCAACCGTTGCGGTTGGCGGCAGTTGGTGTCGGTTCGTCAAGGCGGGGCACAAATGCGCATCACATCGCTGGGAAGGGCAGGGCCATGGCGCGGCTGTGGCGGTTCGCGTGCAATGTGCCAAGCGCGGAAGCGCTGCGGTGATGCGTGCGCTGTGCGCTCGCTGTGGCGGTTGGCGGTTGTTGTGTGCGCGCAGGCGGGACGGCCTGTACCTGCAGGACAGCTCGACGCTGCCATCCGTCTTCAGCGTGGCGCAGGGCGGCGACGCCGGCATGACGGAGGAGGAGCGCGCGCAGCGGCTCCAGGTGCGGCGGCGGCGCAGCTTGAGGGTTTGGGCTAGGGTTCGGGCGGAGGCGTGCGTGAGGGGCTAGCGGGGAGGACTTCGTGCACCGCTGCAGCGCTGTGCGCTGGCGTGACGGATGCTGTGGGCGGCCGCAGGGCGCTTGGCTGCGCTGCGTTCCTGATGGTTTTGCCTGCGCTGGGAACGCGGCGTCGCCTGCGCGCAGGAGCGCATCGAGGAGATGGAGGCGCAGGCTGACGAGGTGGACGAGCTGGACGAGGCGCCCGATGTGTCGGCGGCGGACATGATGTGACGCAACGCGCGTTACGCTCGCGAGCCCTCGCTTGCTCTGCTTGTTCTGTGGCTGCGCCTTGCGTGCTCCCACCTCCAACGTGTTGCAAGGGCGGCCACAGTAAGACGACTTGGCGCTTCTGCCAGCGCAAGTGTGACTGGCAACGCATGGCCAGGTGCGTGGCTTGCCACGCCCACCATGCCCAACTTATTGGTGCCAGGCGATTCGGCCACGAACTCTTTCCCAAATTGGCAACCTCGCTAGGCGTGTGACCAATGTGCACACCCAGTATGCACGCCACGAACAGCTCCAAACAGCCAGGGTGATACCTAGGAGGGCTCCAGTCAAGGTCTCAACTTGATGCCCAGGAATGCGCGCGCAGGGAGCAGCAGCTCAACCAGGCGTGCAGGGAAAGGTGGCGAGGCGCAGGAAACAGCAGCTCAACCAGGCGTGCAGGGAAAGGTGCCGAGGCGCAGGGAACAGCAGCTCAATCAGGCGTGCAGGGAAAGTTGCCCAATTGCATGGAGAACAGGTGCACAAACTGAGTGTGCAGGGTTGGGGCGCCGAGGCACAGGGAACAGGTGCTCAACGCGTATGTGATCCTGATCAGGAATTAACTTGATCCCTTCAAGATCTTGAAGATGCCGACCAGGCGTCGCCCCTTGGCGGCGCCCCGCCCACTCAAGATGCCGATTGCGATGCCGGTGGAAAGAGGAGGCGACTTCATGTGCAAGGATGGCGGTGATGAACAAGTTGCATCCCTTGTTCATCACGTGTGAGCGTCTTGCGCGGTGGGTGTCTTGCGTTGGTGACCACTGAGCGAGGCAATCAAGGGAGCCAGCGAGGCAGATCTCCACGCCAGGGCGGCTTTCCTTCAGCACGGCTGCGGGCAGGGTACGAGATGGACGGGCACGGCAGGGGCGCAGGCACGGTCAGGAGGCGTCTGCAGCCTGCCACGCGCACGGCGGCCTGCTGCAGAAGCAATGTGACTCACGCCCTTGTTCGTGCGGCACGCGACGCACTTGTCGTAGTCAGGCGCGGACAGGCAGTCCGTGCAAGGACCTGCGCACGGGATTTGCAGCACGGGATGCAAAGCGCAAATCAGCGCAGCCTTCGTTGGGTGAAAGCAACCACAACGGAGTGCATGGGACTCCTCCGGAGCTCGGAATTCTCTTTGTTCAAAGAGACGGGCTGGTGGTCCTTTACCCTGCCATCCGCGCAATGTTGATGTGCAGCGCATGCTCTGGCATTGTCCAGGGCCCTCGTTGACACGTGGTGCCGTGGCGCGTGGGGAGGCCCACCCGCAGCGCAAGACGCACACGCATAAACAGGCAGATCGACGGAAGGCTAGCTCACCTGGCAGGGCGTCGCCCTTGAGGGACAACAGGCACTTCACGCAGTCGCGGCGCCGGGTAGCATCAGAGTTAAAAATGCAAGGGGGGCATCCGCCTGCCGCACGGCACACACACACGCAATTCGACGTGCACGGTGTGTGCAGACGTTTGACTATGGCGAGGCCGCCGTTGCTGCCCGTGCTGCTGCCGCCCTCAGGGCGTCAGGATGACATGGCACGTGCCTCGGGGTGGTGGACTTGAGGCACTTGAAGCACAGCTCGGGCTCCGGGGAACTCGGGCAGACGGTGCAGACTGGATCCGCGAACCCACCTGTGCGGGCAGGCGACATGCGCGCTTCAAAGTTGGAATTTCCAGAGGCCTTGCTGCTCCCAGGCAGCAAAGCCCCACGGCCAGGGCTCCTCATTGACGAGCGTGGCGCACCCCCTAAACGGCTCACCCGGGTTGGTTAGAGCGGTCCTGATCAGGCAGTCAAGGCAATCAGACGCCAGCTCGCTGGTCGGAGCGGCGAAGTTGCAACTAGCGCAGACTGGAGCCCTGCGCCACACGCCGCGAGCGCAGCGTTGCTTGCCGCTTTGCTGCTGTGTATGGCACATCACCGCTGTGTATGCCACACAGCGAGAACCCATGCAGAGATGCACTGGCAGGGTCAGCAGATATGCACTGGCACGCGATGCTGCTCCACACGGCCAAGTGCACGGCGCTCACGATGGGACCGTGCTTGCACATTGCAGGCACTTGCGGATGACGTTGGTGGGAGGAGGGCCAAGCCTTCCAGGGCTGGTGCAGCCGGATGGACAGAAGCTGAGCCACGGGGGCGTGGGCGAAATCGCCGACACCGCGGCCACGCAGCCATAGCACTCCTTCGCCACTGAGTTGGGATGATCCAGCGCCTCGCACTGGGCACACACGCCCCTGTCCTTTGCTGGGAGCCCCGGCGTTCCCTCGCAGTCCTTGCACTTCTTGGTGGTACACGCTCCTGCGCAGGGAGAGCGGATAAGGATGCTGAGCGTGGCGGGCGATCGCCTGGCAATGAATCACGGCGCACTCAGCCCCGCACCCTGCACGCGGTGAGCGGCGCCGAGCACGAGCGCAACCACCACGACCAGGAGGAGCTTGATCGCCATCGCGGAGGGGAGCGCACGGCCTCGAAAAGAGCACGGCTGGCGCAGAGTCGTGGTGCCTGAGCCCTGCGCGGCGCGCCGGCAAGGGCGCAAGCGTGAGTCCTGAGAAGCGCGTGTAGGCGATGCTGCACTGCGGCTATGGCCGCTCGGCTCTCTCTCCGCCGCGCGCGTGCTGGCATCCTGCGCTTCCTGTGCGCGGAGGTTCGGATAACAACCTTCCAAGTCGGTGTCGAGCAGGAGCACCCTTTGCTGCCGCAACCTGACTCGCCTTTGCTTCACCGCACAGCGCAGTAGCTGTGCTGAGTGATCGCTGTGCTCCTGTTGCGCCTGTGTGCCGTGGCGTTGCTCGACGTCGGTTGAAGCCGCTGGCGTGGCACTGCTCGCCCGGCAGGGAGGGGCTCAGGTCAGACGGGCTAAACGGACAGATCTTCCGCAGCCCACAACCGTGAGCGCGGCTTGGAGGATGAAGCCAGCGGTGTGAGTTGCACGCGGAGCGGTTGAGTGGTTGGCGCGGCAGTTGGGCGCGCCGGCCCTTCACCACGGCCACGGTGGTGGATTAGGCAACCGATGCGGTGCCCAGACGCCCAACACCTGGCTGCCCGGGTGCCCCGCAGCGTGTGCACGGCCCCTGCGGCCACAGCGCTGCGCGCTGGCATGACAGATGCTGTGGGCGGCCGCACGGCGCGTGGCTTCCCCGCTTGCCTGACTGTCAGTCACTCCCGCCTGCCGTGGGCACAGGCGTTGCCTGATCCATGCGCCCGCGCTCTGGGCTCGGGGCGTGGCGCTGCGTGCCTGACGGTTCTGCCTGCGCTCGGGAACGCGCCGCCGCCTGCGCGCAGGAGCGCATTTAGGAGATGGAGGCGCAGGCCGACGACGTGGACGAGCTGAACTAGGCGCTCGACATGTCGGCGGCGGACATGATCTCACGCGGCACGTGCGTTACGCTCCCTCGCTTGCTCTACTTCAGGGGCCGCGCCTTGCGCCGTGCACCATCTCCGGTGTTGCAATGGCGACCAAAGGAAAGAAGGAAACCATCCCGCAAGGATTTCCACAGACCTCCGCCAGCGCCAGTCGTCCACGGATGCCGGCGTTGCTCGCTTCCACCACCGCAGCAGACCAGGACAAACCAAGCGCAACGATCAGTGATGCCAGTCGTGTGGGCCACCACTGCCACCACGCCGTTTATTGGTGCCGGAGGATGCGGCCCTCGAGTTCTGCCTCTCTGCAAGCCCGTGTTTGCCCTACCAAGCGCAACCGTTCGCATGCAACAAAGAGTCTGCTGACCCAAGGCGCAAGGCCGTGCCCAGGCCGGCTTCAGGAAAGCGCGACCGCGCAGAGAACCGCTGCTCATCAAGCGTGCAGGCACACCCACCCAAGACGACGATTATGAGGGGAAGTATGAAGGTGGCAAGCGTGAGAGGATGGCGGTTGTGACGGAGGGAGTTGCAGGCTTTCTGCCGCTGAACGAGACAATCCCAGGGCTCACCACGGCTCTCCTAGGGGCACGGGGCCTGCGGGCAGCACGAAGTGCAAGGGCACGAAGGGAGCTCGGACACGGGTTGGCGTCGTCTGCGGCCTGCCACACGTCTGCTGCAGCCGGGGCGCCACTCACGCCCGTGTTCGTGTAGCACACAACGCACGCGTCGTAGTCAACCTCATTAATGCACGCTGTGCACGGGGCTGCGCACAGGGAATGAGCCAGAGAGCGACAGAGAGAGCGGCGTTGATGGAGGTGAAAGCAACCGCAACAGGCGGCGAGCGCGCAGGGGACTCTTCGGAGCTCAAGTTCTCTGTGCAGACAAGGTGGCGGCCTGGGAATCCTTTGCCCTGCCCTCCACGCCCCGTCATTGTGGGGCGCATGCTCTGGCGCTGGCCGGCGCCCACTCTCCCTCGCTGCTGATCTGTGGTGCCGCGCCCCGTTGTGCAAGTCACACATGCACGCACCAGGAGGTGATGCCACGTGCGGCTCACCTGGCCCGGCGTCTTCCTTGAGGGACGACAGGCACTTGAGGCAGTCGCAGCGTCGGGCCTTGTCAGTGACAGAAATGCAGGCAGTGCATCCGCCTGCCGCGCTGCGTGCACACACGACGTGCACGGTGTGTGCAGACATTTGGCGAGGCCGCCGGTGCTGCCATGCTGCTGCCGCCTTAACCCTCAGGGCGTCAGGATGACACGGCACTTGCGTCGGGATGGTGGACTTGAGGCACTCAAAGCACAGCTTGGGCTCCGGGTTGGTCACGCAGCCGAGGCAGATACCACCTGCGCGTTCAGCCGACGTGCGCACGTTATAAACGCTTGACTGCTCCCAGTGCAGCAAGTCGAGGGGCTTTTGGAACGCTGATGAGCTTGGTGCACCCGACCAAAACGGCTCACCCGGGCTGTCTGGAGCTATCAGGCAGTCAAGGCAAGCAGACGCCAGAGCGCTGGTCGGGGCGTTGGTCGTGCAGCCCTGGCAGATCGGAGCCCTGCGCCACACGCCGCAAGCACAGCTGTCTGCATGCTGCACCAACGGAGCGGGCTCTGCCTGTGCCAAGCAGCAAGGATCATGAACAATAAGGCTGTTTGCTCGCAGAAGGATTAGGTGCGCTCACGGTGCTACAGTGATGGTGCTTGCGCACTTCAGGCACTTGCGGATGATGCTGACGGTAGGACGGCCAGCCGCGCCAGAGGCAGTGCAGCCGGCTGGACAGAAGTTTACCAGGCCAGGCGTGCCTCCCGCCAGCGCGGCCACGCACACGTAGCAATCCTTGGTCACCGAGTTGGGATGGAGCGCCTCGCATTGGGCACACGCGCTCCTGTCCTCCACTGGGAGCGGCTCCTCGCACTCCTTGCACTTCTTGGTGCTGCACGCTCCTGCGCAGGGAGAGCGCGGGGCGTGGCGGGCGGGTGAGGAGCAGCAGGGCTCCTCTCTCCGGCCGGCACCCGAATTCAAAGCGCCCAGCCCGCACCTTGCACACGGTGAGCGTCGCCGAGCGCGAGCGCCACCACCACGACCAGGAGGAGCTTGATCGCCATGGCGGAGGGACGCGCACGGCCGGAAAGCGCACGGCCCTGGTGCTCTTGTCGGCCCTGCGCTGGCCACGAAGAGCGACACAGGAGTCCCGACAAGCGCTGCGACGATGCTGTGCGCTGGCGATGGCCGCTTGCCTCTCCCTACGCTGCGCGCTCGCTCCTTTTCCTGCGCTTTCCTGCGCGCGGAGTTTCGGATAACAGTGTCGAGCGGCGCACCGTGAGCGGACTCGCCTCTGCTCCACCTCTTCGCAGCGCAGTAGCGGTGCTGATTGATTGCTGCGCCGGCGTTTGCTCCTGTTGCGCCTGCGCGCTGCGGGGTGCTCGACGCTGCTGGCGTGGCGGGCCGGCAGGGCTGATCTGGCGGGGCGCACGGCAGATTTGAATAGCCAGCGCGCAGGGCAAGCGAGCTGCTGAGCGGCGCCACCGGGTGCCGGCGACAGCTGGGCGCGCTGGCCCTTCAACACGGCCGGGGCGGCTGGTTGGGCGGCCGCTGCGGCGCCCAGACGCCCGACGCCTGGCTGCCCGGCACCGCCGCGATGCCGCCCGGCGCTCCCTGCGGCGTCTGCGGCAGCGGCTGCGTGCCCCGCGGCGTGTGCACGGCCCCGGCGGTGAAGGACTGCGACAGCACGCGCTGCGTGCCGCTGGGGCCTTGGGCACCCTGCGCAGAATGGTGAGAGCACCACCAGGGTCAGGTGCTGGGGGCCCACGGCCCTGCTGTCCAAGCGCTCCTCGCAGCTGATTGATTGGCGGCATGCGGCAAGAGGGCGCGTGGCTGTTGTTGCCATGCACGTCTCTACTACTCACGTAGGCGGCGTGCTCGTCGATGAAGCTGACTTGCTGCGCCACGTCGTCAAACATGGGGTTGATGGCGTAGTTGGCATAGCCGCCGGTGCTGTTGCGCCGCGCGTTGGCTGGCAGCTTGGAACCCGTCTTCTGCGCTCAGCATGCGCAGCACGCACAGCATACGCAGCACATGTTCGGCAGGATGGAGGAGAGGAGCACTGCGCCTCTCCTCGCATGCTATCCTCGCGCACGCGTGCCCGGACCGGGACTGCAACTGCCCAAAGGGCACCGTTGCTGCGCTGTCGGGCGGCTTGCTGCGGCGGAGGCGGGCCTCAAGGCGCCGCCCGCGGCAGAGCAGGGTTGCAAGCGCGCAGGGGACGCACCTGCAGCGTGTGGTGCAGCTTGCCTCCGTACACGATGCCGCCGGCGCCCGGCGGCGGCGGCGCTTGGCTGCTGCCCGCGGCGCTCGGCGGCTGCGGCTGCCCAGGCGGCACGTAGTACGTGGCCTGCGCATCTCGCATCGCAACGAGCGGCGTTTGCTCGACCATGCTGCCCTGTGCGCTGCAGCAGGGCCTTCCCGCGCAGGGCAGCAACAACAACCCTAACCCTAACCCTAACCCCAACCCGTTTCTCCTCGGGCCAGAGAACCCTCCTGAAAGGCTGCGCGTGCAGAGCCGTGCAGCAGCAAGAGGGCGAAACGACCGAGCACTCACGTGGGGCGGCGGCACGGCGTACATGAGCAGCGGGTTGAGAGTCTGCGGCGCGGCCTGATACGCCCCACCCTGCTGCTGCGGCGCCGCTTGCGGGGCGGCGTAGGCCGAGGCGCGGCCGGCGGCATGCGCCTGCTTGGGAGCGGCGCCGCCCGCCTGCGGACGACCACAGCAGGCCAGTTGCAGGCTCGGGTCGGGCGAGCCAAGAGTAAGACAGCTTGCTGCTTGCGTCGCGCAGGCAAGGCCCACATGCCCGCTGGCCCGGCACGGCGCAGGCATGGCGGCAAAGCGCCTCAATCCTAACCGCTACACTCTAAAGGGTCAGTCACCTGCTGGCCCGGCCCGGAACAAGCGTAGCGGTAGACGAGCCAGCCCAGCAGCAGCAGGAGCGGGATGCCCAGACCCAGGCCAAGGCCAAGGCCCAGCGCCAGCTTTTGGCTGTCGCTCATGCCGCCGCCGTCGTCGTCTGCGAGAAGCGCGCCCGGCCCGCACGCGGCACAGCATAGTCACGAGCTCAAGAGCCCGGCGGCTTCACTTTCCTGCTAGGCCGATTGTGCAACGCCTGCACGCTGGCGGGTGGGGCGCGCAGGCAGCGCGACGACTGCCATGCTCTGGGGCTCACATGGCGGGGAGGGGGGAATGGGCGAGGGTGGCTGCGGCGAGGGCGGCGGCGGCGGGTTGCACTCGCCGGTGCCGGCGCACATGGCGGCGTTGGGGAAGCCGTTGGTGGCCTGGATGGACTTGAGCGTGCTGTGTGCGCGGGCAGAGAGCACGGCGAGGCGTAGATCGGGTCAGTCCCGCGCAGAGCGGCAGGTCCTCATTGATGCGCGCAGACGGGCAGCAGAGAAGCGCGGCGCGGGCAAGCCGCCCAGTGCTCACTCGGTGAGTCCGGGCCCGACGAGCGACGCCTGCAGCTGCTGCAGCGCGTTGACGCGCGAGCCAAAGGGCTGGTCGTTGTCGGCCATGATGGACGCGGCGTTGGTGTAGAGCACTTGCTGCGCGCATTACCGCAAGGCTGAGGGTCGAGTGAGGGACCGCGCTGACGTCACGTCCCAAGGGGCGCAGCCAAGTGCAAGCACCAAAGCGCACCTGGATGGCGAGCTGCAGCGACGCGACCGACGTCCACATGGCGGTGGTGGCGGGCGGGTAGAGCTGGCCCGTCGACTGCGCCTGCTGCTTGACCGCTTCGAGCTGCGCCCACAGGCTCGACAGGATGTCGCCGAGCCCGCGCGACAGGAAGCGGAACTCGGCCGCGTCGTTGGTCAGGATGAGCGAGCGGCGCTTGGGCGCTGCAGCGTCGCTGGAGCGACCGGAGATTGTCGCTGTCACCTCGTCGCCGTCGTGCCCCTGCACAGGCGATGACTCGACGCGCGCTGTGTGCTTCGCACGCCGCCGCGCAAAGGCTCGTGCGGCCTGAACGTGAGTCCCAGCGCGCGCACCTCGCCGCGAGGCACCGGCCTCCTGCGGCGCAGCCGCATCCGGAGCTCCTTGGAGACGCCCGCCAAAAGCTCCTCCTCGTCCCCGGGCGAAGCCGCCGCGCCGAGCATGGCCCGCACTGCGGCGGCCGGCGTGGGCGGGCTCGCGGCTGGGTCAGCAAAGCGCAGCGCGCGCCTCGCCATCCCGTCCACGTCCCCAGCGGCGGCCAGGCCGTTGTCGCCAGCCGCGGCCAGCAGGCGGCGGCGGGTGGTGGGGCTGGGCGACGGCGGCGGCGTGGGGCTGGGCGGCGGACTGGGCGGCGGCACGGGCGGAGGGTTGGGCGGCGGCGCGGGCGGCGGCGAGGGCGGGTTCCGGACCCAAAACAGCGCCTGTGGCAAGCGCGTGGCAGGAACACAAGCTGAGCTTCATCATTGCGGCCAAGCAGTGCCACCCACCGCCTTTGGCGTGGACGCGTTCGCAGGGCCGGCGCGCGTGCTGGGTCACCGCGTGCCCTCGGGCTCTCGCACCTGGAGCTCGTCCAGGAGCGCGTTGGTGACGTTGGCGTTGGTCAGGTTGGCGACAGTGGTCTGGCTGAGGTGGGTGACGTTGGGCCAGGGCGGCGTGGTGGCGTCGGCCAGCGCAAAGAGCGCAAAGTCCTGCAGGCGCGTGTACGTGGTGCGGGCGCTGGCCAATGACAGTGGGTGGCGCAGGTGCGGCGGCGGGCAAAGAGCGCAAAGTCCTGCAGGCGTGCACGAATGAGGCAGGGGCTGTGAGGCTGCGCTGGCATGCCTCCCAAGCACGCTTTGTCGCAGCGGTCTGCTGCACGCCGGGCCGCTGGAAGGACGCCACGTTTCACCCTTTTGGGCCGTCTTGCCTCTGCCCAGCACACCCCTCATCCTCGCGCCCTCAGCGCCCTGAGAGAAAAGCTGACGCGCAGGCAACGCACCTGCACGTACTGCTCCGCCAAGGTGACGGAGATGTTGAGGTTGAGCGCCACGCTGCCCCTGTAGATGGCGCCGGCCAGCAGCATCCACCCCGACAGCTGCGCGTTGGCCGCCGCCACCGCAACCTGCGAAGCACGAAAAGGAAAGGAAAGGAAAGGAAAGGAATAGGATGACAGTAAGAAAGGAAGGGGACGCTGGCAGGCGTGGTTGAGGGAGGCTGCAGCGTGACGCCCTCATGGTATGATGCGTCTGCCGCCGCCGCCGCCGCCGCCGCCGCCGCCACCAGCGGCCCCGCGGGGCACCAGATGCTTGCTGGGGATCGCTGGCAAGCAGCGCGCCTGGACGGAGGTGCCGCGCGTGCGTTTGATCCGCAGAAGGTCGCCCTGATTCCGGGGTCGGCTCGCGCACTGGCGGCGCTTCCCCCTCCTCACCCTCTCCTCACCCCCTAAACACAAACTGCTTACGAGATACATGGTGTGCGTGGTAGTTGGGCACAGGCCCCGCTGAGGCTGGCCAAACAGACGCTAACTTTGTTGTTACCCTGTACCACCCCCAAGGCACGCACCTGGCTGGCGAACGCTCCAAAGGAGCTGCGGTTGTTGACGTAAAAGATGCTGGCGTCGCTCTGCGGGGCACAGGGCCAAGCGAACGGAGGGACAAGGGCTAGAGGGCATCCTAAACATGCATCCCCAGACTCAGACCTGACTGGGGTTGGTTCCGCGTGGATTGGTTTCGTGGCCTGCTTGCCAGGCAGAGCATGGCTCCTCGCACGCTGCCCCCCCCAACGCACCGCGTACAGCTCCATGTTGCTCTTCACGCCGTCGTCCGGGAGAAAGGGGCCAGGAGTACTGGTGCTGCGGTTGTTGAGCCCCATGGCCTTCCACGCCTGCACATGCACACAGGGTAAAGCGCCCCACCCCTCAAGGTTGCCATTGTGCGTCCTGCTTGGCGTTCCCTCCGCGGACAGGGACGCGGCCAAGCAGTTGGACGCACGTCGCGCGGCGGCCATGGAAAAGGATGGCTTGAGAACGATGCGTTCAGCCGCGTCCTGCCGATTCCTTTTCAGACACGAGAGCCCTGCCCTAGGGTTGGCCCAAGGGTTGGCATGCTCGCACTCGCCTGGTTGAGGTGCAGGCGCCGGGGCGGCGTGAGCTCGTACACGCCGTTGAGGGTGAAGTAGGCCTCGGCCATGAGCCCTAATGGCGACACGAGCCCGCCGGTGCAGTTGGTGGTGGTGGGCGTGACGAGCGAAAACGGGATGCGGTTGCCTGCGCCCGCGCGGAGAGGGTCCAGGGCGCAGCGCGCACAGCGCGGCAGCAGTCGTCCCTCTGGCGCGAGCTCCGCTGCCATCGGCCACGCCACCAGCACCTGCCTCAACCCTAAACCCAACACTAGCCGCACCGGTGAAGGCGTCCTTGCAGGTGCCATCGTCGCGCGCCCTCAGCAGCCCCGACTGCGCCCTGATGACGACGGGTCCGTTGCTGGTGGGGACCTGGTAGGCGGACGTGGCCCAGGAGGTGGCGTTGGAGGACCAAAGGTTGCTGTAGAGGGCCTGGCAGTCAATCACGGGACCCACCACCTGCACAGGAGCGGGAGGGTCAGGCGAGGCGAACCCAAAGGTGGTGAGAGAGGTGCCGGTGGGGGATCAAGGTAGAGGAGGGCCCGGGAGTCGACCAGGGGGCCCACCGCATGCTACGGTGGGTGTCAGCGAGGCCACTCTTTGCTTCTCAGGCCTCGCTGCCTCAGGCCAGACCGCACACGCCGCGTCTTCTAGGCCCTGCGGGTCCGCAGCGGGGCTGCGCTCCCGCCCACGCATCCTCTTGGGCTTCCCGGCCCAATCCCTAAGACGTCCACGCCCTAAGCTCCACGCAGACCCCGAGCAGGCTGCTGCCTGGCGTGGGCATCTGCATGTGCCGTCCCCATGGCCCAAGGAACGCCCACGCAGCCGGCCACAGGCCACGCCCACGCGCCCGCATGCGCATACAGCCACACAGGCTTGCACTCCTCACCTGTGCGAGCAGCGTGAGGCCCGTTCGGTTGTGCGTGCATCAACACACACACACACACTCCTCACCTGTGCGAGCAGCGTGAGGCCCGTCCGGTTGGCCACGCTGATGGGCCAGCCCAGGTTGAGGCTAGAGTAGATGCGGCTCGAGTTGGTCAAGGTCTGCAATACACCAACAGTTGTTAAGTCAGGGCAGCGTGGGGAGTGGTGCGCTGCCAGAATTCATCGCCGTGGCCGCGGCCAGTCGGCACGCAGGCCCTCCCGTTGCCTTTGTGTGGGCGTCTCCGTCCACGGAACGAACCGCCGCCCACCTCAGGCAGGAAGGGCAAGGCGAGGCCGGGTGTGCGCCAGCCCAGGCCACAGCAGGCGCTGGCCCACAAGCAAATCCAGGAGGAGGGGGCCCCGCCCTCACCTGCGTGACGAAGAGGCTGAGGATGCTGTTGGTGAAGTAGGCCGAGAGCGGGTCGATTGAATTGTTGCCCACGGCCTGCGGAAGATGATTGTGGAGAGGTTGCCCAAAGGGAAAACGATAGGCTCGGCACGTCTCGACTTCAATCATGGCACAAGGCCTCAAGGCCTGTCTTCACGTGGCTGCTAGGACCCAGGAGGCGCCGAGAGAGGGGGCAGTGGGCTGTCCTTGTCCGCCTGCTCGAGCTGAGGTCTAGGGTTGAAGGTAGGGTAAGCATGGCCGCCCTACCTGGGCGATGAGGCCGTTGGTGTAGGTGTAGAGCCCCTCCACGTTGGTCGCCTGGCCAATAACCTCAAGAGGGTTGAGCCATGGGCCCAGCCTGCGCGCCACAGGAAGCGTGCCGTAGGGGCACGTGCGCTCCTGTCATGCAGGCGCTGCGTCAGGTGGCCAGGGCATCACACAGTGGTACCAGAGGGATGCGTGATGACCTAGTCTTCCACAACCACGCCTACCGGCGTCCTCTTTCTTTCTTTCTTTCTTTTTCAGGCGCTGCGTTCCTGGCGCTGTGGCACGCTTGGGTGCGCAGGCCCGGGCCACGCTCTCCTGCAGGAAACGCGCTCTTCACCCCACAACAACAACACCCACCGAGAGTTGGCGACGCCGGGCCAGTCACAGCCCCACTGCGCCACTGGGGTGATGCTGTGTTCTCCTCCCAACCCGAGCACCTCCAAAACGCTCACTGGGAGTCGGCGATGTCGTCCGGGCCATAGGTCGCGTTGGCCTGCAGGCTCAGGACGGCCTCCACCGCCGCCTCCTTGTAGGGGTCCACCCACGCGTTGAGCGCGGCGACGGCGGCAGCCACGGCGCCAATCACGTTGCTGTACTGCTGGCTCGCCTGCAGGGAAGCAGCAGGACGAAGCATGCAGCAAAGTACGCTCGCCCATGCGGGAGCAAAGGTGTGGGAAAGCAGCGGCTCCTGCTGATGTGCCTGGGCAGGGAATGGCAGCGACCATGCGTCCGTGATTGCGCGTGATGCAGCCCCCATCACCCCAGGAGTGCTTCGCCATGCCCCCAAGCATGCCCCCCGAACCCTAACCTCAAGCCGCACGCGCTCACCGTTGTGCCCAGCGCGGCCGTGGTGTTGACGGCCAGCATGAGCGTGTCGTACACAAACCCCGGATCGGTTAGGGTTTGCCCCCATGGCTCCACGTAGGCGTTGGGGTCCCCGGGGCTGCCCACCAGCGCCGGCGCCTGCACACAGCATGCATGGTTAGGGTTCAGGAGCGTGCCACCCATTCTCTGCACGCGGACCAGCTGCAGCGCTGCGGCGTGCCGTTTGCATCCCCAGAGCGCGCACAGGTCAGGTCAACTCTCCAAAACTGAAAGAGAAGGGGAAGGACTTGCTCACCACGAGGAGGTTCCTTTGGGTGGCGAGCAGCATGGCGCTCTGCGCCACGACCGTCGTGGCCCAGCTCAGCGGGTCCTGCAGGCACCGCCGTGGCGACAAAAAGCAAGCCCCCATGTGACACCTGTCTGGACAGCAGGTAAAGGCCCCTGACGCAGCTGCTGGCACGCAGGGCTGGATCAGAAGGCGGAAGGCCCTGATTTCTGCAGTTTTGGCAAGGCGAGAGGCGCTCACCAAAGCGTCTCCGGTGGGGGCGGGCAGCGACGCGTTGAGCGCACCCGGCGTTGGCGACGAGGCCAGCGGGGCGGCTTCCCTGCTGTCTTCTCCCACCCCCATTTCTTCCGCACCAGACTACTCACCAGAGCGTCGCCGACGGGCGAGGGCGGCGGCGCGTTGGGCGCGCCTGGCGACGGCGGCGATGCCAGCGGGGCGGCCTCGAGCGACACGAGCAGCTGCGTGCCGTGCACCAACAGCGTGTTGAGCTGCGCCATGGCGGCGGTAGCCGCCACGGACCAGTACCTGCGCGCATGCAGCCGTTAGGGTTCAGCTAGGTTTCGGCCGCCGCGTCCTGGGCGCTCACGACTTGATCTTTGAGCTTTGCGCAGGATCCCTCGCCTGCACAGCCTGCAGGCCGCTTCTGCGGTTGCGATTGCCCTGCGAACGAGTCGAAGCGCCCCTCTTCGCGGGGTCCGACCCGTTTGCGTGCTGCCACCCCGTACCCTCCACTCACCGCCCCCAACCCCAGCCGTGCTCAGCGCACCTCTTGGCGGGGTCCGAGCTGTTTGCGTGCTGCGGCAGCGCCGGGTCGTACGCCCACAGCGGGCCGCCCACACTGCTGTTTGAAATGGACAGCCCGGCCAGCAGGTAGGCCAGCTGCAGCTCCGACTCCACCGTCTGCAAGTCCACGTTCTCCAGGATCTCCGTCTGCATGGGAGGCGACGCGTGGGGGAGAGAGGAGAGAGCGAACTCTTGACCTTGGCGCTCCGCCAGCGGAGCGAGCACGCGGATGTGGGCGGTGCGTTCCTGGTTGCTGCTCGGGCGCACAGGCGCCGGGCGCACAAGCGCTCTGCGCATCCGAGCAGAGCTGCGCCGGGAGAGCACGCGCGTGCGCACGCACCTGGGCATACAGCGTGATGTCGGCGTAGGCAAAGTGCGCGGCCGGCGTGACGGCCAAGTCAGGCGACGCCGGCACATCGTACGGGAGCACCGCCGTCAGCGGCACGGCGGGGAAGGGGCCGTAGAAAAAGTCGACGCAGGCCGCCGGGTTGCTGCCGCGCACGGTGGACACTTGCGCCTGCGGCGGCCAAGGTTTGGTTCAGCGAGCGAGTCGCAGGCTCTTGTCAACGAGCTCTCCAGACGCGGTGAACACTGCAAGCCCCCCACAGACTCTCCAGACGCGGTGAACACTGCAAGCCCCCCACGAGCTCGCCCTTGGTGGTCCGCAGGGCCCCAAGAGGCACGCACCAAGAGGCCAGAGGTGTTGCTGGTGAGGGTGTAGCTCCACGCGCCGCCGCCGCCGGTGCCGCTGGCAGAGCCGCCCCCGTACTGGCCAACCACGTTCACCTGCGGAGTTGTGCAAGGCCCGCATAACTCATCTGTGCGTGTGGCGGTGCTACTGTGCCAGTGAGGGGAGCCGTGGCGTCTATCTGGCCGTGCGGTTGCGGATGTGCATCCGCTCGCTTGCGCGGCGCATGGCGGCGTGCCGCCTCCCTCCTCCCCCCAAGGCTGCTCGCAGCCATGGTGCACGCACTGGGCAAGAGTTGAGAGTCCCCACGCCGCTGAAGCGCGCCGTGAGCGCGTGAGCGCCTGCGGGAGGCGAATGCACGGGATCACGGCAGCACGGCAGCAGAGCCAGGTGCGCAACGTGTGTGCGCGCTGCTGCTGCCACCATGAGTTGCGCATCGATGAGCAGCAGAGAGTCGCATCGCCCTTTGCTGGTCCTTTGCCGTCCACTTTTTCTCGCGCACCTCGGAGGCTAGCATCGAAGCTCGCAGCTATGAGCCCGAGGATCAGCAGCGCTAAGCTCCGTCGTATTCTCATCGCCGCGCTGCTGCTGTTCATGATGGCGCCGCTCGAGCTGCAGCTTGTGCTTCTGGTTGGTGATGCGCCAAAAGCTGCAGTCACCACCGCAGGCGCTGAGCCTGGGGCTGGGCCACCGCCAATGTGCACGTGCGCATGTCTCACGCTGAGCACTGCGCCTCTGTGTGCGCTGAGGCTCCTCCCGCCCCCCCCTGCATGCATGTTGCCACACGGGGCAACATGCCATTTCCAAGCAAGCACGACGAAGCAGGCATGCGCGCAAGATGAGGATCGTCGGGGGAGATCATATGGTCCAGAGCGCCGCACGCACGGGCGAGCTCCGGCGGCCGTCCAGACGTTCTCTCAGTAAAAGCCGCCGGCCTGCAGCCTCATGAGCTCGTTGCGCAGGATCTGCACACATACGGCAAGCAAGCGCAACACCGCGCTCACGGAGGAGCAACCTCCTCGGACGCCCCGCCCAGCCGCCCCGCTCCCAAGACCACGTCCAACGCAACTCAACGATCGACACACGCACAAGGCGGGAGCGGATGGAGCGGATGAAGCAGGCCCGCCTGCGTCCTGCTCCGCCTGCCGCAACCCTAGCCTGAACACGCTCTCACGTTGACGGTGCCGTCGAGCCGCAGCGTCTCGCTCTCCTTGGCCTCCAGGTCGGCGCGCGTCTGCTCCAGGCTGGCCAGCAGCGCCGGCATCTGGGCCTTGAGCGCGCCGTGCAGCTGCCTCTCCTGCAGGAAAGAGGGGAAGACAAGGACAGGAAAAGCTGTGGTTGGGGGGCCGGCAACTGAGCCTTCAGCGCGCCGTGTACAGCCGCCTGTCCTGCGCATGAACAGCGCCCCCCTGCTCGCAGCGCTCAGATGCTGGCCAGCATCTAGAGGGGGCGCCACGGAGAGTCTGTGCGCGTGCGGCCTGGGTGGGCCACGCCCACCACAGTGCCCGTCCTTTCCCGCTGAGGATAAAGATCCGCTAAGGATAAAGATCCGCATACGACACCCCGCACGCACCAGGTGCGGCGCCGCCTCAAGCGCCTGAGCCCTAGCCGAGGGCCCAACCCCCACCCTCACCCCCATGCACGCACCTGCTGCAGCGCCGCCTCCAGCGCCAGAGCCCTAGCAGAGGGCCCGGCCGGCCCGTCCAGCTCGTGCAGGCGCGTAGCGAGCGCGTCCCGCTGCGACGCCGCCTCCCGCAGCTTCGCCTCCAGCTCGCCCTTGTCAGCCTCCAGGTGCTGCACCTGCAAGACAACCAATGGGAGGGGAGGGTGAGAACGGCAAAGAGCAGTGGCTGCGCGCTGCACACACAGTGTGCAACACTCTGCACTGGGCTCTGCAGTCCGCCGCCAGGCGCTGCGCCTGCAGCGCTCCAAGCGTGTGCACGGGCCGGAGCTCAATCGCTGTGCACGTGCGCGGCCCCACGGCGCAGCCCAAACCCTAAACCGCATGCACACCTGGGCCCTCGCCTCGGACAGCTCCACCTCCAGCTCGCTGACGGCGGCCTCGTAGTCGTGCACCTGCGCCTTGAGGTCCGACACCTGCATGGCGGCGCGGGGCACGGCTAGGGTTTTGCGCTGCGGCTAGGGCCACCCACGTGACCACCCACCCCGTCTGGACGGGTCATGAGAGAGGAATGCGCGGCTTTTGGGCAACGAACGCCACCCCAGGGCTGGCTCTGGCAGCCAACCGTAAACCCTAAGCCCCCATGCACCTCGTCGGTCCTCAGCTGCAGGTCCGCCTGCGCCTCCTTGAGCAAGCGCCGCAGCTCCTCCGCCTCCGTCTCGGTCAACTGCAATGCAGCAACCGCCACCGCCCCGTATTAGGGCTTGCGTCAGGGCACCACCATGCGCTCTCTTCAGACAACCTCCTGCGCCACCCAGGTGGCTGCCGCGTCAACGCGGGCAGGGCGACGGCCAAGGGCATGCTAGACCCTAACCTGAGCCCTCGAGCCTCACCCGGGCGTCGCGCTCCGCCGTCACGGCCCTCAGCTCCGCCACCTTCTGGTCGAGCAGCGCTTGCATCGCCGCCTTCTGCCGCCCCGCCACCTCGATGCCCCGCAGTGCAAAGTGCGACTCGGCCGCCTCCTGCGCCCCGGATCCATCATGGGCAGGGCTCAGGGTTAGGGTTTTGAGGGCGAACTTTCGACGCTCGCGCGCATGTTTCTGTCCATCTTCAGGGGCGCTGGCCTGGCGGGCGACGTGCAGCGCTGGCGTGCGCACGTGGGCACGGTACTACCGCAGGGTTAGGGCTTAGGGTCTAGGGCTAGCCGGGTTTAGGGCTGCTCACCTGCTCGGCGCGGGCGGCGCGGTCGGCCTCGTGCTCCACCTGCTGCTTGAGCCGCGCCACGTCCGACGCCAGCTGCGGTCCATGCATGGGGCAGGGCTTGAGGGCTTGAGGGCGCGCGCGCTTCGTGTCCCACGGTGCCCCTTGTCTGTCCCTCCCACCCTACCCAAGCACAAGCACGCACCTGTGCGGCGGTGGCGATGTGGGACGCCTCGCGCGCGCTGGCCGTGCCCAGCTGCCCCTTCCGCCCTCTCTCTCTTTTCTCCGCCCAAAACACACCCCCTGCGGCCCCGCTGAGGTCTCCAAATCCCCAACCAAGCACGCACCTGTGCGGCGGTGGCGATGTGGGACGCCTCGCGCGAGCTGGCCGTGCCCAGCTGCCGCTCCAACGCCACCAGCTTGGCCTCCGCCACGTCCCGCGCCTGCTTGAGCTCCTGCGCACCCACCAATCATGGACAGGGCTTAGGGCTTTAGGGCCAGGGCGTTGGCCTCATCGCTCCCTCGCGCGTGATTTCCCCGTGGCGCTGCACAGCCCGGCGGCGGCCGGAGCAGGCGGGAAAGAGCAAAGCAAACAGACAGAAACGGTTGGAAAAGGACAGAAACGGACCTGTTCCTGCAGGTACCGCTGCGCGTCCCAGCCGGCCAGCGTGGTCTGGAGGTCCTGCAGCCGCTCCCGCAAAACCCTGTTCTCATGCAGCAAGCCCTCGCCGCCGCCGTCGTTGAACAGCGAGAGCGGCGCGGCCGCGGCGCCGCCCTCCAAGCCCTCGCCGCCGTCCATGCCGTCAAGCCCTAAACCACCGCCGGCGCGGCCGCCCTGCGAGGAGGAGCCGCCGTCGCTGGCCGGCGCCCGGTGCCCGCCAAACCCTAAACGCGCGGGCCCGCCGCCCTGGCGCATGGAGGGTGTCAGCGGCGGCATGCCCGGCTGCGGCCGCGACGCCGCAGCGGCGCCGCCGCCCGCCGCGACGTCGTTCGCGCCCTCCTCCCCGCCCCTGCCCCCCGCTCCGCCGCCCGGCGCCGCTGCTGCTGCTGCGGCGACGACGGCGAGGGCGGCGGCGGCGGGCGCGGAGGAGCGGGCGAGGGCGGCGGCGTCGGTTGGCGGTTGGTTGGGGCGGGAGGGGCTGGGGCTGGGGCTGAGCAGCGGCGGCGTGGTGGCGGGGCTGGGGAGGATGAGGCGGAGCTGGTGCAGCTGCTCCTGCACCTGCGCCCAGGAGGAGCCAAAACAGGCAACGAGGAAAGCCCTCTGCCATGCTGCTCTGCCTGTGAGCGCCGCGGAGGTGAGCTCTGGGCCACGCAGCAGTGTCCAAGCAGGCGCGAACGACTACGCACGGATGAACACGACTTCTTTGCCCTGAGGCGCGCGCGACGCAACGCAGCGAGGCCTGTGCGGGCGGTCCACGACCAAGGGCAGGCAACCCTAGGGCCACCCACCGCACCTGCTGGTGCTGAGACAGCAGCGCCTGGTGCTGCGTGTGCAAGAGGTGGAGCTCGTGCGCCGACGCGCCCAGCTGCTGCTTCAGCTGCGCCTGCCTCTGGTGACTCGCCTCCAGCCGCCTGCATTGCAGGGCACAGACCCTTAGGGCTTGCGCCGCCCACACCGCCGCCAACACAAGGAGTTTCGCTCCTTGCGGAGCATTTCTCAGCGGCATAAAGACCTACTTTAGGGCTTCGTGGAGGTCCTTGCGCATGGAGGCCATGTCTTCAGCCCGGGCCTCGAGCAGGGCTTGCTGGTCCGCCACGTGGCGCTGCGCCGACTGGAGCTCTGGCTGAAGCTGCGAGACCACGGCCTCCTTGGCGGACAGGCGCGCCGCCTGCGGGCAAACTCCACGCCAGTCAGTGGGAGGGCGGAGGCAGCGCGAGCGCATGCTAGGGGAGGGAGGGTGTTGCTCCTGTGCGTGGCGGGAAGGGTATGGGAACAGGGGCACGACACCCAGGCGTGCGTGCGGACGTCTGCGTTTCTCGGGCCCCAAGCCCTCGCCCAGCCCTCACCATGTCACGGGCCTCCTCCTGCACCTCGTCGATGCGCCCCTGCAGCCGGTGCAGCTCCTCCACCTTGACCTTGAAAACCGACACCTGCATGGTGGTTTGGGGCAGTTCGGGCGTACTAGGGCGCACAGCCATGCACGCGGTCCTCCGTGCGTGAGCCGACATCCCCCGATGGGCAAAACAACGACGCTCGCGGGGTCAGCGACGCGCCCGCAAGCCCGAAAGCCCTAGCCCTGAACCCTGGCGTGACGCGCCTGCTTGCGGAGCTGCGCCACCTCTGCCGCCGCCTCCTGCGCCATCCTGGCGTCGTCCTGGGCGCGGGAGAGGCGCCCCTCCAGCGTGTGCGCGTAGTCACGGAGCTGCGCCTCCCTGCCCTCTGACTCCTGCACATGCGAGCACAGCGGCACACGGGGGGGCCACGTGAGGGAGGGAGAGGCGTTGTCGCGGAGCTGCGCCTCCCTGCCCTCTGACTCGTGGACGTTTGAGCACAGCGGCGCGTGAAAGCAGCAAAGTGAGGGATCAATTGGCGCAGCAAAGCTGAGCCTTCCGCCCCTGCAACTCCTGCGGTGATGGAGGCAAGGAGGCGTGGCAGCGGCGGCACAGAGTGCTGTTCGTAGCGAAGCAGCTGCGTCTTTCCTCGCTGCTGATGCCTGCGCGGCCTCGTCCCATGCAGCAAATGGAAAGTGCCAGCTCCGGCCTCGCCTCGTCCCATGCGCGCTCGCCTGCTGCCGGCGCCTGCGCGGTTTCCCGCGTGCAAGCCGCGTGCAAGCCGCGTGCAAGCGCGCAGGCCGCCTCACCTGCCACTGCCGCTGCAGGCTGTGCCCCTTGGCCACAGCGAAGGCAGGCTAGGGTTTTGGGGGGCTAGGGCTCATGGCCGCCTCACCTGCTGCTGCCGCTGCACGTCGTGCTCCAGCTGCGCCACCTGCTTGTACAGCGAGGCCACCTGCGCCTCGTGGGCGGTACGCACGCGGTACAGCTCCTCGGCAGCCTGCTGGCGCGCCGCCGCCGCCTCCTGCACCGCCCTGTGGCAAATTCAGGAACGAAGGAGGGGCAAAAGTTGGGAGTGGCGATGCATGAGAAGGCAGCTGCTGTGTCAAGGCGCCTCCTGCACCGCTCAGCAGCAATCGATTGCGTTGGGCAGGCGGGCCAAGAGCTGTGTCTTGTTGACGGTCGAGAGCTGTTTCCCACCCCAGGCGAGCAAGCGAGAGCTCCATCATGTTCCCAAGCCCAAGCCCTAAAGCCCTCGCCTGTCGCGCGCGGCCTCCACGTCCGCCAGCTGCGCCGCCGCCTCAAACTCCTTGCGCGCGGCGTCGGTCCGCGCCGCCTTGAGGTCCGCCTGCGCATGCGTTAGGGCTTGTCGGTTTAGGGGTTTAGGGCTCCGTCGCGCCGGCAGCCACCCGCGGCCACGTGCTCGGTCGTCCGCGTCAGCACGATGTACCGGGAAAGGGAAACGGGCGGTAGGGTAGGGTTAGGGTTGAGGGCGCACCTGCAGGCGCGCCACCTCGAGCTCGTGCTCCTGCGCCTCGGCGACCATGTGCCTGGCCCTCTTGGTCAGGGCTTGCACCACGCCATGCAGGTCAGAGTGCTCGCTAGAGGGGCGGTGCAGCACGGCCTGGTAAAGGCACCGCACGTCCGACTCTAGGGAGGCCAGCTGCCGCGAGGACTCGCGCTCCTGCGCGCATGCGCGTGAGGGCGTTAGGGCTTGGGGTCAGGGCTTGGGACCGCCGCGCGCCGGAGAGGGCGGCTGTGGCGGGAGAGGCCACGCCATGCCAGTGCTGCATCCCTCGCCGTGCAAGTGGCAGAGACACCGTTGTGGCTGAGGCCTTCACCCTCAGACAGCGCCTCCTACACCTCAACCCGCCCCTTCTCCCTCCCCACCTTGCAACAAGTCGACTCATCTCCGCCCTTCACCCTCAGACAGCGCCTCCTACACCTCAACCCGCCCCTTCTCCCTCCCCA
>VFQP010002175.1_pt1 | contig 22756 bp, 17 predicted proteins | sample 3512351 | NCBI WGS metagenome assembly VFQP01 (sample SAMN10412372, study PRJNA504923) | tailings metagenome | isolation source: Relicate 1 Philex TSF1 revegetated site | place: Philippines: Tuba, Benguet | collected 2017-08-29
GCCCTTAACGATGGGCGGTTGGGCGACGTGATTACGGAGGCAAAAGCGCTTCCGCAGCGCGCGCAAGCGCCAATCGAGGATTGGCTCGCCAAGGTCTCCGCGCGCCACTCCGTCGATCAGGCGATCGCCACGCTCGACGGGCGGCTCAAGGCGTCGCTCTCCGGGGCGCCGGATGTGCCGCCTCCGCCAGCGGCGACCCCGCCGGCTCCCGCCAAGAATTGAAAGGACCACGCCCCATGACGCGTCTCGTCCTTTTCCTTGTCGGCGTAATCCTGATCGCAACTGGCCTTGCGTGGCTTGCCGATCGTCCCGGCTCGCTGCTCGTCACGTGGCAGGGCTACGAGATCGAGACGAGCGTCTTTCGCGCCGTCGTGATCTTCGCTGCGTTGATCGGCCTCGCGCTTCTTGTCTGGACCCTACTTACGCAGATCTGGAACAGCCCGGCCGTGGTCAGCCACTTCCTGACGCGCCGGCGGCAGCGGCGGGGCCTCGACGCGCTGTCGAGCGGCATGATCGCGATCGGCGCGGGAGACCGCTCGATGGCGACCCGATATGCCGTGCAGGCGCGCAAATCGCTGCCGAACGAGCCGCTCACTCATCTGCTGCGAGCCCAGGCCGCACAGCTGTCCGGCGACAAGGCAACGGCAAGGCGGATCTTCGAAGCCATGCTTGGCTCGCCCGACACGGAGCAGCTCGGCTTGCGCGGTCTCTTTCTCGAAGCGGGCCGCGAGGGCGAGCGAGAAGCGCAGCGGCAGTTCGCCGAGCGCGCGTTGCGGCTCAATCCCAAACTTTCCTGGCCGGTCGAAGCGCTGTTCGATCTCCAGTGTCAGGCGGGCGACTGGAACGGCGCGCTCTCGACCCTCGCTATCGCGAAGCGCCACGGACATGTGGACCGTCCGACCGCGGACCGGCGCCGGGCCGTTATTCTAACGGCGCAAGCGCAGGCGCTCGAGGAGGAAGATCCCGAGAAGGCGTTGACGCTCGCACTCGAGGCAAACGGACTCGCACCGGCCCTCATTCCGTCGGCGGCGATCGCCGGACGGCTGCTTGCGGCACGCGGAAACACGCCCCGCGCGGCCAAGGTCATTCAGAAGACGTGGGTCAGATCTCCGCATCCGGAGCTTGCGACCGCCTATGCCTACGCCCGCATCGGCGACAGCCCGCGCGACCGCCTCGACCGCGTGAAGCATCTCTTCACGCTCAACCCGCATTCGATCGAAAGCTCAATTGCAGTCGCCCTCGCGGCCATCGAGGCGCACGACTACACCGAGGCGCGAAACATCCTGCAGCCTTTCACCGAGAACAGACTGACGCGGCGCATTGCGGCGCTGCTGGCGCGCATCGAAGCCGAGGAAAGCGGTGACAAGGGACGCGCGCGCGAGTGGCTCGCACGAGCCGTCTCGGCCCCGCGCGACGCCGCCTGGACGGCGGACGGAGTCACTTCCGACCGCTGGGCTCCGACCTCACCCGTCACGGGCGCCCTCGACGCGTTCGAGTGGCGCGTGCCCGTAGACGAGCCGGACGGCAGCGAGGAGCGCATCCTGGGCGCGGATCTCACGGAATTCATCGCGTCCGGCGAAACGGAGACGGTCATCGTCCGGGCCGAGCCCGCGGCAGTTGCGCAGGAGGAGCCTGCCGCACCGAAGGCGGAACCGGCCGCTCCGAAGACCGAGCGCAAACCGGTTGAGGACTCACCAAAACGAGCTGCCGAGCCGCCGAAAGACGAGATCGTTACCGCTGCTCCGAAGGCACCGAAGAAAAAGGCGGCCGGCGGAAACAGCGAGCTGCGGACTGAGCAGGCCAAGATCTTCACGTCTCCGCACGCTCCCGACGATCCTGGTCCGGATCTGGACGGCGATGAAGTTATCCGGGCAAGCGTGAGCAGGGATTGACCTAGCGTTTCCCGCGGAACGGAACCCGCTCCCGCGATGGGTTGAGCGGCGGGCCATGGCGAAATGCCTTCGACCAAGGGGCAAGTTGTCGCCATCATCCTCATTGCCCATAATGAAGCCAGAACAAGAAACCGGTTTCCGGGAGGAGTTAACGATGTCGGACAAGGCGTATCCTGTTACGCCCGAATGGGCGAGCCGTGCCTGGCTCGATGATGCAAAGTACAAAGCTCTCTACGAGCGCTCGGTGAAAGATCCCGAGGGCTTCTGGGCCGAGAACGGCCGGCGCATCGACTGGATCAAGCCTTATACGAAGGTCAAGAACACGAGCTTCGGGCCGGGCGACGTCTCGATCAAGTGGTTCGAGGACGGCACGCTGAACGTGTCGGCCAACTGCATCGATCGCCATCTGGACACGCGGGGCGATCAGATCGCCATCATCTGGGAAGGCGACGACCCGACCGAAGACGTCACCATCACCTATCGGCAGTTGCATGAGCGGGTGTCGAAGTTTGCGAACGTGCTCAAGGCGAACGGCGTCAAGAAGGGCGATCGCGTAACGATCTACCTGCCCATGATCCCAGAGGCCGCGTATGCCATGTTGGCCTCGGCCCGTATCGGCGCCGTGCACTCGATCGTCTTCGCGGGCTTTTCGCCGGATAGCCTTGCCGGGCGAATCGAAGACGCCGGTTCCAAATTCATCATCACGTCCGACGAGGGACTGCGCGGCGGCAAGCCGGTGCCGCTGAAGAAAAATACCGACGAAGCGCTCAAGAAATGCGGCAAGGGTGACGAGAAGGTGCTCGTGGTCCGCCGCACGGGCTCGCCGGTGCCGTGGACCGGTGGCCGGGATCTCTGGCTGCACGAAGAACTGGAGAAGGTCTCCGCAGATTGCCCGCCGACCGAGGTCAACGCCGAGGATCCGCTATTCATTCTCTACACGTCGGGCTCGACCGGGAAACCGAAGGGCGTCGTGCACACGACGGGCGGCTATCTCGTCTACGCCGCTATGACGCACCAGTACGTCTTCGATTATCACCCGGGCGACATCTACTGGTGCACGGCCGACGTGGGCTGGGTCACGGGCCACAGCTACATCATCTACGGGCCGCTCGCGAACGGCGCCACGACGCTGATGTTCGAAGGCGTGCCGACTTATCCGACGGCCTCGCGCTTCTGGCACGTGGTCGACAAGTGGAAAGTGAACACGTTCTACACGGCGCCGACGGCAATCCGCTCGCTCATGGGCGCGGGCGACGATTTCGTGAATCGGACCGACCGCTCGTCGCTGCGGCTCCTCGGCAGTGTCGGCGAGCCGATCAATCCGGAAGCGTGGGAGTGGTATCATCGCGTGGTCGGCGAACACCGCTGCCCGATCGTCGACACGTGGTGGCAGACGGAGACCGGCGGCATCCTCATCACGCCGTTGCCGGGCGCCACGGCTCTCAAGCCAGGTTCCGCGACGCGACCGTTTTTCGGGGTGCAGCCCGCGCTTGTCGACGACAAAGGCACCGTGCTGGACGACGCCGCGCAAGGCAATCTGGTGCTGCTCGACAGTTGGCCCGGTCAGGCGCGTACGCTGTTCGGCGATCACGAACGCTTCGTGCAAACCTACTTCAGCACCTATCCCGGCACCTACTTCACCGGCGATGGGTGCCGTCGCGACGAGGACGGCTATTATTGGATTACGGGCCGCGTGGACGACGTGATCAACGTCTCGGGCCACCGCATGGGTACCGCGGAAGTGGAAAGCGCGCTCGTGGGCCATCCCAAGGTCGCGGAAGCGGCTGTCGTCGGCTACCCGCACGACATCAAGGGCCAGGGCATCTACTGCTATGTCACGCTCAACGCGGGCGAGACTCCGTCCGACGAACTTCGCAAGGAGCTGGTGCAGCATGTGCGCCGTGAGATCGGCCCCATCGCTTCGCCGGACGTCGTCCAGTTCGCTCCGGGCTTGCCGAAGACTCGCTCGGGCAAGATCATGCGCCGCATCCTGCGCAAGATCGCCGAGAACGAGTTCGGAAGCCTCGGCGACACCTCAACGCTTGCCGACCCAGCGGTCGTGGATGACCTGATCCAGAACCGCAAGGCGGGGTAGCGTCCCGTTTTAGCGATCCAGATTGGAAAGCTGCGCCGGGGCGAACCCGGCGCAGCTTTGTTTTTAGGAAAGACCCCGCTTGCGGAGGAGGCCCTCGATCTCGGGCGCGCGCCCGCGGAAGGCGATGTAGGCGTCCAGTGCATCCTGGCGGCCGCCCGCTGAGTAGATGTGCGTCTTGAGCTTGTTCGCCGTCTTCCTGTCGAAGATATTTCCGGTTTCCGTGAAGGCTGCGAAAGCGTCCGCGTCCATGACTTCCGACCACAGATAACTGTAATAGCCGGCCGCATAGCCGCCGATGATGTGCTGGAAGTGCGGAATGCGATGGCGCGGCACGATCTCGGCCGGCATGCCGATGCGGGCCAAGATCTCGCTCTCGAACGCATCGGCGTCGAGCCCCGAGACATCGCGCAACGAATGCAGCTCAAGATCGAGCAAAGTCGACGCGGTGTACTCGACGGTCTGGAAGCCCTGGTTGAAGGTGCGAGCCGCTTCGAGCTGTTTCAGCAGGCGCTCCGGCATCGGCTTGCCCGTCTTCTCGTGCAGGGCAAAGCGCTTGAGAACCTCGGGCCTCGACAGCCAGTGCTCGTAAAGCTGCGAGGGGAGCTCGACGAAGTCATGCAGCACGTTCGTCATGGCGAGCGACGGATAGGTCACATCCGAGAGCAGACCGTGCAGCCCGTGCCCGAGTTCGTGAAACAGGGTGCGGGCGTCATCGAAGGACAAAAGCGTTGGCGTGTCGGGCGCGCCGCGTGCCACGCTCATGACGTTGACGACGATCGGCCGGATACCGCCAGTGAGTTTGTGCTGGCCGCGATAGGACGACATCCAGGCGCCGGAGCGCTTGGACGGCCGCGCGTAGTAATCGCCGTAAAAGACGCCGACGTGATCGCCTGCCTTCGTCCTTACCTCCCAAGCGCGGACATCCGGATGGTAGACGGGAATGTCTGTCCGCTCCTCGAACACGATACCGAAAAGCTTTCCGGCGGTGTCGAATGCTGCTTCCAGAACATTCTCGAGCACCAGGTATGAGCGAACCTCGCCTTCATCGAGATCATAGCGGGCCTGACGCTCCTTCTCGGCGTAGTAGCGCCAATCCCAAGCGGCGATCTTGAAGTTCTCGCCATCGGCCCTCGCGCGCTTTTCCAGGGCGTCACGCTCCGCACGGGCGCTGCGGAGTGCCGCGGGCCAGACCTTGTCCAGGAGCGCACGCACGCCAGCCGGCGTCTTGGCCATCGTGTCTTCCAGCACGTAGTCGGCGAAGGTCTCGAAGCCGAGAAGCCGCGCGAGCTCGCTGCGGAGCTTCATCATTTCGACGACAATTTTGCGGTTGTCCGTCTTCCCGCCGAGTTCGCCGCGCTTGATCCAGGCTTTCCAGGCCTCCTCGCGCAGATCGCGCCGGGCCGAAAATTGCAAGAAAGGCTCGACGCTGGAGCGGGCAAGCGTAATGGCGTACTGACCCGGCTTGCCGAGATCGACGGCGGCCTGTGCCGCCGCCGCGCGCACGCTCTCCGGCAATCCTTCGAGGTCGCGCTCGCCATCGAGCAGCATGTGCCAGGCCTGCTCGTCGGCGAGCACGTTCTGCGTGAACGCCGTGCCGAGGGTGGCCAGCTCCATGTTGATTTCGGAGATGCGTTTTCTCGCCTTGGCGTCCAGCTTGGCGCCGGCGCGAACGAACGCCTTGTATGTGCGCTCGAGAACGCGGAGGTCTTCGCGCTCGAGTTCGAGATCTTCGCGCCGCTCGTAAAGGTCCGCGATGCGGAGGAACAAGCGCCGGTTGAGCAAGATGGCGCTCTGGTGCTTGGCGAGGACGGGAGAGATATCGCGCTCTATCGCCTGCAGCGCCTCGTTGGTATCGGCGCTCGCGGCGTTGAAAAACACGTCCGCAATCTTGCCGAGCAACACGCCGCTTTTTTCCAGCGCCACGATGGTGTTGGCGAACGTGGGCTTTGCCGTCTTCGCGGCTATTTCGGCAATTTCCTGTTTGTGCGTCTTCAAGGCCAAGCCGAACGCGGGCTTGAAATGCTTCGGCTTGATCGAGCCGAACGGCGGCGCCTTGAAGGGCGTGCGCCACGGAGCAAGAAGCGGGTTCTGCTCGCGCTTGCCGGCTTCGCCCGCGCTTTTGCGTGCCTTCGCCATGTGCGGTCCTCTCCAGATCTCAATTGGGAACCGAATCGATAGCGGATTGGCGAGGTAAAAACAAAGGGCCGGTGCTGGACCGGCCCTTTGCCTTAAGACGAGAGGAGCATTGTGTAAGGCGTTGCCCACCGGGCTGCCGAGATCCGACCAGACTGGGGGCTCGGGAGGTCCGATCAGCCAAGGCAGCCGAGCGGTGGTCAACGTAAAAAGTCTGGACGCAATTCTGGGCGGACACGCGGCGCCAATCCGGCGGCATGGAGGTTTTTCTGGGCGGAGGGGAACGCGAGAAGGGCCGGAATGAATGGGCCCGGTCCAGGGAGATTCGCCTCGGATGGGGGCTTCGAGCATTAATCCGAGGCGGGGGATGGACCGGGCCAGGCACTTGGACAGACTTTACGCATCAATGGGGCTTGCCCAAGGATGCTTTGTGGCCGCCCTGTGAAATAGCGACACGAACCGGCTTGAAAAATTGCGAAGGCGGCGCAATCATATCGTTAGGTCGAATGGAGGCGCGCATTGAGCGAATCCGATCCCATACGTTTTCGCCCGCGCGAGACGGGCCCTTATTCGCGCACATCTACACAACACCATCCAAACTCATCCCGGCTTACTCCGGTCGTCGCGTTCAATCGCGCCGAGCTGGACGCCATCCTCGCCGTCTACGCGCGCAAGGTTGCGGCCGGCGAATGGCGCGACTACGCATTGGAGATGGGACGCGATAAGGCGGTGTTCGCAATCTTCCAGCGAACATCCGAATATCCGCTGTTTCGCGTCGAGAAGTGTCCGCGACTCGCCCGCCGGCAAGGCGCCTACAGCGTTGTGCTCAGGAGCGGCGCAATCCTGAAACGCGGACACGAGCTAGCTCGCGTGCTGCTCGCCTGCGAAAGCGTGAAGCTGGGTCACTAGGACAGCCGCAAAAGACCATGCGCGGACAAATTGAAAAGGGCCTCGCCTTGCGGCGGGGCCCTTCGCGTTTCGAACTCGGAGCGTCCGTTCTACTCGCGGCTCCCCATGAGCTGAAGCAGGTTGATGAACAGGCCGACGAAGTCCTGATATAGCGACAGGGCGCCAAAGATCGATGCCTTGGCGGCAGCTTCCGCGTTGCCCGCAACCTCGTAGTAGGTGTCCTTGATGCGCTGCGTGTCATAGGCGGTGAAACCTGCGAACACGAGCACGCCGATCACCGAGATCGCGAACTGCATGGCGCTCGACTGCGTGAAGATGTTCACGATGCTGGCGATGATCACGCCGATGAGGCCCATGAACAGGAAAGAGCCCCAGCCGGAGATGTCACGCTTTGTCGTGTAGCCCCAGATCGAGAGGCTCGCGAACGTTGCCGCCGAGATGAAGAATACGTTGGCGATCGACGTGCTGGTGAAGACCAGCAGGATCGACGACAACGACGCGCCAACAAGAGCCGCATAGACCCAGAAAGACGTCTGAGCAGCGCCGACGCTCATGCTGTTCGCCTTGAACGCGAAGAAGAAGACGAAGGCGAGAGGCGCGAAGAACAGGATCCATTTCAGCGGGCTGGTGAAAATAGCGACGCCGAAGGAGGTCAGCATCTTGCCGTTGGGCAGGGTCGCGGCAGCGGATGCGGCGTCGTTCGTAACAGCCAGCGAGAAAACGAGATAGGCGACAATACCCGTCAATGCGACGCCGGCCGCCATGTAGTTGTAGACGCCCAGCATGTATGCCCGCAGACCCGCGTCGACATCGGCGCGGCCGACGGTCGTCGCTTGCGTATATCTGCTGTCAAACTGTGCCATCGTGTGTGAGTCCCCTTAAAGACTTCTAGCGCAAACCGAATTAGCCCAACGCATATTGGAGCAGGTCGATACTCTTTCAAGAAGCCGTTCCTGCGCGCTTGGCTCGTACATTCATATATAAGCCAATTCGGCCAGAATGTTAATCTCGGCGCTCTGGTAAAACGCCTCTCAATACTGAGGTATATTCACGTATGGTGAAGAATAACGAAGCCAAATTCCCTATTCAGATCTGAGGGTAGCGGCCGGCTTGGCTCTGAGCACTGCCCACGTCCCTAAGGAACCGAACAGAAGGACGAGTCCGATCGCGAGAGCCAGCGCGCGCAGGACCGCCTCGACGCTGAACGTGAAGGGGATTTTCATCACTTCGGTGACGCCGACCCAGGCAGCCAGGCCACCGAGTACCGCCGCGAATACTGCGGCAACGACGGCGAGCAACGTGTACTCCACAAAATGCGTGACCAGTATCCGCCGCCGCGTGGCTCCCAACACCTTCAGCACGACGGCTTCGAGGATCCGCCTTCGCTGAGCCGTCGCGAGGGCGCCCGCAAGAACGAGGGCGCCCGCGATGAGCGTGACCGCGCCTGCCACCCGCACGGCTACCATCACCTTGGTCAGAACTTCTGTCGCGGCATTGAGCGCGTCCTTGACGCGGATGACGGTGACGGACGGAAATGCCTTGCCGACCGCGCGCCCGATCCGAGCCTCCGTATCGAGAGAAGTGCCCTCGGGCAGGCTCACTGTCGCCAGCAGCTTATGCGGCGCGCTCTTCAGCGCGTTGGACGAGAAGACGAGAACGAAGTTGAGCGTGAGGCTCTCCCATTTCACTTCGCGCAGATTGGCAATGCGCGCGGTGAGATTGCGTCCAAGGACGTTGACGGTGACCTGATCACCGATCTTGAGGCCGAGGTGATGGGCGAGATCGCGCTCAAAGGATACGAGCGGTTCGCCGGAGTAATCCGCTGGCCACCACTCACCCTCGACGAGCGTCGAGCCTTCGGGAAGCGAGTCGGAGTAGGTGAGACCGCGGTCGCCGTTCAGTACCCACTGCGCTTCCGGCGGCGGCTTGAACTCTTCGGCTTTACGTCCTTTGAGTTCCACCACACGGCCGCGCAACATAGGGGCATTGACGAGATGCGCGCCCGGCGCCTCGCGCTCCACGATCTTCGCGAGTTCATCGGCGTCGTTCTTGGCTACGTCGAGCAGGAAGTAACTCGGCGCCTTTTGCGGCAAGCGCCCCGTCAACTCTTGCACGAGCGAGGCATCCGCCAGTGCCACGGCAACGAGCAGCGACAAACCCGCGCCCAGAGAAACGACAACGGATCGCGTGAGGCCACCGGGCGCCCCAATGTTGCCGATTGCCAGCGCGAGTTCCGGCCATTTCGGCCGCCTGACGCGACGGGCGGCCCGCGTGACGAACGAGCCAAGCGCTGTGAAGACCAAAAAGACGAGGACGAGCGCGATGCAAAAATAGAGCGCGATGCGCATCGACTCAGCCATGAGAAGCACAAATCCGAGCAGCGCCGCCGCAATGACCGCCGTAAGAGCCATGATGCCACGGCGCGGCCAGACGCGCTCCGGGGCCACCTCGTCGCGGAAAAGGACGCTCGGTTTGATCAACTCGGCCCGTCCGAGTGGCCACAACGTGAAGAGCAACGCAACGAGGAGGCCGTAGGTCGCACTGGTCAGAATGCTGCCGAGCGAATACGCGAGCTCTGCCTTGATGGGGAGCGCATCGCCGTAGAAGGCGATCAGGAAGCGCGGCGCAGACAAGCCTATCGCCAAGCCAACAAAGACACCGATCAGCGCGATGACCAGGACTTGCACGAGGAAGATCAGCAGCACGGTTCGGCTGGTCGCGCCGACCGTTTTCATCGTGGCGATAACGTTGCGGCGGCGATCAATGAACGTCGCGACCGCGCTGGCGATTCCGACTCCTCCGACGAGGAGTGCAGCGAGACCGAGGAACGTAAGGAATTGCCGAAGCCGGTCCAGCGTGCGCGTGACCTGGGGAGACGGATCACGGCGATCGGCAATGACGAAGCCCGAAGTTTCGAGCTGCGATTTCGCCGTTGCGCGAAACTCCGCAAGGTCATCCCGGCTTGTGCCCGCCTCGGGAGGAAGCTTGAGCGCATAGCGCCAACGAACCAGCGTGCCCGGCTGAACCAAGCCAGTCTTGTCCAGCGTAGCTAGCGAGGCGAATACACGAGGTCCGTAGGTCAGCCGGTCCGCCACGGCATCAGGTTCATTGATCAACGTCGCGCGGATGGTGGCTTCCGTCTCGCCGATGCGGATCTTGTCGCCGACCTTCACGCCAAGCTGGCTAAGCAGAACAGGCGTGACGACAACGCCGCCTTCGGAGGCCATGGCATCGGCAAAGGGCATCCCTTGAACGTCGACAGTTCCGGCGAGAGGGTAGGCGGCGTCGACGGCCTTCACTTCGATGAGCGCCTGCTCATTGCCGTCGAGCGTCCTCGCCATGGTCCGCATCGTGGCAGTTTCGCTGACGCGGCCTCGCGCCTGAAACCAGTTCCGCTCGGCGTCCGTAGCGCGCGTGTGCATACGTGAGAACGTCGCGTCACCGCCAAGAATCATCTCGCCTTGGCGTTCGAACCCCTCGCGCAGCGCATCGGAGAGCGTGCTCACGGTTGCAATCACCGCCACGCCGAGCGCGACGCAAGCCATGAAGATATAGAAGCCGTTCAGGCCCGCACGCAGCTCGCGCAGCGCGATGCCGAAGAGCCGAGGCAGGCGCAAACCGCGCCTGGGGGACGTCACACCCGTGACCAACTCCGTTGCGGTCATGCGGCTACCACAGCCTGCTCGTCTGCCACGATCAATCCGTCGGCCATGCGGATCGTGCGCTCGCACTCTTTCGCCAGCCGCTCATCGTGCGTGACAAGGACGAGCGTCGCGCCGCTCTTGCGCTTCATGCCGAAAAGCAGATCCACGACCTGACGGCCCGTCTTGCCGTCGAGGTTACCCGTGGGCTCGTCGGCCAGAAGCAATTTGGGCTGCGGCGCGAGCGCGCGGGCGAGCGCCACCCGCTGTTGCTCGCCGCCCGAAAGTTGAGCAGGGAAATGGTCGAGCCGCGGAGCCAGGCTCACATCGGACAGGAGGGTTCGCGCGCGGTCGCGCGCATCTCCGGCTCCCGCGAACTCCAGCGGTAGCGCCACATTCTCGAGCGCCGTCATCGTCGGGATAAGATGAAACGATTGAAATACGATGCCGATGTCCTCGCCGCGGGCCAGCGCCATCTGGTCCTCGTCGAGGGCATTGAAATCGCGCCCTGCAACGTGCACATCCCCACTGGTGGCCCGCTCCAGCCCTGCAAGGATCATGAGCAAAGACGTCTTTCCAGATCCTGAGGGGCCTACGATAGCCACCGACTGTCCACGGGGGACATCCAGCGATATGCCCTTCAGAATCTCGACGACACCGGCCCGGCTCTCCAGATTGAGGCGGACGTCGGTCAGGCGGATGATCGGCTCGGGCACGTGGGAAAGCTCCATCAGGCTCGGTGTCTCTCGCATGCGGCAGAGACTCAATGGCGGGCCAGCAACTGTCGCGGTGTGGTGAGGCAAAAAAATGAAGGCAAAGCAAAGTGCTTCGACCTTCGTGGGTCAGATGGTGAGGCTGATCACGATCGTCAACCTCCTGCTCATGAGCAGCTTCGGAGCCGCACACGCCGTGGAAGATGCAGCCCCCATAAGAATCGTGGCGTTAGGCGATAGCCTGACAGCGGGATACATGCTGAAGCCCGATGCGGCTTTTCCGGTGCAGCTCGCCGAGGCTCTCAAGGCTAAGGGCTATTCCGTAGACATCTCGAATGCAGGCGTCTCGGGTGACACGACGGCGGCCGGGCTCGAACGTTTCGACTGGGCCATCCCTGAGGGGACCGAGGCCGTCATCGTCGAACTTGGGGCGAATGATGCCCTGCGCGGCATCGATCCCAGCGAAACGCGCGCAAACCTCGAAGCCATTCTCACGAAGCTTCGGGACCGGAATATCGCCGTACTGATTGCCGGCATGGACGCGCCGAAGAACTGGGGGAAAGATTACGAAGCGCGCTTTGCGGCGATCTTCACCGATCTTGCCGAGAAACACGACGCGCTGCTCTACCCCTTCTTCCTTGACGGCGTCGCGCTCGACGCAAAGCTCAATCTTCCGGACGGAATGCATCCGACGGAGGAGGGCATAGGCATGATCGTCGAGCGCATTTTGCCGAAGGTCGAAGAGCTGATCACGCGCGTACGCGAGCGCCGCACGGCGCTTTCGAAGTTTTAGATGCGGACGGTGCTGCCATGCCTCGCCTCTTCAGCGGCATCGAATTGCCTGAAGCGATCACCGACTATCTTTCCGATCTCGCGCGGCCGCTCGCCGGTGCGAAATGGATCGAGCCGCAGGACATGCATTTGACGCTGCGCTTCGCGGGCGACATCGACAACCCGACGGCCAATGAATTCCACGCCGCGCTCTCGACGATCGACGAGCCCGCGTTTCAGCTCAGGCTCGCGGGGTTCGGAGCATTCGGCGGGCAGCAGCCCCGCACACTGTGGGCAGGCGTCGAGTCCAATCCGTGGCTCGATAGCTTGGCGCGGGCTAACGAGCGCGCTGCGCGAAGCGCGGGACTGCCTCCGGACAAACATGGGTTCAAAGCGCATGTTACGATTGCACGCCTCAGGGGAACGCGGCCCGAGGCCGTAGCCCGCGTGCTGGAGGAGCTTGGCGCTTTCCGGAGTGAGCCGTTCCAGGTGGAACGGTTCGTGCTGTTCTCGTCGCGACCGAAGGTTGGGGGTGGGCCGTACGTGGTCGAAGACAGTTTCGATCTCCGCGGCGCCGATTATGCCAACCACTGGGCCAATGGCTAACGCTCGACGCGTATGGCTACCCGAGTGTCCGACATCCGGATCTGGCCACGCTGATCCACTACACCAACGCGACGGACGGACGCGTAGGTCGCGCCGTTGCGTAGCGACCGCTTCACCCATGGATCGCTGAGCGCGGCGGTGCGCTTTGCGTCGGCCCGGCGCTGCTCGTTGGCACGGGCGGCGGTCCGCACGACGGAGACACGCGCGGCTTGGGCCTTCCGGATTGCGGCTCGCTGCGCGCTCAACACGGTCTTCTGCGTCGCCACGCTCGCGGCGACGAGATCCGCTCCGGTCCTGGCGCGCGCTTCGATCTGCTGCTCGCGAACCGCGGCGGCGAGATCGGCATGTTCGGTTTCCTGGTCGGTATCGCCCCGCTCGGCCGCCTCGTTCATGGCGTAGAGCCGGTGGCGGTTCTGGGCTTCCTGCGTCCAAGGTGCGGGCTTGCACGTGCAGGCAGGATCGTAGGACACGCGATACTGGAAGGCGGTCTGCAGCGCATCGTAGGGCTTGCCGTCAAGGTCGGTCATCGTCTCGGGCGAGCCGCCCCGGTTCTTGTAGATGAAGAGGCGGGCCGGCGACGCACAACTGGAACGGCACTGGGCCTCGTCGCGGGCAAATTCTGCGGGCTCGGCGGCGGCGCTCACCGGGAAGTAATACCCGTCACAGAGGCGGACGCAGAGGGTGCGATAGCCGTCCGCGAGATCGCGCTCGCTTGGGCGCTTCGTTTGGCAGCCATTTCCGTTCTTGCCGCAGCCACCGGAACGCTTTGCCGCTTTTTTCAGGACAGCAGTCTGAACCTTGGCTTTGCGGCGGCCTTCCTCGGGGCGGGCGTAGGTGCCGGAAACGACGTCGCTGAGGCTCATGGCGGCGCCGAGGACAGCCGAGACCACGGGATCCTTGCGTGGCTCATCCATGAGCGCGACGACCATCGCAATGGCGGCTAGGCTGCCGAGGCATAAAATACGCAAGAACACGGTCGACGCCCCAATTAAGCACTTTGTCGGACGTGTTGAAGCGCACCCACTTCGCGACCCCCTAAACACGTCAGGATACGAATTACCGTATCGCCGGAAGCCAAGCAATTGGAACGTCGTCAATATGTTGAACGGCGAAGCGCAGAATCCGTACGATTTCCGGCGGTCACTGGAGCACAGGCGGCCCGGGTGAGGTATGACTAAGGACACAGCCCAGGGGGGCGTTTCGGGGGGAGATATGCACGACACCGCCGCCGTGGCCCAGTCCAGCGCGCCAGTCCTTGGAGCAACCGCCCCGCGGCGTGCCCTCGTGTCTTGGGTTCTCTTCGATTGGGCTGCCCAACCCTACTACACGCTGGTCCTGACATTTTTGTTCGCGCCGTATTTCGCCAACGTGGTGGCGTCCAGTCCGGCGCAGGGGCAGGCGTTGTGGGGCTACGCCGCAGCGGTGGCGGGCATCCTGATCGCGATCGGCAGCCCCTTTCTCGGCGCGATCGCGGACGGGCGCGGCCGCCGCAAACCCTGGATGGCGCTGTTCTCGTTGCTGTTCGTCAGCGGACTGGCGACGCTCTGGCTGGCGGTGCCGGGAGCCGACACCACGACGGTCGCGCTCGTGCTGATCGCGTTCGTGGTTGCTACGGCCATGGCGGAATTCACGACCGTGTTCACCAACTCGATGATGCCGAGCCTCGTGCCGCACAGCCAGCTCGGCCGACTCTCCGGCATCGGCTGGGCTGTCGGCTACGCGGGCGGACTTTTGAGCCTTGCGGTCATGGCGGGGCTCATCGTCGCCGACCCGACCACCGGGCGCACGCTGCTCGGCCTCGAGCCGCTTATCGCGCTCGATACGGCGACCCGAGAGGGGGACCGGCTGGTCGGACCGTTCTCTGCGATCTGGTATGCGTTGTTCATCCTGCCATTCTTCCTCTTCGTCCCGGACATTAAACGCGCCGCCGCCAGGGCGAGCGAGCGTCCAGCGACGGCCGAGCTATGGGACACATTGCGCGAGCTGCCGTCCCACCGCGACATGCTGCTCTTCCTGATCGCGCGCATGATCTATACCGATGGTTTGGCAGCGATCTTCGCGTTCGGCGGAATTTATGGCGCATCCGTTTTCGGTTGGGGTGCGATGGAACTTGGCCTGTTCGGCATTGCGCTGACGCTGACAGGCGTTTTCGGTGCGGTCATCGGCGGCGTGCTCGACGACAGGGTCGGATCGAAGACCGTTATCATCGTGTCGCTTTTGCTGCTGCTCGTCGGGGCGCTCGGCATCCTCTCGGTCGACCAAACGCACGTGCTCTATATCGTCGAAGCGTTGCCCAAGACGCCGGGGTCTGCGCCATTCTCATCGCCAGGCGAGAAAGTGTTCCTCGCGTTCGCCGTGCTCGTGGGGCTTGTGGCGGCGCCGGTGCAGGCGGCGAGCCGTGCCTTGCTCGCTCGTCTCGCTCCGCCCGACAAGATCACGCAGTATTTCGGGCTGTTCGCGTTCTCGGGCAAGGTCACGGCGTTCATGGCGCCGCTGATGGTGGCCGCCGTCACGCAAGCAACGAACGATCAGCGTCTCGGCATGGCGTCGATCGCCGTGTTTCTCATCACCGGACTCATCCTGATGTTCGCAGTGCGCGCGCCGCACAAGCCGGCTGCTTGATCGCTATTCCGCAGCGATCACGTGAGGCAGCGTGGCAATGCGCTCGCACGCATCGAAGCTATCCGGACTGGCGACGGCCCAGGCTTGCTCGAACCGCAAATCCTTTGTGCCGATGAGAAGCTCGCCCGGCTTCAGGACATGGTAGAGCTCGGCAAAGGTCACCACACGATCGGGTGCCGCCCGATGCATGAAATGCTGGGGCTTCAGATCGTGCGGGTGGCTGAGCCCGGCGGCCGCGATCAGCTCCGCGAGCGCCTTTACGGTTTGCTGATGGAATTGCGCGACGCGTTCGGCTTTGCTCGGAACGTCGATGCCGCGCTGACGTGCGGGATCCTGCGTGGCAACGCCCGTCGGGCAGCGGTCCGTGTGGCACTGCTGGGCCTGAATGCAGCCGACGGCGAACATGAAGCCGCGCGCGGCGTTGCACCAGTCCGCACCGAGCGCCATCACGCGCGCCATGTCGAAGGCACTCGTGATCTTGCCGGACGCGCCGATCTTGATGCGATCGCGTAGATTGGCGCCAACGAGGGCCGAATTGACGAAAGCCAGGGCATCGCGCAACGGCATGCCCATGTGATCCATGAATTCAAGCGGTGCCGCTCCAGTACCGCCTTCCTTGCCGTCGACGACGATGAAGTCCGGCGTGATGCCCGTCGCGAGCATCGCTTTCACAACCGCGAGGAACTCCCACGGATGGCCGATGCAGAGTTTGATGCCGATCGGTTTCCCGGCTGACAGGCGGCGCAACTCGGCGACGAAGGCCAACAGCTCGATGGGGGTCGAGAATGCAGGGTGGCGCGCCGGCGAGATACAGTCTCTTCCTGCCTCCACGCCGCGGATGCGCGCGACCTCTTCCGTCACCTTGGCGGCGGGAAGAACGCCGCCGTGACCGGGTTTCGCTCCCTGTGAGAGCTTGAGCTCGATCATCTTCACTTGCGGATCGGCGGATATTTCGGCGAACTTCTCAGCCGAAAAAGAACCATCTGGATTGCGGCAGGCGAAATAGCCGGAGCCGATCTGCAGAATGATGTCGCCGCCGTTCTCGCGGTGATAGGGCGTGAAGCCGCCTTCGCCGGTGTCGTGGGCGAAGTTCCCCATCGCCGCGCCCTTGTTCAAGGCGCGGACGGCGTTCGCCGAGAGCGATCCGTAGCTCATTGCCGAGATGTTGAAGACGGATGCCGAATAGGGCTGCGCGCACTGCGGACCGCCGACCATGATGCGGAACGGCACGCGGGCGGGCTCCTTCGGCGCCATGGAGTGATGCAGCCACTCGTAACGGTTCTCGTAGACGTCGTACATCGTGCCGAAGGGGCGCTTGTCGAGCTCCTTCTTGGCACGCTGGTAAACGATCGCACGCTTATCGCGCGGGAACGGCGCGCCATCCTTATCGGCCTCGAAGAAGTACTGGCGCATCTCGGGGCGGATGTTCTCCAGCAGGAAGCGGAGATGCGCGGCGATCGGATAGTTGCGCAGAATGGCATGCTTCGTTTGCAGGACGTCCCGCACGCCGAGGATGGCGAAGAACGAGAAGAACGCGAGCAGGGGAAGCGTGAGATAGAGGTTGCCGGACGGCGACCCCACTGTAGCGACAGCGAGCCCAAGAGCGCCGAGGACGGCAACTGTTAACAAAAGGTAGCGAGGCGCGAGGGGCAGGAGCAGAAGGCGCATTGGCTGTACCCTTGGGGTAGCGGGCGCCGCCGAAGGCGCGTTTGCCTCCAATTTAATCGAAATGATTATACGAACGTTTGACGTCGAAAGTGCGAAGGCGATCCAGATGCAGATTCAACGGGCGGCGGGCGCACCTGGGCGCCGCGCGATCATGAACCAAGCCGGTCCGGTTTGAGGATCGTGCCAAACCCGCTGCCACCGGAATCCTGCCTTCTCGTAGGCGCGAACCGCGCGCTCGTTCTTCACCGAAGGGAAAACGCACACCGCAACCGCGAGCGTCGTTGCGAACACCTCGTCGCGCAGGAGGGCCAGCGCGGCCTGTCCGACGCCCTTGCCGCGATGCTCTTCGGCGGCGACGAAGAGATCGAGATCCCACGTGCCGGGCTCCAGCTCCTCAGGGAGATTATCGCCCCAGAGCGTCGCGTCGACGGCATGCGCGTAGCCAACGGGCTCGCCGTCTGCTTCGATCAAACGGCAGAGCGCGTGCCCCGAAGCAAGCGCCATGTTCACCTCGGCTTCGGTCGCCGACACCGGGCCCCACCAGTCCTGGACATCCGGCCGCGCGAGCCAGCGCCGAATGAGGGCGAAATCCGCCCGCGTAGCGGGTTTGAGGGTTATGCGGGGAGCAGCCGCCATCAGGTCCCTTTCGACGAGATCGATGACGGCTCGGCCGCCAAACTGTCGGGGCCGGACGCACTCACGGTCTAATGCCGGAAATGGCGCATGCCGGTCAGGACCATGGCGAGGCCGTGTTCGTCCGCTGCGCGGATCACCTCGTCGTCGCGCATGGAGCCGCCCGGTTGGATGACGGCCGTGGCTCCCGCTTCGGCGGCGGCGAGCAGGCCATCCGCAAACGGGAAGAACGCGTCCGACGCAACGGCCGAGCCTTTGACGTCGAGCCCCGCCATCTCAGCTTTGATTGCCGCTATTCTCGACGAATTCACGCGGCTCATCTGCCCCGCTCCGATACCAACCGTGGCGCCGCCCTTCGCGTAGACGATCGCATTCGACTTCACGAACTTGGCGACCTTCCACGCGAACAACAGGTCGGCCATCTCTTCGGAGCTTGGATGCCGCTTCGTCACGACGCTCAGGCGAGCGTAAAGCGCGAGGTCTGCGTCCTGCACCAGCAAGCCGCCAGCGACGCTCTTTGTATCGAGCCGGCGCGGTGCAGCCAACGGCCATGCGCCAGTGACCATCAGGCGAATGTTCTTCTTTGCGGCCACCGCCTCCTTGGCCTCGTCAGAGACCGAAGGCGCGAGGATCACTTCGACGAACTGGCGCTCGACAATCTTCGCGGCGGTCTCGCCGTCGAGCTCACGATTGAAGGCAATGATGCCGCCGAAAGCGGATTCGGGATCGGTGCGATAGGCGCGGTCGTAAGCCTCGAGCAGCGTATCGGCTTCTGCGACGCCGCACGGGTTGGCGTGCTTGACGATCACGCACGTCGGTTTGTCGGTGAAGGCTTTCACGCATTCCAGCGCCGCGTCGCTGTCGGCGACATTGTTGTAGGACAGCTCCTTGCCAAGGAGCTGCTTCGCGCTCGAGACCGTGCCGGGCGGCACGTCGCGCGAGACGTAAAACGCGCCGGCTTGATGCGGGTTTTCGCCGTACCGCATATCGAGCGCTTTCCGATATTGCGTCGTGTATGTCGGCGGAAATCCGCTGGCATTCGCCTCGGGACTTTCGGCGACAGCGCCGAGCCAATTGCTGATCGCTCCATCGTAGGCGGCCGTGCGGGCGTAGGCTTTGGCGGCGAGACGCTTGCGAAACTCCGGTGTCGTGCGGCCGCCGTGCGCCGACATCTCCTTCAGCAAAGGTTCGAAGTCCGAACCGTCAACTATGACGGTGACCGCCGCGTGGTTCTTTGCTGCCGCGCGGATCATGGCCGGTCCGCCGATGTCGATGTTCTCAACACAATCGTCGAACGACGCGCCGCTCGCGACCGTCTGTTCAAAGGGGTAGAAGTTGACGATCAAAAGATCGATGGCTTCGATCTCGTGCTTATCGGCGGCGGCTATATGCTCCGGATTGCCGCGCACGCCGAGCAGACCGCCGTGGATCTTCGGGTGCAATGTCTTCACACGGCCGTCCATGATCTCCGGGAAGCCGGTCACCTCGGCTACATCCGTTACAGCAAATCCCGCCCCCTTGAGCTTCGCCGCGGTGCCGCCTGTCGAGATCAGCTCGACGTTACGCTCGGTAAGGGCCTGCGCCAATTGCTCAAGGCCCGTCTTATCAGAGAGGGAGATGAGCGCGCGGCGGATCTTGGGGTTCGGGTCTTGCATCAGTGGTGCCGTGTCCTTGAGAGTTTCTGCGTATTTTGTTGTGCGCTACTGGCCTTCGAGAACCCAGCGCACTTCCGTTTCGCCGAAGGTGGCGCCGCGCGCAACGATCTGCAGCGAGCGCCGGGGGCCGGCTGAATCGGCAAAGTAGGTACTTTCCTCGATCGCGAGATGCGCGCCTTCAAGGCTGAACCACCATACGTCGCCGCCCGCAAGCTGAATGATGGCGATGCTCGGGTTGTCGCTGCGCCGGCAGCGGACGGCCGGATGAAGGTGGAAGTGAATGGCGAAGGGGATATCCTGCCGCAAGCGCATGGACCCTGCCTTGCCCGCCAAGCGGTCGATCCCGAGCAGGCGCCGGCCGGGTGCCTTCAGGGCCAGGGTGCGCCGGTGCAGCAACTCGAACCGGCGGATGTATCCGTTGTGCTGCGCCTCGATCTCGAGTGTACCGTCGTGCTCCTGGACCATGGCAAGAACCTCGTCAGGATACCGGATCGGCGGACCTCCGACCAACTCCTCGAGCGTCTTGTGACGAACCAGCTTGGAGGACGACTTCTCGCGCAGGCAGAGCGTATTGTGGCTAGCGGTCGCCCGAGAGGACGCGCGCCATTCGCTGTTCGAAGCCGAAGGTGCGCCGCCATTAACGAGCATCAGCTCCGTGCCGACGCTGAACTCGAACGAGAGGCAACCTGCATGCGCCTCGGCCGCGGCTTCGAGCGGCGGAGGCGAACCGGCATCCATGATCAGAACGGACGAGCCCCGCTCGAGCCGCAAATACTTCGACGCGGGCGCTGTGGCGGGCAAAGTGCCGGGATTGTCGTCGTAGACGAGAACGGTAGCGAGCCCGGCAGGAGACGCCACGCCCATGCCGTTGAAACGCGCGAGCATGCCATCGCCAAGGCGCATGTATTTGAGCATGGCCAGCATCGACTTCAGCACGCGGGCGAGCTCCGGCGGGGCGGTGCGGCTGCGAGCGGCGAAGCATTGCCGAAGCGGCAGGAGATCAAGCATCAGCTCAACCAGAACGCCGGGGTTGCGGCTGATGTGACCGCCGTCGAGAAGGATCTGCCGGTCCAGCTCCTGAACGAACAGCTTTTCCGTCTCGGCGATCTGCCCCTCGTGGCCAGATATGCAGAGTTGTGCGAGCAGCAGCGAAAGCAAAGAAAGAAGGCGCGGGTAGCCGCTCGGACTATTTCGCCAACTCGCCGCGAGATGGACGAGCTGGATGCCAAGGCTCTCGGTCAGGATCTCGTAGGTCTCAGCGTCCGCATCTTCGAGCAGCAGCGACGAATGGGAAATCCAGGAGATCAGGCGGCGGCCGGTGACAGCCGGTTCCCAAGCCAAGCCGCTGCCACCACCGCGATGGCGTAATGCCCATTCCGACGCCAGAAGGCGAGCGACTTCTCGTGCTTCCGGGCGCGCGGCCGCGGTGAGATGGCGAAGCCATCCAAAGCCATGCAGCGACCGCGCCCAACCTTCGCCGGGAGGCACGAGATCAAACGGCGAGACGTCCTCGTCTGCGACGGCAACCGCGCCGGCGAGACCGAACTGGCCCATCTCGATCTCGGCCCAGAAGCTTGGGTCGGCTGTCCGCAAATCCTGCGGAACGATGAGAAGCTGCTCGGCCGCCGTGGCGCCGAACTGCCAACGGAATGGGGGCGAGTAGAGAACGGACGAGATCGCACCGCGCCGCAGCCGGTCTGCAGCGAGATGCGTAATCCTGATCCGCTCCGACAACTTGAGCCGCGCCATGCCACCCCTCAGCCTACGCCGACAGCAAAATCGAGCCGCAGATGCCGACTAGCTCCGTTCATCAAATGGTAGCATGACGCCCTGCCACCTCAATCTGCGGCGTGATTTCCCCCGCAAGAACAGTGGGTATATCCGGTGTCAAACCTGCTTTTGCAGGCGTGCGGCATAAAACCCATCCAGGCCGGACAGGCCGGGTTCTTCGTTGGGCAAGTGGCTCGGAAAGGTACGCAGGTCGCCTTCGGGCGTGAGCCAGTTCGCCGCGATACCGGACTCTCCCGGCTCGATCGGGACGCGGGCGAAACCGGGGTGCGATGCGAGGAAACGAGCGATCTGCGCAGGCCCTTCCTCGGGTTCGAGCGAACAGGTGCAATAGACCAAGAGCCCGCCGGGCCGCACCAGACGCCCGGTATGGTCGAGCAGGCGAGCTTGCAGGGCCACGCGGTCGGAGGTGTCGTCCTTGCGCTTCAGATGCAGGATGTCGGGATGGCGCCTGATCGTCCCCGTGGAACTGCACGGTGCATCGAGAAGAACCGAGTCGAACGGCTGATCGGGTTGCCACGTGACGACGTCGGCTTCCACGACGTCAGCTTCGAGGGACAAGCGCGCGAGATTCTCGTTGAGTCGCCGCAGGCGCGCGCCAGACACATCGACGGCCGCCACGCGCGCGCCGGCGGCGGCGAGTTGAGCCGTCTTCCCGCCGGGCGCCGCGCAAAGATCAGCGACACGCAGGCCTGCCACATCGCCAAGGAGACGCGCCGGAATTGCGGCCGCCGTATCCTGTACCCACCAGTCGCCTCCGGCGTAGCCTTCCAACTCTTCGATGCGGCCCGCGCGCGCGAGGCGCACGCTGCCGGTCGGCAGAACCGTGCCGCCCAAGCGCTGTGCCCAAGATTCAGGATCCGATTTCACGGAGAGGTCGAGCGCGGCTTCCTGCAGTGACGCCTTCGCGATCTCGCGGGCCATCGTCTGACCGTAAGCGTCGGACCAGCGTGACAACAGCCAAGGCGGAATGTTCGCCGATACGGGATCGATGCCCGACATTACATCCTTGCCAGTCGCGGAGACGCGGCGCAGCACGGCGTTGGTCAACTTGTCGAAACGATTGGTCTTGCGATCTTCGCGGCATTGATCCACGGCGATGCTGATCGCGGCATGAGGCGGGGTGTCGAGCATCAACAGTTGAGCTGCGGCTGAGAGCAGGATTGGCCAAAGGCGACCGCTGTCGGCGGGCAGAGGCTTCTGTATGAAAGAGTTTACGACGGCCTGGAGCTCCCCCTTGTGGCGCAGCACCGTCATCACGATCAGGCGCGCGAGCGCGCGGTCACGCGGCTCAAGCTCGCCGGTCCGGCCGGTTGCGTTCTCGAACGCCTCCTCAAGAGAACGGCCCCGGTCCAGGATGGCGGCCAGCGTCGAAACCGCGAGTTCCCGAGCGGCGTAGCCGGAGGGCTTCGAACGGGCATCGCGAGAGCGTGTGGCGGGCATGAATGGGACCGAAGATTGGGTAAAGTGCTGCGACCCCGCGCTTGCGGGGTCCGCAGCTTCCTTGGCTGGCGGAAAGGCACCCGTCAAGCGCTGCGCCTGGAGACGCCCTTCATAGCCCAAATTCTAGCCCCAAGGGCCCGACGATGACCGATCGGACGACCACGGGCCTGATCCTCCTGCGTCCGGC
>VFQP010002177.1_pt1 | contig 22755 bp, 18 predicted proteins | sample 3512351 | NCBI WGS metagenome assembly VFQP01 (sample SAMN10412372, study PRJNA504923) | tailings metagenome | isolation source: Relicate 1 Philex TSF1 revegetated site | place: Philippines: Tuba, Benguet | collected 2017-08-29
CTCATCCAAGACCAAGGCCATCATCATCAACACGCCCAACAACCCCACCGGTCGCGTTTTCAACCGAGAAGAACTCACCGTCATCGCCAACCTCTGCCAGGAATTCGATACCCTCGCCATCACCGACGAAATCTACGAACACATCCTCTACGACGGCACCCAGCACATCCCCATCGCCACCCTCCCCGGCATGCGCGAACGCACCATCCTCATCAACTCCATGTCCAAAACCTACTCCGTCACCGGCTGGCGCGTAGGCTGGACCCTCGCCCCACCCGAAGTAACCAACAGCATCCGCAAAGTCCATGACTTCCTAACCGTCGGCGCCGCCACCCCCCTCCAACAAGCCGGCGTCCACGCCCTCGCCGCTCCACTTACTTACTACGACGAACTCAGCAATCACTACAAAGCCCGCCGCGACCTCCTCATGGGCATCCTCAAAGACGCCGGCTTCAACCCCCTAAGCCCCCAAGGCGCTTACTACATCATGGCCGACATCTCGGGCTTCGGCTTCCCCAACGACACCGCCTTCGCCAAGCACCTCGTCGAAAACATCGGCGTCTCCTGCGTCCCCGGCTCCAGCTTCTTCGAAACCCCCAAAGTCGGCGACCAATGGGTCCGCTTCTGCTTCTGCAAAAAAGAAGAAACCCTCGAAGCCGCCCGCGACCGCCTCACCAAACTTCGCTAACCCTATATACTGTTGACGATCCAATGGCCAGTCCTATCGGCCCCATCTCGTCCCCTGAAGTCGACGCCGCCCTCGACTCGCTTCTCAACTCATCTACCTTTTCCAAGGCCTTCGTCCTTCGTCAACTTTTGAAGTACCTTTGGGACCACCGGCACGAATCCCTCGACGAATACACCATCGCCATTCATGCTCTCGGCCGTAAGCCGGACTTCGATCCCAAGTCGGACTCCGCCGTCCGCGTTACCATGGCCCGCCTTCGAGCCAAGCTTAAGGAGTTCTACGAGTCCGAAGGCAAACACTGCCGCCTCTCAGTTTGGATCCCCAAGAATGGCTACGACCTCGAATACCGCCTCCTCGAGAATACAAACACCGAACCCCCGGCCGTTCAACTACCGACTCGCCCTACTCGCGAATTCCTATGGCTCAGCCTCGCTGTCGCTCTAGCTGCCGCCCTCGTCTGGGCTCTCCTCTTCCGCACACCAAGCCTTACCACCACCCAACAAAACACCAGCGCCCCTCCCCTCCCCGCCTTCTGGGCCAGCATTTTCGCCGGTGAACCCCGTGTCACTCTAGTCCTCCCGGACACAACTTTCCTGACCTGGAAAAACCGCACCCACGCCGTTGGCGACGTCACTGTCGATGCCTTCTCATCCTGGAACGAAAGCGGCCTCCTCAAAGCCATCGTCTCCGAGTTCGGCAAACCCGAAAGCGCCGGGAGCTACCTCCCCGTCGAAGACGCTCTCGCCAACCTCCAACTCAGCCAATACCTCGCCCGCTTCGGAAACCCGGTTCGCGTCGTCTCCACCCGTGGCCTCAGCGTCGACTCCTTCCTCGGCACCAACGTCATTCTCACGGGTCTTCCCGAAACCAGCTATCAGCTCAAATCCAAGCTCCGCCCCCTTGACTTCCAAATTGACACCGGCGGGGCCTCCATTAAGAATCTAAAGCCACAACCCGGCGAGCCCAACTCTTTCCAAAACGACACCCCTACCCCAAATCGCCTTCGCAGTCACGCCATCTTCGCCGTGCTCCCCGGTCGCACTGCCAACACCCGCACTGTCGTTCTTGCCGCCGCCAATCCTCTCAACTTCCTTCCCCTACTCAATTCCACCGGGCCCCTCAACGACATCCATCGAAACTGGAAGTCCATCGGTTCTCCCACCTACTTCCAAAGCGTCGTGGAATCGATTACCGAAGGAGAATCCGTGCTTCGAATCCGCTTCCTCGATTTCCGTCCATTCCAGCCAAACAATTGAAAACAATACGTTACACTTTGTGACAATCAACAAGATCTTGAGCTACAGCTCTCCAGATTGCCATGATGCGCCTCATCCGGACCACTCCGGCAGAGCGCAATGCAAGCATCGAATTTCGTCCTCATCCTAATTGCTACGGCCGCCTTCGCGGCCCCCATACCGCGCAAGAATTTTATTGACGAACATATATTCACAAAAATCGAGCGTGATAAAGTCCCCTCCGCCCCCCTTAGTTCCGACTCCGAGTTTCTGCGTCGTATCTACCTCGATCTCACTGGCCGCCTCCCCGATCCAGCCATCGCGAAGAAGTTCCTAGCCGACACCGATCCCGCCAAGCGCGACAAACTCATCGACAGTCTCATCCCCGCCCTCCCCACCGTCGGCTTTGGCCGCCGCACTCCGCGCCCCTTCCTGGACCGCTGGACCTATTTCTTCTCCGACCTCTTCCGCAACAATGAAGAACTCCGTGAAGGCATCGTCAGTTTCTACAATCACATCTTCAAATCCCTGGAACTAAACATCCCCTACGACGCCTTCGTGCGTGATCTCCTCACCGCTTCCGGCATCTCTACATGGACCAACGGCGCCACCAACTTCATCGCTCGCCACAAGGTCGGCGAAGGTGACGGCTACTCCGCGATGAACCACGAGGACACCGCCGACGAAATCGCCATCACCGCCACCAAGCTCTTCCTCGGCGTCGAAAGCCAATGCATTTCTTGCCACGACGGCAAAGGTCACCTCGAAAAGGTCAATCTCTGGCTTAGCAAGAAGAAACGCGTCGACCTCTGGCGTCAAGCCTCGTACTTCGGCAAGACTCATGTCTCTCCTGTCTATGGCCGGATCCCCGAGTTCATGGTCAACGACACAGCTCAAGGCTACGACCTTGCCACGAAAAGCGTCCTCCGCATGCCGCGCTACAAGGCCGATGTCACGCCCACCTTCCTTCTCACTGGCGAACCTATCCAACGCCAACCCGGCGAAACCGATCGCCAAGCCTTCGCCCGCACTCTCACTGCTCACCCTCAATTTGCCCGCGCCACCGTAAATCTAATCTGGGCCGAACTAATGGGCCGAGGCATCGTCGATCCCCCCTTTAGCTTCGACCTCGATCGCCAAGACCCCAAGAATCCTCCCCCCGCCCCTTGGACCATTCAGCCGACGCATCCCGATCTCCTCGAAGCCCTTGCCGAAGACTTCCGCACCCACAACCATGACCTCCGTCGTCTCATGCTCCTCATCGTTAAGTCCAACGCCTACCAACTTTCATCCGTCGCCGGCCCCGATTGGAAGCCCACTTATGATGACTATTTCGCTCGTCATCCCTTGCGCCGTCTGAGCGCGGAACAACTTTGGGACGCTGTCAGCCAAACCAGCGGCATCTTCGAAAAATTCAAGGTTCGTTACGACGACGACACCTACACCTACGCCCTCCAAGCCCGCTTCTGCCAGGACTACGAGCAAAGCCACCCCAAGCTCTACCGCCTAATGAAGGACTTCGGCCAAACCGCTCGCGAAGACCCTGCCACCGAGCGCTCCAGCATGATCCAGGCCGGAGCCTTGCTCAACGACGAACTCTTCGCCAACCGCGCCAAGCTCACTAAAGGCGGCCGCCTCGACACGCTCCTCAACGCCGAGCCCAAGAAATCGGATCGCGAAATCGTCGATGAGCTCTTCCTTTCTGCCCTAAGCCGATACCCCACCGAAGCGGAACGAAAACCTGCCCTCGCCGCCATGGAAAAGAACCGCATCGAAGGCGCGGAGGACACTCTCTGGGCCCTCTTCAATCGCCTCGACTTCATCTTCAACTTCTAACCCGGAACCCTGCGCATGAATTCACCCTTCCCTATCCTTGAACGCCGCCGCCTCCTTAAGATCGGCGCTCTCACTGTCACCGCCGGCTTCCTCCCGCAGACACTACGCAAAGTCCATGCGGCGCCAGGCGCCAAGGTCAATCCCCGCGCCTCCGCTGAATGCGTCATCTTCGTCAACCTCTGCGGCAGCCCTTCGCAGATGGACACCTTCGACGTCAAAGTCTCCAAGTCCACCCCCGAAGACCTCGACGTCCGCACCCACCCCATCGCAGGCAAATGGTCCTACGGGCTGCTGCCCAAATTAGCGGAAGTCCTCCCCCACGCCGCCATCGTTCGCTCCATGGGCGCCTGGGAAACGCTCCACATCCTCGGCCAGTTCTACCAACAAGTCGGCCACCAATTCAACGCCGCCCGCGCTACGGAAATGCCTTGTATCGGTTCCGTCATCGCCCACGAACTCCATGCAAAAGCGAAAGAGTCGGATTTCCTCCCACCCTTCGTCTCGATGAACTTCCCCGCCTCAACCGTCAACGGTGCACTCATCCGCGAAGGCTTCCTTGGCGGCCACGCCTCTCCTCTCACTTTTGACCTCGGCAACGGCCTCAACATTCCCTTCGTCCTGCAACCCGGCGACAAGCCCCGCTTCGACCGCCGCCTCGCCCTTCTTCAAGACTTCGATAGCAGCCGCAAGCTCAGCGGCCCCGGTGTTTCGCAGCGCCTCGGCGAATGGAAAGCCCTCACCGAAGGCAGCCTCAAAATGATGCGTTCGCCCAAGGTTGCGGAAATCTTCACCCTCTCCGATGCCGACCGCCAACGCTACGGCGGCACCACCTTCGGCGATTCCTGCCTGATCACTCGCAACCTCGTCGCTGCCAACGCCGGCGTCAAATACATACTCTTGAACCAGGACGGCTGGGACCACCACAGCCGCATCTACGGTAAGGACGACGCCCCACGCGGCGAAAGCCCCATGATCCGCGGCGGCCTTTACAAAAACTGCTACGAACTCGACCGCGGTCTAGGCGCCCTCATCGCGGATCTTGCCGCCACGAAAGCATCCGACGGGAAGTCCAGCCTCCTCGACAAAACCTTTGTCCTGGCCATGGGCGAATTCGGCCGCACTCCCGGCGACCTCAACGACGTCAAAGGCCGAGACCACTGGCCCGATGTCCGCGCCGGTCTTTTCTTCGGCGGCGGCGTCAAAGGGGGCCGCGTCATCGGCGCCACCGACGAAAAAGCCGGCAAGATCACCAACTTCGATTGGCACAAGAACCGGACCATCTATCCCGAAGACGTCACTGCCACCATCTACTCCGTCCTCGGCATCGATTGGACCAAGAAACTACAAGGCGCGCCCTCCGGCCGCGACTTTGAATACGTCGAGCCGATGTCCGGCACGTCGTTCCTCGGCAGTACCGAAGTATCTGAGCTATTCGCATAAACAAATCCAGGAGCATCCATGTTCAAGACCTGTTCCCTTCTCATTGCAGCGTTCTTCACTCTCCCCCTCGCCGCGCAAGTAAGCACTGCCACCATCAGCGGCACAGTGACAGATCAGCAAGGCGCTGTCGCCGCTGAGGTCACTGTGCGCGCCACACAGGAAACTACCAACGTCTCTTTCGAAACCAAGACCACCCAAGCTGGCGTTTATACACTCCCCTCATTGCCTGTCGGCTCCTATCGCGTCACCGTAGACGCCACCGGCTTCAAGCGCGAGGTCCGCTCGGGCATCCTGCTTCGCGTTGCCGACAACGTCCGTGTCGATTTCCAATTAGCCATCGGCAGCGTCAGTGAAACCGTCGAAGTAACGGCCCAAGCCCAACTCGTCGACAGCGCCAGCGCCACCATCGCCAAAGTCGTTGAGAACCGCCGCCTCGTGGATCTCCCCCTCAACGGCCGCAGTGCCCTCTCGATGACCGTCCTCACCCCCAATGTTCGCTCCAGCAATATCTCTGCCCATGGCTTCGCCGATCGCGGCAATGGCGCGAGTTCCTTCAGCGTCAACGGCGGCCCCATGTCTTTTAACAACCTCACCGTCGACGGCGCCAGCAACAACAACGCCCGCAACTACGACGCCAACGTCAATCCCGCCGTCGATTCCGTCGAAGAGTTCAAAGTCGAGAGCGGCGTCGTTTCCGCCGAACAAGGCTACACGCTCGGCGGTGTCGTCAGTCTCATCACCAAATCCGGCACCAATCAGTTCCACGGCAGCCTTTACGAGTTTCTCCGCAACGATCGCTTCGATGCACGCAACACCTTCGCGCCCCGCCGCCCACCACTTCGCTACAACCAGTTCGGCGCCGCCGTCGGCGGACCCATCCGCCGCGACAAGACCTTCTTCTTCGCCAACTACGAGAAGTGGATCCTCCGCAAATACTACACGGTCACCAATACCACGCCCACTGAAGCGCAACGCCGCGGTGACTTCTCCCAATTCCGCACGGCCGCGGGTGCCCTCGTCCCCATCTACGATCCCAATACCACCATCAATAACCCCGCTGGCGGCGGCTTCCTCCGCACTGTCTTCCCCGGCAACATCATTCCCTCCAGCGCTCTCGACCCCGTTTCGCAGAACATCCTGAAGGTCTATCCTCTACCCAACCAAGCCCCCTCCAACGCCTTCACCAACGCCAATAACTTCAGCGGCAACTTCGACGCCCGCTCCTCCGCCCGCCAAATCACCGGCAAAGTCGACCACCACTTCAACATGTCCAACCGCCTCTCCGCTCGTTACACCTGGTGGCAACACCTCGATGACCAGGCAGCCAACGAGTCACCTTATTTCGACCGCCTCTATCGCACCCGCGACGACAACTACCGCAACTTCAACTTCGTCGTCGAAGACACCCACACCTTCACCCCACGCCTCTTAAACAACTTCCGCGCCGCCTTCGCGCGCCAGAACTTCCTCTTCGCTCCCGGCACCACCGGCGAGAATCTCGTTACCAAGTTCGGCCTCCCCGCCAACGTCCCCGATGTCGTCGCGCCCATCGTCACCATCACGGACTCCCCGTCCATTCCCGTATTTCCTCGCACCGCCTTCTCCTCACCTGGCAACATCGGCATGTTCACCGCGCAATTGCAGAACACCGTCAACTGGATCAACGGCCGCCACTCCTTCAAATTCGGCGCCGACATCCGCCAGAACCTCTACTCCATTTACCTCACCGCCCAAATCTCCGGTCAGTACGCCTTCAACCAACGCCTCACAGGCAATCCCCAAAACCCAGCCGGCACCGGCTCCGGCCTCGCGAGCTTCGTCCTCGGATCGGTAGCTTCAGCCTCTATCGACTCCAACATTGGCGTCTCCTACTTGAATTACTCGCAAGCCTATTTCATACAGGACGACATCAAACTCACCAAACGCCTCACTCTCAACCTGGGCCTCCGCTACGACTTCCAGCAGATTCCCCGCGAACGCAACAACGGCATCTCCGTCTTCAACGCCGAAGCCATCAATCCCCAAAACGGCCTCAAGGGCAAACTCGATTTCGCCGGCGTCGATTTCCAGGGTGCGCCCATCAATAACGACTACAACGACTTCAGCCCCCGCGCCGGATTCGCCTGGGACATCTTCGGCACTGGCTCCACTGTCCTTCGCGGCGGCTATGGCGTCTACTACCCCTTCATCTTCCCCACCACCGCTGGAGGCAACGGCTATCCCGCCCTCGGCTTCACCAATAACTTCACGCAATACATCGCGCCCAGCGTAGACCTCCCCGCTTTCCGCTTCCGTGATGGCCTTCCCTACGCCCCCACCCCGCCCCTGGGCGCCGGCATCGGCCCCAGCGCCTTCCAAAGCCAGAACATGAATTCGATTCAGCGCAACCAACGCTCCTCTTACTCACAACAATTCACCATGTCGCTCCAGCGCCAACTCGGTAGCGGCTACTTGCTCGAAACCAGCTACTCCGGTAACAAAGGCACCCACCTCGTCGGTGGCAACTACGACTACAACCAGATGGACCCCGCGAACCTCAGCCTCGGCGCCTCCCTTCTCGACAACGTTGCCAACCCCTACGCTGGCCGCGTCTCCGGAGCCTTCGGCGCCGCCACCATCCCGCGCCGCCAACTCCTTCGCCCCTTGCCCTACTACGGCAACATCGCCATCACCAACCCAACCGGCGCCAGTTCCATCTACCATTCCTTCCTACTGAATCTTGAAAAGCGCTTCTCTAGTGGCATGGTCTTCCTTGCCTCCTACACTTTCGGCAAGTCCATCTCTGACGGTGTCTCCGGCCGTGCTGGCGCTGCGGAACAGATCAATGTCTTGGATTTTCAGAGTGGGAAGTACAACCGCGCCGTCGAGCGTGCGATTGACCCGACGGATTCCGCCTCCCGCTTCGTCCTCAGTGGCCTCTACGATCTACCCTTCGGCGCCAACAAGCGCTTCAACGGCGGCTCCCGCGCCGTCAATGCGATCATTGGTGGCTGGCAGGTCAATAGCGTCTTCGTTCTTCAATCCGGCCTGCCGCTCGTCATTCGCGGCGCCAACAACAACCTCGCAAACCGCCCCAACTCTACTGGCCAAAGCGCGGCCTTACCTTCCAGCGAGCAAACTCTCAAGCGTTGGTTCCGCACGGAGGCTTTTGTCAACCCGCCCGCCTTTACCTTCGGCAACGTCGGCCGTACCCTGCCCGACGTCCGCGGCCCCGGCATCAACAACGTAGACTTCTCTCTCTTGAAGACCACCACTTTCAGCGAACGCTATCGTCTCCAGTTCCGCGCCGAAGCTTTCAACGTGCTCAACCACGCAAACTATCTCTTGCCGAACACTACGTTTACCCCCGACGCCCAAGGCCGCAACGCCAACCCCAACTTCGGTGTCATAACCGCCGCCCGCGACGCGCGCATCATCCAACTCGGCCTCAAATTCCTCTTTTAAACGGAGTAAACGGAGGCCAATACGGCGCGAGGGTCCCCTTAGCCCTCGCGCCACTCATTTTTCTTCCCGAAACCCCTCCGGAATCGCAAACTCTTCCGCCGCAATCCTCCCCTTCTTCACATCCACCACGCGAATCGTAACCTCATTCGCCTGTCCGAAAATCAAATATCGGATTCTCGTCTCCATCGCCAACCCCGCTGAGCTTTGCAAAACATCTCTAACATCTTTTGACGCCGCCATCAAGGCCACAAATCCGTTAACGAGTGCTTCCGGCAATCCCCACGCCACGCGGTCCCATCCCATGCCCTGCGTCTTCACACTGGAATCGACGCAAGTTTCAACGTCAATGCTCAACTCACGCGTGTTTTTCTCCAGCCAAATTCCAGTCGCTGCTCGCAGATGACTCGGGTCCCATTTCGTGTCATCGCGCATCGCTGGTCGGCTCGATCGCCACTGCAACTCGAATGCCTGACACCGCTTCTTTGCCGCCATTCGCTTCGCCCGGATTTGCACCTCATGACCGGCCCAATCCCCTCTGCTGTCTCGAAACTCCTCCCAGGCTTCCTCCGAACTCGGTATCAAGCTCCGTTTCCAAGTTTTTTTCTCAAGATCGATCTCCACCCTCTCCCGCCTTTCCCGTGTAACACGAATCAAGACGGCCGCTTTCTTCCCCCGCCACAAACTCATCCCCCCACTCACCAACACCTCGCCACTGCAATCGTCCACCGCCGGACCTTCCAATTCCACCTCCCCACCACCCTCCGCTTTGCACTCCACCCGATACCGCAGCCCCTGCGCCCCTAATCCCAAGGCGAATACCAATAGCAGCACGGCACAGCGAAACATCGCACCATGTTCACAGATCGCCAAACTTTTTTCCAAGAAAATATCCTCCACCAAACCAACACCTTACACCGCCCCCGCCAAATCTTCGCCCCCACGTTTCGCCAACACCCCATGCTATTCCTTTATTCGCAGGCGGGCCGCGCTTCCCTACGAAGCGAATCGGCTCGCCAATTTTTTGAACACGAAAAGGAAATCAAAATCATGACCAACGCAACAACCAACCAGAACCCAAACCTCTCCGGCGGCCCCCGCACCGAAGCCGGGAAATTCCAGAGCTCCAAGAACGCCATTAAGCACGGCCTCACGGCGAAATCCATCGACCGCTTCCCGGCCCACCTCCGCGAAGAATTCAAGACCTATCTCGAAGAACAATACGAAGAGCACAAACCCGTCACCCTCAACGAATGCGACTTCCTCGAACAATTCGCCTTCAACCGCTACCAACTCTCTCGCGCCCTGCCCATGCTCATGCAGATCCAGGACGAACTCAGCCAGGATCCCTCCAACGAAATCCTCGAGAAACGCTTCACCAAACTAAACCGCCACGTCAAAGCACTCGAGCGCTCCGCCCGCCAAGCCCTCGCTGAAATGCGGAACTTCATCGCGGATCGCATGGCCCGCATCGAACTCCTCGGCCACGTTCCGCCCGAGTTCCGGGATCAAGTCGATATCCCCGTCGCTTTCCCCTCTCACAGAATGATCAACCAGAAGGACCTCCGCAAATCCACCACCGAAGTCCTCGAACGCTACTACGCCGAAAACGTCCTCCGCACCCAATCCACCCTCGGCCTCGCAGCCGAAAGGATGCTCGCGGAAGAAGCCATCGACGACCTCAGCGACATCGAAGCCCAACTCGCTCTCCGCGCCTAACGGATGTTCGTTTTGTACTATTCACTTGCGCCGCCCTAGCCCTGCTTGCTAATCTTCAGAGCTAAGGCGGACGTCCGTTCGGCCCGCCCTCGTGCGCTGCGCTTGCGCACCCCGTGCCCCCCCAAACAGGTCCTTACCAACAGCCCAGAAGCTGAATACCCCTGAAGCTGAAAATCGCGGATTCGTGTGTCCATACCGCGGCGCGCTTGCACATTCAGGGCCGCGCTCTCTTTGTCTACACAGTTCCTTTTGCAAAAGTTCTCCGCGCGGCCGTTGCCGCGCGCAACAGGCACCCCTGAACCTCCCTGAGGTCGCGGCCGGAAGAAGACATCTACCGGCCGCGCATTTTTATCTGAGAACCTAGTCCTAGATGGCGTTGTTGCTTTCCTGCGCGAACCTCTCCAAACAGTTCGGCTCCACAATCCTTTTCCAGAACATATCCTTTACCGTCGAAGAAGGCGAGCGCCTCGGCCTTATCGGCCCCAACGGCGCCGGCAAGTCGACGCTTTTGAAGATCCTCTCCGGCACGGAATCCGCGGACTCCGGCGACGTCGCCCTCCGCAAAGGCGTCCGCATCGCCAGCGTCCCCCAAGATCCCGTCTTCCCCGAAGGCTCCAAAGTCGGCGACTTCGTCACCCCCGACAACATCTGGTTCGGCCTTGCCGGTTTCACTGACCCCAACGTCGAAACCCAGACTCTCTCCGGCGGCTGGAAGAAGCGCCTCGCCATCGCCCACGGCGCCTCCCAAAATCCCGACCTCCTCTTTCTCGACGAACCCACCAACCACCTCGACCTCGAAGGCATCGTCTGGCTCGAACGCTCCCTCCGCCAAGCCCCCTTCGCCACGGTCCTGATTTCTCACGACCGCTACTTCCTCGAAAACACCTCCACCTCCGTAGCCGAACTCAACAGCGTCTATCCCAACGGCATCTTCCGCGTTGAAGGCAACTACACCCGCTTTCTCGAACGCCGCGAGCAATACTTCGAAGCCGAGCGCCGCCGCAAGGAAGGTCTCGAAGCCGTCGTCCGCCGAGAGCTCGCCTGGCTTGGCCGCAAAGCGAAAGCCCGCACCCGCAAATCCCAAGCCCGCATCGACTCCGCCCACGCCCTGATCGCCGAGCTCGACGACATGGAACAGCGCGAGCGCATCTCCACCACCAAGATCGACTTCACCGCCTCGGACCGCCAAACCAAACGTCTCGTCGAAGCCATCAACCTCAAGAAGTCCCTCGGCGGCCGCGTCCTCTTCGACAACGTCAACTTCGTCCTCGCCCCTGGCTTCAAGCTCGGCATCGCCGGAGCCAACGGCGTCGGCAAGTCCACGCTCCTAAAGCTCATCATTGGCTCCCTCGAACCCGATGCCGGCGAACTCCGCCGCGCCGAGCACTTGAAGATCGTCTACTTCGACCAGAACCGCGAACAGCTCGACCCCACCTGGACTCTGAAACAAGCCCTCGCCCCGCACGGCGACAGCGTCCTCTTCCAGGACCGTGTCCTTCACGTCAACGCCTGGGCCCGCCGCTTTCTCTTCGAAGCCGACCAAATGCTGCAACCCGTCGGCCGCCTCTCCGGCGGCGAACGCGCCCGCGTCCACATCGCCCGCCTCATGCTCGAACCCGCCGACGTGCTGCTTTTGGACGAACCCACTAACGACCTCGACATCCCCACTCTCAGCGTCCTCGAAGAATCGCTCGAAGACTTCCCCGGCGCGCTAGTCTTAGTCACCCACGATCGCTACCTGCTCGACAAAGTCTCCACCCACGTCCTAGGCATCGACGGCCTCGGCGGCGCAACCCTCTACGCCGACTACGAACAGTTCGAAGAAGACCTCTACCAGAAACGCAAACCTTCCCCCAAAGCAACAACGTCCAGCACCCAGCAACCCAAGACCGACTCACCCAAGAAGAAACTCTCCTACAAAGAGCAGTTGGAATACGACGGCATCGAGGCCAGGATCCACCAAGCCGAAGCCAAACTCGAAGCCCAGCGCGAGTATGTCGGTTTACCCGAAGTCGCCTCAGACCACGAGAAAGTAGCCGCCGCCTACGCCGAACTTGAACGCCTCGAATCTGAGGTCGAGTCCCTTTTCACTCGCTGGTCCGAACTCGAATCGAAACTCGCCGGTTAATCCCAAGCGTTCGCTGGCGGACACTCCCACTCGGCTCCCGAACAACACCAAACCATATAGAGCTCACAAGCCCTTGATTCCACTCAAGGCATTTTCGGAACTCAACGTGCTCAATCTCCGGGCACCATGGAAAAAGCTGAGCGCGTCCTCGAAGTAGTTCCCTACGGCCTGAAAGTCGCCGACGATCACATCCACCTGGAGCGGGAACCCCGCGAGCACGAAGTCCTCATGCTCACCCTCGAACTGATCGTGCAAGATTTCGGCCTCTCCAAAGTAGCCGAGGAACTAAACCTACGCGGCTACTTCACCCGCAAAGGCAACCCTTGGAACGCCGCCAACGTGTTTGAGTTGCTCCCCCGCCTCATCGAAGCCGGCCCCAAAATCTTCACCAGCGAAGAATGGATCCGCCGCCGCAACAGCATCTTCAGTTCCATCCAGCAGTGAGCGGCAAGCAGCCCCAATCGACTACATTACAGGAATGCGAACCGCGCAAAGCATTATCCCCGCGCTGCTCTTCTCCCTCGCGTCCCTCAACGCGCAACCCACCTTTCGCCCCAAGATCCCATCTGTCTGGGATGACAAGGCCCTCGCCGATTGGGCCACGCCCCTCGCTGGCCTCAACGCCCGCCCCACCCACCTCTCCGTCAAAGACTACTACGCGCTCGCCGTCGATAACTTGCGCACCTATCCCGTCTACGCCCCCGGCCGCGAGCCCGCTGGCTATTGGGAAAAGCTCCAGCAACTAGGTCCGCAGCCACTCATTGATCCCACCCAACTCAAATCGGAAGCCGATTGGGTTGCCGCGGGCCAGCGCGTCTTCGACGAACTCGACTTCATCCACCTCCGCACTCTAGATCCCAAGTACATCCAGGAGGTGCGCGGCGCCACCCAAGCGCCCTCCCGCGTGCTTCCCGACGGAACTCTCTTCGGCCTACGCTGGGTCCCCACCCGCGAAGGCATCGCTCTTTCCTCGTCCAACTGCAGTTTCTGCCACACGCTCTACCTCCCCGATGCCACCCGCGTACCCGGCGCTCCTTTCCGCACGATCGCCCCTCGCCCACCGGAAACCTTCAAAGTCTGGCCCATCATCTCCCGCGTCCAGCTCGATAAGGGCGTCCTTGTTGGCAGCCCGCCTTTCTTCATGCCGTCCGAGCCGATCGGCGAACGCCTTTACCGTGCGTACGGAGTTCCGTGGCTCAAGAACGATCCCCACAATAAACTCAAGTCGGCCACCCAACAAGACTACGAACAACTCGACCTCGCCTCCCGCACCAGTGGGGGTCTTCCTCGCTGGAACGGCTCCATCCTCTTTCCCGCGAAAGTGCCCGATTTGATCGGCGTCAAGGATCGCAAGTATTTCGATCACACCGCCACGCATCTGCACCGGGATATCGGCGATCTCATGCGCTACGCCGCCCTAGTCAGCTTCGCCGAATCCGCGGATTTCGGCCCCCACAAAATGGCCAACGCCCCCAAGCAACGAGCCACCGCCCGCCTCCCCGATGAAGCTCTTTACGCTCTCGCGCTGTACCTCTACTCACTCACGCCACCGGCCAACCCCAACCCGAAAGATGCAGCCGCCGACGCAGGCCAACTGCTCTTCCGCCGCGAAGGCTGCGTGAATTGCCACGTTCCGCCCCTCTACACCAACAACAAACTCACCCTCGCCCCCGGCCACAAAGCGCCGAAGAGCATCCCCAAAGATCTGCAAGTCCTGAAACTGAGCGTCAACACCGACCCCTCTCTCGCCCTCCAAACCCGCAAGGGCACTGGCTACTACAAAGTCCCTTCGCTCAAAGGACTCTGGTATCGCGGTCGCTACCTGCACGACGGCTCCGCCGCCAGTCTGGAAGAATTGTTCGATCCCGATCGTCTCCTGCCCACGCACGTGCCCGCGGGCTTCAGTCCCCTCGGCAGGAAAACCCGGGCGATCCAAGGCCACGAATTTGGGCTCAAACTAAGTACCGAAGAGCGCGCCCGACTCATAGCCTTCCTCAAGACGCTGTGAGTAAGGCTACGTTCACGTCCGAACCAGGGCTATATTCGCCGCCCCCTCACCCACTTAGCCAAGCCATGGCGCAATCCGCCGCGCCGCGTTCCTACAATCCTTATCGAGTGGCCGGCGCGATGAGGTGCCCGAGCTTTACCCGCTTCACCTCAAGATAATCCCGCGCATGATCGCTCTGCGGCGCGACGATCGGTACGCGTTCGGCAACTTTCACGCCTGCCTCTTCGAGAGCCGCAATTTTATCGGGATTATTTGACATCAGCTTCACCGCGTCAACCCCGAAATGTTTACAGATCGCGCCCGGCAAGCGGTAGTCGCGCAAGTCCACCCCGAGCCCTAACGCCTCGTTAGCCTCGACGGTGTCTTTGCCTTCATCCTGCAATTGATACGCGCGCAATTTATTGATGATGCCAATACCGCGGCCTTCCTTCATCTCGTAAATCACGAGGCCGCGTCCTTCCTTGGCAATCGACGCCAGGGCAATCTCAAGCTGCTCCCGGCAATCGCAACGCAAACTGTGGAACACATCGCCCGTTAGGCATTGACTATGAATCCGCAGTAAAGGAGGCTCCCCATGCAGGTCGCCCATGACCACGGCTACGGCCTCCTCGCGCACTCCGTCGAGGGTCCATTCGAAGCCATGGATTCGAAAAGAACCAAACTCGGTGGGAAAATCCGCTTCGGCGGCGTGCTTAAGTTCCAAAGACATTGGAAGGGACATCGGAAAGGTAGCGATAATTCCATTATGGTCGAACCGGCCTTTGTGCTGCTCCTGTTCAACCTGGCAGTGGCGGCAAGCGCCGCCAGTTTGCTCTCTCGCATCCCCGTTTTTCAACGCATGTTGAACAATGAAGATCGCAGCCTGACCCAACGCTTGGAGATGGCTCTGGTCTTCGGCGCCGTCTTCGGCGCCGGCGCGGCCGCTCGTGTTTTCTCCGGCGGATACGAAGCAGCCGACCTTACCATCGCCGGCGCCTTCCTGGCTGGCCTCCTCGGCGGATACGTCACCGGTCTTCTCAGCGGCATCCTCATGAGCCTCCCCGCCATGTTCTCCCAAGAGCTTCTAGCCATGCCGCTTTACGCGGGTGTCGGAGTGCTCGGCGGCCTCATTCGCGACTGTGCCCCATCCACCGATGAAGTCTGGCGCTACTCTCCCGTCTTTGACCTCTTAACTGGCTGGCGCTCCTGGCGCGACCGGGAAGCTCGCGCCCGTTGGGGCTATCGTCTTCTGATCAGCGTCGGCGTCGTTGCCGCCGAAGGCCTCCGCATTGCCGGCCAAGTCCTCTTCCCGAAGAAGGCCATTTTTTCTCCGCTCACCATGAACGAAGATCCGTGGTTCCTCTGGGCCGGTGCTCTTATCGGCACCACGATGATGTGCACCCTCTTGCCGATCAAGATCTGGAACACCACTCGCATGGAGCGCCGCCTAGCCAACCAGCAGCGCCTCCTTGCCGAAGCGCGTCTTGCCGCCCTGACCAGCCAGATCAACCCGCACTTTCTCTTCAATACGCTCAACAGCGTCAACACCCTCGTTCGCACGGACCCCGATCGCGCCCGCGGCATGATCTACAAACTCTCCAACGTCCTCCGCCGCGCCATGCGCAATACCGCCAATTTCAACTCTCTCGCCGACGAGCTCGCTTTCATCGACGACTACTTCGCCATCGAACTCGTGCGCTTCGGCGACAAACTCCGCTTCGTCCGCGAAGTCGAGCCCTCTGCGCTCGAACTCAGCGTCCCCTCCATGCTCTTGCAGCCTCTGATCGAGAACTCGATCAAACATGGCCTCGCTTCTAAGGTCCAAGGTGGTACCGTTTGGCTAAGAGCCTCCTTGCTTCCTAAGGGCAATTTGCTCCTGACTGTCGAAGATGACGGCGAAGGAATACCGGAGGACAAACTTGAGGACCTCTTTCAGCTTTCCCCTGAGGGCGGAATTGGGGTAAACAACGTAAGACAAAGATTAGAGGTGCTTTATGACCAGGCATACCGCATGTCCATCGATAGCCGTATGGGCCAGGGAACTCGTACTGAGATCGAAATTCCCGCGCACAAGTTTCATGCTTCTGGCATACACTATCTAAAGCCTTGAATAACCTGGAAGCCTTACTCGAGAATTGGCGAACCGAGCGGATCCCGGAGACGATCGCGAATCGGACACGCCGTGTCTATGACCTTTTGTCCCGGGTCTATCCGATCAGTAGCAACTTATTTCATTCCAAGGCGCACGCCATCGCCATGGACATGAGCGGGCTCAGCGACCGTACTAAAGTCCTTGAGATCGCTACCGGCTCGGGGGAACTCTTTAGCCGCATCGCCGAAAAGAACCCTAACGGCCTGAACGTCGGCATCGACCTGTCTCCCGCCATGGCCGCTGTCACCTTGAGCCGTATCCGCGCCAAGCACCCGGACGTCAACTGTGGCCTGAAGGCCGTTGATGCTCGCCAGATGCCATTCCGTGATGGAAGTTTCGATACTGTATTTTGTTGTTATCTTTTGGAGCTATTGGCCTCGAACGACATCGTCCGCCTTCTCCATGAGGTCCAACGCATCCTCCGTCCTGGCGGCAAGTTTGCGGTCATCCTGATCGGCCAGAACAAGGCTTACTTCAATACCGCTTATCGCTTTGCCTCCAAAGCCGTCCCCGCCTTCTGGGGTCAGCAGATGGAGCAACGCGCCCAAATGCTCTTCGAGAACTGCGGCTTCCGCATGATCGAAGAACGCCACAGCGTCCAAACCCTTTACCCATCCCGAATCGTCCTAGTCGAACGTCGTTAGTCTTAGTCTCAGTCCCATGCGCTACATCCTTGCCCTCCTCCCCGTGCTGCTCATTGCAGCAGATAAGAAGCCTGTCCTGCCGCCGCCCTTTGCCACCCCCTCGGTCACCAACCCGCCCAAGGTCGTGCCCCAGCCGGATGGCAAACAGCTCCAAGTCCCCCAAGGCTTCACTGTCACCTCCTATGCGAAAGGCTTCACGAAGCCTCGCATCATGCTGGCCCTCTCCAATGGTGCGGTCCTTGTGACCGACAGCGTGGCCAAGGGAAGCGTCATCGCCCTCACCGACGGCGGCAAGTCTCGCAAGACCTTGATCGCCAACCTCGCCCGCCCCTTTGGCTTGGCCACTTATAAGGGCTACCTCTACGTCTCCGAAGACGAGGCCATCAAGCGCTACAAGCTCGACGAATCCAAGCTCGAAGTCGGCCCCGCCGAAACCGTCGTCAAGCTCACTGGCTACACCAAAGGCCACTGGACCCGCGGCATTGCCTTTGATGAGAAGGCCGGCAAGATGTACGTCTCGGTGGGCTCCGGCTCCAACGTCGATCCGGGCGACCCCAAAGACCGAGCCGCCATCAACGTCTACAACCCCGATGGCAGTGGCCATGAGATCTTCGCCACCGGTCTGCGCAACGGCGTCAACCTTCGCATCCATCCCAAGTCCAAGAAGCTCTGGGTCACTGTCCAGGAACGCGACGGCCTCGGCGACGACTTGGTCCCCGACTTCCTCACCGAGGTCAAGAAGGGCGCTTTCTACGGCTGGCCCTATGCTTACATCGGCCCCAATGAAGAACCGCGCAACAAGGGCAAGGCGCCTGAAGGACTCATTCAGTCGACGGTCGTCCCCGACGTCGTCCTGGGCGCGCACGTCTCGGCCATGGACTTCCTCTTCTATACCGGCAAGCAGTTCCCGGCCAAGTACCGCGAAGGAGCGTTCCTCGCCCAACGCGGCTCCGGCAATCGCTCGAAGCGTGTCGGCTATAACGTGATCTTTATGCCATTCAAGAACGGCAAGCCCGTCGGGACGGTCGAAGAGTTCCTCGGCGGCTGGATGCTCGATGCCGGTCAACGCGAGGTCTGGGGCCGCCCTGTTGGTCTTGCCCAACTGCCCGACGGCAGTCTCCTCGTCTCGGAAGACGGCAACAACGAGATTTGGCACATCAGCTACAAGAAGTAGCTATTTCGGCTCGACCGGCAATTCCGCCTTCGAGCTCCAATCCTGAAACGACCCGTCGTAGAGCCTGACCTTCTTCCCAGTGAGCCGTGCTGCGAAGTACGGTACCGTGGCCTGCATGCCGATGTGGCAATAGACGATCATGTCGTCGGCCCCCAGCTTGGCCGCCAACTCACTGGCGGGCAGGAAGCTCTTATCCTCGTTCAGCAGGCTTGAGAACGGAACGTTCTTCGCTCCCGGTAATCGGCCCCCGCGCGTCATCATCCCCTTGTCCGCGCCTGAATAGAACTCGGGCAAGCGGGCATCGACGATCGCCGTCTTCGCGTTCTTCTGGATCCAAGCCGCACCTACCACCAACTCGGGCCGCACCTTAGTTGTGAGCTTGGTAGCTGGCACTATGGTGGGCACTTCAGTCGTCATCGTCATGCCCTTGGGCTTGCCATTAAGCAAGCGGGCCTTCAACGACAGGTAGTCGAAGGTGAACCAGACACGAGTTGCAGACTGCACCGAGTCGTTGCCCGTATAGATGACCACCTCGGAGTCGTCGCCAATACCCAGCTTCATCAAGCTCGCCCGCAGCGCCTCTTCGGAGGGCAACTCCAGCCGCAGCCCATTTGGTCCGGTGACCGATAGGTCCGCAAGCGTGACCAGCCGTGCGCCCGGCAAGTGGCCCGCTTCGTAGTCCTGCTTCAGGCCGCTATGCAAGAGAACCAGCTTGGGGTTCCCGAGCTTTTTCGCTAACTCCTCGGAGCTGATGAGGATTTCTTGACCGTATGCCATGGCGGCTGTCAACAACAGGGCAAAGCGCATGGCTGTATTGTCGCGTAAAATTCACCTGTGACCCACATTCTGCTGACCCTGCTCGTCGCGCAAGCTCTACCCGATATCGGCGCCAAGTCCGCCAAGCACTGGAAGGAACAACGCCGCGCCGAGGTCTTCAAGCACTTCGAGACCGAAGTCTACGGCCGCTCGCCCGGCAAGCCCGCCAAACAAGGCACAGAGCTGATGGAGCGCAGCGACTCAGCTCTCGGTGGCCTGGCCATCCGCAAGCAAGTCCGCGTCTGGTTCGAGAGTCCGCAAGGCAAGCGCGATCACCTCGACCTGCTGGTCTACTTGCCCAAGTCCTCGAAGAAAGTACCGGTCTTCCTGGGTATGAACTACAACGGGAACCAATGCGTCACCAGCGAAGAAGCCATCAAGCCAACGACTCGCTGGACGCGGCCCAACACCAACCCAAAGCCCGGTGCCTGCAGTGAGCGCTGGGAAGTCGAAGCCGTCCTGAAGCGTGGCTACGGTACCGCCACTTACTACTACGGCGACATTGACCCGGACTTCCATGATGAGTTCGAGAACGGCGTCCATGCTCTCTACGGCAAGCCAAAGCCCGATGAATGGGGCTCGATTGCCGCTTGGGCTTGGGGCTTGAGCCGCGCCATGGACTATCTCGAGACCGACCCGCAGGTCGATGCCAAGAAGGTCATTGTTCACGGGCACTCGCGTCTCGGCAAGGCAGCCCTCTGGGCCGGGGCGCTGGACCAGCGCTATGCCATGGTGATCTCGAACGACAGCGGCGAAGGCGGAGCCTCGATCGCTCGCCGCAAGCAGGGCGAACGCACCGCCGACTTGAACCGCGCCTTCCCGCATTGGTTCGCCGGGAACTTCAAGAAGTACAGCGGCAAGGAGGATGAGCTACCCGTGGACTCTCACATGCTGCTGGCGCTGATCGCGCCGCGGCCTCTCTACGTCGCTAGCGCCAGTGAAGACCTTTGGGCCGACCCCGAAGGCGAGTTCGCGGCTTGTGTCGCGGTGGACCCGCTATACAAGATGCTCGGCAAGAAGGGCCTTGCTTCGGACAAGATGGTTGGCCCCGATGAACGTAACAACTCCGGTAGCATCGGCTACCACCTGCGCAAGGGTAAGCACAACATCCTGCTCTGGGACTGGCAGGGCTTTATGGACTTTGCAGACCGAGAGCTGCGCTGACCTCACATAATCGTTGGGCGGCTGACTCGGCTGCTATGTCTCTCTGCGGCATAGCAAGCATTTCAAAGCCGACCATGAACTTCTTCACGTCCGCGCTGCGCAGCAGCGGCGGGTAGAAGTGCGCGTGCATGTGGAAGTGCCGCTGCTGTCCTTTGGGCGCTTGGTGGAAGCCCATTGTATAAGGGAAGGGAACTTGGAAGAGCGAGTCGTAGACACGCGTCAGATCCCGCAGGATCTGGTTCAAGCCTTTGGCTTCAGCGCAGTCCATGTCGGTCAGTCGAGGGAAGGGTCGGCGAGGCGCGACCAGCGTCTCGAAAGGCCATACCGCCCAATAGGGGACGAGTGCGACCCAATGCTCATTGCTCAGCACCAGGCGCTCCTGTAACTCCAACTCGCGTGTGACGTAGCCGGCTAGCAGACCAGGTTGGGCGGTCTGAGTGGAGCACTCACGCTCAAGTTCTGGAGGGATAAAGTCCGTGGCCCAAACTTGGCCGTGCGGATGAGGGTTCGATGAGCCCATCATCGCGCCCCGGTTCTCAAAGATTTGAACGCTTTTGATCCAAGGCTTCGCGAAGAGGTCTTCGGTCTGTTCTTGCCACATGGCGACAACCACGTCCATCTCCTCCGTGGATAGCTGCGAGAGCGTCAAGCCATGGTTGGGGCTGAAGCAGAGAACACGACAAAGGCCACGGGCAGCTTCGGTCGGGAATGGGGCAGCCTCAATGGCGGTTTCCTCGGGAAGCAACGCGGCGAAATCGTTGTCGAAGACGAAGCAGCCTTCATAGCTGGGGTTGCGATGGCCGCCAGCACGCTCATTGCCGGGGCAGAGATAGCAGCCAGCATCGAAGGCGGGAAGCTCGGCTGGCGGCTTGGGCTCGACCTGGCCCTGCCAGGGACGCTTCGAGCGATGCGGGCTTACCAACACCCAATCACCCGTCAAAAGGTTCTGGCGGCGTTCGCTCATGCTACTTCGCGCGCGCCATCGCTGGCGCGGGTGATGTACGTCTCAGCATCGATGCCGGTGGCTTGCTTGTAGGCCGCTTTGAGCTGCTCGGAGAAGGCCGGAGCGTGGTGAACGTAGACGAGGTTGACGGTACAGCCGCCGAAGCCGCCGCCGGTCATTCGAGCGCCGATGTAGCCTTCCAGGCGTTTGGCGGCGTCGGCCATGATGTCGAGGCCATGGCAGGATACTTCGTAATCGTCACGCAGGCTGGCATGGCTCTCTTCCATCAGTTGGCGGGCCCGTAGCATATCGCCCTGCTCCAATGCTTGGACGAATGCGAGGACGCGGGCGTTCTCGGTGATAACGTGATGGGCGCGGCGGCTGACCACGTCTGTGCGCTCGGGCGCGGTCTTGGCATCGCGCAGGCTGGCTAAGCCCATGCGGCGGGCGGCCTCTTCACAGTCGGCGCGGCGCAGGTTGTACTCACTACTCGCCAACTCATGCTTGACCATGGTGTTCGCCACGACGATGGCAACGTTGTTGGGGATAGAAACCCTTCGATGCTGCATGGTGCGGCAGTCGAGTAGGATGGCCGAGTCCTTACGGCCATGCAAGCTGATGAACTGGTCCATGATGCCGCAGCGCATGCCGACGGCATTGATCTCGGCTTGCTGGCAGACTTGGGCGATCTCAAGCTTTGGTAGCTCGCGGCCGGCGGCGGCAAGCAGCGCGAGGGCGCTGGATACTTCGAGGGCAGCGGAACTGCTCAAGCCCGCACCGATAGGGACGTCGCTGGTGAAGTGTAGCTTCGCGCCCGGAACATCGATGCCAAGCTTCTTCAACTCTTCCGCGACTCCGGTTACGTAGTTCGTCCAGCCCGGTGATTCGGCTTCAGAACTGAGTTCGAGCTTTTCAGACTCTGTCAGGGTTGCGGTGGTACCAAAGTGCAGTGCTGCGGGGAGTACGAAGCCGTCGTTATAGTCTGTGTGCTCGCCGATGAGGTTGACTCGGCCGGGGGCTCGGAAACTGCGGGAGGTCATTTCTTCTGTTTGGAGACGAGGACAAAGAAGCCGCCGGTGAGCGAGAGGACGATGCCCCAGGCGAGGTTCAGGTTCAGGCCGAAGAGGTCTGTCTTGATGCGCGGGCTGACGGTTACGCCAGCAGCGATGAGCAAGAGCCCGATCGCGAGAAGCAGCATGCCGATGACGTTACGTAGATCCATCGTTCACCTACCAGAAGATCACGTTCAGAACTGTGATTGCGGCCAAGATAGCAACACCGAGCCAAACTGTACCAGAGTCTCCCTCTGGCTTCGGCGTCATCGAGTAGACCAGCCCCTTCAGTTCCTCAGCGGGCTTGGGCTTAGTGATGAGGCTGACGGCAATGGT